>Ga0209343_10001870_pt1 | contig 27962 bp, 25 predicted proteins | sample RifCSPlowO2_02_FD_184026 | JGI IMG/M metagenome (GOLD analysis project Ga0209343, IMG submission 184026) | Groundwater microbial communities from Rifle, Colorado - Rifle CSP2_plank lowO2_0.2 (SPAdes) (version 2) | ecosystem: Environmental > Aquatic > Deep subsurface > Groundwater | place... | reverse complement strand
GGCGTAGCCACCCGTGCTCGTAATCACCTCTGGCGGAGAATCGACTTCCCGCAGCCCCGGGTCGCATGCCTCAAGGTCGAATCCGTCCCGAAGATTCATTGTCTGCTCCTTTCCGTGCGCCGCTCTCTTATCGCATCAAGTACACGCTCTGGCGTGAACGGGGCATTCAGTCTTACCCCGATCGCGTTATACATGGCCTGCCCGATCGCCGCTGGCGTCGGGCAGGTGGCGCCTTCCCCGATCGATTTGATCCCGAAGGGCCCCACCGGGTCCACGACATCGGCAAAGGAGATATCCATCTGCGGCGCATCCAGCGCATTGAGTATCTTATAGTCGGCGAAGTTCGGATTTAGCACCCGCCCCGTCTTCGCGTCCCATACCAGTTCTTCGGTCAGGGCAAAACCGGACCCGATCAGGGCTCCGCCGGAGACCTGGTTCTCGCAGATCGAGGGATTGATTATCCGGCCGCTGTCGTGCACCGCCACGATCTTGACCAACGTCGTCACGCCCGTCTCGGTGTCCACCTCGATCTCGACGAAGTGGGCCATGAACATCTTGGCGATCTGTCCCACCGGCAGGTTGCTGGCAGCCCGGCCAACGATGTAGGGAGGCGTCAGCCACTCGGGGTGCAATTTACGTGTCATCTCCGAAAACGCGATTCGTTTGTCACGCTCGGCCTTAACGTGTATCCATCCCTCTTTGATGTCCAGCTCACCCGCGGGTACCCCCAACTCCCGGCCGGCCAGGAGCAATATCTGCTCTTTAGCGTCTCGCGCTGCCGCCTTGGTTGCCATTCCCGTTTGATGGGAATTGACGCTGCCAACGCTGGAAGGGTTCCAAGGGCAGACATCGGAATCGCCATGAGTACCGGTGATGCTTTCGACGGGCACACCAAGCTCCTCTGCGGCAATCTGCGCTTGCGTGGTCTCAACTCCCTGCCCCATGCGTCCCGCTCCGGTGAGCAGATTGATGCTGCCGTCATGGTTGACCTTGATGATGACCGAGGGACCACCCAAATGCCTCCCTCCGCAAATGTGGCAAGCGCAGGCCATCCCCACGGCGCGTATCTTGTTCCCGTCGACGGCGGTGGGTTTGCCGAATCCCCGCCATTTTTCCTTCCAACCGAAGGCCGCGGCGCCCTTCTCCATACACTGATCCATGCCACCGCTGGTAAGGTACTCGCCGGGGAACGGGACATTGAAGCGCTTGTAGATATTCTTCTGCGAGTGTATCGGGTCACCTGCGATGATGTGGTTCTTGCGCCTGATTTCGAGCGGATCCATCCCCAGTTCCGCTGCCGCCTTGTCGATCAGCGGCTCGGTGCAGAAGGTCATGGTCAGGTCTCCGACGCCCCTCATGCAACCCGCATTCGGAGTATTGGTATTCACGCCATAGAACTCGAATCTGATCGCAGGCCGGTGCCGGCCCCACAGATCGGAAACGCTTTCGAAGGGATAGGCCTTGTAGCCGTGCGCCCCGTTGTCGAAGTAGTGCTTGAAATGGATGGCGGTGAAGGTGCCGTCGCGCTTCACGCCCAGCCTGCCCCAGGATATCGGTGTCTCCCGCCGCTTGACCGTGGCCATGGCCTCTTCCTGGGTCAGCTCGATCTTGACCGGCCGGCGCGCCTTACGCGACAGAAAAGCGGCGATGAAATGAAAGTTACAGGCCCACCACAGTCCGTTGGAGGCCCCGGTCGGCATCCCAACCAGTCTCACCCAGTTCTGCGGTACCTTCAGAATGCGAGCGAGTTCGTCACGTATCTGGAATGGAGTCTGGCTTCCGGTCCACATGGTCATCTTGTTTCCTTCCCATGTGGCGACGCAGCCGTTGCGCCCCAGCGGGGCGTGGCTCTGGTGGCCCATCGTGGTCTCATGTTCCACGATCAGATCGGCGGCCTTGAAACCCTTGTCGAGATCCCCGTCCTCGACCACCGAGCTCCTCACGTTTCCGTAGGGCGCAACCTGGGGCGCTCCCGGTTTGGTGGCCTCCATGATACCGAAGACGTGAGGCAGCACTTCCCACTTGATCTCGATCAGGGCCAGAGCTGCCTCGGCCACGTGCTCATTGACCGCCGCCACCGCGGCAATCTCGTCGCCGACAAAGCGCGGCTCGTCGCTCAACACCCGGCCCCGGTGGTTGAAAGACCGCTCTCCCCACTCCTCCTGCGGCACATCGTCGGGAGTGAGGACAGCCATCACACCGGGCAGCGCAGCGGCTTTGCTGACATCGATGCCGAGCATGCGCGCGCGGGGATGGGGGCTGCGAAGTATCTTGCCCACCAGCATTCCCGGCAGGCTGATGTCCACGGCATACTTGAAGCTGCCCGTGACCTTCTCCAGCGCATCGAGCAAGGGTACGCGCCGGCCGATGACCTTGAGCTCATCGGAAATAGCGGGCGGCTTGCCCGCTTTCTTGCTGTGGGCCGACTTGGAGCGAACGGAGCGATTTGCTGTCGTGCTTGTCATGAGTGATCCCGTCTGATGATGTCCGCGACTGAGTTCAATTCCCTGTTAGTGGATTTCCTTGACCCAGGCCCTACGGCCTGCTGGTCTCCATCGCCTTGGCGGCTGACTCGACGGACTTGATGATTTTCTGATAAGAGCCGCAGCGGCAGAGATTGCCGGCGAGGCCCTCCCTTATCTCCGGCTCGGTGGGACGAGGATTCTGGTCGAGCAGGGCTTTCGCGGAAAGGATCATCCCCGGCGTGCAGTAGCCGCACTGCATGCCGTGATTGTCGATGAAAGCCTGCTGCAATGGATGCAACTTGCCTTCCTGGGCCAGCCCTTCGATGGTGGTGATCTGTTTGCCCGCTGCGTCCACCGCCAGCATCATGCAGGCGTTGACCGGCTCACCGTCGAGCAGCACGGTACAGGCACCGCAATGGCCCTGGTTGCACGAGACCCGCACCCCGGTGAGGGCCAGTTCTTCCCGCAAGCACTCGGACAGCGCCAAATGCGGCTCCACCTCCAGCGGCCATTGCTGGCCGTTGACCGACAGGTTTAACGCTTGTTTCACGGACTAGCCTCCTTTTTTCCCTTGCGACCTGTCCCAGGCAATTCTGACGGCACGGATGACCAGTACCCGGCTCATCTCCCTGCGGTAATCCGCACTTGAGCGCAGATCGGTTCCGGGGCTGGTCTCCCCCGCCGCCGTCGCTCCGGTTTCATCGATTAGCTCATCACTGGGCGACTTGCCCCGCAGCACCGCCTCAGCCTTTGGCGCCCTGATGGGTGTCGGGGCCACGCCGCCCAGTGCAATCCGTGCTTCACTGCAGGTACCCTTTTGGTTGATCATCAGAACCGCCACGTTCACCTTGGGCATGGCCAGTTTCAGAAAGGCCGTTCCCGCCCCCGCCGGCATTGGCGGCACCCTGACCTCGGTCACCATCTCGCTGTCAACCATCATCGTTGCGCGCGGGCCGGCAATAAATTCGGCTATCGGAATTGCCCGGTTGCCCTTGGTGCCGCTCATCACGACGCTTGCACCCAGTACCAGCAATGCCACAGCGCTATCGGCCGACGGCACGGGACGGCAGATATTGCCAACCACCGTACCCATATTGCGCTGCTGCACGAGTCCGATCGCGAGTATGGCTTCCCGCAACAGCGGCCACCCTTGCCGCACCGGAGCCGACTTTGCCACCGCCGCCAACGTGGCCAGAGCTCCCATGATCAGCGTACCGTCCTCTGTGACCGTTACCTTGTCCAGGCCCGCCACCCGGCTGATATTGATGATATGCCGGGGTGCGACGGCCCTGCTCCGCATCTGGTTTATCAGGACGGTACCTCCGGCCAGCAACCTGGCATCTTTCCCGCATCGGGCCAACAGCGATACGGCCTCCTCGACCGTTTCCGGCTGATAGTAATGTTCAAAAGCGGGGTTAAAAGCGGGGTTGATGGTATGGGTCATGGACTTACCTCCAAAATCACGTCCTACGAATTCTTCGATCCTTCAGGCCATGCACAAGCCCGGGGCGGCCGGATCGAATCTCGTTCCCGTACCGGGTCAGCAGAAGTCCCAGGACTTCGCCCGCTGTTTCCGCTCCGGAATAGTCAGCAAACCTCAGGCTAATCGATTTGCTCCTCATGAAACCGTCCGATCAAGGACGCGCGAAGCTGTCCATCGTGCATACCATTGGCAGCTGGTTCTTTGATCCAAATCACAAACTCCGCGGATCGAAGCCATCACAGCTAGGCTAACTCTGCCATCGGCTCTCCGCCGAGATTATCAGGAGGGCGCCGTCTCTCCACAGATTGAAAGAAACTTTCTCGAACATGTTGACCTCGAATAGATTCAGCAACATCTGCGGTAACGACGGAAGGTTCAAGCGCTTACGATCGATGATGGATTAATACCGGCCCTGCTCATCATAGCCACTCGGCTTAATACCACCTTGAAAGAGGCAAAGCAATCTAGTCGAACATGATGGAGGGGAGCCAGGTAGCGATGCTGGGGAAGGCGGTGAGGATAGCCAGACCCGCGAGCTGCATCAAGAAGAAAGGCATCGAGCCTTTTACCACCTGCTCGAAGGAGTACTTGGGGGCGATACTTTGCATTACGTAGAGATTTAGTCCCACCGGGGGGGTAAGCATCCCGGCCTCGATTAGAATAACCAGGACGATGCCGAACCAGATGGGGTCGAAGCCCAATGTCTTGATTACCGGCATCAATATGGGCAAGGTGAGTACCATCATGGACATGGGGTCAAAGAACGAGCCCAGGATGAGGTAGATTATATAGATGGCAAGCATGATAACCAGGGGCGGGACCGCCAGTGACGTGACAAAGCCGGCCATCTTGAGGGGCACCCCGGCATAGGCGATGAGAATGGCGATAAAGTTCGCCCCCACAAAGATAATCATGATCGAGCAGGTGGTTACCGCGGTATTCAGTATGGCGGTTTTGAAACTTTGCCGGTTGATGGTGCGGTAAAACAGGCCGAGCAGGAAAGAGCCGACTACGCCGATCGCCGAGGCTTCGGTAGCGGTCGCCCAGCCCGCGAACATGGTTCCCAGCACCATTAGAATAAGAATCACTGCCGGCAGGATGCGGAGCAGGGCGACGAAAGAATCCTTCCAGGAGCTATGAATGATCGGGGGAGCCGCCTTGGGATTTAACATGGCCCAGACCATGATATAGAGCATAAATAGCCCGGCGAGCATGATGCCGGGAATTACCCCGGCGGCAAACTGCCGCCCCACCGATTCGCCGACCATGGAGCAGTAAACGACCATGGTGATGCTAGGCGGGATAAGAATGCCCAGCGTGCCCCCGCCGCAGATTGAGCCAAGCATCATTTCGGGGTCATAGCGACGTTTCTCAAGCTCCGGTATGGCTACCGTACCGATGGTGGCCGCCGTAGCCGGGCTGGAGCCGGAGATGGCGGCGAAGATGGCACAGGCGCCAATATTAGAGTGGAGCAGACCGCCGGGCAGACGTCCCAGCCAGGGCGTCAACCCCTTATATAGGTTAGTACTGACGCCGCCCAAGACCAATAGCTCGCTCATGAAGATAAAGAGGGGCATCGAGACCAGGACCGGATTGGATGCTGACTGGTAGAGCACCGTGCCCACGGCGTTCAGAGCCTGCGGGCCGATGATGGTGAATAGCCCGATCACGCCGACCAGGACCATGGCGAAGGCAACTCCCTGGCCGAGGCCGAACAGTACCAGCAGCGCCGCGGTAATAAGCAGTATCGACTCGATCGTGCCCATTAACCCTCCTTCCTCAGCCTGGGGAATCGCCGAACAATCAAGTTTTCGCGCGCAACCTAAACATGAGGCGATTTTAAGATCGCCCGGCAACGTCTATGCGGCAGATTTTCAGTCAAGCGCGTCGTTATTCTTCTGTTTTTCTCTTTCCCGTGGAACTTTCCGCGGTCTCTCGCCCGGCTGAGCACATTACGGGCACAACTTCCCCTTGACCATGCACCGATTACTCAAGGCGAACAGCACATTGCGCTGCGCATAATTCTTCTGCAACCCCTTGTAGCGCGCCTTTTTGTGCTTGAGGACATTCTTGACGACGTGAAACGGGGATCTTCCGTACTCGACTGTCGATCAATCAACGATCGCACCCTTCTCGCGGTTGTCATATTGGTGCGATTAATTCGGTGTTTCCCTAGAACTCGGAACTTGAGCCTTTTTTCAGGTCGGCCCCTTCCACGGTGAACTTGCGCAGCATCTCCACGATGCCCTGCAACAAGAAGATAGTCATGCCGATGGCAATCGGCAACTTGGCAAAATAGATAGGCGTGTGCAGAATCGTGGGGGCAATCTCATGGCCGCTGTAGGCCTCCAGCACCAGTACCCAGGATTTCCAACACAGCACCGCAAATACCGGGATATTGAGCAGCGAGATAGCCCGGTTCAGGTAGCGGCGTGTACCGGTCTTCAGCCGGCTGGTGACGACATTGATCTCGATATGGCGGCCCGCCTCGAGGGTATAGGCCAGTCCCAAATAGAGCATGGCAATGAAGAGATAGACCGAGAGTTCGTCGGCGACCAACGTGGACGTGTTGAAGAAAGCACGCAGTATGACCTCGATGACGAGCAGAATGGCGGTCAGCACAATGGTTACGCCAGAGAGGAAGCCGGCGATGTAGGAGGTGCGGTCAATTATCGCCATCAGGCGCCGGCCCACACCACGGGCGGTGGCCGGTGGCTCGATTCCGGCGGGAATGGCGCCAGTCTCCGAATTCGAATCCGTCATCTTACACCCCACGGGAATAGGCCCTTGCGGGCCTATTCCCCGAAGTTACTTACTTCCCGACTGCCTGCCGGGCGGCGTCCATTGCCTGCTTGGCGACCGGGCCATTGTTGTTGCTCCACTTCTCCCAGATGGGCTTGGCCAGCCGGGTCATCTCGTCGATGTCGGCCTGCGGCAGGAGGGTGAAGTCGGCACCAACCTTCTTCAAGTTTTCCATGTCGGACTGGTAACCCGTCGCAAGGTCTTTCAGGACGAAGTCCAGCGCGGGCTTCTGAGCGTCGTTGACGGCCTTCCGGTAGACGGGGTCAAGCTTATTCCAGACATCCTTGTTGGCCATGTTGAACCAGAGGTAGGTGACTACGCCAGCTACCGGTTGGTACTTGACTACCTCGTAGAACTTCTGCGTCCAGACGCCGCTCGAAGAGGTAATTACGGCATCAATGGTACCCCGTGACAGGGCGGTGTAAACCTCGGGGAATGGCACCGTTACCGGCACCATTCCCAGGGCGGTCGCCCATTCGGCGGTGGGGCCAGAAAGCACTCTGACCTTTAGCCCCTTGAGGTCCTTCAGGCTCCTGACCGGTTTCTTGGTCCACAGCGCCTGGGGGGCCATCGGGTAGTTGGCCAGGAGGGTGCTCTTCCACTTCTCATCGAGCACCTTGCGCAAAAGCGGCTCAATTTTCTGCCGCACCTTCTCGAACTCATGGGGCATGGGGGCGAGCATCGGGTTTTCGCCGATCTGAAGCTCGGCTAGATCGCTAGCGACAAAGCTGGTCATGGTGTCCGAAAAAGGGGCCAGGCCGTCGCGGGAAACCTGCAAATAGGCGGCGTTTTTATAGCCGAGGGACTCGGCCCAGTAGATGTCGAAGGTCATCTTCCCGCCCGAGTTCTCGGTGATCTTGTTCAGATAGAACTTGACCCATGGGCTGGTGTACATGGACTGGAAGGTGCACTCGTTAAAGATGAATTTCTGCGGCGGCGGGCCAGCCGACTTTGACGAGGCACCCGGTGTGGGCGATGCTGCCGACGCTGGCTTGGAGCCGCCAGCTAAGACAACGCCGGCCAGACTCAATATGACAGTGGTAATTGCAAATACCCTTTTCATAAGCTCTCCTCCTTCGATTCTATCGTGGCTATGAGTGGCAGGTACGACGTCCAAAGACTTTGCTCAGTATTCTGCTCCGGAATGAATTTACTCCACCCCTATGCCCGGGGCGGAGTAAATCTGATATTGAATCCCTCCTCTTGGCCATTCACCCAGTCTAACAAGTAACCACCCCTCTTATTTCAGATAAGCGTCGTAGGGGCTCTCAAGCTTTTCCAAAATCTCGATTCCTCCGGGTTCAGACATAAGCTCAAAAATGTAGTCTGTAATCCCGAGCACTTCGCCTTGGGGCAGCTTTGCTCGGTCCCGGCACAGCCGAGCTTTGACATAGAAGCGTTCCCGTGTTTTAGCGTCGTTTACCTCAATGTTATCCATCTCGAAAATCTGACCGCTTTCGAACTCGGCTAATTTCCCTTTGTCGCGGAACTCAAACACGCTGGTTATCCATTTCATGCTTGACACGTTCCATGCTTGACATATCCCATGCCTACCTCCCCGCCTTTGGGTTTACTGGAGAACGAAAACTGAGCTTGCAGTTCAATTCTTGAAACCGTATTTGGTCCAGCTGCCTTTCACCTTCTCCTGCAGATCTTTGGGGTATGCCTCGGTGAAGCTTGCCTTGGGTGGCACGGCGATTTCAATGGGCCAGTCCATGGGCCAAGTGCAATCAAGCAACAGTTGAGGACCAGTCATCTCCAGCCTCTCCTTGAGGTCGGCAAAGGGGAACAGCGGACTGCCTTGGTGGAAATAGGGCGTGATACCACGGACGGGATGTAACTTCTGCACGAGGTTAATCATTATGGTATCCAGGTCAAAGACGTCCATATCTTCGTCGACGACAATGACCTTGCCGGTATAGATACCGCCGGGCCCGGATAGGGCGGCGGCCATGATTCCCTGGGCTACCCTTGGTCTCCCCCTTTTGACGGCGACGACCATCAGGTCACCGGCACATTGTGGTGGGACATGCACCGCAGTCACCGGCCACCTTTGTTCAGTAAATACCTTCCTGTAGGTCGCAGCCCGGGCGATGGCGTGGCAGATGCTGCTTTCGGAAACACCCCACCCCATGTTACTCATGGTCATGATCGGGTTATCGCGCCAGGTGATGCAGCGGACGACGAAAACAGGACGCAAGTCTCTGGGAGACGCCCGGAAACCGGTGTATTCACCAAAGGGGCCTTCCCACGCTCTTACTTTGGGCAGCATGACTCCTTCGATAACGATTTCCGATGAGGCTGGCACATAGAGGTCGTTGGTCTCACACTTTACCAACTCCAGGGGCTTTCCACGCCACCCACCCACAACATCCATCTCAGATATACCAGTGGGTAAGGTCGTGCCGGCGGCGAAGGAGGACAAGGGGTCGGCACCAATGACGATGGTGCATGGCATCGGCTCATTATTGGCTTCATACTGATGGAAGTACATATCCGGCCCATGCTGGCCATGGACGAACAGGGCGCCGAGGCTTCTTCTATCGTGAATCATGAATCGGTACATGCCCCAGTTGGTCCAGTCACTGGTCTTGTCCTGAGTACAGGTGAGGTGGTAGCTGCCCAGGTACCGACCACCGTCGCCTTCGTGAATCATCGGTGCCGGGAATTTATACAGGTCACATTCAGCGCCCATAACCTTGTTCTTCTTGCAGGGGGCCTCCTTCACCACCTTCGGCTTGATCGCGTGTTCCTGGCCGCGCAGGAAAAGGTCTTGCATTTCGGCCCAGGTCACCTTATCCGGGTTTGGATGCCCGAATGCCATGGCCACTCGCTTCAGATTACCCAGGATATTCCCAAAAATCCTGAAGCCATCGGGGTAATCCTTGACCTTCTCAAAAAACAGCGCCGGCTGCCCGCCCTCCTTTACGCTTCTTATCCCGCCCAGTTCCAACGCCCTCCGGGTTATGGCCCCCGCCTCCAGATTCCAGTCGACCTCATCCTTTATCCGCAGCAGTTCGCCCTCTTTCTCCAGGTCGGTAAGTAGCTCACGCATACTGTCATGTGGGAAAGGCATTTCTTCTCCTTTGCTGATTCTCGTTAGAGGACAAAATAGTTCTCAATAATATTGCGTGACGGGTATCTCTAGACATTCAAATTTCAGAAGTGCGGGTTGCGTGAACTTACGTCTTACGATGGGCGAATATTCAAAAATGGCAATTCTAGACCTACTCAAATGATTGAGTCAGCGAACCCAGGTCTTCAACTATTCTTATTGCCCACGGCTCAGGATGCTTGTAGCCCCTCCCCCATCTGATCCATAATGTATCAGCATCGGGCATTTTTTTTGGCGAACTACTGAGAATGGCCCTCACCCTCCTTGTTTCTACGGTCGCCATATTCCTTACCTCAACAATAGTTTCTTCATCCTGTTTAAGTTCACTCAACTCCTTGACGACAAAAAGTTCATATGTTGCCATCGCCTCTTACCTCCTCGATAGATTGCACGCTAGGGTCTGTTTACATCCAGTTGAGGGTCGCGTCGATTGCTCAGTGGCGGGATGACCGCCTGGGCTCCATTGACTTGGATGGCTTGGACCAACGCATCGGCGTCGTAGCCCTTGTCGGCGATGACCAGCGGGCCAGCCGGCAATCCAACAAGGTTTGATAACAGTGGGATTGACACTCTTTCCCGTACCGGGTCAAAAGTCGCAGGACTTCGGCCGCTGTTTCCGGTCGGAAGTAGTCGGAAAACCTCAGGCCAATTGGCATGATCGTCATGAAACCATCCCATTACAAACAGGTATGAGGTACGCGCGAAGCCGTTTATCGTGCGTGCCTTTGGCTGCTGGCGTCGTGACTTAGATCACGAATTCCGCGGATCAAAGCCATCGCAGCTCGCCGATTTCCGCCATCGGTTCCCTGCCGAGATTATCAGCAGGGCGCCGTCTCTCCAGACAGCCGTCCTGACCTGGCCGACCGGTTCCCACTGACCTTCACCACGTCCAAGGTATTGCCTACCCAAAGGCCTTGGCCGTGGGCCATAAGTGCCGGGCGGCGTGACGGCAATTACTCCGTCATTCAAAGCGGCAATGAGTTAAATTACTCGTGGCAAAGCCAGGGGCTTACCTCGTTGAGTTTATGGACCTGATCAGCGTTGCTTTAATCCGCAATCACGCAATTGAACAAATCAGGAGGATAAAGAAATCATGCGCAAGGTTCCGCTTACCGTCGCAGTGAAGGACTACGATCGCACCAAGGCCATATTTTCCGGACTTGCGCCGATCGAAGGCTGCGATGTCGTGCCGCTCGCGGTCGACGCGGAGGAGTGCTTTCACCGGGCGATCAAGTTCCAGGAATTCGACGTATCGGAGCTGTCGCTGTCGAGTTACATGGTGACAGTATCGCGTGGGGAAAATGCGTATATCGGCATCCCCGCGTTTGTATCGCGCGTGTTCCGTCATTCCGGCATCTACATTCGCACGGATCGAGGTATCAACAAGCCGGAAGACTTACGCGGTCGGACAGTCGGCGTCCCCGAGTACCAGATCACCGCGAACGTCTGGATCCGCGGCATGCTGAAAGATGACTTCGGCATCAAGCCCGACGAGATCCACTGGCGCCGCGGTGGCATAGAGCAACCGGGTCGCGACGAGCGCTCCCCGATCAAGCTGCCCCCAGGCATCGACCTGCAGCAGGTTCCCGATGACAAGACGTTGTCCGGCATGCTCGAGAACGGGGAGATCGATGCGATGATGACCGCGCGCACGCCGTCCTGCTTCGATCAGGGCGTACCGAACGTCGGGCGGCTGTATCCCGACTTCAAGACGGTCGAGCAGGACTATTTCCGCCGCACCGGCTTTTTCCCTATCATGCATCTGATCGGCATCCGCAAGATCTTGGTCGAGCAGTATCCCTGGCTGCCGGTGAGCGTCTATAAGGCCTTCCTGGCCGCCAAGAACATTGCCATCAGGGAGCTCAACGACATAGGGCAGCTAATGGCGACCCTGCCCTGGGCGATCGACCATTACAATGAGACGCGCCGGGTAATGGGCGAGGATTTCTGGCCGTATGGCTTGAAAGAGAATCTTAAGACCCTCGAGGCGTTTGCGCGCTATCACCATGAGCAGGGCCTGTCCGTGCGCAAGGTGGCGCCCGAGGAGCTGTTCGCGCCTTCCACCCTCGATTTGTCGAAGATCTGAGCAGCTAATAATGTGCAGGTCGGAGTTATGCACAGTCGGGTTCCTGCGTAACGGTCTGACGTGCGCCGTCGCGCCTGGCTCAGCGAGCTGTGCCGCATCGGTGCCCGACTGCTGAATGCGGCATACGCCACGGCTTGTCCGGGCGCCGGCGCGAGGTGATCCTGTTCGCGTGATGACGCACACAAGCGGCATCGATTTTCCTGAATCGGATAAGCGTGATATTGGTCACAGTCTGTACCCGCTGCTGAGCGCAAGGTGGCTTAACGGCCGCAAGATCATCGCCTACGTGGAGCGGTTCTCGCTACGATCCGGGCGCGTACGGTTCGGGAACAATAGGAGGGCCAGCCAAGCCTACCGTGCGCATCATGATGATCGAGGGGCGTAGCCTAGAAAAGAAGCAGGTGCTGCTCAAGGCCATGACCGACGCCATCGTCCAGACGATCGGCGCGTCGCCGGACGCGGCGCGTATCGTGATCCACGAGGTCCCGATGGATCAGTTCAGCGTGGGTGCGATGACCGGGGACGAGCGTGATCAGCTGCTTGCAGCCCAGGGCAAGCGCGCCCCGGGTGGCGGCTGAGGTTCGGCGGCGCCGATAAATGGTGCGGCGGCTCCAATCAGACCCTGTTGCGGCTCCCGACTCATGGGAGCGCCCGGGTGGGATCGCCTGTCGCAGATTGGCACTCGAAGTCGACGTCGTTGCGGTCAATGCAATTAGCACCTCGGAACATTCAAAGGAGGAGGACTGCATGAAAGCAATTCGATTGACGGTCATGTCCCTGCTGCTCGCGCCGCTGCTCGTGCTTGCCCAGGCGTATCCATCCAAGCCGGTGCGCATAGTCGTTCCCTATCCGGCGGGCGGTACGACCGACACGGCCGCCCGCGCCGTCGGCAACCGCCTGAGCGAGGTGCTTGGCCAGCCGGTGGTAATCGACAACCGCACCGGCGCCAGCGGCATAATCGGCTCGGACATCGTCGCCAAGGCGGCGCCGGACGGCTACACGCTGATGATGACGAGCGGCCCGCCGCACCCCGCGTACGCGTTGTTCATAAAGAACGTCCCGTTCGACACCCTAAAGGATTTCACCCCGATCATCATGGTCGGCATCTCGTCCCAAGTGATCGTCGTGCATCCTTCGCTGCCGGTAACTTCGGTGAAGGAACTCATCGACTATGCGAAGAAGAACCCCGGCAAGCTCTCCTACGGCCACCCGGGCGTCAGCACCCACGGGCACATGGGCGGGCTGCTGCTCAATCGGGCGGCCGGCATCGACATGGTGCAGGTGGCCTACAAGGGCGGCGCACCGGCGCTGATCGACGTGGTAGGCGGCCAGATCCCGGTCAGCATCCAGAGCCTGTTGTCCAGCGTGATCACCTATGCGCGCGCCGGCAAGCTTCGCATGGTGGCGGTGCTGGAGGCGCGGCGCGCCAAGGCGGCGCCCGACACACCGACCGTTGCCGAGGCCGGCGTGCCGGGCTACGCCATACCCGACACCTGGAGCGGACTGCTCGGACCGGCGGGGCTACCCGCGGCGATCCTGAACCAGCTGAATGCCGCGGCGATGAAGGCGCTCGGCTTCCCGGACGTGCGCGCGCGGCTCGAGGCGGCCGGCTTCGAAGTCAGGGGCAGTACGCCGCGGGAATTCGCCGACGGGCTCGAGAAGAATTACACGACTTACCAGAAAATTGTGACCGAGGTCGGCATCCAGCCGGAGTAGGCGTGCGAGCCTGGCAACTCATTGGCGATGTGATTGCGGATAGTTGTCATCACTCCTCGGGACTGGCGGCGCCGGTCTTGTCGCGGATCATCTGCTGCTATGCGCTGTTTCGGGATGAGGGTTGAACCTCAATCCGCAGGTCGCAGCGCAGGAGTGCGTTTGATTGCGCGTTCGTCGATGGGCAGGTTGATAAATCCGGCGAATATACCCAGAGCGATCGAAAACAGCCATATGAGCTGGTAGGACCCGGTGTGATCGTAGAGATACCCGCCCAGCCATACGCCGATGAAGCTGCCGAGTTGGTGGCTGAAGAACGTAATCCCCGTCAGGGTGGACATGTAGACGACACCGAAGATCTGCCCAATCATGCCGCTGGTGAGCGGTACGGTGGCAAGCCACAGCAAGCCGAGCGTCGCCCCGAACAGATAGATCGAAGTTTCGGAAACAGGCAAGAAAATGAAAGACGCAATGGCAACGGCACGCGCGAAATAGATGAACGAGAGCAAATACTTCTTTGCATATTTTTGCCCGAGCGCTCCGGAGCCGTACGAACCGACGATGTTGAACAGGCCGACCAGCGCAAGCGCCGTCGCCCCCACGTTCGCGCTGAATCCCTTGTCTGCGACGTACGCAGGAAAGTGCACCGTCATGAATGACAGCTGGAATCCGCACACGAAATAGCCCGAAGTCAGCAGAAGATATCCCTTGTGCGCGAAGGCCTCGCGCAACGCCTCGCCGCTGCTCTGGGCGCGCGCGTGGGCGGCGGCGCCTTTGCGCCGCTCGACCAGCGCCGTGGCGAACGGCGCAATCAGTGCAGTGGTACCAGCAAGCGCAAGCAACGCGTTGAACCAGCCGTAGTGCGTGATCAGCACCTGCGCATACGGAAGCATCATAAATTGGCCGAACGAGCCGGCGGCCACTGTTATGCCAAGCACCATGCTGCGGCGCTCCGGCGCAAAGGTACGGCCGAGTACTCCGAACACAACGCTGTAGGTCGTGCAACCCTGTGCGAGGCCTATCAATACACCGGTGGCGACGTAGAGCTCCAATCCGCTGGTGGACATCGCCATCAGGACCAAGCCCATGGCGTAGAGGGCGGCGCCCGCCATGAGCACGCGCCCCGCGCCCTTGCGGTCAGCGATGATGCCCAGGAAAGGCGCCGATGCGCCCAGTATCAGGTTCTGCAGTGCCAAAGCGAAGGCGAAAGTCTCACGGCTCCAACCCAGATCGAAGGTCATGGGCTTGAGGAACAAGCCGAAGCTTTCGCGTGTACCCATCCCGAGAATGACGATAATCCCGGCGCACAGCAGCACGACCGCCGGGGTCCGCCAATTTCCGGTTTTCAAGGCACCGTCTCCGCTGTTGAGTGCCCGCCTGGCGAGCACCGTGATTGTCTATGATATCTGCAGTGCGAAGCAATGTAAGCGTTCGTAATCTGCGCTAGCCGGGCAGTATCAAGCACGTTCCGACGGTCAGTCCTGCAGCGGAATGCGTAATTCCTTGATGATCGTAGCGAATCTTGCGAGGTCAGTCTTGTGCTTCACGTCGAACTCCTCCGGCGTGCTGCCGACGGGCTCCTGGCCGCTGGTAATGATCCGATTCCGCACATCGGGCAGGTTCAGGACCTTCACGGTGTCCCTCTGAATCAGTTCGACGATGTCGCGGGGCGTTCCCGCCGGCGCGTAAATGCCGAGCCAGCCGGGCAATTCGAAATCCCGCACACCCGCTTCCTCCATGGTGGGCACCTTCGGCAACGGCCGCAGGCGCGCTCTGCTTGCAGTGGCCAAGGCACGCACCTTGCCGGAGTCGATGTGCGCAAGAATTGCCTCCGGCGCCATGAATGCCACATCGACTTCTCCCGTCAGCAGGGCAGTGCTGATCGGCGCCGTGCCTTTGTACGGGATGGCCAGAATGTCGACGCCCGCCGATATCTTGAACAGCTCCATGGTCAAGTGCAGAGTGCTGCCCACACCGCTGTGGCCGTAGTTCAGTTTGCCGGGTCTTGATTTGGCGAGCGCAACCAACTCCTTGACCGATGCGGCCGGTACGTTGGCATTCACGACCAGGATCAGGAACGAGGTATAGATCTGGCTCACCGGCGCGAAGTCCTTGAGCGCGTCGAACGGCAGCTTCCGGTATATGTTAGGACTAATGGCAAGGCTCGAGGTAGTGACGAGAAGCGTGTAACCGTCGGGCGCTGCCTTGGCGACTGCATCTGCACCTATGTTCCCGCCCGCCCCGCCTCGATTCTCTATCAGCACCGGCTGTTTCCAGGCTTCGGTAAGCTTCTGGCCGATCAACCGGGACACCACGTCCACCCCGCCGCCCGCCGGCATATTCACCACCAATCGGACCGGCTTGCTCGGATAATTTTGGCCAAGCGCGTTGCCTGCGGCGAGCCCGACCGCGACTAGCAGCACGACGGGGAGAACGCACCACAGCCGCTTCATGAGTATTCCTCTTTTTCGAGAGTGCTGCGGATTCATGATCCGTCCGGTCTTGTAGCATTTGACCCGTGATGTGTCAACGGCGACCGGCCGTGGCCATGGGCGACGAAAGCAAAGCGTTTCGCGAGCCGCTGGAGTCGCTGGAGGCCAAGGAGGCATTCATTGCGTTCCTCAAGAAGCGTCTGCCTGACTTTTCGAAGTTCCACTGAAGCTCGTCGGCGCGGAATACGAACGGCGGGGTGCGGTGGTAAGCTGCGCCGGGATCACACCCGATTAGGGCGCATCGAGCGGAGGTCGACCATGGCGTTCAGGGACTTGCGCGAGTTCATCTCGCAGGTGGAAACGTTCAGCCGGTTGCGGCGCGTGGACCATGCCGATCCGTACCTCGAGATCGGCGGCATCACCGAGATCGCGGCCGGCCTCCCCGAAGTGCCCGCGCTCCTGTTCGACAACATCAAGGGATTTCCACGCGGATACCGCGTCTTCACCAACCCGCTGATGGCGCCCGAGCGCGCGGCCCTCGCGCTCGGCATCGACCCGACGCTGAGGCCGATCGACGCGCTGAGGGCGTGGATGAAGAAGCGCCAGGGAATGAAGATCCAGAAGCCCATTTCGGTGCAGGAAGGCCCGTTCCTGGAGAACAGCTACACGGGTGCTAACGTCGATCTGGCAAAACTTCCCGCGCCGGTCTGGCACCGCAAGGACGGCGGTCCCTACATCGGCTCGGGCAGCATCGTCGTGACGCGCGATCCCGAGACCGACTGGATCAACGCGTCGATCTACCGGGTCCAGGTCCACGGGCGCAACCGCGTTAGCGTCCAGTTCGACCACATGGGCCGCCACGGCGCGATCATCGCGAAGAAGTACTGGGACGCGGGCAAGCCCTGTCCCGTTGCGGTCGTGAACGGCGATGACCCGGCGCTCTTCGTTGCAGGAACAGAAATGCTCCCGGCCGGCTACTCCGAACTCGATTTCGCCGGCGCGATCCGCGAGGCGCCGCTGGAGGTCTGCGCCGGGCCGTACACCGGACTGCCGATCCCGGCGCACGCGGAGACCGTTCTCGAGGGAGATCTCGTGCCGATGTCGCAGGAAACCCTGATCGAGGGGCCGTTCGGGGAATTTACCGGCTACTACGCGTCCGATCCCCGGCCCTGCCCGCTCATGGAAGTGCGCGCGGTTCATCATCGGGACGACCCGGTCCTCTTTGCATCACCGCCGCTCAAACCACCGTACAGCTGCATGGGGCTGCCGTTGCGCGCGGGCGGCATCTGGGCGAACCTCGAGGCGGGCGACATCGCTGACGTCGCCGGGGTCTGGCAGCACATGTCGTCGCTGATGACGGTGGTATCGCTCAAGCAACGCTACGACGGCCACGCGAAGCGCGCTGCCCTTATCGCTGCCGGAAATTTCTATCTGGGACGCATCGTGGTCGTGGTGGACGAAGACATCGATCCCTCCAACATGAACGATGTCCTCTGGGCGATCGCGACGCGCTGCGAGCCCGCCGAGTCGATCGACATCATCAGGAACGGCTGGAGCTCGACGCTCGACCCGCGCATTCGCCAAGCGGACAAAGCCCGAGGGGTGGTGTCGAACTCGAAGATCATCATCGACGCGACGCGACCGTTTGCGTGGCGCGACGAGTTCCCCACGCCGTCGGCGCTCGAGCCAGACGAGGCGCGCGCGATCGAGGAGAAGTGGCTCGCTGTATTGAAGGGTTCGTCGTAGCAGCGGGTGCGCCTCGTCGCGGCCTCTGCACCAGCCGCGCGGGGGAATCCGCTTCGGGCTACGCCCACCGCATCTTTCTCCCCGCAACCCCAAAAAAACGGACAATCCACGTACTACAGAACCGGACAGTTCTGCTCACCGCGACATAGCTCGGTGGCCAAAGTCAGTTCTGCAGCGGAATGCGCGCCTCCTTGACGATCCTGGCGAATTTCCCGAGGTCTGCCTTGTACTTCGCGTCGAACTCCTCCGGCGTGCTGCCGACAAGCTCCAGACCCCTGCCGAGCAAACGATCCCGGACATCGGGCATGTTGAGGGCCTTCACGGCTTCCCGCTGGATCAGTTCGACGATGTCGCGGGGAGTTTTCGCCGGCGCGAACAACGCGTGCCAACTGGCGGCGTCGACGCCTTTAATGCCCGCTTCCGCGACTGTGGGCACATCGGGAAGCGCCGCCAAGCGCCGGGCGCCGAACACACTCAGGGCGCGCAAGCGGCCAGCCTTGACCGCCGCCAGACTGGTCGAGAGCGGCATGACAGCCAGATCCACCTCGTCCGCCATCAGGGCGTTACTGATCAGTGCAACGCCTTTGTACGGGATGCCGAGGATGTCGATGCCCGCCGACAGTTTAAACTGCTCCATTCCAAGGTGCAGCGAGGCGCCCACGCCGCTATGACCGTAGTTCAGGCCGCCGGGTCTGGATTTGGCCAGAGCGATCAGCTCGCTGGTCGAGGCGGCCGGTAATTTGGGACCGACAACCAGGATTGCCGGCGATGCGATGAGTTGGGTCACCGGGACGAAATCCTTCGCCGCGTTGAATGGCAGCTTGCTGCTAAGGGCGGGGCCGATCGGAAGACTGTCGCTACACAGGAGAAGCGTATACCCATCGGGCGCGGCCTTGGCGACCGCGTTCGCACCGATTTGTCCGGCCGCCCCGGCTTGATTGTCTACCAGCACGGGCTGTTTCCAGGCCTCGGCGAGCTTCTGGCTGATCAGCCGGGCCGTGATGTCGACTGGGCCGCCCGCCGCCATATCCACCACGATTCGGACCGGCTTGCTCGGATAACTCTGGCCAAGCCCGTTGCTTGCATCGAGCCCGACCGCGACAAGCAGCACGACAGGGAGAATGCACCGGAGCCGATTCATGACCGTACCTCCTTTTCCAGAACGTCGCGGATTGGTGGGCCAGCCAGCTGTGTAGCATGCGTCCCGGGATGTGTCAACGCGATCGACCTTGACCCGCACGGATAGTCCGCAGCTGCGCAACTCGAGCCGGCCGGGGATTCAAGAATCCGAGCCGGTGCATCGATGGTGAGCACTCTCCTCCTGCTTGCTTGACGCCGTCCACGTGAACGCGCAGCATCATTTTTTCAAGAAACTGGGGGCTGGAAAATGCCATTTGGAGATCTCCGGGAGTTTCTCAATTATTTGGAGACGAAGGGCGAATTGGTGCGTATTCGGGAAGCAGTCGATCCGAAATATGAAATCGCAGCCTATATCCGCAAGACCAGCGATCTGCAAGGTCCGGCATTGCAGTTTGAGAACGTGAAAGGCTCTTCCATGCCGGTGGTCGGCGGGTTGTTTGCAACTCAGCGCCGCCTGCACCTCGCCCTTGGAGTCTTGAACCAGGGGCAGGCAGTGAGAACCCTCATAGAGTCGATGGAAAATCCCATCGCACCGATCCTGGTGCAAGATGGGCCCTGCAAGGAAGTCGTCTACACGGGAGACGACGCTGACCTCGAAAAGCTTCCTGTGCCGACGTATTCGTCCAAGGATGCGGGCCCTTACATCACGATGGGGTTGGTCGTCAGCCGGGATCCCGAGACCAAGTCCCGGAATCTGGCGATCTATCGTTTGCAGGTCAAGGGAAAGAAAAGGCTCGGGATATTGTCGCAGCAGCTGTCTCTTCAGTTGTCGCAGGCAGAGGCAAAGAACCAGGGTTTGCCGGTAGCTATCGCACTGGGGACAAGCCCGGAGCTTCTTATTGGAAGTCAATGGCGGGCTCCCTACGGCGTCGATGAACTGGGGTTAGCGTGTGGAATTCATCGCTCTCCCATCGAGTTGACAAAGGCCGCCACGGTGGATCTCGAAGTCCCGGCATCGGCCGAGATCATTATCGAAGGAGTGATTGCCCCCAAAGAAAGAGAGATCGAGGGTCCCTTCGGAGAGTTCACCGGCTATTATCAGCCCGCAACCCCGAAGCCGGTAATAGAAGTCACGGCAATTACCCATCGACAAAAACCGATATTCCTGGCCGGCCTCACGGGCATGCCCACGACCGACAATCACGTCATGAAACAGGTCCCGATCGAAGCAAGCCATTTCTTGGCTTTGAAGGCAGGTTTCCCCGGGCTAAAAGCGGTCCATTTCCCGAATTGCGGTGGAGCCAACTTTCTTTTGATCCTCTCCATGAAGAAAAGCCAGCAATACGAAGCCAGGAGCCTGATAGCCGCAGCGATGAGTCTTGCCAGTGCGAAATACGTGATCGTCGTAGACGAGGATGTCGACATATACAACCTTGAACATGTCTTGTGGGCCGTGTCCAACCGCAGCCAACCCGATCAGGACGTGATGATACTGCCTCGCCTACTGGGTGGGCCCCTCGACCCATCAGCCGCTAGCCATCGCACGACAGCGGTTATGGGAATCGATGCGACGACACCGATTGACAGACCGTTCCCGGAGATGGTCGAAATTCCCGGGGTGGACAAGGTCCCTGATTTTCTGGCCGGTTGGAAGAAGGGCGTCGCTTAGTCAGCCGCCTATTGCGCTGTCATACCGGTGGCGCGAATGACTTTTCCATAGCGCTCGCGCTCCCCTTTCATGAGCAGCGCCATTTCTTCCGGAGTGCTGCCAGCCACTTCGGCATTCCGGTCGCGTATCTGCTGCGCGATCGCGGGCTGCTTCACTGCCTCCGCAATCGCCGCGGATAGCTTGTGCGCGATCGCAGATGGCGTCTCGGGCGGCGCGACGAATCCATACCAGGTCACGAAGACGAGTCCCGGCACCACCTCGGTCATGGCAGGGATGTCGGGCAGCGAAGGATGGCGTTTTTCGTCACCGACCGCGAGCGCACGCAGCTTACCCGCGCGAACGTGTGGAAGCACGACACTGAGTTCCAGGAACGCCATATCCACCTGCCCGCCGAGCAGATCCGCAATGGCGGGGGCCGCGCCCTTGTAGGGGACGTGGACCATCTTGACCCCGGACATCGATTGCAACAACTCGCCCGTGAGGTGCGCGACGCTGCCGATCGCCTGCGTAGCATAGTTGAGCCGGCCCGGATTGGCTTTTGCAAACGCAATCAGCTGCTTCACGCTGTCCGCGGCCAGCTTGGGGTTTGCTGCCAGCACGTTGGTGACCGTCGCCACCACCGAGACCGGCACCATCGTATCCGGATCGAAGGGGAGCTTGCCGTAGAGGCTCTTGTTGATGACCATCGGCCCCGGCGCCACGAACAGAAGCGTGTGTCCATCCGGATTGGCCTTAGCAACGTACTCCGTCCCCACGTTGCCGCCGCCGCCGACGCGGTTTTCGACGATGGCCGGCTGGCCCCATTTCTCCCGGAGCTTTTCGCCGATGATGCGCGCCATGAAATCGACCCCGCCCCCCGGCGGGTACGGGACGATGACCCTGAGCGGCTTGGTGGGAAAGTCCTGGGCGTGGACAGCTGGAGCAAACGCCAGCGCGGCGGCGAGCAGTATTCGGCCTAGCAGAGTCTTTTGCATAGTCATGGTCCCCCATAATACCCATCCACCAATCGGCAACCGTGATCAGGATCTGTCAATAAAGGAAGCATCGCCGCCGTCCAATTATCCGCAGGAATCTGTGCTCAGGGTCAGTCCTGCGGCGGAATGCATCCTTCCTTGACGATCCTCGCGAATTGGGCGAGGTTCTCCTTGTACATCGCGGCGAACTCCTCCGGAGTACTGCCGACAATCTCCTGACCCATGGAAACAATGCGATCCCGGACATCGGGCGCATTGAGCGCCTTCACGGCTTCCCGCTGGACCACTTCGACGATACCGCGGGGTGCGGGCGCGCAACCGCCTCCTAATCCAGGACGATTACCGCGCCCGTTCAGCCGCCGTATCGACTGGACTACCGGGCGCCTGATTTCCCGAGACCGAGACGCTCGTTGAGCTGCGACTGTGCCTGGAGCGACAGTTCCTGGTTACGTCGCGCCCTTTCAAGGTACCGCCTCTGGAGTTCTTCGCCCTTTGCGTACTTTTCCATCAGCTTCAGCCCAACCTCGGCGTGGCCGTACTCGTCCTCGAGGTTCTGCGGGCAGATCTCCCGCAGGAGTGCGTTCGGCCCACTGATGACCCGCTCAAGCCAGACATGGGCGCGTGCCTCGCCCCCGATGTTCTCGACGGCGATCTTCTCCATGCCATTGTTGGCAAACTCGATGTTGTCGAAGTATTCCTTCCATGCTGGAACCGGAGTGTACTGCTTCGGATCGTAGGCGACGCCCATCTTGGCCAGGGCGTACTTGAAGCCCTGGAAGTGCTGGTACTCCTCATAGGCTTCCATCGCGAGCGCCTCGCGCACGTCGTCCATGTCATCCGGAGTATTGAGGAAATGCTTGGCGTTCGCGGAGGCAGAGCGCCATTCGGCGTAACCGGCATGCCGGAAGATCTCGATCATCTGATCATCCGTGAGTTTGCCCAGGTTGTTGACCCACGCCTCGACGCCCGGGACGGCCGCTTCCTGCATGTCCTTGATCTGCTTGCGGACTATTGCCATGAATTCCTGTTGTTCCATCGTTGTCCTCCTTTGCGAGTTGTGATTGCCGGTTTGGCGATGAGTTTCGCCAGTTGAGCACTGCGTCATCAATAGATATTTACCCAGCGGCTACCGCAGCTCCTCCGGGATGAACTTGCCGTGGTCGACAACTACGAGGTCATCGACGAAGAAGCTTGCGGCGCGGCAGACGATATCGATATGGGAGAGCACGCCGCGCAGTTGATTTTGACCGCCGATTCCGTAATTCGCGCCGAATGCGATCTGCGTGTTGCCATAAGCGGCCCTGATGTCCATTGGGCCATCCGGCACACCGTTGGCCGAGAGGCTTGACCAGGCCGCTCGGTGGTCGCAACCCCAGCCGATGTGGGCGGGGCAATAGGCATCCGAATCGTTTCGGGTCGCGAGCCATTCCTCGAGCAGCACGGCGTCGAGCCCGCCCTCGACCGTCGTAATTCGGCCCTCCTCGACGGTGATTCGGACGGGGTCCTGAGCGTAACGATTCAAGGACAGTATCACGTCGCCGCGATCGATTACAAAAGTTCCGCGCGCCGATCCGTAGACTGGCGTCGTATAGAGGAACGCCCCGGCCCAATTGTCCCAGGCTCCCGGCTGATCGGCAATGCCGTCCTGGGCGACGACCCGATGGTCGCCCTTGTCCATCCATAAGTCGGTACCGGCGTCGGAAGTCACGCGAATGGCCTTGCCGGCAGCCAGCAACTTCGCGCCGGCGTCGGCCCGGCGCCGTGTCTCGCTGGTCGGAAAGACGCGGCGGAGCATGGCTTCGGTGCCGAGCACTTTGAGGACGCGCGTGCCGGTTTCGAGGAGACGGGTGAGTGCGGCCGAGTAGAGAAACAACACCGGATTGCCGGCGAGGTCGACGACCAGATCGGCGCCCCGAAGACGCTCGATGACCCGGTCGGCCTTCGTGTCGTTCCAGTTGAGCGGCACCGTCAGCTGCATGGCGTCGGCGCCGAGGTCGCTCGCAGCGCTGAAAACGGCAGCGGCATACTGCGGATTCGTCCGACCATCCGTATAGGCGAACACGGTGTCACCCGGCCGGATCCCGCACAGCCGCAGCTCTTCCCGGAATAAGCCGCCGAGATCGACGGGGAGCGATGGTACTGGAGCCGTCTGAACCACGTGGTCAACCTCCTCCTGGCGCTCCGGCCTCCCGAGCCCACTCGGCTCGCGTGATCCCGCCGCAAGGGGCCAGACGTGCGAAATGGTCTGAGCGCTGCACTGAAGGAACGGTACTAAGCGCTCTTCCTCGGCGGGTGTCAAGCGAAAGGTCGGCCCGACGACGACCACTATGTCCGACCCGATTATGCCGCTGGCGCCGCCGCGGTTATCGATTATCACCGGCTGCCCGAGCGCTTCGCTCAGGCGATTGCCGACCGCGCGGGCGACGGTGTCGGCCGAACCGCCAGCGGCATAGGGAACGACCATGCGTATCGGTTTCGCCGGAAATGCCTGTGCCAGCGCGACCGCCGGCGCGAACAGGAGGAAAACAACCAATAGTCGAAATGCACTCATAACTCGTCCCGACTAAAGTTCCGAAGCCCGGTGCCCTGATCGCTTCCGGCGCAAGTGACGACACTCCAGACCGCTTCTAATTCAGTATAACCACAAAGCAAGACCCCCGGCCCGGGGCAGCCCGTGATTAGATGACGCTACGCCGCATCTCGGGTATATTGGATTCAAGAAAACACCCGGCTGTTGGAGTGAACCCACCATGGCGTCGCACGCTGGACTGCATCCGTCCCTTCCCGTGATCGCCGATGGGCCCGGGACTGCCGTCGCTCATCGCGAGCAAGGGAATGGCTAAGCTTGAACTCAGTTTGGCGGTGGGGATCTATGACCGCACGTTCTCGATCTTTGACGGGCAGACGCGGATCGAGGGGTGCGAGATCAACGCGGTGCCGCTGTTGCCCGAGGAAGCATTTCACCGCGCCTTCAAGCATCAGGAGTTCGACATCACGGAGATGTCCCTGAGCAGCCACGCCTTGACGGTGGCGCGTGGGGAGTCCAAGTATGTCGGGATACCCGCCTTCGTTTCGCGTGTGTTTCGCCATAGCGCAATCTATATCCGGACCGATCGCGGCATCGACCGACCCGAGGACCTGAAAAGCAAGACGATCGGGTTGCCGGAGTATCAGCAAACCGCCACGGTATGGATACGCGGCATTCTGCAGGATGAGCACGGCGTGCGGCCCACCGACGTCAAATGGCGCACCGGCGGCATCGAAGAACCCGGCCGTGGCGAGCGTTCGCCGATGAAATTGCCGCCCGAGATCGATCTGCAGCCGATTCCGGGCAATCTTACGCTCTGCGACATGCTGGCGAGCGGCGAGCTCGACGCAATGTTCAGCGCGCGGGCACCGTCAGTCTTTGTCCGCGGAACCCCGAATGTGGACCGTCTGTTCCCGGATTACGTGCCTGTCGAGGAAGCTTATTTCCGCAGAACGCGGATTTTCCCGATCATGCACCTCATCGGCATCCGTCGCTCGCTCGTCGAGCGGCATCCCTGGCTTGCAGTCAGCGTATTGAAGGCATTTGTGAAGGCCAAGGCAATAGCCATGGAAGATCTCGGTCTCATCGGCCACCTTTCAGCCACCCTCCCGTGGCCGGTCGCCGAGTATCATCGCGCGAAAAAGGTGATGGGAGACGATTACTGGAGTTACGATATCCGGGCAAACCGGCATACGCTCGAAACGTTTCTGCGCTATTCGCACGAGCAGGGGCTCATCGAGCCAATACCCGTGGATGCGTTGTTCGCGCCATCGACGTTGGAGCTTTCCAAGATCTGATTGCGCGCAATTGAGCCGGTTCGCGGGCGTCTTCCGCTACCGTTTGATCTCGGCCCGGATGGCGTCACAGTACTCCCCGAACTCCTTCGTGTAGCAGACCGAGAAATCCCGCGACCGCGCAAACCCGATCTCGAAGATCCGGGCCACCCGGCTCGGCCGTGGCGACAGCACGATGACCTTGTCGGAGAGAAAGACCGCCTCGGGAATGCTGTGCGTGACGAAAAGCACGGTCTTCTTGCGTGCCTCCCAAATCCGCAGCAGCTCGAGGTTCATGTCCTCCCTCGTAAGCGCGTCCAGCGCGCCGAACGGCTCGTCCATCAGGAGCAGCGCGGGATCGGTAATCAGCGCCCGACAGATCGAGACCCGCTGCTGCATCCCGCCGGATAGCTCCCCCGGCAGCCGATTCTCGAACCCCTCCAATCCGACGAGCCGGACAAGCTCGTGCGCCCGTTCGAGGTAATCGCTGCGGCTGTGGCGCAGGATTTCCACCGGGAAAAGGACGTTGTCCATGACGTTGCGCCACTTGATGAGGACGGGTGTCTGGAAAACCATTCCGAGATTCGAGACTGGTTCGGTCACCGGTTGCCCGTTGACGCGTACCGTCCCGCCGCTCACCGGCATAATCCCCGCAGTGATCTTGAGCAGCGTGGTCTTGCCGCATCCGCTTGGTCCGAGGACGGACGCGAATTCCTGCTCCCCGACCGCAAAGCTCATGTCAGCGATGGCCGGCACCGGGGCGCGTTTGTGCGGGTAGGTCTTGCGGACCCGGTCGTATTCAATGACGTTGCGCCCGTCGGCCATCGTCCCGCCCGATTATTGCCGGAAGTGCCAGGGGATGGAGAAGCGCTCGACCACCATGATAAGCGCGAAAAGCAGCATGCCCAGGGCCGAAAGAAGGATCAGCGCTGCGAACATCATGGCCGTATTGATGGTGGCGTTGGACGCAATGATCAGGTACCCCAGCCCGGTTTCACCGCCGATGAACTCGGCAACGATGGCACCGATCACTGCCAGGGTGATGGCGATCTTCAGGCCGTCGAACAGGTAGGGGAGCGAGTTCTTGATTCGGATCTTGACCAGTATCTGCGATCGGGAGGCCTTGAGCACCTTGAGAAGGTCGAGCATCTCCGGATCGATGCTGGTGAGTCCGCTGACGCCGTTTATGACGATCGGGAAAAATGCAATCGTGAAGGCGATGACCACCTTCGGCAGCATCCCGTAGCCCAGCCAGAGCAGAAGCAGAGGGGCCACTGCCACTTTGGGCACCATCTGCGAGAGCACGAGCAACGGGTATAGCGCCTCGCTCAGGATCTTCGAGTGAATCATCACCACGGAGAACGCGAGGCCCACCACGATTGCGAGCAGGAAACCAAGCAGGATCTCCTGGGTCGTGACGTAAGTATGCGTGAGCAGGAGTCCGGGGTTCTTCCAGATCAAGAGGAGGGCGGCTGAGGGAGGCGGCAGGATGACGGGGGAGATCTGGAACGCCCTGACCGCCGCCTCCCAGGCCAGGAACATGAGCACCAGGGTGGCAGTCGGGACGGCGATCTCCCGCAGCTTGAGCCCCCGGGTCGGCAGGCCCTGGATCGTCTCGATCTTCACCTCTTCCAGGTCTTTGATCTCCACGGCCTAGCTCCTGGTCACGCAAACCGAAGAATGGAACTTAGAACCTGTCCCGTGAGCCGATACAGGCCGCGTTATCTTATCGGAGGGACTGGGACCAACTCGTTCGTATAGAAGTCGCCTGTAGCGATCTTCCGCTCGAGCTTGAAGTCCCGGGTCGCCTGCTCCAAGGTGTTCCGCATCCTGGCGTCGTCCATCCAGCCGAAACCGCGCTGCTTGGCGATGGAGGTGGCCCAGAGGCCCACGCTGGCCTTCGCCTGCCCGGTATAGCTGTCGGCTTTCCCCTCCGGGTGGCTGCGGACCAGGATGGTGGAAGCCGCCGCCGGGTCGCGCGCGAAGTCCCGCGCTCCGCGATAGGTCGCCCTGAGGAATTTACGAACGACCTCAGGCCGCGTGCGGATGGTCGCCTCCGAGGCGATGATCCCCGATCCCATGACGCTGATGTGGTCGCGGTACTCGAACACCACGAGGTCCTGTCCCTGGCTGAGCAAGGCCGGCACTTCGGAAACCGTAACGCCCTGGATGGTGTCCACCTTGCCCGCCACAAGGGCCGAGGACTTCACCACGATATCCATCAATACGACATTGACTTTGCTCATGTCGACGCCGGCCGCCTTGAGCACGCTTGGGAGCTGCAACAGGTACGCATTGCCCGCCGAGGATGCCAGCGAGCGGCCCTCGAGGTCCTTGATGGTCCGGATCCCGGACTTACGCAGGGCCACGACGCAGCCGACCGAGTCGCCGAGGCCGGCACCGATCGCCCGGACCTTGCCTCCCTCTGCGATCCCCTTGACCGCAGTGTAGAAATCCGCAAAGCCGAAAGTGTCCGAGCCAGCGTCCACTCGCTTGATCGTATCGGCCGAGCCGAACCCGCGGCCGATCTGGACGTCCAGGCCCTCCTCCCGGTAGTAGCCCTTGTCGAGAGCCACGTAGAAGGGGCCATGATAAC
>Ga0209343_10001869_pt1 | contig 27963 bp, 24 predicted proteins | sample RifCSPlowO2_02_FD_184026 | JGI IMG/M metagenome (GOLD analysis project Ga0209343, IMG submission 184026) | Groundwater microbial communities from Rifle, Colorado - Rifle CSP2_plank lowO2_0.2 (SPAdes) (version 2) | ecosystem: Environmental > Aquatic > Deep subsurface > Groundwater | place... | reverse complement strand
GCGCCGCGCGGGATGACAGTTTGGTAGCCACGGCACGTTTTGTGTGCCGTGGGCTTTTGCTGAGAGCGCCTGGACCAGTTCGTTTTGGAAAACATTCCTGCGTAATCCAGGATCAGAGCCGCGACCGTGAGGGAGCAGGCCCAGTTACAATACAATCCTTATGACCATTGAAGACAAGCTGCGCCAGATGGACCTGGAACTGCCCGAGCCGCCGAAACCCGTCGCTTCCTATTTGCCGTGCGTTCGAACTGGAAACCTGCTCTTTGTCTCCGGTCAGGTCCCCCGCGAAAAGGGCGTGCTGCGGTTCAGCGGCCACCTGGGAGGAAACCTGAACGTTGAAGACGGCCGGCAGGCGGCGCGCCTCTGCGCCCTCAATGCGCTGAGCGCCGTGAAGCAGGAATTGGGGACGCTCGATCGCGTGCGGCGCATCGTCAAGCTCACCGGATTTGTGGCCAGCGCCGCCGGATTCACGGATCAGCCGAAAGTAGTGGATGGCGCGTCGGTATTTCTGGCCGAGCTGTTCGGCGAGCGAGGACAGCACGCCCGCGCCGCCGTCGGCGTCAACGAATTGCCGCTCGGCTCGGCGGTCGAGCTGGAAATGATCGTGGAAGTCGAGTAGGTAAGATTAGCCACAGAGACACGGAGACACAAAGAAAAATGAAAAGGGTCAGGAGAGATCATCGTTCAACTTTCTTATATTCGTTACTCTGTGTCTCTGTGCCTCTGTGGCCAGTACGTACTTGCTTCCGCGCGTGGCTAGGATACGGAGGAGCGAATTGAAACCGGAATTCAAGGAAGGCTTGTCCGCGGAAGTCGAGATGGTCACGACCGAAGCCCACAGCGCGCCGCACCTGGCGCGACCCGTCTTCTCCACACCGGCCATGGTCGCCCTGATGGAGCGCACTTCCCTCACGCTGGTCAAGCCGTATCTCGAAGAAGGGGAAAATTCGGTCGGGGCCAAGATTTGCGTCAGCCACATTGCCGCCACGCCCATCGGCATGAAAGTTCGCGGGCGCTCGACCGTCCAGAGCATTAACGGCCGCCGGATCACGTTCGCGGTCGAAGCCTACAACGAGAAAGAGAAGATCGGCGAAGGCACCCACGAGCGCGTCATCATCAACCCGCAGAAATTCGCCGCCCAAGCGCAGGAATCCGAGCCGTGACCGCGAGGGAGCGGTGGCGAACGCAGTGGTTCCTGAACACTGATTACTGCCGCCTGCGGCTAACTCTCCTGTTCCTTTATGAGCTTCTTGCTCTTTGATCTTGCTGCCGAAGCAGGCCCCGCAGGCTTCGTCTCAAGCCGATTGTGTATCCGTAGGTGCGCGTAAAGGTCCACTCCCGTTTTCAAGACCACCAGCATTATCAATCCAAACACAGACATCTTAAAGAGAAGAACCAGCAAGCCGCCCGCCCACAGGGTCAACCACAGCACTCCGATCCGGACCACCGGAACAACGATCAAGTCACTCAAATCGTCAATGCGCTCCATTTCCCGCCGCCGGATGAAGTTGAGAGCGAACGACATTCCATGACTCAAAAGGAATAGCGCCCCGGAGACGATCGCCTGGACGGAGGTATTCCAGACCGTGGTGAGGATATAGAGACCGTTGCGAAACAATCCCATCGCCGGGTCCGGCGCGAGGTATTCTTCCCCAAAGATTGCCGTAAGGAAATACAAGACGACCGTCAGGAAGAGGCCGCCGGCATAGGCCAGAAACGGCGTTCCGGCGAAGGCCTGCAATGTGAGCGTCGGGTTTCGCTTGCGGCCGTGGAATCCGACGACCAGTGTCTTGAGCAGCGCAAAAAATCCGATGATTGCGGTCTCCAGCCAGTAGAGGAAAACGACCGAGAACACACTCCAGGCGAGGAACACGACTCCCAACAACGGAACCGAATTGACCAGGATAAGGACGATGGCCGAGGGGCGCGCTTTCAATCGGGTGAAGATGTTCCCGACCATCCCGGCGCTCATTCAGCTCAGGGCCGGGCTTCCAGGACGAAGCGCACGTTGCGCTCGCGGTTCAGTTGCTGGGTGAGAACCAGGTCGAGCCGTTCAAGCGGCACCGGGGTTCGCACGCCGGGGCTGGTTTCATAGACCAGCATGTCGCCTTCCAGCCAGTAATCCGTCACGATGAGGATCGTGTGGTCCTTGAACGCGAGCAAGGTAACCGGCCTGGCTGCCGGAGGAGCGGCGGTTGGTTGCTGCGGCTGCGGCGATTGTGTCGGAGGTGGCACAACGATGTCATACGGCCCCTGATACGGCGGCGGGGGCGGGGAAGCCGGCGTGCCAGTAATGATTTCGGTGTACACGGGGATGTAGTACGGGACGGAATAATAAATGATCGGGCCGCTGTAAGCCGCTCCAATCCCCGACCTTCCCCGGAAAGGTCCGCGCCAATGGCCGCCCGGCCCATTGTGTGACGAATCCTGCATCCCCGGCGTTCCCCCCGGAAAGTTGATGTTGGGGATTGGGAACGGCAACCCGGTCGGAAGCGGCTGCGGGCCGGCGGGCAAGGGCTGCATCCCGGGATGATTGATGTTGCCGATCCCCGGCGGCATCGCGACCGGAGGAAGCGCGTGCAGGCCCACGGTAGCTCCCAGCCGCCCGGCGAAGCTCGGGTCCGTAACGCCGCCGACAGGAGCCGGGGCCGGGGTCCTCGCAACACCGAAACCAGCGGACTGCGCAGGAGCAGCGGCAGCGACTCTGGGCGCAGTCGAGTTGGCCGGAGCGCCCAAACCACCGGACCTGCCACCCTGCCGTCCGCCGTGGGCCACACCGCCGTCGGGATGAACCCATCTGCCCGCCGGAAGCCCTTGCTGCGCGAAAGCCGGTGCGCTGGCGATCAGAATTGCTCCCAAAACAGCTCCGATGATTACCGCGCTGGAAAGAAGTCGGTTCATAACCCACCCCCTCTATGCTCAGCGTACTCCCCTGCGGAAACGGTGTCAATGGAGCACCCTTGTAGATGGTGTCCCTAAGCTAAGCTGTGTTGCCCAAATGGCGAATATAAAGCGAATATAAAAAGATATGTGTTGCAAACAAAGAACTTGTTGGCTTCGTTTGGTAGTTTTTCCTTTTTCTTACTATCCTCTCTCTCCTTCGATTCCCCCGTCGCCCCCTTCCTTCCATCCCCTCCCCCTCGGCAGTATGGATGACCCGCAGAAACGCAGGCAAGAGAATTCTTCCGAGAGTTCCGAGGGAACCGAATCCGGGTTGTCAACAACACAGGTTTAGGACACCACCCGCTTGTGACACCGCATTGAACCCATCCCCCGCAGAAATCTTGAGGAACGGCAATTCCTCCAGAGGACGTTCGATATAATAGGGAAAACACAATCCAAGGAGGGCGCTATGATCGTCGTGAGAGACGTTTTTCAGGTGGAGCCGGAGCAGATGAAGCTGGCCAAGGAGCTTGTCAAGCAGGAGCGCGAAATCGGGAAGCGGCTGGGGCATCACGTCACGCGCGTTTTGACGGACCTGACCGGCGAGTACTACACCCTGATCATGGAATCCGAATATACGAGCCTCGCCGACTATGAGGTGGCTCTCAAGAAGGTCCTGGCCGACCCGGAGTTTCAGCGCTCCTATCCGCAATTCCGCAAGCTGATCCGCGGCGGGCGCCGGGAAATCTTTACCGTGGTGGCCGAGTAGCCGGCCGGCTTATTCGGCAGTGAATGGACCAAAATCGGATCCCAAAGCTCACATCGACCAAGGGAGGCGTCATGGCAACTCTTTCGCTTGATCTGTTCAGTTCGATCCTCAGTTTTCTTGGCGGTGCGATCCTATCAATTGACGCTCTCCGCGTCAAACGAAGCATCGGAGAGGAAAGCAGCGCGAAGCATTTCCTTGAAATCTTGGAAAAAATTCCTGGGTCAGTGGGGCTTAGGGACAAGCATGGAAAATCCCTGAACACTGAACGGGCTCTACAACTTTGGCTTTCCGAGCGATCCTTCCAATGGGCATGGCTGGGATTTGTGTTGATGACCGCAGGTTTTTTCTTGGAAATCTTAACAAAGTGACATGCCTATGGGTCAGTTCCGGATTCGAAGAACTGACTTCAAGTAAATACGTATCCGGATAGGTTGTTTCGATTCGTTACGGTCGGTTTCCCGGCGGAATACAAGCACATAATCTGTATGGAACGCATGGGAAAATGAATCACCGTAGAGACCGTACCGTGCGATAGGAAGAGAGTCATCCCACTCGTAGGTTTCAAGAGCTCTAACCGCAGCCGCCAGAGCATGTAAGACAAGCTCTGCCTCCGAGCCCAGTTCCTCCTCAAGCCAATCAATTGTGTGCCAAAACTCTATAGTTGGGTGTATCCAGAGTTCGGGCGGATCCAGTGGGGGGCTCCTTCACGCTTTCAGACTCGTTTTCGACTCCGTCGAGAAAAACTGTCATCCACCTTGGAAGCGTTACGCGGAACTTCGCCACATGCGATCGAGAATCTGGGCGGCATTGTTGACGTCAGCTTCCGGTTCTGTTATTTCAGAAATAAAAGGACGGACCTCCGCGGTAGGTACCTTGAACTCTTTCTGGAGGGACTCGATAAAGCCAGGTACCCGAGCTGACCCACCTGAAACGTAGATTTTCTCGACCTTTCTGGAGGCAGCCGTATGCGAAAAGAAATCAAAAGTTTTCCGTATGTCGCTTACAAGGACCTCTGCAACCGAATGCGTGGTGTGGACTTCCTGTCCCTCGGTTGCAGCCTTTGCTGCTTGACCTTTTTCTAGCCGAGTTGCGTCCTCAAAGCCGAGGTCGAGCTCTTTCTGTAGAGCTTCCGCGTACTTGGTAAAACCTATTGCGACTTCGCGAGTAAACAGCGGGTCCCCGTCCTTCAGTATGTTGATCGTCATTACGTCACTGCCCACATTCACAAGGGCAATTAGCCCCCCCCCCAGAGAATCCACCTTCATTTCCATGGAATCCTTTGGACTAAGGAGTTTAGTTGGCTCCAAAGCCTCCTGGCCTGTCGCAGCCCCCTTTGTCTTGCGGCGCGAAAAGAGATGGTTTGCAAATGCTTCAGCGCCTTTAATCGTATCGTAACGCCCAGCACTTATATCCTCTTCCGCACGGCGGTCCTGAATGTCGGCCTCTGGAGTCCCTATCGCAATCAACCGAGCGGGAGTTAAGCGAACACTTGCTCCATCGGTCAGGAACATCTCCAAATAATCTCCCACGTGAACATCCAGGGCAGATGCGATTTCACCTGGAAGCGTAATCTGATTACGTCCCCTAATTCGAACAGCCTTGCGTATTCTTGTCATTGCTTATTATAGCTCCATAATCATAATATCAGAAAATCAGAAAAGCGGTCCTAGGAAAGTTTAACAATATATATATCTTATAATCAGCAGTTTACAGGAATATTCCTGTTTAGAAGAAGTTCCCAGAAACCCGTCCCCTATGAGGAAAACGGCCCACGGTGGATCGCCGCTTACCAGAGACCAAATCACATCAAGACGCAAAACCTTCTCCTCTGCTCGCATCACTCACTCTTCGGCACGGTGCGCATACCGGTGGCGGGGTAGCGTTCGCCGGCGGCGGCACCAACGGGAATCGCTTGATCGAGGCGGGCCAGGTCGGCGGGCGTAAGCGTCACGTCGAGCGCCGCGAGGTTTTCTTCGAGGTAAGCAATCTGCTTGGTGCCGGGGATGGGAACCACATCCTTTCCTCGCGCCAGGACCCAGGCCAGAGCCACTTGCGAGGGCTGGAAACCTTTCTCCGCCGCCATCGCTTCGATGACGCGCACCAGTTGCAAGTTCTTCTCGAAGTTCTCCGCCTCAAAGCGCGGGAAGTCCCTCCGCCGGTCGCCGGGTCCCAGGTCGTCCGGGCTTTGAAACCGTCCCGTCAGAAATCCGCGGCCCAGAGGGCTGTAGGCAACAAAGCCGATCCCCAGCTCCCGGCAGGTCGGCAGGATTTTCTTTTCCGGATCGCGGGTCCAGAGCGAGTACTCGCTCTGCAAGGCCGCCATCGGAAAAATGTCCCGCGCGCGGCGGATGATTTCCGGCGACGCCTCCGACAGGCCCAGACACCGGACTTTGCCCTCGGCCACCAGATCGGCCATCGCGCCGACGGTCTCCTCGATGGGGGTCTTGGGGTCCACGCGGTGCTGGTAGTAGAGGTCAATCACCTCCACGCCGAGCCGGCGCAGGCTCGCGGCGCAGGAGGCCCGCACGTATTCCGGCTTCCCGTTGATGCCGACGAACGTCCCGTCGGGGGCGCGCACGGTTCCGAACTTGGTCGCCAGGACGACTTTGTTCCGGCGGCCGTGGATGGCTTTCCCGATCAACTCTTCGTTATGCCCGCGCCCGTAGGCGTCAGACGTGTCGAGGAAGTTCACCCCCAGGTCGAGCGCGCGATGAATCACGGCGATGGAGGCGCGGTCGTCCACCAGTCCGTAGAACTCCGACATGCCCATGCAACCAAGTCCAATGGCCGAGACGAGCAAGTCGCTGTGTCCGAGCCGACGCTGCTTCATGGCAAGCCTCCGAGCGGTATCGAGAGGACGAATTATTGCCGCGCGGCCTGGTCTGCCTGCGTTCCCGCCGCCGCGACGCGGACTTTGGGAACGTAGTCCGGGTCAATCCGATGAATTCGTTCGAGCAGCGCCTGGGCCAGTTGGTTTCGTCCGGCGCGTTGCGCCAACCCGGCCAACTGCTCCAGGCGAAAAAGTCCCGTAACCCAGCCGTCGAATCCGGTCTCGCCGGCGAAGCGGTCCGCCAGTTTGAGCAAGGCGTCCTCGCCTTCTTTGGGATTGGGTCCGAGCAGGGCAAACTGCGCTTCGAGCGGCTTGAGCAACGACTCCTCCCAGTTGCGCGGCTGTTGGCCGTAGAGCGGGTGATTGGCGACGTCTTCCTGAAACGTCTTCAAGTGCGCTTTGGCCTGCTCGTGTTCCTGGTGCGCTTCGTCGGTCCGGCCCAGAGCAAGCAGCGCCTCGGCGGCACGCACGGAGCCGACGAAGCGGGCCAGGGCCAGCGGACGCTGCTGGGCTTCGCGGGCGGCTTTCAAAGCTTCTTCGTAGCGGCCCCGCAGCAGCAGGTACTCGATCCACGGATCGGTGAAGCGCCCGTCGCGCAGGCTCCGCACCGGCAGATAGAACGCTTCTCGCAGAAGTTGTTCCGCTTCCTTCTCGTGCCCCAGACGCAGGTGGACCGAGCCCATCAAATGAATATTGTGGCCGTGGTGCCATTCCTCGACCGGCGGGATGCCTTTGTCGAAGTATTGCCGCTGGAGCTTGTCGGCCTTGGCAAGCTGCGACAGCGCCTCCTGCCACTTCCCCAAGCGCGGCAGCACATGCGCGTACATGTGTTGGGCGTGCGGGACCCCGGAGACGGCGGCGGCGTACTTGGCCCCATGCTCACCCGACTTCTCATAGCGCCCGAGCCCTTCATAGGAATGAATCAGGTAATGATTCGCGCCCCAATGGTTCGGGTCGTGGAGCAGCGCGGCTTCATAGTAAGCGATGGAGCCGACCCCGCCTCCCTGGCCGCGCCCCGACGCCCGGGCTTCTTGGGCGTTGCCGCGCAGGACCCAGGCATGGGCGTCGTCCGGGTCCATCGCGATCAGTTCATCAATCCCTCGCCGGTACTCCTCGAGCTTGCGATTGCGCTCCTGCGGCGCGGCAAAAATCGTCTCCAGCTGCAACTGCCCGAGCGCGATCCACTTGGCTTCCTTCGGCGTCAGCTTGCCGTTGGCCGCGAGTTGCGCCGCCTTCTTCATGTGATCGAAGGCATCGGCCAGCGCCTCCGCATTAAAGTGGGCCTTGGCGAGACCGAGTTCGGCCATCGCCAGCTCCGGGTCGCGCCGCAAGGCTTGCTGGAACGACCGCGCTGCCTCGACCCAGACATACGAGTGCAGGTACGCGACGCCCTGATCGTAGTACGCTTGCGCTTCGGCGGAACTGGTGGTGACTTTCTGGCGCATCCGTCCGGCGCCGGGATCGAGCGCGACGGGCCGCGCCATTACCTCCGCCGAGGAAACGCGCGGGATTCGCTCCAACCCCGCCGGCAACCCGCTCTGCTGCGCCCGCGCCGTCCCCAATACCGTTAGCCACAGGATGAACGCCGCGCAGCCCCTGATGAAAGACAAATACATTCCCTTCCGTTCCGCCGCCATAGCTTTTCTCCTCGTGTCGTTTGCTGGGACCTTCGCCCGCTCGCCGTCCCCGGCACTATCGGGATAATCATACGCAAACCGGGCGGCTGTTTCCACCGCGAATGACACCGCGAATGACACCGTGAACGACCGTCTTGCCAAACGGGGACCCTTGGCGCAGAATGCACGAGGAGGCGGATTTATCGAGGATGCGCACGAGGATGATGGATGACCGCGGCGTCTTCTGAGGTCAACCGGCAACGCAGAAAGTTCGCTCTGCTGACCGCCGGAGGTGTGGCGATTCTGGTCGGCGTTCTGAGCCTGGCCGGGGCGCTCGACCGCCTCGAGAATACGGCCTACGACCAGCGCTTCCGGTGGCTGGCGCGCCCGGAGCTGGCCAGCCGCGAGGTCGTGGTTATTGACTTCGACAACACCAGCTTTGCCAACCAGGGGTTGCTCGAAAACGTGGGCCGCTGGCCGTGGCGGCGCAACCTCTACGCTTTGCTTCTCTACTATCTTCGCCAGGCCCCGGCGCGAGGGGTCGGCATTGACATCATTTTTGCGGGAGCGGACGCGCATGAGGGCGACGACCAAACCCTGGCCCAGATGCTCGGCGAGCGGCCCGACACCGTGCTCGCTTTTTCGCTCAACCGGGCGACGCGCGAAGGCGCGGAAGAAGAACCGCCCGAATTGCTTCGCAACGCCTGGGCGGTCCGAAACACCGGCTGCGGCTTTCGGGAGCAGCACACCGGCGCGGACTTGCCGCTGGTGGGTTTGAGCCAGCGCGCCCGGGCGCTCGGGTCCGTGACCATGGTTCCCGATGCGGACGGCGTGCTGCGGCGCGCGCCCTTGCTCTTCCGCTACCGGAGCAGTTACTATCCTTCCTTCGCGCTGGCGCTGGCCGCCCCGTTCCTGGCGGGATCGAACGGGACTCCGGCCCCCGCATCCGGCGGGCAGCATAGCGCCCCGCGCCCGGCAGAGCAACCCCGCGCGGAGTTCGGTTGTGGCGGAACACTACTGGTGGGAGAATCCCCGATACCGGTCGAAGGAACCTTCGGCCTGACCGGAATCTATTGGTACGGCCCGGAATCCCCGGTCCGCTCGGTGGAGCGCGGTGGAGGCAATCGCGAGCGGGCTTCCGACGAAGTGTTTCGGCACTATCCGGTCTGGCAGATCTATGATTCGGCGGTGGCGCTGGTGAATCAGCAGGAACCCCCGGTGCCTCCCGCCGTGTTCCGCGATAAGATTGTGGTGATCGGGCCGTCGGCGGCGGGCACTGGCGACAACCGGGCCACGCCGTTTTCCCCGACCACGGCGGGGGTCGAAGTGCAAGCCACGCTGATCAGCAACGTGCTCGAAGGCCACTTTGTCCGCCCGGCCGGAGACCCCTGGACGTTGCTGGCGATTGCGTTGCTGGCGGTCGCGACCTCGGCTGTCGTCTGGCGCTTTGACGACTGGCGCATCTATACCGGTCTGGCGCTGGTTCTGGCGGCGGCGTTCCTGGCGGGGAACTACGCGCTCTTTCATGCATGGCGGGTGTCGCTGGCGCAGGTGGCGCCGCTGGCGGCGGCCGGGTTGGCCTACACCGCCGGCAACCTGACCCGCTATCTGACCGAAGGGCGCGAGAAGAGGCGGTATCGCGCCACGCTGGTCAAGTACGTTGCCCCGCAACTGGTCGAAGCCATCATGGCCAACCCGCGGATGGCCGGGTTGCACAACGACAAGCTCGATCTCACCGTGCTGTTCTCCGACGTGCGCGGCTTCACTTCGCTCTCTGAAAAAATCCCGGTGAACGAGCTGGTGGCCACGCTGAACGAATTCTTGAATGCCATGGTCGAGGTGATCTTCCGGAACGGCGGGACGCTCGACAAGTTCGTCGGCGACTGCGTGATGGCCATCTGGGGCGCGCCCGTCCACCAGGCGAACCACGCGGAACTGGCGGCCCGCACGGCGCTCGAGATGCAGGCCGCGCTGGAACGGCTCAATCAGGGCTGGAAAGAACAAGGCCGCCCGGAACTCAAGATCGGCGTCGGAATCAACACGGGCGAGATGATCTTCGGCAACATCGGCTCGGAGCGGCGCATGGACTTTACCGTCATCGGCGACAACGTGAATCTGGCGTCGCGCCTGGAGAGCGCCACAAAGGAGCTGAAGGCTTCGATCGTCCTCAGTGAGTCTACCTACGAGCGCATTGCGCCGCTCGTCACGGTGCGCGATCTGGGGACCATTCAAGTGAAAGGGAAAGACACGCCGATCCACGTCTACGAACTGCTCGGCATGTCCGGATCGGTAATGTCCGGATCGGTAATGTCCGGAAAGGAGTAAGATACCTTTATGACACAGCGAAGACTGATCAGCCGTCTTGGCCCGGCGCTGGCGTGTGTTCTGATCTTGTCACTGGCCTACGCGGCGTCGCAGCAGCCCGGCAACCAGCCCCAGGGCCAGGGACAGGGCCAGGGAGGCCAGGACAAGAAGGAAGAGAGCAAAGAGCAGCCCCCGGCAAGCCAGGGCGGCGGCGGGGGAGCGTTCTCCAGTTTCCGCCGCTTGACGGACACCGGGCGGACTGAACAGCGGGAGACCACCGTGACCGCCGGAGCCAAAGGCGCCAAGCCGGGCGTGGGGCGCGAGGTCGGCAATGCCCAACCTTCCGCCGATGACCGGTCCCAAGTCGCCGGCATGGAGCAGACGGAGCCTACCGCCGAGGAGATGGACGCTTTCTTCAAGGAAGGCCAGCTCTCCCCCGAACAGAAAGGAGCAAGCCAATGAACCGCCGGAAAGGTATTGTATCTGGCTCCCAGTCGCGGTTGTCACGTCAGGGCACGACTTCAGTCGTGCCGGATGTTGCAGAACAGCAGCGAAATTTCCTTGCGGCTTCAGCCGCTGAGGTACATACCTCAGGGGCTAAAGCCCACCGGAACGGAGCCGGCTTCTCGGCATGGCTAAAGCCATGCCCTGACGTCGCGCCAAAGCTGGTTTCGAAAAAACTTTTCCTGATCGTGTTGCTCTCCTGCGCGTGGATCGGCGGCGCCTCGCTTGCGCGAGCGCAGTTTGGCCGCCTGGGCGGCATCGTCAATCGCGGCAAAGCCACCGTGGATAAAGGCCTGGACAAGGCGGACCAAGGCAAGCAGATCGCGGAAACATTCACGCCCCTGACCACCGAGCAGGAAGTGGCAATGGGCAAGGAAGTCGCCGCGAAGATGATCGCCTACTTCAAGCCGTTCAAGAACGACAAGGCCCAGGCGTATGTCCGCAAGGTGGGCCGGGCGGTGGCGTTGCAGTGCGAGCGGAAGGACGTGAAGTACCGCTTCGCGTTGCTCGACACCGACGATGTGAACGCCTTCGCCGCTCCCGGCGGGTTTATCTTCGTCACGCGCGGCCTGCTCGAGAACATCCAGAGCGAGGCGCAACTGGCCGCGATCCTGGGCCATGAGATCGGACACGTGTCGGGGAAGCACATGGTCAAGCAACTGGAGACCGACAAGGTGGTGCAGGCCGGGTTGAAACAGGCGGACTCGTTTACGTCGGGCAGCCCGTACCTCGACCAGGTGGGCCGGGAAATCCTGGCGCGGCTGATTGACCGCGGCCTGGATCATACCGCCGAATACGACGCCGACCAGCGGGGCGCGAACTACGCCTACGCCGCCGGCTACCGCCCCGACGGCATGGTGGCGTTCCTGACGACCATGCGTGCGGCCGTCGAAAAAGCCGACGCCAAGACCGCGTGGCTGGCGCGCACTCACCCGCCCATCCAGGAGCGCATCCAGCGCGTGCAACAGCTCGTGTCGGATCGCAAGTGGCAGGTGGAAGGCCGCCCCGACAACTTTGCCCGCTATCAAGCGACCATGAAGGCGGCCGCCGGACAGTAGCGTTCCCCGGCCGGCCTGGAACCGCAGCAGGAAGGCGGATCAAGTCTCCGCTACGATGCGTGTCACTTTCCTGCTCAGCCCTTAGCTTCGGCAAACACTTCCTGGGCGACTTTGGCGGCATTGACCGCGGTGGGCCAACCGCTGTAAAAGGCCATGTGCGTAATGAGTTCGCCAAGCTCTTCTTTGGTTACGCCATTTTCGAGCGCGCGGGCGATGTGGGCGCGGAGCTGATCGGTGCGGTAAAGCGCCGTCAGCGCGGCGACCGTGATCAGGCTCCGGTCGCGCTTGGAGAGGCCGGGGCGCTCCCAAATGTCGCCGAAGACCACCTTCGTCGTGAGTTCCGCCAGGTGGGGCACAACATCCTTCAGGGCGCTGGTGGCCAAGTTTAACTTCTTCTTTTTTGCCGAACGATTCATCAGGGGATCTCCTTGAGAATTACGATCACGACTACGCCATTCTTGGGAACGGTGGGTCCCGGAAAAGCAGGGGTAGCCACGGCACGTCCTTTGTGCCGTGGGTCTTTGCTTACATCGCTCCTTCGTCCGCCGACGGCCCGTAAAGCCCGGGCACGGGGATGTCGTTCAAGCGCAGATAGAGGCCGAGCTGGGCGCGATGGTGGATGGTGTGGTTCATCAGAAAGCTCCGCAGGACGGCGATCCGCGGCATGGTCAGGATCGGCTTCCCCGCCGAGAGAAGCGACCAGGGTTTCATCAAGTGCTCGTCGCTGGCTGCGGCGACGGTGGCGCGGGCCGTGGCCACGTTCTTGTCAAACGCCTCCAGGATGTCCTGGCGCGAGCCGAGCTTGGGGCGCTCGTAGCGCTGGCCGCTGGGCGGGTTCACGTCAAAGGAATCGAGGTCAATCGTCGCTCCCATCCAGCCCGGAATCTCCGCCAAATGGATGGCGAGTTCGCCCATCGAGAACGACTTCGCGTGGGGCTTCCAGGCGAGCTTGTCGTCGGGGACCCGCTCGAGGGTTTTGCGTGTCCCGGCAAACTCGTGATCGAACTCCGGCAGCAGCGCCTGACTCAGTGCCATAGCTTCTCTCCTCCGTAGCAGCGGTCCCTCCACGGTAGCAGATCACTCGCTCGGCAGGCAAATTTCCAGGGTGGATTCGAGAGGATCGAGCGCTGCCGGAAGGCTCCAACCGATGGGGGCGCGCAAGTGAGACAGTTTTTGGGACGGTTGATGCCGGGAAGACGCGGGATATCGCGGGACAGTCCGGGATGAACCGGGATGTGCCGGAGTGAAGTAAATATTGTCAAGTCAACGTATTGCATTGAAAAGTTTGGAGGCGCGGGGCGGATTCGAACCGCCGCATAAAGGTTTTGCAGACCTCTCCCTTACCACTTGGGTACCGCGCCTCGATTCCGTTGCGTGCGGTCAGCGTCATGGTCGCTGCCCAGCCCTCACGCCCTTGAGATTGATGGAGCGGGAGACGGGATTTGAACCCGCGACTTCGACCTTGGCAAGGTCGCACTCTACCGCTGAGTTACTCCCGCGTGAATTGGATTATACAACAGGGAACAGGGAATAGGGAATAGGGAACAGGAAGAAGGAGTCAGAAGTCAGAAGAAAAGCAGGTCCCGCGTCCCCCGGCAAGCCGGGGTCCTCGGGGTGACAATCCGAGCCGCCATCCACCAATCACTATTCACTAACCACTGTTTTTTTCACTGACGGCGTTTGCGGCGGGAGTCCATGCGGGTGAGGAGTTGTTCGTACTTGGCCTTCTGGTCGTCGGTGAGGATTTCGCGGATGCGGCCGCGGCCCTCCTGGCGGATGACGTCCAATTCTTGCTGGTGGGCATGGAACGCGGCGCGGGTTTCGTCGAGGATATGGTTGAGCTTCTGGGCCTGGTCGGGGTTCAGGCTCAGCTCGCGGGTGAATTTCTCCACCGTGCGCTGCTGGCGGGATTGGCCGCGGGGCGTATCGGCGCGGGCCATGCGGAGGTCGGGACCCCAATTCAACCACACGTTCGTCGCCAATGCTCCCGCAACGATCCCGCAGAAAAAGATGAGCAGGACGAACAAGGCAGCCCGGCTTTTCTCCGGCCATTTGGGAAGTTTCACGTTAGTTCCCCTCTGAGACTTCGATTAGGCTCGTCATGACCAGGTCCCGGTTATCGAGGCGCTCCGCCTCGGAAGGAACGAGGCTCGAAAACTGCGTGGAGGGGAAGCCAAACACGCTCTCCTCTTCCACATCCATCTGAAATGTCATGGTCCACGCTGCGACCAGCAGCCCGAACAGCAACAGCGGATAGGCCAGCCGCGGCTGCCAGGATTGGGCCAGAACGCCGAACCAGCTCGATTCCGCTTTCCGTTCAATGTTCTGTTGCACGCGCGCGTAGAAGCCGGGGCCGGGAACCGGAGGCGCTTCCTGGGGCACCAGCCAAGCCAGGCAGGAACGGGCGCTCCGTGCGTCCGCGAGCGTTTGTTCGCAGGAGCGGCACTGGCGGAGGTGCTCCTGGAACACGCGTTCCTCGTCCAGGGAAAGTTCCCCGGCCAGGTGGGCCTCGAGTTGTTCGTCAACGTGCTGGTGCATGCTCGCGCCTTTCCCGCTTCGGAAAAGAATACCTTTGGGCAACTTTGGCCAGCCGCTTTCGCGCCCGAAACAGCTTGACCTTGACCGTGTTCTCATTCCAGGAAAAAAGCTGCGACAGGTCGTGAATGGAATAGCCTTCGACCTCGCGCAGCAAGAGCAGCAGCCGCTCCTCCGGGGGCACCTTTGCCAATAGCAACGCCGTCATCTGGGCCAGTTCGGCCTGGCGGTCCGGCAGGACTTCGCTCGCCCGCCGGTTGGAGAATTGCCGCGTTTCCTCCTCGGACAGTTCCGAGAGACAGACCATCCGGTTGGAGCGCTGCTTGCGCAGGTGGTCGTAGCACTCATTGACCGTAATCCTGTAAATCCAGGTGAGCAGCGCGGAGCGGAAGTCGAAATTCCCGATCCCGAAGTACACCTTGGTGAAAACTTGCTGCGCGATGTCCTCGACGTCGGCGCGGCGGCGAATCAGCGCGTAGGCGATCGAGAAAACTTTCCCCTGAAACCGTTCCACCAGCAGCCGAAAGGCTTCCGGATCACCCGCTTGGCAACTCCGCACCAGGGTGGTGTCCCAATCGAGTTCCCTCGACGGCGCCGCCGGGGCCAGCACCTCGGGGACCGGGAGTGCTAGTTCCATATGTCGTGAGACGCGCATGAGCCTGCTTCGGTTACAAAAATCTTGGGGTCCGGACCCTGCTTTCCGCCCGCCCCTCTGCCTGATATTTTATCCCATCGGAGGAAGTCTGCACGAACTATTTTTCCTGGGCCGCCGCGCGCTGGATGCCGCAGCCGAGTAACCTTAACCGTTCGAGAGAACCGATGGGGATCCCTCCCCCCGGCTACTCCCACTCGATTGTGCTCGGAGGTTTGGAAGTAATGTCGTACACCACGCGGGTGATGCCCCGGACTTCGTTCACAATGCGGCTGGAAATCCGCTCCAGGACTTCATAGGGCAGGCGGACCCAATCGGCGGTCATGGCGTCTTCGGAGTGCACGGCCCGCAACGCTGCGGTGTAACCGTAAGTCCGCTGATCGCCCATCACCCCGACGCTGCGCACCGGCAGCAGCACCGCAAACGACTGCCAGATGCTGTCGTAAAGAGCCGCAGCGCGGATTTCCTCAAAGACAATCTCGTCGGCGGCACGCAACAGCTCCAGGCGCTCCGGCGTGACCTCCCCCAGGATGCGCACGGCCAGTCCCGGCCCCGGAAATGGTTGACGATGAAGGATTTCCGGGTCAAGCCCGAGGTCCGCCCCGACGCGCCGCACCTCGTCTTTGAACAAGTCCCGCAGGGGCTCGATCAGCTTCATCTTCATAACCTCCGGCAGGCCGCCGACGTTGTGGTGCGTCTTGATGGTCGCCGAAGGCCCGCGCACGGAGACCGACTCGATCACGTCGGGGTAGAGCGTCCCTTGAACCAGATACTCAACTTGGCCGAGCCGTGCCGCTTCCTCTTCAAACACGCGAATGAATTCGTTGCCGATGATGCGGCGCTTCTGCTCCGGGTCGGTCACGTCTTGCAGCTTCGCTAGGAACCGCTCGGAGGCGTCCACGCCCGTGATGTTCAGTCCCAGGCGGCGAAGGCTTGCCATCACCGTGGGGAACTCGTTCTGCCGGAGCAAGCCGTTGTTGACGAAGACGCAAACCAGGCGGTCGCCAATCGCCCGGTGGACAAGCGTTGCGGCGACGGTCGAGTCCACGCCGCCGCTCAACGCGCAGAGCGCGCGCCCTGCGCCGACCGTCTGGCGGACCTCGGCGATGGTGCGCTCGATGAACGACTGCGAAGTCCAGTCGGGGGCGGCTTGACAGATGTCGAAAATGAAATTGGCCAGAATCTCGTCGCCGTGAGCGGTGTGCCGCACTTCGGGGTGAAACTGCACGGCGTAGATGTCGCGCTGCGGGTCCTCGGCCGCCGCTACCGCCGACTCGGTCCGGCCGGTCTGCCGGAAGCCGCGCGGCAATTCGACCACCTCATCGCCGTGGCTGTTCCAGACCGGCAAGGGCGAAGGCAAGGAGCGCAGCAGGCGCGACCCGTCCTCAATTTCGAGCAGCGCCCGCCCGTACTCCCGGTTCGGGGCCGGGCGGACTTGCCCTCCCATCTGCTGCGCGATCAGTTGCAGCCCGTAGCAAATCCCGAGGACGGGAACCCCCATCGCCAAAATCGCAGGGTCGGAGTGCGGCGCGCCGTCATCGAAGACCGAGCTTGGCCCGCCGGAAAGGATGATCCCTTCCGGTTCGAGCTTCCGCAACGCCTCCACGCTGATGTTGTAAGGAACAATCACGCTGTGAACGTGGTGCTCGCGGATGCGCCGCGCAATGAGCTGCGAGTACTGTGCGCCGAAATCCAGGATGACGATGCCGTGAAATGCCATGGCTGGGTTGTGGAACAAAACTGCAGGAGGCCGTCGCAACGCCCCACACGCCATTATACCCCGTCTGCTCAAACATTCCCCAAGGTCGGATAACGCGGTGTCGGCGAGAAGGAACGGGCGCAACCGCTTTCGGAAATGTGGCTCTATTGCGCCAGCTTCCGGGAAGCCGGCTACTTGGCCGAGCGGCTCAAAAAGAAGTTGCTGCTTTGGCCCTTTACTTTATGCTACGATGTAAAGCGATGCCGGAAGCGATCCTTTCAACGAAGAATCAGATTGTGATCCCGCGGGAGGCTCGCGCAGCCTTGCAGGTGAAGCCCGGGGACAAGCTGCTCGTGGTTGTTCGTGGAGAAAGGGTTATTGTCCTCCAAAAACCCAAATCCCATCATGCCGCGATACGCGGCTTAGCTCGCGGCGTATATTCCAGCACCCATCTTCAAAAGGAACGCCAGAGTTGGGACTAAACCGCCTCCGCACGTATCTCCGGCGTCACCGCCGGATCGCTTTGGATACGAGCATCTTCATTCGTCAGGGCACGGTTTCAACCGTGCCACAAATAAGCGGACGATGATCCCTTCCATACTGCCGTAGGCACAAGCGGAGGCGCAGCGCGCAGAAGCGCGGCTTGAAAGTCATGTTGAATGCGATAGGATTCCAAAGGCACAAACCGAAAATGTTATTCCTGTCGCTTCGCTAGTCGCTACGCCCTTCGACTTCACTCAGGACAAGCGACGGCCGGAGCCTGTCCCGAGCGCAGTCGAGGGGGCAGAGTGGTACCAAAGATGACTGCCGCCCGTTTCGGCATTCCGGCTTGCCGGGATGCCCTGACGAATCCTCGCTGCATTGCTCCACAACGAGCATAAGCGGCGTTATAATGAGCACCGCAATCGTGGGGGTGCGCCTCGTCTTTGGCCTTCCGGGGCCGCCCGCCATGGCGGTTGAGGTGGGCCGGCCTAAACAAGAGTAGGGTGGACGCCACATTCCACACACTCCCGGGAGAGAAAGACAGACGTGAGTCTCAAAGCCATCGCCCGTAGTTATATCCACAAAATCAGGCCGAAAGCCAAAGCCGAGCTTGGTTGGTTCCGGCAGCAGCCTACGCTAAGCGCAGCGATCGAATATGCTGCCCTGGCGACCAACAGTAGAGGCAAGAGATACTCGCACCAGCGCAGATTGAGGAAAGCAACTCTTGAAAAAGCGCGACACGTTCTCCTTCATAATTCAAAAGCTATCGCGCAGTCCAGGAGCTTTGACGACCTCTTCGCTCTGATCGACAAGATGCTTGGGCCAATAAGCGGCATTGGAGAGCTTTACGTTTATGACACATCCTTACGCGTCGGTGCCAAGCTTGGCCTCCTGCCGGAAAAGGTTTATCTACATGCAGGCACGAGGGTGGGGGCCCAGACGTTGGGAGCCGATCACAAAGCTAAAACTCTTGAGGTTTCGGCATTGCCGCTCGAGTTTCGACAATTGGAACCGCATGAGATCGAGGACGTGTTGTGTATCTTCAAAGGTGATCTGAAAACAGCGGGCGCCGATTGGCCTGCGGTAAATCTAGTCAAACGCAGTTGGTGCAACTAGCTAACAAAGGCCTCCCAACACTGCGTTGGAGCGGACCGCGCTGGAGCGGCGTAGCCACAGTGAGAGGTTTTCTCGCCGTGGGCATTTCAGCGGAGTTTACGAACACACGGCAAATTGGAACTGCGAATTTGCCGTGGCTACCCGCTAGTGAGTTTACGGACGCTCGATTGCGGCTTTCCACACACGCTGACCTGCATCGCCTTTTGGTTCGCAGACGGTCGTTACCCTGAAGTGGTACCCCGCAATCCGGAAAATCTCCTGAACCGATAGAGGGGGCTTCAAAGGGCTAAATTCCCGTAGCTTCAGGTTCTGCGTTATTTCGCGATTCAATTCAGGAGGGTTATCAATCCATCGAGCGTGGGTCGCAATTCCTATCGCGATAATGCCAATTCGGTTGGCATACAACATCACCTTCGCTCCCGCTGGAATTCTAGTGATTCTGTGAATCCACGGCTCACCAGTTGCAAGAGCACACTGATGCTCAAGCATGTAGTTCTCCATATCGCTGGCAGCTTTCAATTTCTTGCGGGACGTGTTGACGAAAAATACGGGCGCTGGTTTCTGGCTGATGCGCTTTCCTTTGATGAGCAGTTCCGGCAAATCCAAGTGGAATGATTGCGTTGTTCCCTTGTATATGCGGTATGGCCACGCTTGAATGTCCAAGTCATGACGCTGCCAGTGTGCTATGGCCGAGAGAGTTTCATCGTCCGTGCCATCTGTCATAACGACGAGATGGTGTCGTTTCCCCAATTTTTCACCCTCTGTAACCGCACGGTTACGGTCGTACCCGAAGTATTCGCAGAAGGCTACGGCAAGGGACTCCTTCGGGTCTTCTTGGTTCTCCCGATAGAGTTTGTCTAAATCCCGAATCTCACCCGAGCCGAAAAGTTGTGAATAGCGCATCACTTGCAGCAGGTGCTCTGCTTTACCGCCGACTTTCTTCAACTCGAACAGCCACAATTCTCCTTCGGAGTCGAGGGCAACCAAGTCTGCCTTCTCGCCCACTGATGACTGGCCGATTACCATTAAATCAGTGCTGACCAACTGCCGGAGGTGCCGAAACAAGTAGTCTTCGAGCTTCTTCTCACGCCAGCCGTGTTCCGACAGGCTAGAAACCTTGAGAGGATGAGGTGCTTTTTCACCGCTTTTGGGGATTTCGTAAATCACGGTTTAGAGGCCCCCGCGCAACCAGGATTTGTTTCACGATAGCCGATTATACTCTTCGGAATGCAAGAACGCCCTGAATCTAGGAGGCGCTTGCACATGGCGGCTATTGGCAAAAACCGGTAGCCACGGCGAGCGCCTTTTCTCGCCGTGGGCATTTCGGCGGATTTTACGAACCCACGTCCCCTCGGACAGCCCCGAACGGGGCGAAAGACAATAGCCCACGGCCCTTCGACAGGCTCAGGACGGTCCATTCGGCACTGCTCAGGACGGTGAGCGACAGTCGAACCGTGAGCGAAGTCGAACCGCGTGAGCCGTGGGAATGCGACGGTCCATGATTCGTACCGCTCTGCCGAAGGCCCAAGCGCAGGCAACGCCGCAGCGCATTTTGAATTCCGGCTAAATAAGCAGAGCATTCGAAAACAACGGAACGAGCAAATTGGATTGATGTCGCTCCGCGTCCCGCTGCGCTCCGGCCTGCGGCAGCGTGGTACAAATCACTCGCGGATTACGGGTTCAGCCAGCGGTCCAACCAGTCCAAGGCCAGTTGCACCTGCTCCTCGGTAACGCTGTGGCCGACGCCCTCGGCTACATCCATCTGCAAACGGTCGCCCGCGTTGGCGCTTTTGTACGCCTCTTCCGCGGCAGCAAAGGCGACCTTGGCGCCTTCCAGGGGATTGCCGGGATCGGTTTCCCCGCTCAAAATCAGCAAGGGTCGCGGAGCGATCGCCCGCAACATGGTGGGGCAGTCGAAGTCCTCGGTGATTCCGGGCAGGAGCTTGTTCCAGAACGCACGCACCGCCTTGGCATTGACGGCGGTCTCGCCCAACTCCTTCGCGGCAACTTCGAGAGCGCGCTGGATGGTGGCGGCCCGGCCCTGCCATTGCTCGTGCTCCAGGCTCCACCGGAAGCTCTGGACCGAGATCATGGGGACTGCGACCTGGATTCGTTCATCGGTCGCCGCCGCCAGCCAGGTTTCAATGCCGCCCATGCTGATGCCGATCATCCCGATGCGCTGCGGATCAACGTCCGCGCGGCTTTGCAGGTAGTCCACGGCGCGCCACACGTCGTATACGGTATCGTAATACAAGGGGTGTTCCTGCTTCGCGGCGTCTTTCTCCTGCCAGGCCCGAAGGATCGCGTCCTGGTATTGTTCGCTGCCGTTGGCGCCGCCGGGGACACGCGATCCGTGATAGCGCGCATCAATGGCGATCGCCAGCATCCCCCGCTCGGCGAGCGCCGCGCACAGGTCCAGCATCCCGTCCTTGTCGTCACCGGTCCCATGCAGAGCGATGACGGCCGGCAGCCTCCCCTGGGCGCGAGCGGGCTTCACGATCAGGAAGGGAACGGTCTGATTCGCCGCACTGTCAAACGCTCCCTGCTCCAGTATCACCTCGTCGTCCCCACCCTGGGGAATGGTGATTGCCGCCAGAGGGACTTTAGGGCGGTCCAGCAGTTTGTGGAAGCTCGCGCGAACTTCGGAACTCTCGGGACTGGCCGCCAGCGCAGCGCCACCCGTGGCCGCCGGCGAGAGAATCAACACTGCGAGGATCAAAACAAAGGATGGGTTTTTGGTTTTCATCAGGAATTCCGTTCTCGATTCATTGCCATTCAAAGTATACACCAGACCGTTTCGCTTGAGAGCTTTCCCGTCCCGCGAGTCCGGGCAGATGATTCCTGTGCACGGCTCGGCGCTTTGCCAAGCTGTGTTCTGCGGTGGAATTACAAGGAGAGGTGATCGGAGTCGAGCTGACCGGCAGCGCGGCGCGCCGGACGGACGCGCAAGTTCCCTTCGACTTCGGTCAGGGCAAGCCGCGAGCCGGCAATACGCACCGGCCCTCGGGACCGCAGCGTGGTGGAGGCGAGGCAGGTTACCCCAACGCAACATTGGGATAACCTTCGCGCCAGAGGGTGGTCGGATCAGGCCCTCAGGTACTTGTTGAAGAAGTCGAGGGTACGTTGCCAGGCCAACTTGGCAGCGGCCTCGTCATAGCGGGGCGTCGTATCGTTATGGAAACCGTGATTGGCGCCCTCATACATATGCATGGTGTAGGTCGCGCGGTTTGCTTTCAGCGCTTCCTCGTAGGCGGGCCATCCGGCGTTGATCCGCGTGTCGAGCGAGCCGTATTGAATCAATAGAGGCGCTTTGATCTTGGCGGCATCCGCGGCCGTGGGCTGTCCGCCGTAGAAAGGAACCGAAGCCGCCAGGTCCGCGCCCATCCGCGTGGCCAGGTAGTTGGCGACTCCCCCGCCGTAGCAGAAGCCGACCACGCCGATCTTGCCGGTGCAGTCGGAGCGTGCTTTCAGCCAGTTCGCCACCGCCAGCCAGTCCTCGTTCAGCTTGTTCCGGTCGAGCTTTCCAAACAGCTCCACGCCTTTCTCTTCATCGCCCGGATAGCCGCCAACCGTGGTGAGCGCGTCGGGAGCGACGGCCATGAAATTCGAGGTGCCTAACCGCCGCGCCACGTCCTCGACATAGGGATTCAGGCCCCGGTTCTCATGCACGACCAGCACGCCGGGCAGTTTTCCCGTGGCGTTCGCGGGACGCACGAAGTATCCCTTGATGCTTCCATGGCCCTGCGGCGTGGGGATGGTCAGGGACTCGGTCTTGATCCGCCGGTCGTCTTTGGGGACTTGCTGCGCCCAGGCGTAATTGTGTTGGAGGCTCTCCCAGATGCCCACGGCGGTTAAGCCGCCGACGGCAAACTTCTTCGCGCCGTCCAGAAATGCGCGACGGTTGATGTCGCCGTGCACGTACAGGTCAAACAGGTCCAGCAATTCTTGCGGGAAATCGGTCGCTTTCTTTCGCTCCATTTGAATGTCTCCTCCGGTTTGGTTCAAAATGTTGTGACGCGGCGGCAGAATCCGGCGTAAAGAATCCCGCCCCGTCCCTCTCGGGGAACAGTTCCCCCCAGGTGATGCCATTGAGTTCAATCACCCGCCCTACGATCCCCAGCGCCCATCCCCGCTACAGGGAGTACTATACACCAATTTCAGCATCGCAAATCCAAGAACTCTCCAATAATTCGTTGTGAAAAACGCGTTCTCACAGACGCGAGGAGGCCGAACGCTCTTGCCAGCCTGGCGCAACACCAGGCGGACTGGGGCAGTGTCCTCCACCTTGGTTGTTCACAACCGGAATTCGTTTCCTTCGGAAGATTTGGAAGAATGTCCTTGACGTGGTTTCCGATCACTGTCTATTCTGGCCACGGAAGGAGTGTGCGGTGGGAAGGAAGGGTTCGTCCGAAGCGGGTTCGTCCGGGTGGATCAGGAAGCGGGTCGGAAGGTCATTAGGATGAGGGGCGAGATACGTAATACTACGAAACGAAGCCAACAAGTTCTTTGTTTGCAACACAAATCTCGTTTCATTCGCTTTATTTTCGCCATATCCCATTTCTTTTGGGACACCTTCCGGAATCGCTATCCCATTGACCCACGATTTGGGAACCGTCCTTGCTGCCTCCAGGATTTCGTGCCGTGAACATTCTTCTGAATGACGTGGAAGCGCGCGTGCTCGGCTCGCTGGTGGAGAAGCAGTCCACCACGCCGGACTATTATCCCCTCTCGCTGAACGCGGTCCTGAATGCGTGCAACCAGAAATCCAGCCGCGATCCGGTGATGAACCTCGACGAAGACGCTGTGCGGGACGCGCTCCACAGTTTGAATGAGAAGGGTCTGGCCGGAACCGCCAGCACGGCGGAAAGTCGCGTGCCCAAGTTTGAGCACCGGCTCGGAGAAGCCTTCAACCTGGGCCGCCCCGAGAATGCCGTGCTTTGCGTGTTGTTGTTGCGAGGTACACAGACGCCCGGCGAGCTGCGCGGCCGTTCCGAGCGTCTGTATCGGTTTGATGATTTGGGCCAGGTGCATTCGGCGTTAGAGCGCCTGATGAAGCGCGAGCCGCCGCTGGTTAAGATGCTCTCGCGGCAGCCCGGCACAAAGGAGGCGCGCTACGCGCACTTGCTTTCGGGAGACGTCGCGGAAGGGGAGCCGCCGCCGCCGCAGAACGAGGCAACCGCAAGCAGCTCGGGCGACGACGCGCGGATACCGCGCCTGGAGGAGGAAGTCGCGGGCCTGCGGCAAGAGGTCGCGGACTTGAAGCAACAGTTCGCCGATTTCCGCAAGCTGCTGGAGTAGGGAATCTCTATCCCGATCCCCCATCCGCTCGGGCGGGCGCCAGCAGCGTGAGCGCATCGGGAACGATCTCCACGGTAATCGGGAGCCGCCCGGCCAGTTCCCCATCCACTTGGTAAAGGACAGGAGTTTCGCTTTCGGCTGTATCCTCGCAACGAATCCGGCTGGCCGAAAAGGAAACCACATCGGGCAGGCGACGGAGCCTCCCGGCAAACAGCGCCAGAGTGTAGATGAAATACCGGAACAATTTCCGGGATGGGAAACAATACACGTGGAATCGGTCCGAGAAAAGGTCGGCCTCGGGAATCATCCGGAACGGCCCGTAATATCGAGTCCGGCTGATGCAGGCGAAGGTCGCTTCCAGGGGCGTCTCCCCCGCCGAAACCGTGAACGGCGCGAATGGCTGGAAGGCTGCTTGCCGGGCGGCCTGGATGCCGTAGTGGACCATTCCCAGCCGGTCTTTCCAGTTCCCCGCGATTTGTGTCAGGACCTGTGCATCGAAGCCCACGCCCACCATCGAGAGAAAGTACCGCTCCCCGACGCGGCCCAGGGCAATGCGGCGCGGCGTGGCCGAGGGGATCAGCCGGGCAGCAGCTTCAATGTCGAGCGGGAGGCGCAATTCCCGAGCCAACCCGTTGGCCGTTCCGCCGGGCAGCACCGCCAGTGGGACCGCAGAATGAGCCATGCCGCCGATGACTTCATTGATGGTGCCGTCGCCGCCGCAGACGACGATCAGGTCCGCGCCCGCTTGGACTGCTTCCCGGGAAAGGGCCGAGCCGGACCCGGGAGCCGTGGTTGCCTGGATCGAGACCCGAATGCCGGCCCGCTCGAACTGCTCTTGGACTCGTTGGAGCTGCTGCAACCGCTGCTTGCGGCGGCGGCCCGCAATCGGATTGTAGATGAGGACTGCCTTTGTGTGCGGAGGACTCACCATGACCTGCTCTGGGCCGTCCGAGGCGCTGTGGATGTTAGAGCATTTTCAGTTTTGGTGTAGAGTATGTGGGGACGTCAGGGCACGACTTCAGTCGTGCCGTAAAGCATGTCCAATCAACTTCTCTTCCTTGCGGCTTCAGCCGTTGAGGGACATCCTCAGGGGCTAAAGCCCACCGGAAAGGAGGCTTCGTTTCGGCATGGCTGAACCTGGATTATTCATGAACCTCAGCAGCCGCCGTGAGCGTTCGTTTTTTTCTAGCCCAGGCGTTCACGCCTGGGAACCGGGAATCCCATGGTTTTTTCAGCCCCCTTCAGGGGGCTTGTGCTCCGACGAGCGGAGAAGCCCCCTGGAAGGGGGCTACCCAGCGTGTAGGCCTCATCCAACCCAGGCGTAAACGCCTGGGCTACGGAAAAGACGGAGCGTCCGATGTTCCAAGCTCGAAGTCTCATGAATAATCCGGCTGAAGCCATGCCCTGACGAGATCACTTCACTCTAAAGTAACTCTGAAAATGCCCTAGAATCCCACACTGTATAATGAGTTCAGGTTCAGAAGCAATTGCAGTGAGGAGCCTGCGTCGCATCACACCCCGATGAAAGCTGCCGAAAAGAGACTCCCGAAGCAAATCGAAGAACTCCGCGAGCTGATTCGCCACCACGAGCACCGCTACTTCGTGCTCGACGCGCCGGAGATTTCTGACGCGGAGTTCGACCAGTTGATGGAGCGTTTGAAGAAGCTCGAGGCCGAAAACCCGAGTCTCATCACACCCGACTCGCCCACGCAGCGGGTGGGCGGGAAACCGCGCGAGGGCGTTGTCCAGGCGCGCCACAGCGTCCCGATGATGAGTCTCGACAACACATATTCCGAAGACGATCTCCGGGACTTTGACCGGCGGGTGCGGGAGGCGAAACGACATATTGATGTCGTTTCGGGCAAAGAGACTATCGAGTACGTGGCCGAACTCAAGCTGGACGGGATGAGCATGACGGTCCTCTACGAGAAAGGGATGCTCGCGCGGGCCGTCACGCGCGGCGACGGAACCGTCGGCGAGGACGTGACCGAAAATGCGCGCACGATCCGGCCGCTTCCTCTTTCGCTCGCTCCGTCTGCGCTGGCCAAAACCAGGCTCCCCTCGCCCTTCGAGGCGCGCGGAGAAGTCATCCTGGGCCGCAGCGCCTTCGAGCGGCTGAATCAGGAACGGGAGGAAGCGGGCCAGCCGAAATTCGCGAATCCGCGCAATGCCGCCGCCGGATCCATTCGGATGCTCGAACCGAGCGTGGTGGCCGAACGCCGCCTCGATTACTACGCGTATGCGCTGCTCGCCAACGGGCGCGTGCCATTCCCGGAGCATCGGCGCGTGCTGGAAACGCTCGCGGCGCTCGGTTTTAAGGTGAACCCCAACTGGCGGTCTTGCCGCGACATTGAGGAAGCCCTGGAGTTCTGCCGGGAGTGGGAGTCCAAGCGCGATGCGCTGCCGTTTGAGATTGACGGGGTCGTAATCAAAGTGAATTCGGTGGCCTTGCAGGAAGAACTGGGGGCGACCGCGAAGGCCCCGCGATGGGCCGTCGCGTACAAGTATGCCGCGCGGCAGGCGATGACGAACGTCCGTGATATTCAGGTGCAGGTCGGGCGCACGGGCGCGCTCACTCCGGTGGCGATTCTCGAGCCGGTCGCCCTGGGCGGAGTTACGGTCAGCCGCGCCACGCTGCACAACGAGGATGAAATCCGCCGTCTTGGTCTCAAGATCGGCGACGCGGTAGTGGTCGAGCGGGGCGGGGATGTGATTCCGAAGGTCGTGCGCGTCCAGACCTCGGAGCGATCCAAGCACGGGCGCGCGCTGCGCGAATTCGTCATGCCCCAACACTGCCCCGTCTGCGGCGGCCGGGTCGTGCGCGAAGAAGGCGAAGTGGCCTGGCGATGCGTGAATACGGATTGCCCGGCAAAGCTCAAGGAATCCATCCTGCATTTTGCCGCCCGCAAGGCGATGAACATTGATGGATTGGGAGAAGTCCTGGTGAATCAATTGGTGGACACAGGTCTGGTCGGCAGCCTGTCCGACATTTACACGCTGACGGAAACCACCCTGGTCCAGCTTGAGCGGATGGGCGAGAAGTCGGCGCAGAACCTGCTGACGGAGATCCGGGAAAGCAAAGGGAATGGCTTGGACCGGTTGATCTTCGCGCTCGGCATCCGGTTCGTCGGCGAGCGCACGGCTTCGCTGCTGGCGGAACACTTCGGCTCACTCGACAAGCTGGCGGAGGCATCGCCGGAGGAGCTGGAGGCGGTGTTTGAAGTCGGCCCCAAAGTGGCGGCGAGCATCCACAGCTTCTTCCGGGAGCCGCGCAATGGCAAGCTGTTAGAGGCGCTCCGCAAAGAGGGATTGCGGTTTACGCAGGAGAGGAAGGCGGGCCGGACCACGGCGCTCGCGGGGAAGACCTTCGTGCTGACCGGCACGCTCGATCATTGGAGCCGCGACGAAGCCAAGCGCCGCATCGAACAGGCAGGGGGGCACGTCACCGGCTCGGTCAGCAAAAAGACCGACTACGTGGTGGCGGGCAGCGATCCAGGCTCCAAGCTCGACAAGGCGAAGGCGCTGGGCGTTGCGGTGATCGGCGAGAAAGAACTGGAAGCGATGCTCCAGCCCGGATTTCTCACGAGCCGAGTCCGGAAGCGAGTTGTGTCATAAAATCCCCGAAGGGGATTCCCACGAGTAGCCGGGGGCAACGCCCCCAGATACCGGACCTCCCCCGTGGAATGCCGACCCCGGAGGGGTCTCACAAAATGCAAGCCGTCCGACCCTTTCAGGGTCGAATCGAAATTACACCTGGTTCCGGGGGCGTTGCCCCCGGCTATTCATGTCTTGCCCTTTCAGGGCAACCGGAACGAATCCGCGACGCCTGTTGCTGGTGAGAAATGCGGACTAGGGACGTTGTTCCACCGGCGACTCTGTGAGTGTAGGTCGAGGTCGGATACCCCAAGAGGAGGCGAATCTGTCGTGCTGACAACGAGTGCGCCAAAGCTGACGTATGAAGGAGCGCGGGCAATCCTGGAAGCAGCGGCCCGAAAGGCCAAAGAAATGAAGCTGCCGATTTGTATCGCAGTGGCGGATGAGGGCGGGCACCTGCTGGCGTTCGCGCGCATTGACGACGCCAAGCCTTCCTCCGCGCGCGTGGCCGTTACCAAGGCCACTTCGGCCGCGTTGCGCCGAGCCGCGACAGGGCCTTTGCCGAATGCGGAAAACACCAGCGTACTGCTTTCTCTGGGGATGCCGCTCGCGAGCGGCGGGG
>Ga0209343_10001865_pt1 | contig 27994 bp, 31 predicted proteins | sample RifCSPlowO2_02_FD_184026 | JGI IMG/M metagenome (GOLD analysis project Ga0209343, IMG submission 184026) | Groundwater microbial communities from Rifle, Colorado - Rifle CSP2_plank lowO2_0.2 (SPAdes) (version 2) | ecosystem: Environmental > Aquatic > Deep subsurface > Groundwater | place... | reverse complement strand
ATAGGCGCGCGGGCCCACCGGGTCATAGGCGAAGGGTGCCTGGAAGCCCCAGGCGATGACGGCGAGACAGGCGCAGAACAGCAGCCAGCTCGCGGCGAACAGGCGAACGTACATGGCGGATTACCTCGGGGGATTGAGAGGCGAGCGAAGACCGTAGGAGCTAGCTTGCTGGCGATAGGCGATGTGATCGCCAGCAAGCTGGCTCCTACAGGGCGCTTATTGCATCAGACCGAATTCGCCGGCCAGCGCCTTGTATTCTTCAACCTGCTTGAAGACCAAGGCTTGCAGCGCATCGCCGGTGACCGCCAGCGGCAGCAGGTCGCGCTGCTCGCGCAGCTTGGCGAAGTCTTCGCTGGCCAGCAGGGTGTCGAACTGCTGTTTCCACCAGTTGTACTGCTCGTCGCTGACCTCTGGGCCCATATAGAAGCCGCGAATCACCGGCCAGACGATGTCGTAGCCCTGTTCCTTGGCGGTGGGGATAGCAGCCAGCGTGCCGGGCAGGCGTTCATCGGACAGCACGGCGAGGATGCGTACCTTGTTCGCCGCCAGTTGCGGGGTGACCTCGCCCAGGCCGCTGCTGGTGACCTGCACGTGGCCACCGAGCATGGCGGTGAGGGTTTCGCCGCCGCCTTCGAAGGCCACATAACGCAGGTTTTTCGGGTCGATCCCGGCCAGGCGGGCGATCAGCGCGGTCTGCATCCAGTCCTGGCCGCCGATGGTGGCGCCGGCGCCGAAGACGATGCTGGCGGGGTCTTTCTTCAGTGCCTGCACCAGGTCATCGAGGTTCTGGTAGGGCGAATCGGCGCGCACCGTGATGGCGCCGTAATCGGTGCCCACCGCCGCCAGCCAGCGCACGCCGGTTTCGTCGTAACGGCCGAACTTGCCCTGGGCCAGGTTGAGCAGCGAGCCGCTGGAGAAGGCGGTGATGGTGCCCGGGTCGTCGGCGCGCTGGGCGATCACCGCGTTATAGGCCACCGCGCCGACGCCGCCGGGCATATAGGTGACGCGCATCGGCGCCTTGAGCAGGCCCTGGTCTTTCAGGCCGCTCTGGGCCAGCTTGCAGGTCAGGTCGAAGCCGCCACCGGGCTTGGCCGGGGCGATGCACTCGGGGCGTTTCGGCTCGGCGGCCAGCAGTTGGCCGGCGAAGGCCAGGCAGGCGGTGGCCAGGGCGATGCGGGTAAAGGCAGTGTTCATGGGCGCTTCCTCAGGGTTCTTATTGTGGATAATTCAGGCGCTTTTGTGCAGCTGGCTGGCGGCTACAGTCGCTCGGCAACTGGCGGTGGCCAGCGCGGAACTGGCAATGCGGTGGTTGCTGCGCAGGCGGGTCTGCGCTGGCTGCGACTGCTGTGAGGCGGCGGGCATGGCGTGGTCTCCAGTGTTGTTTTTGTCCCGGCGGCGCACCACTGCGCAGGCCGTTCTGGCAGGTGGATCGAGCCACCTGAAACCGATGCTAGGGGGTCAAGCTTTCGCCAGGCTTTCAGCGCTGAAAAAAACGCCTGGAGCGTTTTTGGACGTCGCTTGCGACGGCCCGCAGGGTGGACGCCAGGGATGGCAGACCACAAAGTTTTCCGCAGGCTGCGCCTAGCCGGCATTTGGGCAATTCACAAGGCGACGCGGCGCTGTAAACTCCGGGCTTCTATGGGGCAGGCGCTAGCGCTGCGGCAGCGTGGCTGGGGAGGTTGGGTGCGAATTCTGCTGGTCGAAGATCATCCGCAACTGGCGGCGAGCGTGGCCCAGGCGCTGAAAAGCGCCGGCTGGACGGTGGACGTGCTGCATGACGGGGTGGCCGCGGATCTGGCCCTGAGCAGCGAGGACTACGCCCTGGCCATTCTCGATATCGGCCTGCCGCGCCTGGACGGTTTCCAGGTGCTGGCGCGCCTGCGCGAACGCGGCAAGACCCTGCCGGTGCTGATGTTGACCGCCCGTGGCGAGGTCAAGGACCGCGTGCATGGCCTCAATCTGGGGGCCGACGATTACCTGGCCAAGCCCTTCGAACTGTCCGAGCTGGAGGCGCGGGTCAAGGCGCTGCTGCGTCGCAGCGTGCTGGGCGGCGAGCGTCAGCAGCGCTGCGGCAAGCTGCTGTATGACCTGGAGACCCGACGCTTCACCCTGGCGGACGGATCGCTGACGCTGACCTCCCGCGAGCAGGCGGTGCTGGAGGCGTTGATCGCCCGGCCCGGACGGGTGATGAGCAAGGAGCAGCTGGCCGCCCAGGTGTTCGGCCTGGACGAGGAAGCCAGTAGCGACGCCATCGAGATCTACGTGCACCGCCTGCGCAAGAAGCTCGAAGGCGGCGGGGTGCGCATTGTCACCTTCCGCGGCCTGGGCTATTTGTTGGAGGCAGTCGGTGCGTGAAGCGGGCAGCTTGCGCGGCCGGCTATTACGCCGCCTGGCCCTGCTGCTGACCTCGATTCTGCTGCTGAGCAGCCTGAGCGCCTACTGGAGCGCTCGTCGCGCCGCCGATACCGCCTATGACCGCACTCTGCTGGCTTCGGCGCGGGCCATCGCCAGCGGGCTCTACGCCGATGACGGCAAGCTGAAGGCCAATGTGCCCTATGTCGCCCTGGACACCTTCGCCTATGACAGCGCCGGGCGCATCTATTATCAGGTGCTGGATCTGCACGGCGCCTTGGCGTCCGGCTACGGGGACCTGCCGGCTGCGCCCGTCGGCACCAAGCGCACCGAGGATTACCCGGCGCTGGCGCGTTTTTATGATGCGCGCTACCGCAACCAGGGTGTGCGCCTGGTCAGCCTGCTGCAGCCGGTGAGCGAGCCGGGGCTGACTGGCATGGCCGAGATCCGTGTGGCGGAAACCCAGGGCGCGCGCGAACGCATGGCCCGCGAGCTGTTGCTCGGCACCCTGTGGCGCATGGGCTTGCTGTCGCTGAGCGCCTTGCTGCTGGTGTGGCTGGCGGTGACCCTGGCCTTGCGTCCGTTGGACAGCCTGCGCCGCGCGGTGGCGAGCCGCGCCAGCGACGATCTGCGGCCCTTGCCGGACGCGCAGATGCCGCGGGAATTGCGCCCATTGATTGCAGCGCTCAATCAGTTCAATGATCGCCTGCGCGGCCTGTTCGAGCGCCAGTCGCAATTTATCGCCGACGCTTCCCACGAGTTGCGCACACCGCTGGCGGCGCTCAAGGCGCGGGTCGAGCTGGGCTTGCGCGCGCAGGACCCGGCAACCTGGCGCAGCACCCTGGAAGAGTCGGCGCTGAATACCGACAAGCTGACCCATCTGGCCAATCAGCTGCTCTCGCTGGCGCGCATCGAGAGTGGCGCGCGGGCGATTGCCGAAGGCGGGGCGCAGCGCCTCGACCTCAGCCAGTTGGCCCGCGAACTGGGCATGGCCTTGGCGCCGTTGGCCCACGCCCGGGGCATAGCCCTGGCCCTGGAGGCCGAGCAGCCGGTGTGGATCGAAGGTGAACCGACCCTGCTCAACGAACTGCTGTGCAACCTGCTGGATAACGCCCTGGCGCACACCACGGCCGGCGGCACGGTGATCTTGCGGGTATTAGCGCCAGCCATGCTTGAGGTGCAGGACGATGGGCCGGGTATTCCCCCGGAAGAGCGTGAGAACGTCTTTGCGCGTTTCTACCGGCGCAGCAACAAAGGCACGGGAGCCGGTTTGGGCCTGGCCATAGTCGGTGAGATCTGCCGAGCCCATCAGGCCCGCATCAGCCTGCATCAGGCGCAGCCCCATGGTTTGCGGGTACGGGTGGAGTTTGCCGTTGCGCCGGCCTGAATCAGGCCGGGCTTGCCGCGGGGGCATTGCGTCCGTTTAGCCGCAGGTGGCGGGGTGACACCGGCGCTTGCTGCCGCTGGCTGTTGCAGCCACGGCAGCAGGCGCGTCAGGCCACTTACTGCAGCATGCTCATGGCCGCTTCCATGGCGGCCGAGAGGTCTTCGTCTTCGTTGAGGTTCTGGCTCGGGTCCAGGCCGAGCTTGCGGAAGGCTGGGATCTGGCTCCAATCCAGCTGGGTGTAGGGGTGTTCGCTGCCCAGGTAGCTCTGCAGGGTGGCGACCTGAACGATGTCCACGTAGTCGACCTTGGCGCTGTCGCGGGTAAAGTCCAGGTACTGGCTGGGGATCATGGCGATCAGCTCGGGAAACTCCCAGGTGCGCAGGATCTTGTCGCCGATGATCGGGTGAATCTGCTCGATCACATGGTTGAGGCTGATCGAGTCGGCCAGCAGTTCGCTGTGTTCTTCGGCGTAGGTGAGGATCGGCAGCACGCCGATCTGATGCACCAGGCCGGCCAGGGTCGCCTGGTCGGGCAGCAGGCGGGTGTAGTGCTTGCACAGCACGTGGCAGATGCCGGCGATTTCCGTGCTTTTGTTCCACACCTCGCGCATCTTGCGATCGACCACATCCGAGGTGGCCTGGAACATCTGCTCCATCGCCAGGCCCGTGGCCAGGTTGCAGGTGTAGTTGATGCCGAGGCGGGCGACGGCCATCTGCAGGTCGGTGATTTCCTTGTTGGTGCGCAGCAGGGGGCTGTTCACCACCTTGATGATGCGCGCGGTCAGCGCCGCATCGTTGCCTATCACCTTGCTCAGTTGCGGGATGCCGATATCGGGGTCTTCAGCTGCCTCGCGCACCTTCAATGCGACTTCCGGCAGGGTGGGTAACACCAGTTCATCGTTGTCGATGGCCTGGATCAGTTCCTTTTGGACTTTTTCGGCAAGCTTGCTCATGGGCAATTCTCTTTAGGCGGTCAGGCCCTCTAAGTGTAGTTAGCGGGTCGCTGAAAAATAGGGGACGGTTAGCAGGCTGTTGAAAAATGTAGCGAGCGACGGCTAGGGCCGCACCCGCTCCCTGCGGGTTGCGGCATTTCCCACATCCATGTGGGTCACAAGGCGCAACGAAGTAACAGCTTCGCTGGTCAATCGGTCGAAAAAGCGCAGTTTACATCCTGTAAATGAGCATTTTGAGGCTGATTTCAACGCTGCATAGCCTAGCGCAGTAGTTTTTCAGCGGCCTGTTAGCGCTGAATCTCGCGGTCTGAGTCCAGTGTATAGGGCAAATCGAGCAGGCTCAGGGCCAGGCCTTCGGCGCTGCCGAGCTGGATACGCCCATCCTGGGCGGCATCGTCCTGCAGCACGGCGAGCAGTTCGACACCGGCATCGCTGCGGGCGGCCAGCACCACTTCGCCAACGCTGGAGCCGTGCACCGGGGAAAACAGCGCGGTGGCCGGCTCAGGCAGCTGCTCGCTGGCCAGGCTCAGGCGATACAGGCGGCGTTTGAGTTTGCCCAGGTATTGCATGCGCGCGACTATTTCCTGGCCGGTGTAGCAGCCCTTCTTGAAGCTGACGCCGCCCAGGGCCTGGAGGTTGAGCATCTGCGGAATAAACAGTTCGCGAGTAGCCCCCACGACCTGGCCGATACCGGCGCGGACCTGCGCCAACAGCCAGCTATTGAGTGGCGCTTGCGCCAGCTGCGCGGCCAGGCGTTCACCCAGGGCGTCGGCTTGCTCGGCCGGGGCCCAGAGTTCGGCGCGGCCATCGGCCAGGCGCAGGGCCAGCAGTTCGTTGCTGCGCGCGACGCTGTCGGCCTGCGGCGGCAGTTCCAGGCCGAGGCCGAACAGCAGGTCATCGCCGCCACTGAGGCCGAAACGCACCCAGGCGGCGCTTTCGTCGCCGAGTTTGGATTTGCTGAACGCGGCGTATTTCTGCAGCTCGGTCAATTGCGCTTCGAGCAGATCCTTGTCCATTGCCAGTAGGTAGCCGTCGTTCTGGCTGACGATACGGAAGCTCGACTGCATGCGCCCTTTGGGGGTGCAGCGAGCGCCCAGGCTGCACTGGCTGTCGTTCAGGTAATTGAGGTTGCAGGTGACTTGTCCCTGGAGGAACTTGCTGGCGTCCGGGCCGCGTACGGCGAGGAGGCCTTCGTGGCTGAGGAGGCAGAAAAACGCGGTGTCGGCCATGGGCAATAGAGGATCGCTGGATAAAAGTTAGGGGGCTCATCATAAAAGCAGCGGCAAGCTACAAGCTACAAGCTTCGAGTAAAAGCTGGGTCTCCTGTTGATGCCTTGCGCCGCTTATGGCTTGCAGCTTGCTTTCGGCTGTTATACTGCGCGCCTTATTTATGGCCTGCCATCCATGGCGGCCACCCTGCGGGCCGTCGCTGCGCGACGTTAAAAATGGCTCCATGCCATTTTTTCAAGGAGCATACCCATGGTCGACTCGGTTGAACTCAATCGTCTGTTTTGGCACAGCCGGCGCGGCATGCTGGAGCTGGATGTGCTGCTGGTGCCCTTCGTCAGGGAGGTCTATCCCCAGCTCGACGAGGCAGACCGCGAGCGTTATCGCAAGCTGCTGGAATGCGAAGACCAGGACATGTTCGGCTGGTTTATGCAGCGGGGCGAGCCCGAAGATGCCGATCTCAGACGCATGGTTCGGATGATTCTGGATCGTGTCCAGCCCAAGTGACGTCTTCGAGTGCCAGTGGCAGCCCTCGCGCCGGCTGCTGGCACTCTATGCCCTGATCCAGGGCTTGGCGCTGCTCAGCCTGGGGTTGGTCGAGATCCCGCTGTGGGCGCGTGTGCTCGGCCTGGCGTTCTGTCTTGGGCATGCGGGCTGGGTGGTGCCGCGGCATCTGCTACTCAGCGCCGCTCAGGCCTATAACGCGTTGCGCCATGGTCCCGACGGCTGGCAGGTCGGCAGCGCGGCCGCTGGCTGGCAGGCCATTGAGCTGCGCCCGGACAGCCTGGCGTTGCCGCCGATCATAGTGCTGCGCTTTCGCCTGGCCGGGCAGCGGCGGGTGCGCGCCCTGTGCATCGCCCGCGACAGCTTGCCGCGGGATCAGCACCGGCGCTTGCGCGTGCGCCTGAAGTTCAGTCGCCGTAGGTGGGCGGTAGCAGAATAGTGTCTGCGGCTTCGGGCAACAGGCCCGGGTAGTCCAGGGTGTAGTGCAGGCCGCGGCTTTCGTGGCGCTGCATGGCCGAGCGGATCATCAGTTCGGCCACTTGGGCCAGGTTGCGCAGCTCGATCAGGTCCCGGCTGACCTTGTAGTTGCTGTAGAACTCGTCGATTTCATCGAGCAGCAGGCGCACGCGGTGTTCGGCGCGCTGCAGGCGCTTGTTGGTGCGCACTATGCCGACGTAGTCCCACATGAAGCGCCGCAGTTCGTCCCAGTTGTGCGCAATGATCACGTCTTCGTCCGAGTCGGTGACCTGGCTGGCGTCCCAGCTGGGCAGCGGAGCGGGGGCTTGCACCTGGTCCAGCTTGCTGAGGATGTCGGCGGCCGCCGAACGGGCGTAGACGAAGCATTCCAGCAACGAGTTGCTGGCCATGCGGTTGGCCCCGTGCAGGCCGGTAAAGCTGGTCTCGCCTATGGCATACAGACCGGGCACATCGCTGTGGCCATTTTGGTCGACCAGCACGCCGCCGCAGGTGTAGTGCGCGGCCGGGACCACCGGGATGGGCTCCTGGGTGATGTCGATGCCGAAATCCAGGCAGCGCTCATACACGGTCGGAAAGTGCGACTTCACGAAATCCGCCGGCTTGTGGCTGATGTCCAGGTACACGCAGTCGACGCCCAGGCGCTTCATCTCATGGTCGATGGCGCGCGCCACTATGTCGCGCGGGGCCAGTTCGGCGCGGGCATCGAAGCGCGGCATAAAGCGCTCGCCATTGGGCAGCTTGAGCAGTGCGCCTTCGCCGCGCAGCGCCTCGGTGATCAGAAAGCTTTTCGCCTGGGGGTGGTACAGGCAGGTGGGGTGGAACTGGTTGAATTCCAGGTTGCCGACCCGGCAGCCGGCCCGCCAGGCCATGGCGATGCCGTCGCCGCAGGCGCCGTCCGGGTTGCTGGTATAGAGGTAAACCTTGGCCGCACCGCCGGTGGCGAGAATCACGAAACGCGCGCTGAAGGTGTCGACCTCGCCGCTGGCGCGGTTCAGCACGTAAGCGCCCAGGCAGCGCTGGCCGCCGGTGCCGAGCTTGCGTTCGGTGATCAGGTCGACCGCGACGCGCTGCTCCAGCAGTTCGATATTGCTGCGCTGCTTGGCCTGTTCCAGCAATGTATTGAAGATCGCCGCACCCGTGGCATCGGCGGCGTGAATGATGCGTCTGTGGCTATGCCCGCCCTCGCGGGTCAGGTGAAACTCGAAACCGCCGTCTTCGCGGGCGGTCTGGTCGTCGCGGGTAAAAGGCACGCCCTGGTCGATCAGCCATTCGATGGCTTCGCGGCTGTGTTCCACGGTGAAGCGCACGGCATCGATGCGGCACAGCCCGCCGCCGGCGTTGAGCGTATCCTCGACATGGGATTCGACTGTGTCGGCATCATCCAGTACGGCCGCCACGCCGCCTTGCGCCCAATAGGTCGAGCCATTGGCCAGGTTGCCCTTGCTCAGTACGGCAATGCGCAAGTGCTCGGGCAGGGTCAGGGCCAGCGTGAGGCCGGCTGCACCGCTGCCGATGACCAGAATGTCGTGTTGATGGTGTTGGCTCATGTCCGGATTCCGCAAAAAGCGGCCCCTAGTATATAGAGGGGGTGGGCTGCACAATAGCTACCTTATGATCCGGCGCGGCGGTCGGAAACTTTTTAAGCATTTCGGGTTCCAACGGCCGCAGCCTGTCTGTACCTGGCGTTTCTGTGGCGGGCCTAGACTTTGTGGATCTAGCCTGCAGCCGATCGAGATTATAAGCGCAGCAGGGGAGCCCCCTTGCTGCGCGGTTCCGTGCAGGGCTTTAAGGGGTCTGCAGGACGCTTGTTTGAAGGAGAGAACTTTTGCGCAATGTCCAAGTCTACTTAGGCAGGCCGGTTTACGGGTTGGCGATTGGCTCCTTCGGACCCAATGAGGAGTTTTGATGCTAACCCAGGAAGAAGATCAGCAACTGGTCGAACGCGTACAGCGCGGCGACAAGCGTGCATTCGATCTGTTGGTGCTGAAGTATCAACACAAGATTCTCGGGTTGATCGTGCGTTTTGTGCACGACACCCATGAGGCGCAGGATGTGGCGCAGGAAGCCTTCGTCAAGGCGTACCGGGCGTTGGGGAATTTTCGCGGTGATAGTGCGTTCTACACGTGGCTATACCGCATCGCCATCAATACGGCGAAGAATCATCTGGTGTCGCGCGGTCGGCGCCCACCAGACAGCGACGTCAGTACCGAGGATGCCGAGTTCTACGATGGCGATCATGCCCTCAAGGACATCGAGTCCCCGGAGCGGGCCTTGTTGCGTGATGAAATCGAGGCCACCGTGCATCGCAGCATCGCGCAGTTGCCAGAAGATTTACGCACGGCGCTAACCTTGCGTGAGTTTGACGGTCTTAGTTATGAGGACATTGCCAGTGTCATGCAGTGTCCGGTTGGCACGGTGCGTTCGCGAATTTTCCGGGCGCGTGAGGCCATAGATAAATCCTTGCAACCTTTGTTGCGGGAAGCCTGAGACAGCGGCATCGGCCGTAGAGAGGAACTGCCATGAGTCGTGAAACCCTACAGGAATCGCTGTCCGCGGTGATGGATAACGAAGCCGATGAGTTGGAGCTACGGCGAGTGCTCGCAGCCAGTGATGACGCCGAACTGCGCGCCACCTGGTCGCGTTACCAGATTGCCCGTGCGGTCATGCACAAAGAATTGCTTGAGCCACGCCTGGATATCGCCGCTGCGGTATCTGCGGCATTGGCCGATGAGGCGGTGCCCGCGCGGGCTAACAAACTGCGTGGAAGCTGGCGCACTGTGGGTCGGTTGGCGGTAGCCGCTTCGGTTACCCTGGCTGTGCTGGCAGGGGTGCGCTTATACAATCAGGATGAGCTGAACGGTGCGCAGTTGGCGCAACAGGCGGCGCAACCTACGCTTAGCATTCCCCAGGCGAGTGGTCCGGCCATGCTGGCGGGCTTCAATGCCGTGGATACTGCATCTGCCCCTGCGGCCGGCGAGGGTCAGGCGGGTTGGCACGAACAGCGCCTACCGGCCTATTTGCGTCAGCATGCCCAGCAAGCGGCAATGCATGCCAACGAGAGTGCGCTGCCCTATGCGCGCGCGGCGAGCCTGGAAAACCGTTAAGTTAAGGAGGCGCATGCGCTTTGTCTCTTTCGCTGCCGGGTTGCTCGGCAGCTGCCTGGTATTGCCTGCCGTTGCTGCCGATGCCCAGGCGTGGTTGCAGCGTCTGGCTGAGGCTGAGCGCAGCCAAAGTTTCCAGGGCGCTTTTGTTTACGAGCGCAACGGCAGCTTTTCAACCCATAGTGTCTGGCATCGGGTCGAAGAGGGCGGCGGCATGCGTGAACGCTTGCTGCAGCTCGATGGTTCCACTCAGGAAGTGCTGCGGGTCGATGGTCGTGTGCAGTGTGCCAGTGGCAAGCTGACTGATCAGCTGCTCGACAGCCGGATATGGCCTGCGCGCGAGCTGAATGCCGAGCAACTGGACAAGTGGTACGAGCTGCGGGTGCTGGGCAAGTCGCGGGTGGCTGGGCGGGCGACTGTGGTATTGGCGCTGGTGCCGCGTGATCAGCACCGCTATGGGATTGAATTGCATCTGGATCAACAGAGCGCATTGCCGCTCAAATCGTTGCTGTTGAACGATAAAGGGCAGTTGCTGGAGCGCTTTCAGTTCACCCAGCTGGACACTCGGATGCCTAGCATTGAGGCGCTCGAACCGGGGGCTGGCTGCCAGTTGGTGCCTGTGCCCGAGACGCAAGCGGTCGCTCCTGGCGCCTGGCAATCCGAGTGGTTGCCGCCTGGGTTCAGTTTGACTTCGACCACCCAGCGGCGTAGCCCAGCCTCGAGTGAACCGGTCGCTTGCCAGGTTTATGATGACGGCTTGGCGCGTTTTTCCGTATTTATGGAGCCCTTGCGCGGCGCCGCGGCTGAGGATGTGCGCAGCCAGCTCGGCCCGACCGTGGCGGTGTCGCGCCGATTGAAAACCAGTGATGGCGATGTGATGGTGACCGTGATCGGTGAGATTCCCTTGGGCACAGCGGAGCGTATCGCCTTGTCGATGCGTGCGGCTAAAGTGCAGGCGGCGCCATGATCGAGGAGCGGGGGCGGGTGGTGGCGGTAGAGCCCGGCGCGGTTTGGGTGGAGACGCTGCGCAAGAGCACCTGTTCCAGTTGTTCGGTCAAGGCCGGCTGTGGCCAGGGGCTGCTCGAGCAGCTCGGCTCCAGTGGTCGGCGCGGCTATGTGCGGGCATTGTCCAGCTTGCAGCTGCAGGTGGGCGATGCCGTGGTAATAGGCGTGCGGGAAGACTTGTTGGTGCGTGGCTCGCTGTTGCTTTATCTGGTGCCTTTGCTGGGGTTGTTTGCGGCTGCCGTACTGGCCGAACACCTGCACTTGAGTGAGCCTATGGTCATTCTCAGTGGCTTGGCGGGATTGTTTGCCGCTTGTTTGCTGGTGCGCTGGCGCAGTCAGCAAACGGCGGACGATCCGGCTTTGCAGCCTGTGGTCTTGCGTGCTTTGCTCGCCGGTACTGCGCTGGCGGTTTAATTCTTTTGCTTGTTTTCGATGGGGAGTTGTATGTCGATACCTGGCTTGAAAACATCTTTTACTGTGCTCTGCGCCCTGCTGTTGATGGGGCAGGCGCTGGCTGTGCAGGCTGAGCTGCCTGATTTTACTGACCTGGTTGAGCAGGCTTCGCCGGCGGTGGTGAATATCAGCACCCGGCAGAAGGTGCCGGATCGTATGGCGGCTGCTAATGGGCAGTTGAATGTGCCTGATCTGGAAGGCTTGCCACCGATGTTTCGTGAGTTCTTCGAACGCAATATCCCCCAGATTCCGCGTAATCCAGGTGGCGGCCGTCAGCGCGAGGCGCAGTCGCTGGGCTCGGGCTTTATCATTTCGGCCGATGGTTATGTGCTGACCAATAACCATGTGATTGCCGACGCCGATGAAATTATCGTGCGTCTGTCTGATCGCAGTGAGCTTGAGGCCAAGTTGATTGGCACCGATCCGCGTAGCGATGTGGCCTTGCTCAAGGTCGAAGGCAAGGGCTTGCCTATCGTCAAGCTGGGCAAGTCGGAAGATTTGAAGGTGGGTGAATGGGTCTTGGCGATCGGCTCGCCATTCGGCTTCGATCACTCGGTGACAGCCGGGATCGTCAGTGCCAAGGGGCGCAGCCTGCCCAATGAAAGCTATGTGCCCTTTATCCAGACCGATGTGGCCATCAATCCGGGTAACTCCGGCGGGCCGCTGTTCAACCTGGCCGGTGAAGTGGTCGGCATCAATTCGCAGATTTTTACTCGCTCCGGCGGCTTTATGGGGCTGTCGTTCGCCATTCCCATGAGCGTGGCCATGGATGTGGCGGATCAGCTCAAGAGCACTGGCAAGGTCAGTCGCGGCTGGCTGGGGGTGGTGATCCAGGAAGTGAACAAGGATTTGGCCGAGTCCTTTGGCTTGGATAAGCCGGCCGGGGCTCTGGTAGCCCAGGTGCTGGAAGAGGGGCCTGCGGCCAAGGGCGGCTTGCAGGTGGGGGATGTGATCCTCAGCCTGGATGGTCGGCCGATCATCATGTCGGCAGACCTGCCCCATCTGGTCGGTACCTTGAAACCGGGCAGCACGGCCGAGCTGGATGTGGTGCGCGACGGTTCGCGCAAGAAGTTGCAGTTGACCATAGGTGCCTTGCCGGAAGAGGGCGAGGCATTGGCGGGCGCTGCGACTCCTGGCGTGGAGCGCAGCAGCAACCGCCTGGGGGTCAAGGTTGTCGAATTGACCGCCGAGCAGAAGAAGGGGCTTGACCTGAAAGGCGGCGTGGTGATCTCTGAGGTCCAGGATGGCCCGGCTGCCCTCATAGGCCTGCGCCCTGGCGATGTGATCACCCATCTGAACAATGAGGCGATCGACTCGGCTACGACCTTTGCCGAGGTGGCGCAGGAACTGCCGAAGAACCGTTCGGTGTCCATGCGCGTGTTGCGTCAGGGGCGCGCCAGCTTTATTACCTTCAAGCTGGCCGACTGACCGTTGTGCCAGGCGCAAAGGGGCGACTGCGGTCGCCCTTTTGCATCCTGCAGTCGTGCGGTCTTGATGACGCACCGGGTGCCTTTCGGGTACACTTGGCGGCTATTTTCGGCAGGCAGTCGCCTGCGGCCTTTTCGAGTGTTGTCCTGTGAGTGACCTGAGTCATATCCGCAATTTTTCCATCATTGCCCACATCGACCATGGCAAGTCCACCCTGGCTGACCGTTTTATCCAGATGTGTGGCGGCCTGGCCGAGCGCGAAATGGAAGCCCAGGTGCTGGATTCCATGGATCTGGAGCGTGAGCGCGGTATTACCATCAAGGCGCACAGCGTGACCCTGTATTACACGGCGCGTGACGGCAAGACCTATCAGCTGAACTTTATCGATACCCCAGGCCACGTCGACTTCACCTATGAGGTCAGCCGCTCCCTGGCGGCCTGCGAAGGCGCATTGCTGGTGGTCGATGCCGGTCAGGGCGTCGAGGCGCAGTCGGTTGCCAACTGCTACACCGCCATCGAGCAGGGCCTCGAGGTCATGCCGGTGTTGAACAAGATCGATCTGCCCCAGGCCGATCCGGATCGCGTCAAGGAAGAAATCGAGAAAATCATCGGCATCGATGCCACCGATGCGGTGACCTGCAGTGCCAAGACCGGCCTGGGCGTCGATGAAGTGCTCGAGCGCCTGGTGGCAACCATTCCTGCGCCCACCGGTAATATCGAGGACCCGCTGCAAGCCCTGATCATCGACTCCTGGTTCGATAATTACCTGGGCGTGGTGTCCCTGGTGCGTGTGCGCCATGGCCGGGTGAAGAAGGGCGACAAGATTCTGGTGAAATCCACCGGCAAGATCCACCTGGTGGACAGCGTCGGCGTATTCAACCCCAAGCATTCCGCCACCGCCGATCTGAAAGCCGGTGAAGTGGGCTTTATCATCGCCGGCATCAAGGACATTCACGGTGCGCCAGTGGGCGATACCCTGACCTTGAGTTCGACGCCGGAAGTCGACGTGCTGCCGGGTTTCAAACGCATCCAGCCACAGGTCTATGCCGGCCTGTTTCCGGTCAGTTCCGACGACTTCGAAGACTTCCGCGAAGCCCTGCAAAAGCTCACGCTGAACGACTCGTCCTTGCAGTACACCCCGGAAAGCTCCGATGCCCTGGGTTTCGGCTTCCGTTGCGGTTTCCTCGGCATGCTGCACATGGAGATCATCCAGGAGCGCCTGGAGCGCGAGTACGACCTCGATCTGATCACCACCGCGCCGACGGTGATTTTCGAATTGCTGCTGAAGAACGGTGAAACGATCTATGTCGACAACCCGTCCAAGCTGCCCGATCTGTCGAGCATCGAAGACATGCGCGAACCGATCGTGCGCGCCAGCATTCTGGTCCCCCAGGAACACCTGGGTAACGTGATTACCCTGTGCATCGAGAAGCGTGGCGTGCAGCACGACATGCTGTTCCTCGGCTCCCAGGTGCAAGTAACCTATGACCTGCCGATGAACGAAGTGGTCCTGGACTTCTTCGACCGTCTGAAGTCGACCAGCCGTGGCTACGCGTCGCTGGACTATCACTTCGATCGTTATCAGTCGGCTAATCTGGTCAAGCTGGATGTATTGATCAACGGTGAGAAGGTCGATGCCCTGGCGTTGATCGTGCACCGTGACAACGCGCACTACAAAGGCCGTGCGTTGACCGAGAAGATGAAAGAACTGATTCCGCGGCAGATGTTCGATGTGGCCATTCAGGCCGCCATTGGCGGGCAGATTGTGGCGCGCACGACGGTCAAGGCGCTCAGAAAGAACGTACTGGCAAAATGCTACGGTGGTGACGTTAGCCGTAAGCGCAAGCTGTTGGAAAAGCAGAAAGCCGGTAAGAAACGCATGAAGCAGGTGGGTAACGTGGAGATTCCACAAGAAGCCTTCCTTGCTGTGCTCAGGTTGGATAGTTAGGTCCTATGTCACTCAATTTCCCGCTGTTGCTGGTCATCGCCGTCGCCCTGTGCGGGGCCTTGGCCTTGTTCGATCTGATCTTCCTGGCGCCGCGCCGCCGGGCGGCCATCGCCACCTACCATGGTCAGGTCAGCGAGCCTGACGAAGTGGTGCTGGATCGGCTGAACAAGGAGCCGATGCTGGTGGAGTACGGCAAATCCTTCTTCCCGGTGTTGGCGATAGTGCTGGTGTTGCGTTCGTTTCTGGTCGAGCCGTTCCAGATTCCGTCCGGTTCGATGAAACCGACCCTGGAAGTGGGCGACTTTATCCTGGTCAACAAGTTCGCCTATGGCATTCGTTTGCCGGTGCTGGACACCAAGGTGATAGAGGTCGGAGACCCGCAGCGCGGCGATGTGATGGTGTTCCGCTACCCGAGCGAGCCGAATATCAACTACATCAAACGCGTGGTGGGCCTGGCTGGCGATCATGTGGCCTATAGCACCGACAAACGCTTGTTTATCAACGGCGAGCCAGTGGCCGAGCAACTGATCGGTGAGGAACCAGGGAGCCTCGGCAGCGCCGTGCTCTATAAGGAAAAGCTGGGCGAGGCCGAGCACCTGATCCGCAAGGAAATGCAGCGCTATCGCGTTGAGCCGGGTCGTGAGTGGGTCGTGCCGCAAGGCTATTACTTTATGATGGGCGACAACCGCGACAACTCCAACGACAGCCGTTATTGGCATGATCCGGCTATCCCCAAACCGCTCTGGGGCATGGTGCCGGATCGGAATATAGTCGGCAAAGCCTTCGCCGTGTGGATGAGCTGGCCCGATCCCAAGTCGCGCAATCTGCCCAATTTCTCCCGCATCGGCCTGATTCACTAAGGCGCTGATAATTTTGCGACGCTGTTCAATACGGCGTCGCAGGCTATAAATACTCTTGTCTCCAGCCTTCAGGCTCTTCAATAACTTTTACTTGGGGTCAACTATGAAACTTGCGCGTTCGCAAAAAGGGATGTCGATTCTCGGCTGGCTAATGGTGCTGGCCTTTGTGGCTTTCTTTGCCAGTGCGGTGTTTAAAGTGTTGCCGCATTACCTCGACTATATGTCGATGGACAAAATCATCATGTCGGTGGAAACCGACAGGGCCAAGCAAATTTCTACAGTTCCTGCGTTCTACAACCATGTCAGCTCAGGTATGCAGGTCAATAACATTCGTGACCTGAATCTGGAGGAGGCGCTTAAGGTGAAACTGGAGAACAACGAATTCCGCGCGCATCTGAAGTACGAAAAGCGTGAACCGTTGATTGAGAATATCGATCTGGTGGTGCGTTTCGACAAAGAATTCCGTGTGCGCATGCCGTGAGTGATTCCTTGGCTCGACTCGAGCGTCAGCTCGGTTACAAGTTTAAAGACCAGGACCTGATGGTCCTGGCCCTGACCCACCGCAGTTTTGCCGGGCGCAACAACGAGCGTCTGGAGTTTTTGGGGGATGCCATCCTCAATTTCGTCGCCGGCGAGGCGCTGTTCCAGCGCTTCCCGCTGGCCCGCGAAGGCCAGCTGTCACGCCTGCGCGCGCGCCTGGTCAAGGGTGAAACCCTGGCCGTGCTGGCCCGCGGCTTCGATCTCGGTGAATACCTGCGCCTGGGGTCGGGGGAGTTGAAAAGCGGTGGTTTTCGCCGCGAATCCATCCTCGCCGATGCCCTCGAAGCGCTGATCGGTGCCATCTATCTGGATGCCGGCATGGACGCCGCGCGTGAGCGGGTGCTGGCGTGGCTGACCACCGAACTGGACAGCCTGACCCTGGTCGATACCAACAAGGACCCGAAGACCCGCTTGCAGGAGTTTCTGCAATCGCGCGCCTGTGAGCTGCCGCGTTATGACGTGGTGGATATCCAGGGCGAGCCGCATTGCCGGACATTCGTGGTCGAGTGCCTGGTCACCTTATTGAATGATAAAACCCTGGGGCAGGGGGCCAGCCGGCGTATCGCCGAACAGGTCGCGGCGGCCGCCGCTTTAATTGCCTTGGGCGTGGAGAATGGTAATGACTGATGCACCTGTTACACGCTGTGGCTATGTCGCCATCGTCGGCCGGCCCAACGTGGGCAAGTCGACGCTGCTCAACCATATTCTCGGGCAAAAACTGGCGATCACCTCGCGCAAGCCGCAGACCACTCGGCACAATATGCTCGGGATCAAGACCGAAGGCGCGGTGCAGGCTATCTATGTGGATACCCCCGGCCTGCACAAGAACAACGAGAAAGCCCTCAACCGCTATATGAACAAGAACGCCTCGTCGGCGCTGAAAGACGTCGACGTGGTGATCTTCGTGGTGGATCGCACCCGCTGGACCGACGAAGACCAGATGGTCCTCGAGCGCGTGCAGTATGTGCAGGGCCCGGTGATTCTGGCGATCAACAAGACCGATCGCATCGAAGACAAGGCCGAGCTGATGCCGCACCTGGAGTGGCTGGCCACCCAGTTGCCGAATGCGGAAATAGTGCCGGTCTCCGCCCAGCACGGGCATAACCTGGATACCCTGGAAAAGCTGGTGGGCGAACGTTTGCCCGAGGGCGTGCACTTCTTCCCGGAAGACCAGGTCACCGACCGTTCCAGCCGTTTCTTCGCCGCCGAGCTGGTGCGCGAGAAGATCATGCGCCAGCTGGGCGCCGAGTTGCCCTACCAGATCACCGTGGAAATCGAGGAATTCAAGCGCGATGGACGCATCCTGCATATCCATGCGCTGATCCTGGTCGAGCGCGACGGGCAGAAGAAAATCATCATTGGCGACAAGGGCGAGCGGATCAAGCGCATCGGTCAGGAAGCGCGCAAGGACATGGAGGTGATGTTCGACTCCAAGGTCATGCTCAACCTCTGGGTCAAGGTCAAAGGCGGCTGGTCGGACGACGAGCGCGCCCTGCGTTCGCTGGGTTACGACGATATCTGAGTCGTGCCTGGGCGCTATCCGGTGCCCAGCTCTTTGAGTAAAACCCGCCATGCTCGCGCTTAGCCAGCCAGCCTATGTTCTGCACAGCCGCGCTTACCGTGAAAGCAGCGCGTTGGTGGACTTCCTCACCCCGCAAGGCCGCCTGCGCGCGGTGCTGCGCGGGGCACGGGGCAAGGCCGGCACCCTGGCGCGGCCCTTCGTGCCGCTGGAAGTGGAGTTTCGCGGGCGTGGCGAGCTGAAGAATGTCGGCCGTCTGGAGGCTGTGGGAATCCCTAACCTGCTTAGCGGCGAGGCGTTATTCAGCGGCCTCTATCTGAATGAGCTGTTGATCCGCCTGCTGCCGGCCGAAGACCCGCATCCTGCGACGTTCGAACACTACGCCATGACCGTGCTGGCGCTGGCCCAGGGCCGGGCGCTGGAACCTTTGTTGCGCGCTTTTGAATGGCGCTTGCTGGATGAGCTGGGCTATGGTTTCGCTCTGAATATGGATAGCCAGGGGCAACCCATAGCGGTTGGCGGGCTTTACCGTTTGCACACGGAGGTAGGTTTGGTGCCGGTCGGGAAATTGCAACCCGGGGTGTTCCAGGGCGCCGAATTGCTCGCCATGGCCGACGCCGATTGGACCGCAACCGGGGCGCTGGCCGCGGCCAAGCGTCTGATGCGCCAGGCCCTGGCCCCCCATCTAGGCGGCAGGCCTCTGGTCAGCCGCGAACTCTTTATGACGCTCAAGGAGCCGAACCGTGACTGATGCCAACCGAATTCTGCTGGGAGTGAATATCGACCATGTGGCGACCCTGCGTCAGGCCCGTGGCACCCGTTATCCGGACCCGGTCAAGGCCGCGCTGGACGCCGAAGAGGCCGGCGCCGATGGCATCACCGTGCACCTGCGCGAAGACCGTCGGCATATCCAGGAGCGTGACGTGCGCCTGCTCAAGGAGGTGCTGCAAACGCGGATGAATTTCGAGATGGGCGTCACCGAAGAGATGCTCGCCTTCGCCGAAAGCATCCGTCCCGAGCATGTCTGCCTGGTGCCGGAAACCCGTCAGGAGCTGACCACCGAGGGCGGCCTGGACGTGGCCGGGCAAGAGGCGCGGATTGGCGCGGCGGTGCAGCGCTTGAGCCAGATAGGCTGCGAAGTCTCGCTGTTTATCGACCCGGACGAGCGGCAGATCGCGGCCTCCAAGCGCGTCGGTGCGCCGGCCATCGAGTTGCACACCGGCCGTTATGCCGACGCCCATACGCCCGAGGAGGCGGCCCGCGAACTGGCGCGGATTCGCGCCGGCGTGGCCTGCGGCGTGGCCCATGGCCTGATCGTCAATGCCGGCCATGGCCTGCACTACCACAACGTCGAGCCGGTGGCGGCTATAGCCGGGATCAACGAGCTGAATATCGGCCACGCCCTGGTGGCCCATGCGCTGTTTGTCGGCTTTAAGCAGGCGGTGGCGGAGATGAAGCAGCTGATAGTGGCGGCGGCCAATCGCGGGTAGGTTGGTGCTGAGCGCAGCGAAGCCCAACGAGCAGACGCCGATACCCTGTTGGGCTTCCTCGCTTCGCTCTTCAGCCCAACCTACGGTTACGGCTTGCGCGCCACCAGCACGGCGCGACAGGGCGCCGGCAGGCCTTCCAGCGTGCGGCTATGGTCGGCGGGGTCGAGGAACTCGGGCAGTGACTGGAAGCGCATCCATTCGGTCGAGCGCTGCTCTGCCACCGAAGTGGTGCTGACATCCACGCAACGGATATCGACGAAGCCGGCGCGGCGCAGCCACAGCTCAAGCGCCGGCACCGAGGGCAGGAACCAGACGTTGCGCATCTGCGCGTAGCGGTCTTCCGGTATCAGCACCTGCTGCGCATCGCCTTCCACCACCAGGGTTTCCAGCACCAGCTCGCCGTCCTTGACCAGGCAATCCTTCAACTCCAGCAAATGATCGATGGGGGAACGACGGTGGTACAACACGCCCATGGAAAACACCGTGTCGAAGCCTTGCAGCTTGGCCGGCAACTCTTCGAAGGCCAGCGGCAGATGCCAGGCCGGCAGCTCGGGCAGGTAATTCTTTAGCGCCAGGAACTGGCAGAGGAACAGCCAGTTGGGGTCGATGCCGACCACGCTGGCGGCGCCGGCGCCGAGCATGCGCCACATGTAGTAGCCATTGCCGCAGCCGACATCCAGTATGCGTTTGCCGGTCAGCTCCAGGTGCGGCGCGACGCGCTGCCATTTCCAGTCCGAACGCCACTCGGTGTCGATATGCACGCCGAATAGATCGAAGGGCCCCTTGCGCCAGGGGATCAAGCCTTGCAACGCGCTTTTCAGCGCAGCTCGGGTGGGCTCGTCGCAGGGGCCGGAAAAGCTAAAGCTGTTCTGCAGTTCCAGCTGCTCGACGCTGAGCGTCGGCAATGCTTGTACCGCGCCATACCAGCGCTGCAGGTCGCCGTGGCCGATGGCCAGCTTGGCGTCGATCTGCCCGGGCAGCTCAAACGACCAGTCTTGCAGAGGGGTACCGGCAAGCGTCGCTTGCAGGGCGTCGAGGTCGAGGCGGCTAATCATGGCAGGGCAATCAGGGAGGCGAAGTTAAGGCACTGGAACCAGGGCACGACTGTGCTGAAACCGGCGGCCAGCAGACGCTCGCGGTGCTGCTCCAGGCTGTCCGGCAGCATGACCTTTTCGATGGCGCTGCGTTTCTGCGCGATTTCCAGTTCGCTGTAGCCATTGGCGCGCTTAAAGGCCAGGTGTAGCTCACCCAGCAGCTCGTGCTCGGCCGGGTCTTCGAAGCGCAGCTTCTCCGACAGTATCAGCGCGCCGCCAGGCAACAGAGCCTGACGAATGCGCGTGAGCAAGGCCAGGCGTTGCTCTGGCTGGATAAATTGCAGGGTGAAGTTCAGCGCCACCAGCGAAGTCGGCTGGAATTCCAGGCTCAGAATATCCGCTTCGAGCACCTCGACCGGCAGCAGTTCCTGAAACATCGAGTCCTGGGCATGCAGGTATTCGCGGCAGCGCTCAACCATGGCGCTGGAGTTGTCCACGGCTATCACCCGGCAGTCTTCGATCTGCACATGGCGGCGCAGGGCTTGGGTCACGGCGCCGAGGGAGCTGCCCAGGTCATACAGCAGGCTGTGCGGCTGGGCGAATTGGCTGGCCAGCACGCCGATGTTCTCGACTATGGTCGGGTAGCCGGGTACCGAGCGCTTGATCATGTCCGGGAACACCCGCACCACGTCCTCGTTGAAGGCGAAGTCCGGCACCTGGGCCAGGGGCTGGGCGAAGAGGCGGTCGGGTTGTTTGGTCACGATGGCTGCGCACAAGTCGAGTGAGGCCGGCATTTTAGCCAAGTGCGGCGCTAAGCCAAACCATCATTACTTCATTTGGTCGAAAATGAAGTCGCCAGCCCCCTGCAGCGGACCCAGCGGATTGCGCTTGACCTCGTAGCGGCGAATATTCGGTTCGCCATTGCTCAGCTTGTGCACCAGCATGTCATCCACCAGGATGAACACCGCGCGGAAAACCCAGCCCTGTAGCTCGCGTTTCTTGCGGAAGTTGAACGCGTCGGCCCAGAAGTTGCCCACCCGTTTGGTGTCGGTCTTGTTGAACTCGAAGGCGTAACCCACACAGCGGTCCTTGGCTTCCAGGCAGCTCAGCAGGCCATCGGGCAGGTAGTCGAGGGGCACATTCGCCTGTACGAACATCAGGCGGATGTCGATAAAGGAGAGCATTTTGCCGTTGCCCACTGTCAGGGGATCGAAGCCCAGGGCGAAGAGTTCGGAGCGAGTGGTTTTTCCCGGTATGGCCTGGGAGTAGCGTATTTCTGAGTCCAGGTAGTCACCGAAAGGGGAGCGCGCTTCTGCGTGTTCGCTGGGTAACAGGCTGCTGCAACCCGACAACCCGGTCAGCATGAGGAGCAGGCTAACTACATACCTCTTGTCCAGCATGATGTTTTCTCTGAGTTGTTCCTGTCTATTTCTATAGCTGATTTATTGTTGCTCCGCTGGTTAAAACTGTCACGGATTAAGGCTTTGCGTGGCGCCGGAAAGTCGAGGCGGCGATGCCCCATTGGCCCAGCCAGTAGCCGAGGATGATGGCGTAAGGCGCCGCCTCGAATGGCGCGACAAAACGCTGGATGCCGATCAGGCTATCGGACAGTACGAACAGCCCCGCACCGCCGGCTCACTCGACCCTTATGCCGCAGTCGAAACGCCGTGCCGGCACCACGCCCACTTCCCAGGGGCGCTCATAGGTCAGCAGCAGGCGCCCTTCGCCGGCTTGCTTGGCCTGGAAGCGCCAGGTCGAGCGGCCGGCGCTGCCGACCAGGCCGGCGTCTTCCGGGTTGCTGTACACCTCCGGGCCAAGGCTTTGCAGGACGTTGGTGGCAGCGTCGCGGACCAGCCAGCGAAAGCCCGTGGTGGGATTGCTCGGCATGCTCAGGATCAGTTGCTGGCCCCTGTGCAGGCTCAGCGGGCATTTGCTCTGCTGGTTCTGTTGCAGGGTCACGCTGGTCGGCTTTTGCGCGCAGGCGCTCAACAAGGCCAGGCTGAGCAGCAGCGGCAAACGGAGGGCAGTCATGGTCAACTCCTGTCGGTGGACGATGGTTGCCAGCATAGCCGCTTTGCCGGTGCCGCTGTCGGCTTGGCGGTCCAACCCCAAGTGGCCGGCTACACTGCTTGCAGAAAAAGGGCAGTCGCAGAAGTCGTTCAGGCTTAACAGACGCGAACCCGAAAGGCTGCTGGCAACGAGGAGATGCTTATGCGACTGCGCTTGCTGCTGTCCGCCGTCTTGCTCTGTGGGCAGCCCTTGTCGCTGTCAGCCGAGCCCGCCGCCGAGCCGGATGTGTTCTGGCTGGTGAGCGACTTTAAGCCCTTTATGATTTTGCACGGGCCACAGACCGGCGAGGGCTATCTGGACCGATCCCAGTTGCAGCTTCAGCAATTGTTGCCCGGTTACCAGCATCGTTCGGTACAGGGCAATGTCAGTCGCCGCGAGCAGATCATGCAAGCGGGTTTGCATGGCAAGCGCCAGGTCTGTTCGGCGACCCTGTTCCAGACCCCCAAGCGCGAGGGCTTTGCCGTATTCAGTCGGCCTTACCTGAGCGTGCTGCCCAGCGGCATCATTACCCTGCAACGGTTGGCGCCGCGTTTTGCAGCGTACCGCGATGGGTCCGGCAATCTGCAGTTGGCGCGAATTATCGCGGATCGGGCATTGCGCATGGGGGTAACCCGCAGTCGGGCCTACGGCGGTGCGGTCGATAAGCTGCTGGAGCCGCTGGCCGCGAGCGAGCCAAATCCGGCAGTGGTCTGGCGCGCCGGCGAAGATAACAGCGAGGGCTTGTACGGCATGCTGCAGCGCGGGCGTATCGATTTCACCCTGGGCTTTGCGGTGGAGGAGCTGTACTTGCAGAGACAGCAGGCTGGCCAGGAGCCCACGGTATTTCTGCCCCTGGCGGAAAATACCGGGTTGTTGGAGGTGCGCTTCAGCTGCGCGCGTACCCCTTGGGGCGAGCAGGCGGTGGCGCAGGTGGATGCGCTGCTGGCTGATCCTTCATTGCGCGCCCGCTTTCAGACCTTCTATGAAGACTGGCTCGGCCCCGAGAGCCTGCGGCTCTATCGCGCCAAGCTCGCGGCCAGTCGGCGGCCCTAATCGAGACAGCCCCGGCTGTAGCTGTAGCGCTGCCTAGGCCAGGCTGGCGCGCAAAGCCTGCAAACGCTCGTCGATGATCGGGGTGAGCAGGGCGAAGCAATCCATGGGGGCCAGGCGGATATGCGCCGCACCTATCAGTTCACTGTCCAGGCGCTCGATCACCGCACGGACCCGTTGTTCGCAGCTGGGCCCGGCCAGGCGCTGGCACAGGTAGCGCATCTGGATCTGCAGCTCCAGGGGGCAACGCGGGTGATTGGCCGCGCGCACCGAAAACGCCCGCAGCCGGCCCAGGTCCTCGAGGCTGCGGCAGGCCTCGCTAAGCCCGGCGCTGACCTGGGCATGCTGCTCGCCCAGGCGCAGTTCCAGCAACTGGATGGCCTCCAGCAGCTGCTCGATCAGTTGGCAGTGGCCGTTGAAGTCCGCCGGTTGCGCACGCAGCGCCGGCCAGGCAGCACAGAGCTCGGGTAAATGCTGCGCGGCGCTCGGCCAGCCTGGCCAGAGCCGATCCAGTTGCCGGGCGATGGCCGCGCGTTGGTCCTGGCTCTGGGCATCCTTGAGCGGGCCGAGGCCGCGGTGTTTCTGCAGGTTCTGCAGCAGCTCCAGGGCCAGTTGCAGGCTGTCGTTGGACAGCCGCTCGCGGGCGCGTTGGCGCTGCCGTCTGGCCAGCAGCAGCCAGCTATGGCTGGCGAGCAGGGCGAGGGCGGCGAACAGCGGGGTCAGCCAGATAGCCATGGGTCAGCTCCGTTGCGCGTTGGCATCGGCGTCGGTGAGCCGATTGAGGTACAGGGTCAGGCTGTGCAGCTCGTGGGATTGTTCGCGCTGGGCGTTGACCGCCTGGCCGATGCGCTGCAGCTGGTCATGCAGGGCCTGGCTGGCGCTGCCGTGTTCATCCAGGGCCAGTTGCAGGCTGTGCAGCTCGGCCAGGCTGTGCTGATTGTGTTGCGCGAGCTGGCGCAGGTCCTCGGCCAGGGCCTGGCTGCGGCTGGCGCCCTGGTCGAGCAAGTGGCGGTGTTCTTCCACCTCATGGCGCACGCTGTGCACCGCCTGACCGATATCGCCGACCACCCGGGTGATGTGCTGCGCGGCCTGGTCGCTGGCCAGGGATAGTTGCCGCACCTCGTCGGCGACCACGGCGAAGCCGCGGCCTTGCTCGCCGGCCCGGGCGGCTTCGATTGAGGCATTGAGGGCCAGCAGCTGGGTCTGTTTGGCCAGGCTCTGGATGCTCTGCAAGGAGCTTTCCACCGCCTGGGTGTGGTTGAGCAGTTGGCTCACGGCGTCGGCGGTGCGGCCCAGGCTCTGGCGAATATCGCTCATGGCGCCGCCCACCGATTGGGCGTCCTGGCGGCCGGCCTCACTCTTTTGGTGCGCCAGCTGGAAGGCGCTGCTGGCCTGCTGGCCGAGGTGCTGGATCTGCTCCAGGGTCTGGCCGATAGCCGCGCTGGCCTGGCCGATGTTCGCCACCTGCTGGCCCTGTGCATCGCTGCGCTGTTGCGCGGTGGCCGCCATCTGCGCCAGGGCCTGCCCGGCGAACTGCACCTCGCTGCGCAGGCGTTCGGCGCTGCGGCGCTCCTCGCCGCTGCTGACGATCAAGCGGTGCAGGTCGGGCCGGCTGTGGCCGCACAGTTGCGCCAGGCCGCGTTGCAGGCGCAGCAGCTGTTGGCGCTGGCCCTGCTGCTGCAGCAGATACAACAGCAGGCCGGCCACCAGACTGGCCAGCGCCGGCCAGAGCAGACCGCTCAGGGCCAGGGGGATGCCGGCCAGCCAACAACTGGCCACCAGGCAGAAACGGCCATCGAGGCCGGGTTCGGGGCTGGGGGGCAAGGTGGACTGCATTGGCTGGGTACTCCCTGGAAACAGCGGCTGTATCCAGCTGATAGCAAGATACTGGCCAGCCGCTGGTCGGCGGGGCTTACGGCGCGCGGCGCAACTGGTTAAAGTGCCGCCATATCACCCGCGGATGGCCCTTGCAATGCTCAAAGCCCGCCTGCTGCGCCTGGATGATCAGGCCCACGAACACACCCACGATCACCACCAGTTGGTGCTGTCGTTGGCTGGGCGCGCGGAGTTCGAGGTCAATGGCCGCGGCGGCGAGGTGTGCCGCATGCGCGCCTGCCTGGTGCCGGGGGATGCCGACCACCAGTTCGCCGGCATCGGCGACAACCGCATGCTGATCATCGACCTGAACGAGCAGGACACCTCCAGCGCAGACCTGCAGCTGCTCACCCACCTGTTCGAGACCCCGCGCTATCCACAACTGGATGCCGACTTCCAGAACCTGCTGAGTTACGCCGGGGCCGAACTGGAGCGCTACGGCTCCGACCCCATGCTGGCCCGCGCCCTGGGTGGCGTGTTGCTGCGTGCGCTGCACCTGCGCCTGTTCGGCGAGCAGCAGACGCGGGTGCTGGGCCCGCTGAATCTGGAACGCCTCGACAGCTATATAGTCGAGCACTTGGCGCGGCGTATCAGCGTGGCCGAACTGGCCCAGGTGGCGTGCCTCAGCCCCAGTCATTTCCACGCCCAGTTCAAGGACAGCGTCGGCCTGACCCCGCACCAGTACCTGCTCAAGACCCGCCTGGACCGCGCGGCCCGGCTGCTGCGCGAAAGCGGCCTGCCGCTGATCCGCATCGCCGAAGAATGCGGCTTCTCCAGCCAGAGCGCCCTGACCACCGCCATGCGCCGCTACCTCGGCCTGACCCCCAAGCGCCTGCGCGGCGCCGACTAAGTCGCTGGGTGTGGGCATCCTTCCGCTGTTTCTGGCCCAGGGGCGAGAAGAGCTCATCCCGATCAGCGCCCCCCTGGATGACTGCCAGACCGATCTCTGGCTGCTGACGCATAGCGAGTCCAGGCACCTGCGCCGTGTTTCCACGGTTTTCGCGCATCTATCGCAGGCAATTCTGCTGGAGTGACAGGGCTGTAGCGCAGCGCCTGGCCGACCCGGTTCTTGGCGTCGTCCCGCTGGGGGGCTGCTTGTTCGGGGTTTCCCGAGCAGGGCCGCACACTCCGCTATCCTGCCAGTAGCAGAGCAGTCACCCGGAGGGCGAGCCATGAGCCACAAGTACCAGAGTCTGTTGCACTCGATTTGCCACGGGCCCTTGCCCGGCAATATCCACTGGCGTGAGGTGGAGTCCTTGCTGCATCACCTGGGGGCGACGGTCGAGCCGATACTCGGTGCGCGCTTTCGCGTGGTGTTGCACGGGCAGGAGTTCTTTCTGCATCACCCGCACCACGGCAATGTGTGCAGCAAGCAGGAAATCAAGCACCTGCGCGAGTGCTTCACCAGCCTGGGCCTGGCGACCGGAGCCGACGACGACTAGGCATAGGGGCCTGCTTGCCCGGTCGTTGCGGCGGCTTTAGCGCAGGGTCGCGGCCAGCGCATGGATATCCGCGCGATGATCGATGATCAGGCTGAGTTCGCCGTTTTCGCCGATAAAGTCCTGGGGCGGCAGGAGTTTCTGATAGGCCGCCAGTTCCGTCAGCGGCGGCAGTGCGCTAAAGGCCTGGCGTTCTTTCAGGGCGTGATAGAGCGCCAGATTGACCAGGTCGAGCAACTCGATGCGCTGCCCAGGGCTGGATTGCCAGTGGCCGGCCCCGCGTATCACCTCGATATATTCGTTATCCACCGCCCATTTCTTCAGCACTATGATGCTCAGGGGTTTGCTGTATTCGCGGCACAGCTTGTAGTACAGCTCGCTGGAGGGGATGACGGCCTCATCCTTGAACGCCGAGAGCACGGCGAGGGTGCCGACCTCGCTGAGCAGGCTGGCCAGCAGGGCGTGTTCCGGGGTGATGCGGCTGAGCAGGCGCGCCAGCAGGGCGCAGGTGCTGGCCTTGAGCACCAGGCGTTTCCAGGTCTCGACAAACAGGCGCTTGTGCGCCGGGCTGTGCAGGGTGAACAGGCTCTTGATGCTGTGCACCATGGTAATGCGGTCGACCTCGCCCATGCCCAGCAGCACTATCACCTCCTGCAGGGTTTTCGGCGTCACGCTGTGGCGGTACAGCGCGCAACTGGCCTGTTTCATCAGCATGGCGCTGAGCGCCGGGTCGCGGCTGACCAGGCGCACCAGGGCGCTCATGGATACCTGCGGATCGCCCAGAGCGCGGCGGATATCCAGGGTGATGGTGGGCAGGCTGGGCAGTTGTTCCTCGCCCTGCATCAACTGCGAGACCACCCGCCTATAGATCGAATACTCCGAGACCTCATCGTTCAAGATCATGCGCTCCTGCATCTGTTCAGCCAGTGTAGGCAGGGCGTTTGCCAAGCGCCTGGCCGGCGATCGATGGCGCTTGGCTATTAGCACCTGACCTAGCCCGGATCGGCGGAACCATGGCGCTTGGCCTTGCGGATGCGCAGGGCGATACCGCCGATCAGCAGCAGCGCCAGCGGCCCCAGCAGGCTGGCGGCCAGTTGCGGCGAGAGGTCGAGCCCCAGGCTGTGCGCGCCCTCGACGCCGAGCTTGAACAGGCTCAGCAGGTAGTAGCTGATGGCGATGATCGACAGGCCTTCCACCGCCTTCTGGATCTTGATCTGGGTACTGGCGCGGCTGTTGAGGCTGCGCAGGATCTCCGAGTTCTGTTCTTCCACCTCCACCTGCACCCGGGTCTGCAGCAGCTCGCC
>Ga0209343_10001864_pt1 | contig 28043 bp, 37 predicted proteins | sample RifCSPlowO2_02_FD_184026 | JGI IMG/M metagenome (GOLD analysis project Ga0209343, IMG submission 184026) | Groundwater microbial communities from Rifle, Colorado - Rifle CSP2_plank lowO2_0.2 (SPAdes) (version 2) | ecosystem: Environmental > Aquatic > Deep subsurface > Groundwater | place... | reverse complement strand
TAACCTCAACACCTGCAAGGCTAAAACCCGGAACTGCGTCAGGATATGTAATGACAAGGAGCTTGGACATAATTAAAATACAGGTTAAGGCTAAGATTAAGGTTAAGAAAAACTAAAGATTTAGCAGACGATAATCTAAACCTCAACCTTTACCTCAACCTGTTTTTTAAAGGATAAACCTCTTCACATCTATTGCAGGCATATTGAAAACCTTTGCCCTGGCAATGAGCCTCAAATTTTTAATCTCCCTTATCTTTGTGTAGACAAAGCAAATAGCGAGCGCGATGCTTAAGGGTTCAATAATGGCAAGCCTGCAGAGATTCTGCCTGCTTAAATCCTCTATTTGCTCTTCCAGAAAAAATGCGCTTTCGTGTTCTGCTGAACTAACTGCATCCCGCCAGCGCCTGTCTCTCACTGCATCTGCAAGGGCCCTGAGGAATTCACCCCCATCCCTTATCATGGCAACCTTCAAAAACATAGCCTTGTCTATCCATTTCCCGCCTTCAAGGAAATATTCACCGATACCCACAGGCATGGACTCATCCCGCGACTGTTTCAGGAGCATGGATATATTTATGCCATCTATCCTCTCCCTTACAAACTCTTCAATTATTTTTCTGTTGGCTCCCCTCGCTGCCATTGCAGCAGATAGACAGCGGCCGTGCAAGAACCTGTCAAGGCTGAGTTCAACAAGAATAAGGTGTCTTTCCCGAATATATTTAGGGATGGCAGCCTTTATCGGCGCTGCATACGGGCTACCCCATGTGGAGAGGAGGTTTGCGACCCCTGCTATGTCCTTCTGCTGGTTCAGTTCCTTCAGTGCCGGCTCATCCATATCCCCTGCCGGCATAAGCACAGATATGCTCTCATCCGGCGGTATTCCCCCGTGCCTTGCCCTCAATATGGTTTTTAAATTGTAAACCTCCCAGACAGAGAATATAACCCGCAGCAGACCTCTGGCATTATCATGGGCATAATCCCAGAGGTCTTTGAATGTCCTTATGAGATTGCCTTTTAACGCACCTTCCAGGATATCCCTTTCGCCTGTGTATCTCGCAGCGGATATTTCTATATCCCTTGCATAGACGCCTTCCTTTAAGTGATTTATAAGGGCATGGATGTCCCTTGCATTGATAAGCCTTTCATAAGTCTCCCTGTCCAGGAGCCTGCCCTTCCATGCCTTTATTCTGGCATTCAGATAACTTAGTTCCATAACATAAAGTCAATTCGTAATTGTATTTCAAGAAAGCGCCTTGTCTATCACTGAAACAAGTTCGCCCTTTGCCCTTTCCAGTCTTGAAATGAGTGTGTTTGTTATTCTGAACCGCCTGTCTTTACTGGCAATGACAACGCCTGAGGATACAGCCTCTGCCTCATCAGGAACGATTTCATAGTTGTCATCAGAGGCTCTGATTTTTTTTAGAAGGGGGATATCTCTTTTTGCCGCAATAATCTGCGCATCCCTCCCCTTCATGCTTCCGTTCCATTCAGCCAATGCCTCTTTTAAGAGCCTTTCCAGCACCACCGGATAATCTCTATTTTTTTGTATATCACCCAGCCTGTCCCGTGTTTTTTCCAGAACCCTGTTTATGCCGGCCTGTCTTTCCTTCAGTATCGCCTCCCTGGCGTATAGCCTTGCATCAGCCAGCCTCCTTGTCCTTTCCATCTGCATACAGGCCTTTATAGTTTCAAGCCCTTCTTTTTTCTTCTTCTCCATCTCCTCTATAGCCGTCTTTATAATAGCATCAGCCTCTGCCAGCGTGTTTTCAATAATAGCATTACATTCCCTTCTGGCATCATCCTCAAGCGCCTTTAGCAATTCCTTTTCACCCATTTGTCACCTCATCGGCGCATATGACAGCGAGGTAAAACCCTGTCATCATGCGCCTGATATCCTAAAACAGGATAAGATAGGCTATGACAAAACCGAGGATTACCATGGTTTCCGGTATAGCCACCAATATTATTACAATACCGCTCAGCTCAGGTTTTTCTGCCACCGCCCCTGCACCGGCAGAACCTATCCTGCTCTGAGCCCATGCAGTTGCAAGGGCTGGGATTGCAATGGCAATGGCTGCGGCCAGGGCAACAAGACCTTTTTCCATAAATACCTCCCATTTGAAATACAATTAGGAATTATGAATTACGAATTAAATTCCTAATTCTTAATTGATAACATTCATGACATCGTGGACAATTTTAATGTTCACGACATCGTGGACAAACGTTCTTTGACAATCGAATAGCCACAGCATCGGTTATCATGAACACCAAACCAAAAGGGAGGTGTTCATGAAAAAGACAATTAAGCAAAAAAGACTAAAAGCTGTGCAACGGTTCTTAAACGGCGAAGAACAGGAAGACATTTGTGCATCTCTTGGTTGTTCACGATCATGGTTATACAAATGGGTGTCACGGCATACCCATGATGATCCAACATGGTGCAACGATCAATCACGGCGACCTCTTTTAAGCCCCTACCGCACTCCTGCCGAGATTGAAGATATTGTGGAGATGGTTCGGTTGAGCCTTTACAACAAGGGGCTTTTCTGCGGCAATCAGGCCATCCGATGGGAGATGGAGGATATGGAAATTAAGCCACTGCCCTCTCTCAGCACCATTGGCCGTATCTTGCGCCGCCGCGAGTTGACCCATCGGCGCACAGGGAAATATGAGCCGAAGGGGAAGCAATATCCTGAACTCCCGGCGCTAATGCCCAATCAGACCCATCAGCTTGATCTGGTTGGTCCTTGCTACCTTGCCGGCCCGATCCGGTTTTACAGCCTGCATGTGGTCGATGCCGCAATCAACCGATGCGGGGTAGAGCCAATGCCATCCAAAAAGGCACAAAGCGTCTTGGACGCTGTTTATGCGGTTTGGCGGCGCATGGGCATCCCGGAAAACCTTCAAGCGGACAATGAACTGGCATTTTATGGAAGTCCAACCCATCCACGAGGCATGGGGCCGCTTATTCGTCTCTGCCTGCTCTACGGTGTCAATCTATGGTTCATACCGCCTTCCGAGCCGTGGCGGAACGGGATCGTCGAGAAATTCAATGACCATTACCAGCAGAAGTTTCTTGCCAAGGTCACGATGGCGTCAATGCCCGAACTTCGGCAAGAATCGCTTGATTTTGAGCAGAGGCATAACAGCGCTTATCGCTACAGCAAGCTCAAAGGGAAAACTCCTCTCAAGGCATTGGCTTTAATGGAGAAGAAGTTAATCTTCCCAAAGAAGATCAATCCCCCAAGGCAGCCCTTGGAAAAGCCTGAGGAAGGCTGCTATCATCTCGTGAGATTCGTTCGTAGCAACTGCCGCCTAAGCATCTTCGGCGAAATATTCACCGTTCCACCAGAGACCCAATATGAATATGTTGTGGCTACTATCGATGTCAAAGAACAAAAACTAAAAATCTTCCTGGACCAAGTCCAGATTGAAGAATATAATTACCGATTGAGATAATCTATTTTATTTACGTCAGGACATCGTGGATACATAGTTTTAAAGCTGCAAGTCCACGATGTCCTGACTAATATTTCTGTCCACGATGTCATGAATGTTATCACCTAATTCTTAATTGTCTTTTAAACCCTTCTCCTCTTTGGCGGCCTGCAGCCGTTATGAGGAATCGGAGTTACATCCCTGATAAGGCTTATATTAAGTCCTGCAGCCTGAATTGCACGCAATGCTGCTTCCCTGCCAGCCCCAGGCCCTTTTATATAAACATCTACACTCTTAACACCATACTCCATAGCCTTCTTTGTAGCATTCTCTGCCGCAATCTGGGCCGCAAATGGGGTTCCCTTCCTCGACCCTTTGAAACCGTGGCTTCCGGCGCTGCTCCATGCAAGCACATTACCGTTAATATCTGTTATTGCAACTATAGTATTGTTAAATGTAGAATGTATCTTTGCAATACCCTTTGATGCAACCCTTTTTTCCTTCTTGACCTTCGCCATTATAATGACCTCCTATTTCTAAAATACCTCGTCTATTCCGCCTTTTTTATTGCTATAGAGGCTTTTCGCGGTCCCTTTCGTGTTCTGGCATTTGTATGAGTCCTTTGCCCCCGCACAGGTAATCCCCTTCTGTGCCTGAGCCCTCTATAAGTACCAACATCCATGAGTCTCTTTATATTCATGGCAACCTCTTTCCTGAGATCGCCCTCCACCTTATAATCCCTGTCCAGAATCTTCCTTATCTGGGCAATCTGTCCCTCAGTAAGGTTCTGTGTCCTTGTATTTGGATCTACCTCTGCCTCTTTAAGTATCTTATTAGAATTAGTCCTTCCTATCCCATATAGATAGGTAAGCGCTATCTCAACCCTTTTATTCTTTGGTAAATCTACGCCAGCTATCCTTGCCAATGTATACCTCCTTATTAACTACAGGTTGAGGTTAAGGTTTAGGTTGAGAAGAAATTTTGTTTTTTCTTAACCTTATCCTCAACCTTAACCTGATTTTATCCTTGTCTTTGTTTATGCTTCGGGTTATCACAGACAACCCTTACGACACCTTTGCGTCTTACAATCTTGCACTTGTCGCATATCTTTTTAACAGAACTTCTTACCTTCATTGTACATCCCCTATCTCAGCAATTAGAAATTAGGAATTAGGAAAGAGGTTCTATTTCCTCTCTTCTCTTTCCTCTTTTCTGCTCTTTACTTCGCCCTGTATATTATTCTGCCTCTCGTCAGATCGTATGGTGAAAGTTCCACTGTAACCTTATCACCAGGAAGAATCTTTATAAAATGCATCCTCATTTTGCCTGAAACATGCGCTAATACCACATGCTTGTTTTCCAGTTCAACCCTGAACATAGCATTGGGCAGCGTTTCGATTACAGTTCCTTCTACCTGTATTGCCTCTTCCTTTACCATATCTCCTTCAGAGTCTGCTGAGTATGTACGGTCCTCTCTCTGTTATTGCCACAGTATGTTCAAAGTGCGCCGAAAGACTGCCATCCTTTGTAACAGCGGTCCAGCCGTCATCCAGGATCACGACATCGCTTGCACCAGCATTTATCATTGGTTCTATCGCAAGGACCATCCCTGCTTTTAATCTCACACCCCTTCCAGGGGTTCCAAAGTTTGGGACCTGAGGAGGCTCATGCAATTCCCTGCCTATCCCGTGCCCTACAAAAGCCCTTACTACTGAAAAACCATTTGACTCTACATAACTCTGAACAGCATACGATATATCAGAAAGCCTGTTGCCAACCATGGCTGCCTCTATAGCGCACTCCAGTGCAGCCTCTGCAACCTTTATCAACTTCTTTGCCTCATCTGTTGCCTTACCTATAGGTATCGTTATTGCGACATCACCATAATAGCCATTGTGCTCAATACCAAAATCCAGGCTCAGGATATCGCCTTCCCTTAAAACCCGTTTTGAAGGCATGCCGTGCACCACCTCTTCATTAACTGAAGTGCACAGACAGTACGGATAACCTCTATATCCCTTGAAGGCTGGCCTGACTTTCCTCTTGTTCAGGTCCTCTTCACATACCCCCTCGAGTTCCAGTGTTGTAATGCCAGGTTTTGCAGCCTCCTTTATGTTGGCAAGTATTTCAGCAACTATAATGTTGCTGTCCCTCATCTTCTCTATTTCATCGGGTGATTTAAGAACTATTATCTCACTTTCTTTCAATGGCATTTACTACCTTTTCCGTTACCTCCCCAAAACCGCCCATGCCGTTTACTGACACAAGGATTCCTTTATTCATATAAAAATCTATAAGCGGCGCAGTCTGTTCTTCATAGACCTTAAGCCTTGCCTCGATTGTATCCTCTTTGTCATCCTCCCTCTGATAGAGTTCCCCGCCACACCTCTCACACCTTTTCTCATTTACCGACGGATTAAAGATGATATGGTAACATTCTCCACAGTCCCTGCATACCCGTCTGCCGCTTAGCCGTTTTATAATCTCCTTGTTCAAAACCTCAATGTTTATGACACGGTCTATCTTCCTTTCCAATACGCTCATCATTTTTTCAACAGCCTCTGCCTGGACAATGTTCCTCGGGAACCCATCGAGTATAAAACCAGATTTACAGTCGCCCTTCTTAAGCCTCTCGGCAACTATCTCCACCACAAGATTGTCGGGCACCAGTACCCCCTTGTCCATATAGGACTTGACCCTTGTACCGAGGTCTGTCTTATCCCTTATAGCAGCCCTTAATATATCGCCTGTTGATATCTGCGGGATGCGATATTTCTCTGCAAGACTTTTACTCTGGCTTCCCTTTCCTGCCCCGGGAGGTCCGAGAAGGATAAGATTCAACACCTAACCTCTCCTCCCCTTAATCCTGCCTGTTTTTAAAAGCCCCTCATATGACCTCGCCATAACATGCGACTCTATCTGCTGGGCAGTGTCCAATGCAACCCCCACGACTATTAACAGGGAGGTGCCTCCGAAGTAAAACGGAACATTCCACCACCCTATCAAGAACGAAGGGAGCACGCACACAATTGATAGATAAATGGCGCCCCAGAGGGTAAGCCTTGTAAGTATCTTGTCTATGTAATCTGCTGTATTGGTCCCCGGTCTTATACCTGGAACAAACCCGCCATACTTCTTAAGATTTTCAGCCACATCATTCGGGTTAAATTGTATTGCAGTATAGAAATATGTAAAAAATATTATCAGACCCGCAAAAAGCATGTTGTAAAGAACGCCGCTGGGATTCAGGCTTTCTGAAATATTCTTAAGCCACGGGATATCTATAAAATTGACAGCAGTCGCCGGAAATATTATCAAGGAAGAGGCAAATATAGGCGGTATAACCCCTGCTGAATTCAATTTGAGGGGGATGTGGGTGCTCTGCCCCCCGTATATCTTCCTCCCTATCAGCCTCTTTGGATACTGTATCGGAATCCGCCTCTGCCCAAGTTCCACAAATATAATGAAGGCGATAACAGCGACCATTAAAAAGATCAACAAAAGGACAATCAGCAAATTCATTTCGCCTGTCCTTACAAGACCGAAGGTGTTGCCAACGGCAGAAGGCATTCTGGCTACAATACCTGCAAATATTATAAGAGAGATGCCGTTGCCTATACCCCTCTCTGTTATCTGCTCCCCGAGCCACATTATAAATGCGGTCCCTGCTGTCAGGGTTATGATAGTCATTATCCTGAAGTCCCAGCCCGGCATTGGAACAACAAGCTCGCTGGCAGGGCCTCTCATACTTTCAAGACCAATGCTTATACCCAACCCCTGTATAGCACTAAGTACAATCGTCCCGTATCTGGTATACTGAACTATTTGTTTTCTGCCTGACTCTCCTTCTTTGGAGAGTTTTTCCAAATGCGGCACCACAACAGTAAGGAGTTGTATAATGATAGAAGCGCTTATATAAGGCATTATGCCCAGGGCAAAAACAGAGAATTGTTCCAGCGCACCCCCTGTAAACATTACAACATAGTCAAGAAGGGTTCCCTTTGCCTGGGCAAAAAAGCTGGAAAGGGCCTGGGCATCAACTCCCGGTGTAGGGATAAATACCCCAATCCGATATACGATAAGTAAAAGGATAGTAATAAGTATACGGCGGTTAAGCTCAGGAATCTTTCCTATGTTCTGTATTCCACCCGCCAATTATATTACCTCTGCCTTTCCGCCTGCTGCTTCTATCTTTTCCCTGGCAGCGGCACTGAACTTATTAGCCCTTACAGTCAACGGAATATTTATTTCACCATCTCCCAGTATCTTTATGTTTATGCCACCCTTCATATTCTTTACAATACCTTTTTCAACAAGGGCCCTTGCATCAACCACATCACTTTTATTAAAAACAGAGAGCCGTTCGATATTTACAATCTCGCAGGACACCTGGGATTTACTGGTAAATCCCCTCTTGGGAACCCTCCTGTGTAGTGGTGTCTGCCCACCTTCATAGCCGGCTTTAACATTACCGCCTGTCCTTGCCTTCTGCCCTTTGTGGCCTTTGCCGGCAGTTTTCCCATGGCCTGAACTTTCCCCCCTGCCAACCCTCTTCCGCTTCTTAACTGCCCCCTCCGGGGCCTTGAGCCTATTTAACATCACCGGTTCCTTTTCTTTTGAAAGTAAATTTATATAGTGACCTGCTTCCCTCGTGCTGCAGATACAGATAAATGGTCTTTGAGCTGCATGAGGGCATCTATTGTAGCCTTTACCATATTGTGCGGGTTTGTAGAACCGAGGGATTTTGTCAGTACATTATGTATACCTGAAACCTCAAGAATCACTCTTACAGCACCGCCTGCTATGATTCCTGTTCCAGGAGATGCTGGTTTTAATATAACCCTTCCGGAACCATAATGACCAATGACCTCATGCGTAATGGTATCGCCTGCCCGGGGAAAGCTTATGAGATTTTTCTTTGCCTGTTCTATGGCCTTTCTTATTGCCTCGGGAACCTCATTAGACTTCCCCAGCCCCACCCCTATATGGCCATTATTATCCCCTACAACCACTATTGTATTAAAACTAAATCTCTTGCCGCCTTTTACAACCTTAGCTACCCTGTTGAGATAAATGACCTTGTCCTTTAACTCTAATGTTTTAGGATCTATCCTTTCCAAACAACCTCCCTTTTGAAATACAATTACGAATTAGGAATTATGAATTTTTATGGTGCCTATTTCGCAGTTCTTTTTAATTCGTAATTCGTAATTTTTAATTAGAATTTAAGTCCTGCTTCTCTTGCCCCTTCAGCAACCGCCTTGATCCTTCCGTGATAGAGGAAACCACCCCTGTCAAAGACAACCCTGTCTATACCTTTGGCGATTGCCTCTTTTGCTATAAACTCGCCCACCTTCTTGGCTGCTTCTGTCTTTTTGATATTCTTGAGCTTATTTTTCAATTCCTTGCTTATAGTAGAGGCTACTGCCACTATCTTGCCGGTAGTATCATCTATAATCTGAGCATAGATATACTTATTGCTCCGATAGACATTCAGCCTCGGTCTTGAAGGGCTTCCGATTATCTTACTTCTAACCCTTCTCTTCCTCTTTAAGTGACTCTCTTTTTTCTTTTCTACATCCATGTCGTTTCCTCTAAAAACAGTCTTAAGTCCTTAGTCAAAAGTCACAAGTTAAAAAAACTCCTGACTCTTGACTCCTGACTTTATTTTATGCTGCCTTCCCACCGCCACCGGTAGCCTTGCCTGCCTTACCTGCCTTACGTCTGACGGTCTCTTCCGCATATTTTATACCTTTTCCCTTGTAAGGGTCCGGGAGCCTGAACGCCCTGATATCTGCCGCAGCCTGACCTAAAAGCTGTTTATCTATACCCTTTAAGGTGATATTTGTCTGTTTATCCACCGTAGCTATTATGCCCTTCGGCAGCGTATATCTAACCGGATGCGAATAACCGAGGCTCAAATTCAAGATATTTCCCTGAAGCTCTGCCCTGTAACCAACCCCGACAATTTCAAGATTTTTATGAAAACCCTCGGTAACACCCTTAATCATATTCGCTATCATACTCCGGCCCAGACCGTGAATCATAACAATCTTCTGATCTTCTGTATTCCTCATCACATTTATTTCATTATTGGAAATCTCCACCTTAAGTTCTTTAGGCAAAGGTTGTATGAGACTGCCTTTAGGACCCTCAACCTTTATAACATCACCATTAACGCCAGCCTTAACACCAGTCGGGATAGCTATGTTTTTTTTACCAATCCTTGACATTTAAAAAGACTCCCTTTTAGAAAACTAATCTTCAATAATTCTCTCTAATACACGATGCAAAGCAGTTCGCCACCGACACCCATCTCCCTGGCCTTTTTGTCAGTAAGAATTCCCTTGGATGTAGAGAGTATAGACAGGCCTAATCCATTCAACACCTTTGCAACCTTATCCTTCTTTACATATTTTCTTAAACCCGGCCTGCTTACCCTTTTTATACCGGATATAACGCCCTTTTTAGACGAATCATATTTAAGCTGGATTCTGATTATTCCCTGTTTATTATCCTTTGTAAACTCGTAGTCTTTTATGTAGCCTTCTTCCTTTAATAACTTTACTACCTCCAGCTTTAGATTGGAGGAAGGTACATCCACCTCTTTATGCCTTGCGTGGTTTGCGTTTCTTATGCGGGTAAACAAGTCAGCGATTGTATCTGTAATGGCCATTTTAAACTCCCTTTAAATACAATTACGAATTATGAATTCTAAATTCTTAATTTTAAATTTAATATTACCAGCTGGACTTAAGTAGCCCCGGGATTTCACCTTTCAACGCCAGTTTACGCAGGCATAGTCTGCACATATTGAATTTCCGGTAAAATGCCCTTGCCCTTCCACACAAAGGGCATCTGTTATATTCCCTTACTTTAAACTTTTTCTTCCTGCCTGCCTTTATTACCAAACACTTCTTAGCCACAAAACCCCCTTTAAATACAATTACGAATTATTAATTACGAATTGTACTTAAATTCTTAATTCATAATTTTTAATTTAACTTCTGAACGGCATACCTAAATGTCTTAAAAAAGACCTTGCCTCATTATCATTTTTTGCGGTGGTATTAATCGTTATGTTCATGCCTCTTATCTTGTCTATCTTATCGTATTCAATCTCAAGAAACATAATCTGTTCTTTTATCCCGAGTGTATAACTTCCCCTGCCATCGAAGGACTTGTCAGACACACCTTTAAAATCCCTGACCCTCGGAAGTGCAAAATTAATAAGCCTGTCAAGGAATTCATACATCCTCTCTCCCCTGAGGGTAACCTTACAGCCTATTGACATGCCCTGCCTCAATTTGAATGATGCTATGGATTTCTTGGCTGTGGTAATTACAGGCTTTTGCCCTGTTATGCTGCTGATGTCCTGCACCGCATAATCAACAGCCTTTATATTCTGAGTGGCCTCTCCAAGCCCCACATTCAATACAACCTTTTCAAGCCGCGGCACCTGCATGACGCTCTTGTATTTAAACTCCTTCATCATGGCCGGCACTATGCTCTTATAATATGTATCCTTTAATCTTGCCATTACTTATCCATGACCTCCCCGCACTTTTTACAGCATCTCACCTTTTTACCGTCATCTAAAACCTTACGCCCCACACGGACAGGTCCCTTGCACTTATCGCATATAAGCATAACATTGGATATGGACAAAGGCGCTTCTTTATCTACAATGCCGCCCTGTTTGTATTTGGTAGATGGTTTTACATGCCTTTTTACCATGTTCAGTTTTTCTACCAGCACATAACCTTTTTTAGGCGCAACCTTCATAATCCGGCCTGTCTTACCACGTTCCCGGCCGCTGACTATCATAACCTGGTCATTTTTCTTTATCTTACAGTGCAAACTTAACATCTTATCTCCTCATTATTGAGCTCATAGTTGACAGCTAATAGTTCATAGCAAAAACTATAAGCCATGAGCTGCCGGCTTTTACAGCACCTCTGGCGCCAGGGATATAATCTTCATAAACCTTTTTGCCCTGAGTTCCCTCGCCACAGGGCCAAAAATACGGGTCCCCACAGGCTCGTTGTCTTTATTTATGATTACAGCAGAATTCTCATCAAACTTTATATAGGAGCCGTCGACCCGCTTAAGCTCTTTAACTGTGCGGACAACAACAGCCCGCACCTTCTCTCCCTTTTTTACCTTTGCATTGGGAATAGCCAGTTTCACAGACGCGGTTATAATATCTCCCACCGTGGCGTACCTTTTATTAGAGGCCCCTATAACACCTATGCATGCAATCTTTTTTGCACCTGAGTTATCAGCCACCTTAAGCAGACTTCTCATCTGTATCATTGTCGCTTCGCTCCATTTCAAAATGAAGATTGTAAAATGTAAATTATAAACTTAATGCTTCCTTATAATTTTGCACTTTGCAATCTGCAATTTCCAATTCACAGGGGTTACGCCTTCTCCAATATTTGGGCCACCCGCCATCTTTTCAATTTGCTCAAAGGCCGGGTCTCTACAATCTTAACCTTATAACCCTCTTTACACTCGCCCTTCTCATCATGGGCCACATATTTAACCCTCTTTTTTATATACTTTCCATAAGCAGGGTGTTTAACAGTCCTTTCAACAGAAACCATAATGGTTTTGTTCATTCTGTCGCTTACGACGGTCCCTATCCTGGTTTTCTTTAGCCCTTTCTTTTTAACTTCCATATCCTACACCCTCTTTTTATTCATGCCCTTTTCTCTGATGACGGTCTTCAGCCGGGCTATATCTTTTTTCATCTGCGGGATCTTCATGGGATTATCAATCTGTCCTGCCACATGTTGAAACCTTGTATTAAAAAGTTCTCTGGACATCTCTTTGAGCTTCAACTGAAGGTCATCCAGTGTCATCTCCCTTATCTCCGGTGCCTTCATAGCAACCCCTCCCTCGAGATGATCTTCGTAGGTATCGAAATCTTGTGGCCCGCCAGCCTGAACGCCTCTTTGGCCACATCCTCTGTGACACCTTCCATTTCATATATAATCCTGCCTGGTTTTATAACAGCTACCCAGTCCTCAGGCGCACCCTTTCCGCTCCCCATCCTTGTTTCAGCGGGCTTTTTGGTAACCGGCTTATCCGGAAACACCCTTATCCATATCTTGCCGCCTCTCTTTATGAAACGTGTCATTGCGATACGGGCAGCCTCTATCTCCCTGGTTGTAAGCCATCCGCATCTTGTGGCCTGAAGGCCGTAATCGCCAAAATTTAGTTCAGCGCCTCTTGTAGCCTTACCTCTCCTTTTGCCCCTCTGCTGTTTCCTGAATTTTGTCCTTTTAGGCATCAACATAAGTCATTCACTCCATAACCGCGTAAATTCTTAAACCCCTGTTCCCTGTCCTACAACCCCTGTCTCCTCTGGCATTACTTCACCCTTGTATATCCACACCTTTATACCTATCACCCCGTATGTTGTAAGTGCCTCAGCAAAGCCATAATCAATATCCGCCCTGAGTGTGTGGAGCGGCACCCTGCCTTGTCTGTACCATTCTGTCCTCGCTATCTCAGCACCACCCAGTCTCCCCGCGCACATAACCTTTATACCCTTCGCCCCCAGCTTCAGCGCTGTTGTAACAGCCTTCTTCATTGCCCTTCTGAACGCAACTCTCCTCTCCATCTGCAACGCTATATTCTCAGACACAAGCTGCGCATCTATATCAGGCTTCCTGACCTCCTGAATATCAATATCAATTTCCTTGTTGGCAAATTTTGCTATCTCCTTTTTCAATACATCAATCTCAGAGCCCTTTTTCCCTATGACCATGCCGGGTTTTGCAGTATGTATGATAATCCTCATGTTGCCCGCTGTTCTTTCTACATCTATCCTTGATACACCGGCGTGGCGGAGTTTTCCCTTAATGAACTTCCTCACCTTTATATCTGTATGGAGAAATTTGGCATAGTCCTTCTCCCCGTACCATTTAGAAGACCAGTCCCTATAAATACCGACCCTGAAACCTATTGGATTAACCTTTTGACCCAAAAAATATACCTCCTTTTGATGAGTTGAGAGTTTAGGAGTTTTAGAGTAAAAGAGTTAACTCCTTAACTCCTTAACTCTTTAACTCTTCTAACACTATTGTAATGTGGCTACTCCGTCTTCTTATAACATTTCCCCTGCCCATAGCCTTGGCATGTACGCGCTTCATGGTAGGGGCCTGATCGACATATGCCTTTTTTACATAGAGCGCATCTGCATCTACTTTTTTAGTATTCTCCGCATTTGCTACAGCGCTCCTTAAAATCTTATCAATAACTTTTGAAACTGCCTTTCTGGTGAAGGTCAGTGTGGCAATAGCGTCATTAACCCTCTTCCCTCTTATAAGATCCACAACAAGCCGTGCCTTCTGCGGGCTTACCCTTACATACCGTGCAATTGCCTTTGCTTCCATTTACATACCCCTTTATTTTACTAAGTCCCTGCTGCTGCAGCAGCACCAGCAACAACCTTGGTCTTCCTGTCCCCTGAATGTCCCTTGAATGTCCTGGTAGGGGCAAATTCGCCCAGTTTATGTCCTACCGTATCCTCAGTTATAAAAACGGGTATAAATTTCTTGCCATTATGTACAGCTATGGTATGCCCGACCATATCGGGAATAATGGTAGACCGCCTGGACCATGTTTTTATAATCTTCTTTGCTTTTGACTCATTTGCCTGCACAATCCTTTTCAGCAGGTGTCCATCTATGAATGGACCTTTTTTAACAGAACGGGCCACTACTTCCTCCTTTTTTACTACAGTAAGCAGTATGGAGTAAGGAGTAAACAGCAAAGACCGATAAATGTATTTCGCTGCTTACTGCCTACTGCTTACTACCTACTGTCTTTTACTTTCTTCTTGACACAATATACTTATCTGTTTCTTTGCGCCTTCTTGTCTTGAATCCTTTAGTTGGAACACCCCATGGGCTCTGAGGATGATTGCCACCCTTACTCTTACCTTCGCCTCCGCCGTGAGGATGATCCACAGGGTTCATGGCCACACCTCTGACTCTGGGCATCCTTCCCATCCATCTTGACCTTCCTGCCTTCCCTATAGTAACATTCTCGTTGTCTATATTGCCAAGCTGCCCTATGCTTGCATAGCAGTCCTGCAGGACATATCTGACCTCGCCTGAAGGGAGTTTTACCTGGGCCATATTTCCTTCCTTTGCCATAAGCTGGGCATAACCGCCAGCACTCCTCACCATCTGCCCGCCGCCGCCTATTTTAAGTTCAATATTATGAATAAATGTCCCGACAGGTATTGACCTTATGGGCATGGCGTTGCCCGGTTTTATGTCAATACCGTAACCTGCAACCACGGTATCTCCGGCCTTCAAATCAAGGGGGGCCAGTATATATCTCTTCTCTCCGTCAGCATAATTTAGGAGCGCAATTCTGCTTGAACGGTTTGGGTCGTATTCTACGGCCTCCACCTTTGCGGGTATATCCCTCTTGTCCCTCTTAAAGTCTATAATCCTGTATGCCCTCTTATGGCCGCCGCCCATCCACCTGCTTGTAACCCTTCCGTAGCAGTTCCTCCCCCCTGTCTTTCTCAGCGGCAGAACAAGGGACTTCTCCGGCCCTACCTTTGTAATCTCTTCAAAGGTTAGGGTGGTTACCTTCCTGATCCCGGGTGATGTCGGTTTATACGCTTTTAACGGCATTGTAAATACAATTACGAATTAAGAATTGAATACTATTGTTTTTAATTTATAATTCTTAATTCTTAATTCCTAATTGCTCCTTTTATGTTCCTTCAAACAGCGGTATTTTTTCCCCTTGCTTTAGTGTAATATAGGCCTTCTTCCTCACAGGTCCCTTACTGATATTCCTGCCTGTCCTCTTGACCTTCCCCGGAACCCTCATGGTATTGATGTCGAGCACCTTCACATTAAACAGCTTTTCAACCGCCTCTGCTATATCACTCTTATTGGCCTTTAAATCAACCCAGAAGGCTACCGTGTTCGATTCAGCCCTCTGGGCTGTGCTTTTCTCAGTGATAACCGGCGCCATCAATATCTGATATATGTCTTTCACCCAGTCAGACCCCTCTCTTTCTTTCCTTCAATAAACTTGCCTGTCCCGATAGATTCCTTTAATGCCACCAAACAGGGTTCAACGAAGCAGATTCCTCTCAAGTTTTTCCATGGCTAACTTCGTGATTATCAAATCATCATATTTCAGCAAATCAAATACATTAATGGCGTTTACATCCAGTAATTTGAAATCCTTCAGATTTCTGGCAGCTAATCCCAGAGTTGGATTGGCGCCATCTATGACTATAAGCCCCTTATTTGAGTTAATCTTTTTCAGAATAGCCATTATACCTTTTGTCTTCGGCTCAGTCAGCGATATATTATCCAGGACCTTCAATCTTCCATCCTTTACCTTTAAGGCCAAACCTGAAATCAGCGCACCCCTCCAGACCTTCCTGGGCACATTGTATGAATAATCCCTCGGATGCGGACCAAACACTGTTCCACCATGCCTCCACAAGGGAGAGCGGATTGAACCGGCCCTTGCCCTGCCTGTGCCTTTCTGCTTCCACGGTTTCACTCCACCACCTGAGACATAAGCCCTTGTTTTGGTTGATGCAGTGCCTCTCCTCCTGTTTGCCAGCTGCATCTTCACAGTCTCATAAAACAGATTCTCCTTAACAGTCCCTGTAAATGCGTCATTCAGTGCAAGGGCCCCTACCTTCTTATTCTCCGTATTTAATATATCTACTGTTGGCATCTTGATGCTCCAATTGGAAATTGAAAATTGCAAATTTTAAATTGTAAATATTTTCCTGAATTTGCATTTTGCAATTTTCATTTTGCAATTATTGTCTTCTTCTTAGCCTTTCTTATCTCCAGGATACTATTAACAGGGCCTGGCACTCCGCCTCTAACCATCACTATATCCTCCTCAGGCCTGACACCCACTATCTCAAGGTTCTGCGTGGTCGCCACCTCATTCCCATAATGCCCGCCCATCTTCATACCCTTATAAACCCTGGAAGGGTCGGAACTTGAACCTATTGAACCAGGCGCCCTGTTGAACATCGAACCATGGCTGCCGGGGCCGCCTGCAAAATCCCAGCGCTTCATAACGCCTGCAAAACCCCTGCCCTTGGTCCTCCCTGATACATCCACAAATTCGCCCACCTTGAATATGCTGCCGCATGTTATCTTCTGCCCCACCTGATAGCTATCCAGCGCCTCTCCTTTAAACTCCTTCAGGTGATAAAAACACGACGTATTCGCCTTGGCAAAGTGGCCGGTGAGGGGCCTGTTTACGCGTTTTTTCTTCTTCTCTATAAAACCGAGTTGAACAGAATCATAGCCCTCTTTGCCCCGATTCTTCTTCTGGACCACAAAACACGGACCTGCCTTTATTACTGTAACAGGGATTACCTCCCCTTCCTTATCGAATATCTGGGTCATCCCGAGCTTTTTCCCTAATATTCCCTTTAACATTGCTGTCCCCTCATGCATTAAGTTTTATCTCCACATCCACACCGGCAGGGAGATCCAGTTTCATCAGTGCATCAACAGTCTGCTGATTGGGCTCAATTATATCCATAAGCCTGTTGTGCGTCCTTATCTCAAACTGTTCCCTGGATTTTTTATCAACATGCGGTGAACGCAGCACACAATACTTGTTTATCTTTGTGGGCAAAGGTATGGGCCCCTTTATATTCGCCCCTGTCCTCTTGGCGGTCTCTACAATCTCTTTTACGGAATGATCCAAGAGCCTGTGGTCGTATGCCTTTAATCTTATCCTTATTTTTTGGTCTTTCATTCTATATACTCCTCAAACTACAGACACAAGACACAAGACTCAAGACTAAAGTCTTCTGTCTTATGTCTTGTGTCTTGGGTCTTGGGTCTGTCTTTCTTATGCAATTATCTTCGTCACAACCCCTGCGCCTACTGTCCTTCCGCCTTCCCTTATGGCAAACCTTAAACCATCTTCCATTGCTATCGGCATTATAAGTTCTGCTTCAATATTTGTATTGTCTCCGGGCATCACCATCTCTACCCCCTGCTGCAATGTCACAATTCCGGTAACGTCCGTAGTCCTGAAGTAAAACTGAGGGCGATATCCATTGAAAAACGGCGTGTGCCTGCCGCCTTCTTCTTTTGTTAATACGTATATCTCTGCCTTAAATTTGGTATGCGGCGTTATTGTGCCGGGCTTTGCCAGGACCTGCCCCCTCTCTACTTCTTCTTTCTTGGTCCCCCTTAAGAGCACTCCTATGTTGTCTCCTGCGCGTCCTTCGTCCAATAGCTTACGGAACATCTCTATGCCGGTTGCCACTGTCTTCTGCGTCGGCTTTATGCCTACTATCTCTAGTTCTTCTCCTACTTTTACGGTGCCCCTCTCTACTCTCCCGGTCACTACTGTGCCCCTACCTGATATGGAGAATACGTCTTCTATGGGCATTATAAACGGCTTGTCTATGTCTCTCTTGGGCTCTTTTATGTAGCTGTCTACGGTGTCCATAAGCTGAAGGATGGGACCGCAGTTCTTGCATTCCTTCTTCCCGCATCCGCACTCCAGCGCCTTCATTGCGCTCCCCTTCACAAAGGGTATCTCATCGCCTGGAAATTTGTACTTGTTGAGCAGTTCTCTTACTTCAAGTTCTACAAGGTCAAGGAGTTCTTTGTCGTCCACCATGTCTATCTTGTTTAGAAATACTACTATGGCAGGTACTCCCACCTGTCTCGCCAAAAGGATGTGTTCTCTTGTCTGCGGCATGGGGCCGTCTGCGGCTGATACCACCAGCACGGCGCCGTCCATCTGGGCTGCGCCGGTTATCATGTTCTTTACGTAGTCGGCATGGCCGGGGCAGTCCACATGGGCATAGTGCCTCTTGTCTGTCTGGTACTCCACATGTGATATGCTTATGGTTAATCCCCTTTCTCTTTCTTCAGGGGCCTTGTCTATGTTTTCGTATGCAAGAAATTCTGCCAGTCCTCTTGTGCTTAATACCTTTGTTATTGCCGCTGTAAGGCTCGTCTTCCCGTGGTCTACATGCCCTATCGTGCCAATGTTGATATGCGGCTTCGTCCTGTCAAATTTGGCCTTGCTCATAAAAACCTCCTTATGAAATACAGACTCAAGACTTAAGACTCAAGTCTTGTGTCTTATGTCTATCTTTACTGGAGCCCACGACCGGGATTGAACCGGTGAACCTCTTCCTTACCAAGGAAGTGCTCTACCAACTGAGCTACGTGGGCACTAAATACAGTCAAAAGTCATCAGTCAGAAGTCAGGAGTTTTTTAACTTCTGACTCTTGACTCCTGACTATTCACTGCCTTTGGAGCGGGTGATGGGAATCGAACCCACGCATCCAGCTTGGAAGGCTGGAGTTCTACCATTGAACTACACCCGCATTAAATACAGTCATAAGTCTTTAGTCATAAGTCAACAGTTTTTAAAACTTCTGACTCTTGACTCATGACTTCTCACTGCCTCTACTGGTGGAGAGGGGAGGATTCGAACCTCCGTAGGCAGAGCCAGCAGATTTACAGTCTGCCCCCTTTGGCCGCTCGGGTACCTCTCCCTAAATTACAGTCAAAAGTCTCCAGTCTGGTGTCAGAAGTTTTCTCTCCTGACTATTGACTCCTGACTTTTCACTGCTTCTGGAGCTGGCGATGGGATTCGAACCCGCAACCTGCTGATTACAAATCAGCTGCTCTGCCATTGAGCTACGCCAGCAAAATATTCAGCTGTATTTAAATTTGGATTCTTCCTGGAACAAGTTGGAACTGGAAAGGATAATTTATAAGATATTTCCTTATAAGTTGTCAAGATATTTTTTAGATATTTCACATATTTTTATTATTTCTGCGGCCTACAAGACTGTAATTCAACTTGAGGGGTATAAGCTTAAAGGGCCAACTATATAAGCTATGGCAGGCATATCACCAGCAACAACCGGATTGCGCAACTCCGCCAAATCCTCCTTAAACTTCCAATATCTCCTCCTCCTTATGTTTTAAAATCTCATCAACCTTGATAACATACTTATCTGTTATCTCCTGAATGTGCACCTGTGATTTTTTCAAATCATCCTGTGAAATTGCTTTATCTTTTTCCAATTTTTTGATTTCCTCGTTTGCATCCCTTCTATTGTTCCTTATGGCAATCTTGCAATCCTCTGCTATCTTCTTTGCCATCTTAACTATCTCCTTCCTACGCTCCTCAGTGAGGGCAGGGATCGAGATGCGGATAACCTTACCATCGTTTGTCGGGTTAAGACCCAGGTCTGATGCCTTAATAGCCTTTTCTATCTCCGCAAGAACACTTATATCCCATGGCTGGATCGTAATCGTTCTGCTCTCAGGAACTGACATTGTGGCAAGCTGATTAATGGGGGTAGGTGTTCCATAGTAGTCAACCTTTATTCCGTCAAGCATTGAAAGAGATGCCCTGCCTGTGCGTAACTTTACAAATTCGCGGTGCAGCGCATCTGTTGACTTTTCCATCTTGTCCTTTATTCCCTTGAAGATAGTATCCTTCATATTATCCCGTTAGCTTGTTGAACCAGATGTTCATCTGACAATTGTACCCACCTTTTCTCCTCTTACAATCTTCTCTATATTCCCACTTAACTTGAGATTGAACACAATGATAGGCAGATTATTATCCATGCAGAGGGATATTGCAGTAGCATCCATAACCTTGAGCCCTTTTTTCAAAACATCTATATATGTAAGTTCATTATATTTTTTTGCCTTTTTATCCTTTACAGGGTCCCTGTCGTATACCCCATCAACCTTAGTCCCTTTCAGTATAACATCAGCATGTATCTCCATTGCCCTCAGGGATGCAGCTGTATCTGTTGTGAAATATGGATTACCTGTGCCGGCAGCAAATATTATAACCCTCCCCTTTTCAAGATGCCTCACAGCCCTGCGCCTTATATACGGCTCTGCCAGTTCCTTCATCTCTATAGCAGACATAACACGGGTAAAAATACCCTTCTTTTCAAGGGCATCCTGAAGCGCAAGGGCATTTATGACAGTTGCCAGCATGCCCATATAATCCGCCGTTGCCCTGTCCATACCGCTGGCGCTGGCAGCAATACCGCGAAAGATATTCCCTCCGCCTATGACAATTGCCACCTCAACACCGAGGCCATGGATACCCTTTATCTCTTTTGAGATATTGTCTATGACATCAGCATCCAAACCATAATTCCGGTTACCCATAAGGGCTTCACCGGAGAGTTTCAATAGTATACGCTTAAATTTTGGTTTGGACATAATAACTGCAATTACGAATTAAGAATTAAAAAATCGTAATTCCTAATTCGTAATTCCTAATTCTTAACTATTCCTTCCCCAACCTTAAATCTGGCAAAACGCCTTATGGAGATATTCTCTCCAAGCTTTGCTATTATATTTGTCAGAAGTTCCCTGACTGTTGTATCAGGGTCTTTTACAAACGTCTGCTCCATAAGGCAGGCCTCCTGAAAAAACTTTTCCACTTTGCCGTCAACCATCTTCTCTATTACTTTTTCCGGCTTGCCCGATTCAATTGCCTGCGCCCTGTATATGTCCTTTTCCTTTTCAATTACATCCTGCTGGACTTCCTCCCTCTTTACATACTGCGGGTTCATCGCTGCTACATGCATAGCTATGTCCTTCACAAATAACTGAAATTCCTCTGTCTTTGCAACAAAATCCGTTTCGCAGTTTATCTCAATAAGGACGCCAACCTTGCCGCCTGCATGCACATACGAGCCGACAATACCTTCTGATGCGGTTTTGGTAGCCCTTTTCGCTGCTGACGCAAGGCCCTTTTCCCTGAGATATACAACGGCCTCCTCCATATTAAGTTTGGTCTCTGCAAGGGCCTTCTTACAATCCATAATCCCTGACCCTGTCTTCTCCCTCAAATCCCTGACCATGCTCGCTGGTATTTCCATAAAACCTCCAAATTCCTAATTCCTAATATAAACGCAATAAATAAAGTGGCCTAATTTAAGAAGCCGCTGCCTCTGTCGGAAGAGGCTTAACAACTTCCTTTTCCTTATCCGTTGCCGCCTGCAAAGATTCTCCGTGAAGCTGTTTGCCCTCAAAACAGGCATCCGCGATGGATGAAACAAAAAGCTGTATAGCCCTGATTGCATCATCATTCCCCGGGATAACATAATCGATATCATCGGGGCTGCAATTGGTGTCAACAACTGCGACAACCGGAATGCCAAGTTTCCTGGCCTCCTTTGTAGCTATGCTCTCTTTCTTTACATCTATCACGAACAGGGCCCCTGGCAGTCCATTCATATCCTTTATGCCCCTCATAAACTTATCCAGCTTAATCCTTTCCCTATCGAGCATAAGCGCCTCTTTCTTGGTAACAGCCTCCATCTTACCTTCTGTTTTCATGGCCTCAAGTTCATTGAGCCTGTCTATTCCCTTCTTTATCGTTGAAAAATTGGTCAGCATACCGCCGAGCCATCTTTGAGTAACATACATCATTCCGCACCTTTTGGCCTCCTCTTCAACCGATGCCTGCGCCTGTTTCTTTGTGCCGACAAAAAGCACCCTTTTATTATTTGCCGCAACCCCTTTGATAAAATCATATGCCACCTTGAACATCTTTACTGTCTGCTGAAGGTCAATTATATAAATCCCGTTCCTTGCGCCGAAGATATAAGATTTCATCTTCGGGTCCCACCGCTTTGTCTGGTGGCCAAAATGCACACCTGCCTCCAGTAACTGTTTCATTGTAAGATATGCCATAATACCCTCCTTTTGGTTTTTCCTCCACTGTCTTCACATTGCCACAGGATCCCACAGGGACACCCCCGCGGCAATCCGACAGTGTGTGATTTTATGCAGCCTAATTTTTTAGCACAATACTTTTTGATTTGCAAGCTTAAAAGTAATCCCAAAAATAGATATTGATTTTTGGGGTAATTATTATTGCAATAACTTGCTGTGCCTCTGTCTGTTAAGTTCTGTAAATGGGAAGTCTTTCCTGTAAGGCACAACGGCAAGGCTTATATTGCCTGCCTCCTGTACCTTCTTTGCGAGGTTAATTACCTCTCTGGCAGGAAGCGGCCTGGATGTATCCCAGTCAATTGTCTGGAGCTTAATAAGCACCCTGTGTGGCTCACCAACAAGTCTGACGGCCTCGGCTGTCATCCTCTCTATCAAACTGTATATCTCATATTGTTCCTTTTTTAATTCACCCTGCATCTGCTGGTGATATGCCATAATTGCATAGTAATCAAACCCCTGTTTTACAGCCTCGTCAAGGCTTTGTGAAAGCCATGCCATTGCATAAGGGGGGTTGGAAATGCTCTCATACATAAGGTTTATGGCAAATTTTACATCCGGGCTTTTCTTTTTTACAACTATCCTGAGCCTGTCGGCAATATCAAGGAGCCTTTTGTTTTTCCATGCCGCCCATCTCCAGAACTCATCTGTATAGTCTACACTATACCCTCCCCTGCTGTTTTCAGACACATTCCTGTATAACTCATCCGGTACAAGCCTCTTGCTGTTATCCCTTTCAAAGAGCAACTGCGCATAGGGACCAAAACCCTCGTTGTGTCTCAGCACAAGGTCATCCTGGAAAAGTATGCCGTCCAGGGGGTATATTGCAAGGTCATTAAACAGCCTTTCCAGATGCTCAACAGCATCTTTATTAAAAAGGTCAAGACCTTTGCAGGGGGCAATGTCCTTTGTAGAAAAATCATAGGCCTTGCAGCCCAGATCATTTTTATCCTCCAGTCCATAGTTGGCATATCTGGTTGTCATCCAGGCAAATACCTTCAATCCCTTCTTATGCGCCATATCCAGGACAGGGCCAAGGATATCTTCGATCACAGGGGAGTGAATGGTGTTGAAATACACCCCTGATGCATTATTAAGTTTTCCGGATTTTACAAATGGATAAAACCGGTCATTCCTGTTATGGAAGACCCTCAAAATAATAGTATCCATGCCTGCTGCCTTTAACCTCTCCATCTCGCCGGCGACCTCTTCATAGTTTTTCCCTTCAAACAGTGCAACCTGGACAGCCATAATTATCTGTGCCTTATTCCCCTCTGCCGGGCCGGCCTTTACTGTTGGAAGTTTTGGAAATGACAAAACAGCAGTCTCTTTTAACTTTCTCCTTGCAATCTCAAGCTTCAGGGATGCCTCGGCCTTAAACTCGGCCTCAGGGAAATTCCTGATTAACTGCTGGAACTGGTTTGCAGCCTCCCTATACATGGATGCATTCAGATACGCATCACCCATCATATACTGCGCCCTTGGGATAACAGGGCTTCCAGGAAAATATTCTATTACCCTGCCAAGCTCCCTTGCTGAAACTGCATAATGCCCTTGTCTGTAAAGGAACATGGCATAGTTGAACTGGTCTTTGTCTGTGAGGAAAGAACGATTATTCTGAGCGTTAACCAGAGCAGGCAGTAAGCAGTAGGCAGTAAGCAGTAAAAAGATTCCTGCAATTAACTTCTGACTCCTGACTCCTGACTCCTGACTTCTAAAACAACGCATCCATCATCTCCTTAACCGATGTTACGCCAATCATTTCAAGAGTGCCTCTACCTTTTATCCTTGAGAGATTATCCTTGGGAAGTATGCACCTGTCGAAGCCTAATTTCTCAGCCTCGTTTATCCTGGCCTCAGCCTGGCTTATGCCCCTCACCTCTCCTGCAAGGCCCACCTCGCCGAAGACAACGGTCTTTGACTGCACAGGCCTGTCAAGGAAATTAGAGGCAAGGGAGGCGATGATACCGAGGTCTATGGCAGGCTCTTCAAGCCTCATACCGCCTGCCACCTTGAGGAATATATCGTGATTCACAATATTGAGGCCGCCCTTTTTCTCCAGCACTGCCACAAGCAGGGAAACCCTGTTGTAATCAATTCCCACCACAGTCCTCTTGGGAATGCCAAATATGGTTGGACATACAAGGGACTGTATCTCCACCAGTATAGGCCTTGTGCCTTCAAGGCTTGATACAACCACTGAGCCTGATGCATTCTGAGGCCGCTCTGCGAGAAAGAGCTCAGAGGGATTCGTAACCTCTGCAAGCCCCTTGTCCTGCATCTCAAATACACCTATCTCCATAACAGAGCCGTAGCGGTTTTTTACAGCCCTTAATATTCTAAACTGATGCCCCCTCTCGCCCTCAAAATAGAGGACAGTATCAACCATATGCTCAAGGACCCTTGGCCCTGCAATGGAGCCATCCTTTGTAACATGCCCCACTAAAAATATTGGCATATCCATGCCCTTGGCATTGAAGATAAGCTGAGACGATGTTTCTCTGACCTGGCTTACGCTGCCCGGCGATGACTCAAGGGATTGCGTATAGACAGTCTGGATAGAGTCTATTATCAGAATCCCCGGCTTGAGCCTTTTTACGCTATCAAGTATTCTTTCCAATGTATTTTCTGCATATACAAAAAGATTTTCTGATGTTACACCGAGCCTCTCGCCTCTTATCTTTGTCTGTTTCGGAGATTCCTCACCTGAGACATATAAAACCCTTTCTCCGTTTGCTGCAAGCCTTGCCATTGCCTGAAGCATCAATGTTGACTTACCAATGCCCGGGTCTCCGCCTATGAGTATTGCAGAGCCGAGCACAATGCCGCCGCCTAAAACCCTGTCCAATTCGCCGATGCCTGTTTTCATCCGGTCTTCTTCTTTTACCTCAAGGGTTGTAATGGGCTGGGGTGCTGAACTGCCTTCAAAGACCTGGAGTTCCCTCCCCTTTTCAAATGCCTTTTCTTCAACCATAGAATTCCACTGGTTGCAGTCCGGGCACTTCCCGAGCCACTTGGGAGACTGGTAACCACAGGACTGGCATGTATATACAGTTTTAGTTTTAACCATAGCGGAATTAGTGTTATAATCCTGGCATCTTATACCAGCTATTCTGGTCTGAGCTGACGGCACACATGGTGTTGAGTTTTACACATGTTGAGTTTTACACATTGACAAATATCAATTTTTATTATTATATATTTGGTAGTTGCAGGCCAAGAGGCTCGCAATAATTATGTCTATCGCCATAACAACCGAAAATATCCTAATTGAATTTGGCAAGACTGTCAAGTCTATCGGATTCTATCCGGAAGGCCATCCTAACCTTGAAGGGGCCATTGAGAAGACATTTAACCTTATCAAAGACGCTATAAAAGAAAAGGGCAGTATAAAATGGAGGATAGAACGGACAGGCTTTCTGGAGGGTAAGACCCAGATAGGCCGCGGCCATAAATCTCTTGTGGGGCTGGCAAAGGACCTGTTTTTTAAAAGGATAAATGAGATTACATTTACTAATGATGCCACACTCAAGGAATGGAAAGATTTGCTCTTAATCCTGAAGATGGACACAGTAAGTCTTAAGGACGCAGGGGGGATTGAAAAACTCATATTGGCAAAGGAAATCAAAGGCATTCAGCTGAATGAGATGAAATATGAAGATATCCGCAAAAAGGTAATTGAGCTGGAGGAGCAGAAAGAAAAGGAAGAGATAGGAACGGAGAAAATAGAAGAAGAAAAACCAGAAGAGAAAGCAGCGGATATCATCCATACCCTCGAGGAACAGCTCAAGGCTGTTGAAGAAAGAGAGGAGACACTGGAGACTCTGTTAGACAAGCTGGAAAACGAAAAAAATGTATTGCCATACCAGGCTATTGCAGATAAAATATTAACCAGGATAAGACCTATTTATGATGTAAAAAACTGGGACGGGCTTTTCCCTGTCCTATCTGTATTCGCCAGCCATTCCAGTCTGGAAAGCACCCGCCATCCGGAACAGATAGATATTGCCTCTGAAAAATTGAGAAAACTGCTTACACCTGAGATTACAGGATATATGATTGCAAGGCTTTGCAACCGCCGCGAAGACAGGCGCAAAGAAATTCAGCAGATCCTTCTCCTGTTAGGCGAAGAGGCGATGAAACAGCTGCTTACAACGCTTATTGATACGGAAGCCGCATACATAAGACGTCAGATATTTAATGCACTTACCATGTTTGGCGAAATGGTGAGATTGGAGGCAGAAAGACGCCTTGATGATGAAAGATGGTTTGTGGTAAGACAGATGGTATCGCTCCTGGGAGAGATAGGGAATCCCCAGTCCCTTGGCGCTATAAAAAAGACCTATGCGCATAAGGATATGCGTGTAAAAAAAGAGGTCCTGAAGGCCATTGGCAGGCTGCCATCAAATGAAAGCACGGTATTCCTTTTGGAAAAACTTGGCGAGGATAATACCACGATTAAGCTCCAGGCAATCATATCCCTGGGTGCGTTAAAGGATCAAACTGCAGTAGCCCAACTGGGAGGGCTGGCATTAAAAAGAGATTTTTTCAACAAAGACATAGAGGTCAGGAAAGAGGCTATAAGGGCAATAGGATTGATAGGCGGAGATGATGCAAAGGTTATCCTTATAAGGCTCTTAAAGAAACGGGTCTTCTGGGGTAAAAGACAGCATGACGAGATAAGGTCTGTTGCAGCCATTTCCCTCGGGAAAATCGGGGGGGAAGATGCCATGGAGGCGCTGCAGGAAGCAGCCAAAACATCAAAAGGTTTGGTTCATATTGCATGCGAAAAGGGCATTGAGGAAAGGACGCATCACTGAAAGAATATTAACAAATGAGCAAGAAACCTAAATGCTATAGATAGGACAATATGGCTGATATAGAATTTGAAAAGACAGATAACATACTAAAAGGCGTCAATACAGCGCTAAAGAGCAAAAAACTTTATCCGGCCGGACATCCTGCAATTACCGCCCCGGTAACAAAGGCATTTCAGACACTCTCTGAGGTTCTCAAGACAAACAATAAGATATTCATAGGGATGGTAAAGGATGTTATGGTATTTGAGGATAATCCAATCATGGATGCCGATAAAAATCTCGGTGAATTTTTACATACGCTGAAGCAAAGGGAGATTGAGGGCATAATCTTTGAAAAAGGCCTTATGCAGAAGGAGTTTTTAAATTTCATAGATATCCTGTCAGGAGACGATGTCTTGAAGGGCAAGGAACTCCAGAATACACTTGCGGCTAAAAGCGTTATGCACATCAGCGTTAAGTCAATCTTAAGGCGGAACATATTGGAGGCATATAATGATGCAGTAAATGCTGTAAAAGAAACCATGCACGAGATACGTATGGGCAGGATACCCCAGAGCAAGGAGATAATAAGGGTAACCGACGAAATGACAGAACTTATCCTTACAAATAAAAGCGCCATGATGGGACTAACAATGATAAAGAACTATGACAATTACCTTTTTAACCATTCTGTAAATGTAAGCATACTTGCCATTGCCCTCGCACAGAATATGAACCACAATAAGTCAGACCTGCATATCATCGGCATCGCCGCTTTACTGCATGATATAGGGAAGACAGGGGTCGCAGAGGATATTATAAGAAAACCCGGCAGTCTGAGCAATACGGAATGGGAAACAGTAAAACAACATCCTGCGCTCGGTTCGAGGATAATAGAAAGGATGGATGATATTGCAAAGCTTGTCGGGCGCCTCATATACGAACATCACATGCGATATGACCGCTCAGGCTATCCCCACACTGAGTCAGCGCCGCACCAGTTCAGCATGCTGATAACCATCG
>Ga0209343_10001858_pt1 | contig 28101 bp, 21 predicted proteins | sample RifCSPlowO2_02_FD_184026 | JGI IMG/M metagenome (GOLD analysis project Ga0209343, IMG submission 184026) | Groundwater microbial communities from Rifle, Colorado - Rifle CSP2_plank lowO2_0.2 (SPAdes) (version 2) | ecosystem: Environmental > Aquatic > Deep subsurface > Groundwater | place... | reverse complement strand
CTAGCGTTGACGAACCCTTTAGACTGTCCACCCATCCAAGGAAGCTCAAGTGTCGCGTCTGTCATCACGTCGAGTCAGTTACGGGCGACACCGCTATGCACCGCAGCAAGACCAGTATTCATGTTTGGTTTTGGGCAGCCTACTTGGTAGCAACTCAGACCCCGGGTATCTCAGCTTTAGAGCTTCAAAAGAAGCTGGGTATTAAGCGCTATGAAACTGCCTTTCAACTCTTGCATAAGTTGAGAGATACAATGGTACGTCCTGGTCGAGATAAGATTGGATCTGCTTGGCCTCTAGAATTGGATGTCGTTTTCGTTGGAGGCAAGACAAAAAGTGGGGTTCAGGGAAAAACAGATCAAGTGCCAGTCATCATTGCGGTAGAGATTCGTCGCCGAGAAATTCGCGATCACACGACTAACAAAGTTATCACACGTGCCCTAGCTGGCCGCATAAGGTTGCAAAAAATACCTAACAAAACGGCGATCGCTATTAATAATTTTGCAAGGGATTGCATCGCACCTGGGGCTATCATTACGAGTGATGATGGCAAGGAATTCACAAATTTGCTTGAGTTGGGCTTTGATCATCGGCCGGTTCCAATGCGTGGCGATCGCATCAAGATGGACAGCCATTTACCAATGATAAGCAGGGTCACTGCCAACCTGAAAACATGGATAGATGGCACATTTCATGGTGTTGGTAAGCAGCATCTTCAAACCTATTTGCACGAATTCATGTACAGATTCAATCGCCGGTTTATCCGTGCGGAATCATTTCAGTCCTTGCTTGGACTTGGAACTCTCCGCGCTGGCTTAACTTACCAAGACGTTTACGATGCCTCACGACGAGAAAACTCAACAAAAATTAAGCGTTGTACCGCAACCGGATAGGCAGGAAATAAATTCGCTTGTTTTAACAATTTTGAAATTGGTTCTAAAGCTTACCAGATGGTTTTAAAGATATCTTTATCTCAAAAAAATCTGTTTCTTCCTCGCCTTCTTTTTTCAAACACTTCGGACATGCACATAAACTCCTTTTTTGTTAACCAAAAATTAACATTTTCATTTTAGACTGTTAACTTATTTACACAATTTTCAACCAGGACCAATCATAGGAGACTTTATGAATTTTCTTAAAAAATCACTCTTAGTATCCACCTCATTACTTTGGGGGGTGCATGGGGTATGGGCAATGGACGATTTAAGAGAAGAACGCGGTTCACCTCCACAAGCTACAAAGAAAGAAGAAGTTATAACTCTTACGCTTGATGAGCCTCCTGTTACACGGAGCTCCTCAAGCCATTCTTTTTTAACGACCCAAATTTCTGGACGCATTCAAAAGTTAAGGGAATTGTTTGAAGAGCAGGGAATCGACGGCTTTGTTATTCCTCACAATGATGAATATCAAAGTGAAGATTTACCAGAACCAAATAAACGACTGGAATGGTTAACAGGATTTACAGGTTCTGCCGGTCTTGCTGTAGTTACAGGGGATAAAGCTGTCATTTTTGTTGATAGTCGCTATACAACACATGCGAAAAAACAAGTTCCAAGTATCATTAGCGTAGAAGAATCTAATTATTTGGATTGGTTAAAAAATAATATGAGGGGGAAAAAAATTGGTTATGATTCAAGGTTATATCTCTATAAAGATTACGATCTGAAAGAGTTAGGAGCTTTCATAACTTTCAAAGAAACACCAGAAAATCTAATTGATAGAATTTGGGGAAAGGAACGTCCATCGTTTTCTGCAGGATCCATTGATCTTTACCCCGAAAAGTTTGCAGGAGAACCCGCGCAAAGTAAAATTAAGAAAGTCAGAAAAAAATTAGAGGAAGGTAATATAGATGCAGCTATGATCTTAGACCTCGATTCCATTGCGTGGCTTCTCAATATTAGAGGTCATGATTTACCTTACACACCGGTTATTTTATCATCGCTTTTGTTGCCTAGAGAAGGAAATATTAGTTTCATAACGACAAAAAGAAAGTTAACTTCAGAACTACAAGATTATTTCTCATCCTTGGGAGTCGTTATTTTACACGAGCCAAACCTAGATACCCTTAAAGGGAAGAGGGTGCTTGTTGACAAGAATAAAGTCTCTGTATGGCTTGTGAACCTCTTAACTAAAGCGGGGACTGAAATTATCCACGGACAAGATCCGTCTTGGCTCTTTAGAGCCAAAAAAAATCCTACAGAAATTGAAAATATGAGATTGGCACATATTTGTGATGGGGTAGCCCTTTGTGAATTTCTCGCTTGGCTCGATAAAACGGTCGACAAAGAAACTTTAACAGAAAAAGGTGCTGCAGAGAAACTGCTGGAGCTACGCAAGCATACTTCAAAGAGTTTCCGTGGTTTTAGGGGGGAAAATTTTTTCACAACTGAGTGTTGCTCAACAATTTCTGCTTTTGGGCCTCATGCTGAAATGGCCCATTATTCGGTTAAAGAAATTGAGGGGGAAGGCACTACAATAACAGGAAATTCATTATTTCTTATTGACTCAGGAGCCCAATATCGTAATGGAGGAACTACCGATATCACTCGTACAATTGCTGTTGGAACACCCACTGATGAACATAAGGATCGATTTACCAGGGTTCTAAAAGGTCATATTGCTTTAGCAAATGTAATATTTCCTAGGGAACTTAAAACGATTCTTCAAAGAACTCCAGGCGTACAACTGGATTCTTTACCACGACAATTCCTATGGGAGGGTGGCCTAAACTATGGGCATGGAACAAGTCATGGGGTAGGCTCCTACCTTGCTGTTCATGAGAGCCCGGGAAGCTATTTTGGAAACAATCTTGTTCCCCTTGAAGAAGGCATGGTTCTTTCAAATGAGCCAGGGTATTATAAAGAAGGAGCTTATGGCATTCGTATAGAAAATCTTATGCTTGTTGTTCCATCATTACAAACGGATTTTCTGGGTTTTGAGACTATATCTTTGGCACCTATAGACAAAAGACTTATCGAAGTCAGGATGTTGACGGATAAAGAACTCCTCTGGCTTAACAATTATCATGATATTGTTTTTCGTTCTTTAAGTCCTTATGTTGATATAAAATCATTAACTTATCCTTGGTTAACAGCCGCAACATCACTTATAGACCGAGATTATGAAGAAGGTATGTCACTTGTTCGACGTGAACCAAAAAATAGAGATGACATAAAAAAAGGCCTCAAATTAATTCATAAGTCCGCAGAAAACGGACATCTTGGAGCACAAGAAAGATTAGCCGCTCTTTATCTGTTTGGGTTTGGAGAATTTCTACCCCCAAATAAGGGAGCGGCTTTTAAATGGCAATCTTATCTAACCCAAAAAGGGAACGCTGACCCAGAAGCCCTAGATGATATAGCTTGTATGTATGAATATGGCTGGGGAACGACAGTTGATTTATCTCAAGCTATGAAATATTTAAGGAGCGCTGCTGATCCACAAGGAGTAGGCGGTGGCAGTGCAACTGCTCAATACAGGCTCAGTAGAGCATATCGCACAGGATTTGGCGGCCAAATTTCACCTGACGAAGGTGAGGTCAAGAAATGGTTGGGAATAGCACTTGCTAATAAATCTGATCCCATGTCGGAAGGATATCTTAAAAAATTTGAAGATCACTTGGCTAAGTATAGAGCTGGAGTTACAGCGGTCTTATTAGCTCAACTTTATGAAATTGGACAAGGCAATCTACACGAGAGAGGAACGCCAGATTTGAAAAAAGCTCTTGATTATTATCAAATGGCTTTGCATTTAGGAGAAATCAGTATTAAAGATAAGTTTGAATTACTTCGAAGTCGAATCGAGTAGGGGGGCCTCACATAGCCCGTCCTCTCTCACCACAATACAAGTGATGTCGCATACGGCGGTTTCAAGTAAACTTTTACCAGAGTTATTTTTCTGCAACAGACTTATAGGTCCTTGCTCTTTAAACCAAACATTTGTCATTGCATGATGAACGGAAATACTTGCGGATAAACGTCACCGGCCCTTTCCGGATTTTGCTTCTATTTTGTCACTTGTGTCTGCTTACACAACTGCATTTAATTTTCTGTGCAAGAAAGCTCCAGATATTGGAAAATATCTGGAGCCAACTCGAAGAAAAACTTATTAATTAAAGATTTCTTTTAGAAAGCTTGTTACTTCATTTTTAAGTTGTGTAAGTATGGTTTTTGCGTTTTCGTTTTTAACTCTGTTATCAATAACAACGTCGGCAACGGCACTTCCTCCTTCTATAACTTTTCTTCCAAAAGCCCTAAATTCTTCATTCTGCTTTTCCTCTTCGTTGCTCAATTCTTCGCATAAGCGGCCAAATTTCTCGGCCGATTCGACTAAGGCTGGGCCTTGAGCTCGCGAAGAAACTGTACGCGGAGTTAATCCATATTTAGCTGCAATCCTATCGCGTGTCTCTCGGTAATCTCCTAGATTAGTTTTACCTTGTCGCATAGAACCTTGAGGCTTTTTATCCTCCCAATCATATTTAGGCCGAGGTATATAAAAATTCTTTGGCCCGACATGATTTGGTCCTTCGAGGTCCAAAGGCTTTTCGGCTAATGCTTCTCTGTTCAGAAATAGTTCTGTACAAAGCATCGTAACTCTAACGAGATGTTTATATTTAAAGTTATACATTTTAATATCTCCTATTTTTAATTACAAACTTTTTATATTGAGAAGAGGTACTAGTTGCTGGGCGTCTTTGACATCAATATTGTTTGATATAGAGAAAGTTTTCAGCAACGGGATATCCTTCTCAACATCAGAATATTGTGTATGTGTACAAAAATACTCCCGTAAAAAACCCTAGGCCACAAAAAGCTTTTGACCTAGAATAAGGTATTCTTACGTAATTTTTTTTGAAAAAACAGTTTTTATAAATTTTGGGAGCAATTCTTAGAATGGTATTTTTATGTTAGAAACAATTGAACAAAGCTCTCCTCGAGTATGACATTCGAGCTTACTTTTTATATTATTTAGATAAGTCTCTATTGTTCGCGGAGAGAGCTGCATTTTCTCTCCTATTTCTTTCATCGTCTTTCCTTGGGAAAAGAAAAACAAGCTTTGAAATTCGCGTTTAGATAAGGATTTTCCCAGATGCTTTCCATCTAAGTAGTATTTTTTGTGGGCAATGTCTTTTATAAAACTCTCAATATTTTTTGATTCTTTAGCCTCTTCTTGAAGAGGGAGGACGTTAGTTCTTATAAGATTAGAGGGCTCGTTTTTTATAAATAAATCAGAAGCTTTATTCTTAAAATAATATGTAAAGTGTTTTAAAAGACTTTTATTGTTTAAATAAAAATTTATAATTTCCGTATTGTTCTTTGTTGTTCCAAAGAACCAAAAGTCACCGTAATCAGAAAACCTTTCGTATATGAGCAAAAAGTTCCATAGGTTAAATTCGGAACATAAAGCCATACAATGCTTGTTAAAAGGAGCGCCTATTAAAGGCATAAAGCGACAATCATTGATGGGGACTTGTTTCATGCTATAAAGGTCTAAATCATTATAAAACTCACATTCGAAGTACCTTCGAGTCCATTCTGGGTTATTTGCGATCCTGAGGAATTGGCCATCTTCAAAAATACGAATGCATCCGAAATGGGTAATGCCAAAATTCTTGAATAATGGCTCACATATAGATTCAACTATTGGGGCGCTGCTTTCATTAAACTCTCGTGCAGGCAAATTATAAAGGGGTACATCTTTCAGCATTTCTAAACCACTATTCTAAATCGAGAGAACTGTAATTTTGTAGGTTGTCGGGTAAAAGGCTCGTAAAGTCTCTGTTTTCTAGAAAGAAATCTATTACTTGTGATTTTTTATGAAGTTTTATTTTCTTCTTTATATTACCAATATGAAATTCTATTGTTTTAGGAGCAACATTCAAAAGACGTGCAATTTCTTTTATCGTTTTGCCCTGTACTAAATAAATCAAGCTTTCAAATTCCTTTTTGGAAATGGATAATTGATTTCCTAATTGGTAAGACTTAATATTCAGTGTATCGAAGAAATTTTTTACCTTTTCTTTTTCACAAAAGCGATTATCCATAATTTTTATATTAGAAACTATTAACTTTTCAGGATCATGAGTATTCAAGACTTCAGAAAATTTGTCCCCAAAGTATTTCGTAAATTTTTTCAGAGTATCTACTTTATTCATATAAAAATCAATCACTTCTGTATTGTTGGGAGTACTTCCAAAGAACCACACATTACAATAGTCCTCAAATTTCTCATAAATAACCAAAGAATTCCAAATATTATACTCTTTAGATAACAATTTATAGTGATCGGATTGAGGCTCTCCAGTTAAAAATAATAATCGACTCTCATTCATAGGGACATCGCGCATACCATATAAATCAAGGTCATTATAAAAGGCATTTTCAAAATATGTACGTGTCCAATTGTGATTGTTAGCTATACGTAGCATAGTCCCATTCTTGTAAAGTCTAACGTACCCAAAATGGGTTATTCCAAAATAATGAGAAAGAGGCGCAGAGATTTGATCAACTTGGTCTGCGATTTTTACATTAAAACTTAAGGCAGAAATATTCCGAGGATTTAAAGTTTTTTCCATTTTATTAACTCCACATTTTTATAAGACTTTTGTGTTTTTATACCAAAAATGGGTTTTTATCAATACGTAATTTTTACGGGGCAATGATAAGTATAAAATTCTTTAAAAGCTCTTCGCCACGGATCACTTTGTCCTTAAAAAGACATAGAAAGCTGATATTAAAACAATTTTTTATAGAATTTTTTATGTTCTCTCATTTTTGTTCTTTTCTTTTTCAAACGTGGCTGGTATAAATACCTTTATAAAGAACCTAAACAGCTGTAGGGAGACCAAATGAGTGTGATCGCAGCAGAAAAAATTGCCCATAACATTAAAAAGAAAATATCAGAAGTTGGCCTCTCGGTTCATGCTTTAGAGAAAAAAGCAGGACTTAAACAAAGCGCTGTTCAAAACATCTTATATGGAAAATCAAAAAAACCAAGCCTTCATCTTATCCAGTCAATCGCACAGGTCCTTCATTGTACCACCTCAGAATTGCTCGAAGAAGGTATTGGAGGTTTGTCACGAAAAGAAAATGAAGAGAAACCCACTATACTCCAAACAGAAACGTGGAACGTAGATTTGTATATAGACACATTAAGAATTATAAATTCTTTATCTAAAAAGAATAAAAACTCATTATCCAAAGATGAGTTTTTTTCTTGTGCGGAGGAAATATATTTATACTCCTTAAAAACTGACAAACTTAAACCAGATAAGCATTTTGCTGAATGGTTGATCGACAAAACATGTCGAAGGTCAAACCATGCAATATAAGTCGCTTTCAATTCCTTTACTATATAAGAGACGGTTTGTTTTATCGAATAGTTTTTATGTTTTTTTCGTAATAATTCTATTATTTGAGATGGTCATTTCTATATGTATTTGTTATTTTTTGAAAAATTCATATCTTAACCATGTCAAAACTCAGTTAGTTACAGAAGCGAATCGTATAGAAAATACTTTGGCAGATACTTTTTCTGAAACTTACCACGTTATGCTTTATATCGGAAAGCAAATAAGTTTATATGGTAAAAACGAGCCTCGTTTTATTGAAAAAATGCTTTTTAACTCTTCAGAAATAGCATTGAAAATAAAAACTGTTTCTCCATGGTCTCTTTTTGATTGGGTCGACTTAAACAATCGTGTCGTTGTAAACAGCCAGATTGGCATTATTCCTAACCCCTCTGAAAAAGTACACGACTCATACACTTTGAAGTGTCCTGAGGCACCTTGGACTTTGCAACTCTCTCGTCCAACAATTGGTAACACGAGTGGAATGTGGGCTATCCCTGCTGGGATGGGCATTACCGATAAACAAAACAAGTATTTAGGAACATTGAATGTAGGGTTTGTCATTGCTGAGCTTAATAACAAAATTCAACAAGCTCTTATTGCTGAAGAAAGTAGTTTTGTGGTGCTTGATGAGGATCTTAGGATTGTTTTTCAATCTGCAGATAACTCTATCGATCCAAAAAGCTCTTATTATCGTGATCTCCTTAAAAATAAAAAATATTTTAAAGAAGATAAAGCCTACTTAGAAAATCCAATTACATATAAAGAGATCGAATATGTTTATTATAAAAAGATGGAGGATTTTCCCTATATTATTTTAACAGGATTTGATAAACAAATGGTTCAAGACGCCCTTTGGAACCTGATACTTCCTCGCCTGTTTGAATTATATGGAGTTGGGGCTTTTTGCTTGGCCTTATTATATTTTTTAAGGAAAAAATTGTTTAACCTAACCACAGCATCTGAGACCAATAAAGAAATTTTTTTTCAATCCGCAGCTAGGAGAATGAGAGATTCAATTTCTTCTGTTCTTACCTACTGCGATGTATTAATTAAATCTCTCAAAGGAGAAACAAACATCATCGTAACGAAAGATAGACAAATTGAATTTATTGAAAAAATTTATACTGAAGCATTAAATTTATATACAATGACAACAGATACATTAAATATAACTTGCATTTACATTGATAAGTTAATTGAAAACTCTGTTTCAATTTTAATAAAAGCTACTCTTAAAAAAAATATCACTATCAAAACCAGCTTTGCATCACACTTACTTCCATTTAATGGGGATGAATTTTGTCTCAAACAAATTGTAACAAGCTTTATTGCCTTAGCTATAAATTATTGTCCTAAGGGGGCTACAATTAAAATATCTGCCTTAAATGAGCTCAAGAATAAACAAATGTTCCTCGTTATAAAAGTCAAAGACAATGGGTTTAAACTAGATGCAAAAGATATTATGAGAATTTCAGAGAGATTTTCTCATACTCAAGAACAAGAAAGTATTATGACAACTCAGCTTGACTTTGCTAGTATTGAGAAATTAGTCCAGTTGCATGATGGAAAATGTTATATTTATAATAAAGAACCAAAAGGTAAAATTATTGAAGTTGTTCTACCCTATCGTGCAGATGCGTCAGTAGAGGAACGGGAAATTGATATGAGCAAGACATCTAATGTACATTGGCTTCCCAGGCCATCAAAATCTGACTCATAGAAAATTCTTCTCAGTTATGGTTGTTGGTGAACTTCTTCTCTGTAATTCAGACAAGGGCAATCACAAGGACAATCAAACCCCATTTTTCTATAGAGTTTAGCGGCTTCTTGAAAATACACGTTAGCTTCTTTTGAAGAATTGCCCTGAGATAATATCGTTCTTCCCAAGTCCTCCAGGAGTTTAGCTTGATTTTTGTAATTTCCAATTCTTTGAAAAATATATAGCGCTTTTTGGAAAAAAAGCAGCGCCTCTTTGGGTCTTTTTTCTTGCAAACTGAGAAGGCCCAATTTTTCAAGAGTTTTTGCCTGTTTACGCAAGTAGTTTTTTTGTCGAAAGTATTCTAAAGCTTTCTGGTAATTTTCAAGCGCTTTTTTTTCTTGACCCATTAAACTCTCAAGGTCTCCTTTCTTTCTTATGATATTTACAGCATCCACCATATCTTCTCGATATTGGAACAAAGCAAATGCCTGCTCGTAAGCTAATGAAGATTCATGATAATGGGCAAGTTTTTTTTCTACATCTCCAATTTTTTCCCAGGAAGTGGCTTCATGCCAAGTATCATTAAGGTTATTAAAAATGATGCGCGCTTGTTTAAATAAGTTTAAGGCTTCTTGAGGTTCTTTTTTCTTTATTTTAAGCCTACCCATTCCTAAGAGGATCTTTGCTTTTTCTAGTTCATTAGAAATTTCTTTAGCAATTAAAAGTGCCTCTTCGTATGCTTTTTGAGCAAGGTCATATCTTTCTAATTTTCTTTCTAAATGTCCTAAACTTCTCCATGTTTTTGCTTCTCCATGACGCGAGCCAATTTGCCTAAACAATTTTAAAGCCTGAGTATAAAAAGATTCGGCTTCATTAAATTGTCCGCAAAGACTTTTAACTTGCCCCAAACCTCTTAAAATATTAGCTTCTCCTAAGTGATCTTCTATTTTCTGTGTATAACGAAGCGCTTCTTTATAAAAAAGGCAGGCACCTTCAAATTGATCGAGATAATACTCAAGCTGGGCTAAACCAAACAATGTTTTAATCCGACCCTCATAATCTCCTATTTGCTTATAAAGCTGAAGGGCTCGTTTGTAAGACCCACGGGCTTGATCACTATGATCACTCTCACTTTCAAGATCTCCCAAGATCCTGAATATATCAGCCTCTCCCCATACATATTTTACTTTTTTAAACAAAGCATAGGCTAGATCAAGATTATTACGTGCTTGTCCATAATTTCCTAAAGCAAGCTCTAACTGTCCCAGCCCCCGTAAAACTCTCGCTTCATTTTGAGAATCTCCAATTTTTTTAGAAATAACTAGGGCTTTTTGAAAAGCTTTGCGAGAGTCTTCGTATTGACTTAGCAAATATTTTATTTCCCCCATACCACAAAGAGTCTTTGCTTCTCCTCTTTTACTATTAGCCTTTTTAAAAAGTTCTAAGGCTTCTGTATAAAACTGCTCTGACTTTTTGGAATGGCCCCATATTCGATAAAGATCTCCTAACCCAAGAAGTGAGCCGGCTTCTCCTAAGGGGTCTCCAATAGTTCGGCATAAATTTAAAGATTCTTCAAACTTAGCCTGGGCTAAAACATACTTATCTTGCATCCGATTCATTTCACCTAAACGACGTAAAATAGAAGCTTGACCGATTTGTTCATTGATAGCTTGAAATAAATTGAATGCATGGTTGTACTCTATTTCTGCTTCTTTAACTTTTCCTTCTTTAAACCGCAAATCACCTATACCTCTAAGAGCATAAGCTTCTGTCCATTTATCTTTAACATCTTGAGCGAGTTTATAGGCTTCTTTATAAGCTGATTCAGCGTGTTCAGTGTCACCTTGAATTCTGAAAATGTCCGCTTCTCCAACTAAAGCTTTAGCTTGGTTTTTTTTATCATTTAGGCCCTTGAAAATAGGGAAGATTTGAGAATAATTTTTTTTAGCAATATCATAATCACCAAGGTTGAATTTCAATGCAGCCCATTTAAGGCGTACTTTTGATTCATAACGGGGGTTGCCTAATTTTTTAAATATATCTAAAGCTTGCTCATAAAGAGCCGCTGCCTGCTCCGCATGACAAGCTACACGTTCTATGCTTGCTAGCCCACTCAAGGCTCCTGCTTCACAAAGAGGATCTTTCCCCTGCTTTGCCAAAGCAAGGGCCTCTTTATAAGACTTTTGTGAAAAAACAAAATTATTAGTATAATAATCTATCTTTCCCAAGCCAAGTAAACTATAAAGCTCTCCTCGAATATTTCCCATTTTTTTAGCCGAGGTCATTGCTTTTATAAAATAATCTCTAGAATCTTGATAATTACTCCTTAAAAGCTCTAGATGGCCAAGCCCTATCCAAACATTAATTATTCCCATTTCATCGCCTACTTGTTGAGATAAAGCTTCGGCTCGTTGGTAAAACTTTTGAGCTTGAGGAAAATGTCCAAATTCTCTTTGTAAATGCCCAAGGCCTAGTAATACACGAGTCTCATCCCATTGGTCATTTCTCTCTTTACCAATACCAAGGGCCTCTTCGAAAAGTTTTTGTGCTGGATTATAATTGTTTAGAATTTCTTCTAATGTCCCAAGGCTAATAAGTATCTCTATCTGACTCCACCGTCGATCATGGAGTCTTTTTAATAAGGTTAAGGACTGCTCTAGATTTACACGGGCTTGTTCATATCTTCCCAGTCTTCGTTCTAAAACTCCGATCCCTCGCAATATTTTTGCTTCTTCGTAACTATCTCCAATTTTTTTAAATAGGGTGAGAGCTTTATCATAAATTGGACGGGCTTCTTCTTGATAACCGAGATCACTCGTGATACGAGCTAGTCCTCCTAAAGCATAACCTATGCCACGCTGATCTCCCAATTTTTGAAAGAGGATAAGAGCCTTATTATAGAAATCTCGAGCCTCTTCATAGTGACCTCGTTTAAACTCGAGAGCACCAAAGTCTCTTAAAACTTTTGCTTCTCCCTCACTATACTTATTGGCCTTAAAGAGAGAGAAGGCTTTTTCATAAACCAAGTTGGCGTCACGGAAACGCCCTAAGTGATATTCTACCCTCCCTAAGCCTCTTAAAGATAATCCTTCTCCAATCTTATCGTTTCTTTCTCTAAATAAGGCTATTGCTTTATTATAGAGCTTCTTTGTTTCTCCCATCGCATCAAGTTTTCTTTCGAGCTCTGCTAAAATAAAAAAACAATAAGATTCTCCTTTTTTATCTTTTGCGCTTTTAAATAATGGAAGTGCCTTGTAAGCTAACTCCGCAGCTTGTTTAAAATTGTTGTTTTGTTTTCTATTATAAGCCAAAGCAAGTAATTTTTTTGCCTCCTTGATGTCCTGATTTGCAGTTGAAAAATCAAAAACATAAGTTTCCATATCTTTAACATAGTGGTCGGGATAAATATCGGTATATTTGTAATTGTCATTGTTGAGACTATAATAGCTCTCACTCGTATTTAAGAAAACAATCCCCCCAAATAAAACACTAAAACCTATTGCTAGGCAGATAATTATTTTGACTTGCTGAGAACGGTTTTTAAAGAATTGAATAAAAGATATCATACAAAAAACCCAACTCCTGTTGCTAGGCTTCTAATGCTATCTATGTTCCCAACATATGTAAGTGTATGAAAAATGGCCTTATAAAAATTAGTCTGATTAAGATTGCTGCCTTTTTTGTTGTTCATAAATTCTTAAAATCTTATTTTTATAGCCGTAGTTAAACTTAAAGTAGTAAACTTTGTCAATCCTGAGAATCATCATAAAACCTTTATAAATTTTGAAAAACCAGCATTTATTCTAGGGAATCCGCAGGTTTCGACATCTTCATAGTATTTCATTTTTTGAACCAATTGGACAAAAGAACGAATTCTATTCTCCTGGGAAAATTACTGTCTCAGCTTAACTTTCCTTTGCTTCCTCCAAAATACTTCTTATTTGTAACCATGGAATTCTTCTTAAAACGGTAAAAGTCAAAAAATTTGTAATAATCCCAATGATAGCAGCGTCAAAATGGCTAATTCCCACAAGTCCTCCTACATAAATTCTCGTGATGATTATAGAAGACATGCCAACAAAAGAAGAAATCCAAAATACGCGCGAGGAGGCGCCAAATCCAAGGATTCCTCCGATCAATGGGACTAAGATAAAGGGAGTCCAGAAATTATAAGCTTCAAGTAATATATCAATAATACTCTCTGTGCTTAGGGCAAAAGTAACTCCGCAGATACCAACAATAAAGGTGGTTAAGCGAGATAAGATGAGTTCCTCCTTAGAGGAAAGGAGCTTATTTCTTAAAGGTTTGATCACATCATGGGTTGCTGCAATTCCGGCTGCATTCAAGAAAGAATCTGCAGATGACATCACAATAGCGACCATCCCAGAAATGACCAGCCCCTTAATTCCTATAGGTAAAAAAGTATTAATAACATAGGGAAGGGCCAAATTCGGGTTAAGTTCAGGATTTTTCTGAAGGGCAATAAGTCCAATGAGTCCTATCATAAGAAAGAAAGGAAGAGAAAGGAGACCACTCCATAAGGTTCCTTTTGCTGTTTCTTTAACAGTCTTGCCAATAAGAAGTCGCTGTACATACGGAGGAACAAGGGTTTCTCCAAAAAAGAAGTTAAGGAAGAGGCCAATAATAGTTAATAAAGGAATCTCTATTGGATTCCACTTCAATACGTTAGGAAGCTCTGAAATTCCTCCAATTTCAAAAAGACCAAAGATAAACACAAGAGGGAGAGCAATAATAAGAACACAGAAATGAAGGACATCATTGGCAACAACTGATTTTATCCCTCCTAAGGAAGAATATGTGATTACAAGAGTTGCCCCGAGAATAATACCGATCCACTGAGGGATTCCCATTAATATATTAAGGACATAACCCAAACCCGCAAACTGCGCTCCTGCGATTCCTGCACAAACAAGGACTGAGGCAACTCCCGTAAAAACTTTGACGTTTTTGCCATAGAGCATACCCATAATATCTCCAACTGAGATTGCTTCTCGAAAACGTGCCATTCGGGGAGCAATGTATTGGGCAATGAGAATTTCCTTAACACTAAACCCCCATAAAGCAATAACATAGATAAGCCCGAAGCTAAAAACCTTTGCAGCAAGACCCATTGTAAATCCACCTCCAATAAATGAGGCGGATAAGGTCGCAAAAACACCAAACGCTGAGTAAGATCGTCCCCCTGTTGCATAATCAGCAAGGCAATGAACCTTGCGGCTCATAAATAAGCCATTAGCTAAAACAGCTCCAAAATATAAACTCACAATAACGTAATCAATGGGCATGGCAGTTTTCCTTGTAACCCTGATATAAAAGTCTACCAACTCATGAGAAATCCGCAAGTTTAATTTTCAATGCTGAAAGGTACGTATGCTTAAAGTGTTCCAGTAACCGCCGGCATTGGAAAAAAGCAAGAGGGCTCTACAGCTGCCAAGACCGTGATTACGAAGCTTCAGTTATTGTAGGAATGCTTTTTCAAGATACTCACAAACCCTTACGTCTATGGTTTTAAGCTATTTTGTATGTTTCAAAAAAACGAGTCAATTGCATACTCACGTTGTTTTATTCGAATGCTTTTGCCGCTTAAACGCACAGCCGTACTTTAGATCTAACCGCTTATCCACTTTACAGCCGTTGAAGTCAGTGGTATTTGATATTGCATGGAAGAGATTTATCCTAAAGACCATCAAGAATTTCTCGAGTGGTCTCGTAGAGAAGAGGATTGCTGGGATTATTTATACAAGATTCGATGGCCTGAAGGCTTTGTTTGTCCAATTTGCGATCATGACAAGGGCTGGCGCAAGCGTCAAAATTTGATTGAGTGCGCGTCTTGCCACCATAAAACATCAATAACATCAGGGACAATTTTTCATGGTAGTAGGAAGCCCCTCATGTTGTGGTTCAACGTCATTTGGCAGTTCGTATCTCAGAAGACTGGCTCAAGTGCCATGAATCTCAAAGACGCGATGGGTTTTGGAAGTTATCAAACGACTTGGTGCTGGCTGCACAAACTTCGCCGCGCTATGGTGCGGTCTGGAAGAGATAGATTAACCGGCGAAGTTGAAGTTGATGAAACGGTTATTGGTGGGGTGCGATCAGGGAAGCGTGGGCGGGGTGCTTATGGAAAAACCTTGGTTGTCGTAGCAACAGAATGTTTAGGTAAAAAATGTGGCCGAGTCCGCTTTCAATGTATTCCAGAGGCATCGACGCTGTGCCTTTTACCTTTCATCAGCAACTTTATTGAGCCGGGAAGCAAGATAGTCACGGATGGTTGGGGCGGTTACAATGACGTGGAAAAGTCTGGTTACACGCATGAAGTCCGAGTGATCAAAGGAAGCGGACAACAAGCACATGATCTCCTTCCTCATGTTCATCTTGTTGATTCGTTGGTGAAAAGATGGATTAATGGAACGCATCAAGGGAACATTGATCCATATCATCTCCCATTTTATCTTGATGAGTTTGCATTCAGATTTAACCGGCGGCTCTCTTCACATCGTGGAAAACTCTTCTTTCGGCTGATTCAGCAAGCTCTAACGACCTCTCCTCACCCCTACAAAGAGCTTATAAAAATCAAGCCAAAGCCGGCACACGAGAGCAATGTACTGCGTAAGTTAATTGAAGATTTAAACACAGACAACAAACAGGTTTGGGCTCTTAAGAAAATCAAAGATATCGACCCCATTATTGAGCAATGTGTTAGGAATCTCTCTGAGCTCAGTCCTCTAAAGTATATTAAAATTACGAGTGATGGTATTATCGCCTCTAATCAGGTAGAGGGGAGTCGAGACAGGATTCCCATAACAAAACCATTCCACCCTACAGCAATTGGAATCCACTTAATCTATGATTATGAGTATAAGACTTTAGAGTTCTTTGAAATAAACTCAGCTACTAAAGGGTGGGCTGAGAAGATGGTAAAGGCAGCTCTCCACAAATTGCCTCCAAATTGGAAGCCAACAGTAGTTATGGATTGGAGTGATGGATTTTGGGATACTGCTTATCCACTTTACTGCCGTGGGATTTTAAATATTCAACCACGGTAGATGATTCTTCTGTTTTTTCATTTACCAACATCTTTCTTTTTTTACAAAGAAAGCTCCTTCTCGTTTATTTTAATGAGTTCCTGGTAAATCTGGGAACTTACCATTTCTAATGATCTTTTCGCTTGTTCTTGAATATGGGAGATGTGAGTGTCAGCTAATGTGTCTTTCTCACAAGAAATATGCTTGAAGAAGCGATCTCCTTCATATCTTTGGAGATAATTAGCTTCTAATCTGTTGACTTTCTTGTTTAAAGTGGAGGTGTAGCCTTTCATTTCCAGCTTTTGTGATACTTGAATAATAGTGGCAATTTGGAGTTCAGATGGGTGTGTTCCATGGGTTTCTTTGTATCTTAAAATGTTTTTGGCAAAGTTGGTGGCTACGTCTTTAGAAAGATCATATTTTTGCGACAATTCCTCTGCAAGTTTTGGAGTACGTGCTTGATGCTTTTTTAATTCTTGATGCGCAAGTTTAGCTATAGTTGAAGGAATTTTGGCTCCAGTTTGTTTAGCTTCCAGGTAAAGGCGGCCTTCGATAGAAGCCAAACGTTCTGCAATCATGTGAGTGCGAAGACCCTCGTTTTCTTTGAAGCTATCCTTTTTTTGCCAATCCTTGATGAGCTCTTTGCGGATTTCAGGAATACGATTCAGTTCGTACTTGGCTCTTAAGGAAAGTTGAGCCAGTTCTTCTTGCGTAGGATTGCGCCCGTTATGTTCATAGATATGAATAAGAAAAGTCGCTGTCCTTTCCGCTTGTAACGGAAACCGTTGAGCACGTTCTTTGGTTAGGGGTTTCCTATCTCTCGCTAAAGCACCGTGCAGCCTCTTTTCGCAATAAGCGACGATTTCTTTGAAGGATTTACCCTCTAATGTAAATGCTGAGTTTTCTCTTTCACTCTTAAGGAGCTGTTCAGCCTCCCTTCTCTTAATAGCCTCTATCGTGTAAGAATCTCTTTGTGGGTCCTTCTCAACAGAGGTTTGAAGAGAAGCAAGAAAATCCTTTGGCAGATTTTTGGCTAAAATCTCTCTAACCCCCTCAGGTCCTTTGGTCTTGAGAACGTCATTAAAATCTTCCCCGAGCTTATCGGGCTTGATGACTGTCACTTTATAACCACGTTCCTGCAGGACTTGTGCAGATTTCTCAAGGCTTTTTGTGGCCGGCGATTCAGAGGTATCATGATCTCCACAGATGATGATGTGAGAAGTGATGTCTGCTGGCTCAAGACGCTTGATGTTAGAAAGACCCAAGCTGGCTTTAATTGTTCCTTTTATCCCTGCTTCCTTAAGGCTGAGGGCTGTTTCAATTCCTTCAGCAATAAAAAGAAGGTTTGGGCTCTTTAGGGGTTCCCCGCGTTCCCCTCTTTCGAGAGACTGAATCGTTACGGCTGCGCCTTTTAATGACCCGTAGGATCTCTTCTGGACAGAAATGTTAGCTTTATTGGCTGTGTAGGAGTCAAGGAAGGTGAGCTGAACAGCTGTAACCCTTCCCTCATTTGAGCGAGCGACGGTCATAAGAGCAGGAGATGAGGATTTCCCTATGCGACTTGCAGGAAGGGATAAGAGATCTTCCGGAAGTGGTCCCTCAATTTTGCGATGCTCTCGCAAGTAACGTTCTGCAAGCGTTCCTTGAATAGGTCGTCCTTTGGCGTAAATAGATTGAGCCCGGGCGATTTTTTTTCTGTCTTGAACTTCTTTTTCTAAAGCTTCTTTCTGAGCAGGAGAAAAATCATGGCTCTTCTTTTTTAGCATGACTTGCTCAGGAGATAGTCCGGACCAGGAAGCGCCATATGCTATGGCTTCTTGATAGGAGAGATTCTTAAGCTTGGTGAGAAGGTGAAGAGGGCCTCCTGCTAATTGAGAATCCTTATAGCTGAGCCATACCCCTTTCTGAAGATTGACAGCGAACTCGCCTTTCTTCCCATAACGTCTTTCTGTTCTTGAGGACATTGAACGATTGTAGCCTTCTCCGAGGGACGCAAAGACATGATCTGCAAAATTAGCCATGTGCGCTTTTAGTGTTTCTTCTACGGCTTCTTTTTTATGAGGATTACGGATAATACTTTCTGATTGTGCGGTTTTTTCTGAGATTCTTGTAAGACTTTCTGCATTTTCAAGGAAGGAAGAGACTCTCTTTATTGCGGCATTCTCTTCCTTGAAAAGCTCCTCCGCCCGGACTTCTTCTCGAACGCTTTCCTGAAGGATACGGATTTCTTTTTGTCGGGTTCTTCCCAAGAAGTCTTGTCCTTGGGCGTAAGACCCGAGGAAATCTGCCACATTCCAAAAGGCTTCTTTTGTGACAGCCCCCATGGCCTCCAGCTCATTTGACATCCGCTGGAAGAATTTAGTGAGAATCTGATCATCCTTTTTCATGAGCTGACTTAGAGAGTCTGCATCAAGATAATCCGCTGCAGAAAGCTTTTCCCCGGATTTTGAGAGAATTTCTGGGAGCTTTTCGAATCGCCAGAAATCAAAGGAGCTTCCAAACATTTTTACTCCCTCTCGATGGCGGGTCATGGCTACATAAGTCAAATTCTGGGTCATCTCAAAAGAAGCCAGAACATACGTTTGGTCAAAGGTCGCGCCTTGGGATTTATGGATGGTAATGGCCCATCCCTGATCAAAATAAGGATTGAGGTTGGGGGAGAATGAAATTTCCTTCCCTTCATCCAATTTAACTTTAATGTTCTGGTTGTTGATGTCTGTGATGGTTCCCATGGTGCCATTTTTAACGCCTAGCCCGTGTTGGTTTTTTGTAAAGACGATGCGATCCCCTTTGGAAAAGCCTTTTTGTTCTTTAAGGGAGAGTTTCTTTCCAAAGTCATCTTCAATTTCGCGTTTGATGTTAAAGGTAAATTCTCCCTTTGAGAGATGACCTGATTTTTTGAGAAGGAATCTTACCTGTCTGTTGAGATCATTCACGTCCTTGTTGCTATAGGCAAGAATGGCTGTGCTTTTCTCAGGATTTTCCCGCGGGTCTTGCGCCCGAGAGCAAGCCTTAAACGCGGCATGCCACTCACGAATAAGTTCTTCTTTGGCTGTTTGGCGAACATCAACGGTTTGTCCTCGCCTTTTCTCTACTCCTATAAGATGATCAAGGCCACATTGTTTTAGAATAGTTTTGGCTTCTTCTTGCTGAGTGACTTTATCCTTTTTATTATCTTTAAAGACGAGAGCAAACTTTAGGGTATCCACGTTTCTAGCCTTAAGGACAGAACAGCACTTTTGAGCATTCTCGAGAATGGTATCCGCAGCATTTTTCTCGATATCTTTCCAATCAAGGTACTTTTGAAAATCTTTATGTTCTCTGATTTTGGGATAAAGTTTTTTCAGCTCTGGATATTCTCGTCGTACATCTTTTACCATTTCTCGATAGATAAGGGAGGAAACACGGTGAGAGACTTCATAAAGATGAACGATACTGTCATAGTCTTCGGCATTTATGGCCTCATTAAGAGAAGGAAGTGTTTCCTCAATGATGTGAATACATTCTTTTTCTTCATATTTTTGGAGGGCCTCCTCTGTTCTTTGCTGACCAAAGAGAACCGTTGCTTCTCGCTGCCATTCTTCTTTTTGGCGAACAACAGTGGTGAGCTCAGAGCGTCCCAGCTTCTCTGTCACAAGACGAAAAGCAGGCCCAGCCTCTACAGGCTGAAGTTGCGCTCCATCCCCCACAACAATGAGTTTAACTCCTAATTGCCTTACGGCGCTCAAGAGCTTATCAAAACGCTCTACATCCACCATGGCCGCTTCATCTAGGACGAGGACGCTTTTCTCATTGTATTGGCACCGTCCTTCTTCAAATGATTTGAGGAATTTGTGCAGGGTTGTTGAGGGAATGCCATTACTCTCTAAAGAGCTCCCTTCTAAGTTCTGTGACGCTTTTCCTGTAGGAGCAAGTCCATAAACGACATAGCCATCTCTTTTCCAAATCTCATGGCAAACACCAATCGCGGTTGTTTTGCCTGCACCTGCGATGCCCACGACGCATTTGATTTGTCCCCCACCTACCAAATGATGAATCGCTTTGATTTGATCATGAGAAAGTCCCCCATGAATTTTAAGTTTTTCGTTGGCTTTTGAGATAGAAAATGCAATGTTTTTTTTCTGAACGCCATGAGTTTGAGCGTTCTCTAGCTCTTCAGCTTGCTCAATCAGAGACCTTTCTGCTTTAAGCATGCCGCGGGTCGTATAAATGGCTTTCTCGTGTTCCATTCCAGAGGAATCCAGCACTTTTTGGCTACGCAATAAGACCAACTCTTTCGAGGTCTTAATCTTATCTTCTAACCTTTCAAAAAGAGCAGGATTGTCCACATACTGATGGAGTTTTTTTTGTACGTCCGCCCACATAAAAGTGGCCTGATGTTTGGTGACAATATCCAGAATAACCTCAGGTTTACGCATGATGCGGTAGAGATTACGAAGCTGTGTGACTCGAAAAGCCTGCATCCTCTCTGTGACAGGGGTAGCCTTTGTATTTTCATCAGATTTGAGGTCTTCAAGAGGATGGACAGATTGTGTGGATTTTGTAGATTCAGAAGATTCAGTCGATTTGAACTTATCCTTTCCAGGACTGCCAATACCCGCATCTTCTGTTTCGGGCTCTATGTTTTTCACCACTGTTGCTTTTCTCTCTAACTCTAAAACATTTCTCCCTCGTTTAGGTTGAGGTTCCATGTCAATGCCCCGTTCTTTATTCGAACGGTGATCAATTTGAACATCGTGACCATAGAGTTTAAGATAAAAGTTAGAATAGTTGGCCCATTGTTCCCTTAATTCTTGAATGAAAGCTTTTGTATTCCAGCCTCGTTCTTTTTTTGAATTGAACCCTTCTTCATTAAGAGTACGCATGGTCAAAAGAATATGGCAATGAGGGTTGGCTCGGGGATAATCCCCTTGGCCTCTTTCTTCATCCACATCAAAGCTTGTCCCTGGTCCCCGATCAGGTCGGGGAGACCCGAGATGGAAGTTAAGAAGAGCCGTCATACCCCTCCCACAAAGTTGATCTTTTACAAACTCTCGCGCTAAGGTAATGTTTTGTTCCTTAGTGAGTTCAAAGTGAAGGGCGATTTCAATTTCTCGCCAGACTTGAGAATTAATCCTGTATTCAGCCGCTTCGACCTTTTGGGTTAATGCTTGTACACCCTCTTGACGATCTGTGTTGATGAGATCTTGGATATTTCGAATCCATTGAGGGGCATTCTCGGGTACCACAAGCTCCACATGTTGGACTGCTTTGTTTCCATAATCATAAGATTCCCCTGTACGCAGATCTAAAAGCTCACATCCTGCACGATAAGCAACAGCGCCTACCGTGTTTCTGGTACTATGGGAGAGAATCTTTGCACAGAAATGGTAAAGCGCCATGGGGAGTTATCAGCCCTTTATCCTTGAGCTCACAGCAACTCTCAATCTCTCAAATGAGCTACTTTCTAAAAATTCTCTTTCCAAAAAGGCATTATCGACTTGGGTGCTTGCACCAAAGCGCACAAACTTGAAAAGTTTGTATAAGCGCGCCTCTCCCCCTTTTAAAAAGAGTTCGAGGACAGCTCTAGGGTGATTAAAGTGTGTGTTTTTGTAGTTGTGCATAGATAAATGTTTATTTCATGTATATAGAAGTTTGTGAATTAACTTCTTGAAATATAATAACAAATCATGTATTTTATGTAAATCATTTTCGCTTTTCTCATGAATATAAGACAGGAGAATGGGCGGAAATGAAAAGAAAAGGAAAACTCATGACAAACAAACTCAATCCAACTCTCAAAAAACAAACTTCCCCTAAAAAGAAGATTCTAAGACATCAAGAGCCTTTGCAAGATAAAGAGAAGTTTCTCTCCATTGAACAAAAGATCCAACGCCTAAGACAAAAGCGAGAAAAACTTCACATGAACCAAGCGCTCTTCTTTACGAAGGAGGTTCAGAGAATCTTGGAAGATGAATTTTCTCTTGAGATGGCTTTAGTCATTTTAGAAAAAACATGGACCACGGCCTCAAAAAGCCAGAAGGAGGAATGGAGCAAACGTGTCCCTTCCTTTCGTGCCTCTTTCTTTTCAGCGTATGAGAAGGAGTCTCAAGCGCACGACCCAATACCTCAACAGATTTGAATCTCGGAGGTACATCTTGATGAATTCTTTGAACCTCACCCATCATGGTATGAGACAGGCAAGAGTAAAATCTTTAATCCAAATTGGGGCTCTTTGTGAGAAGGCAGGCCTTTTAGAAACATTTTCTCTTCCTTTAGGGGAGGATTTTCAGAAGTCGCCTGATTTAAAAATGCAGATAAGTGCCCTTTACAAAGGTCTTCTGGTCCTTAATAAAATGGCGAATTCACCCGACGTCAATAAGCAATTGTGGGGTTATCAAGGGCTTGCAGCTTTAACTGAAATCAAAAGAGAAAAAAATGGGTGAATGCTTTGCACCTCAATACATTGGTCTTGAAAGAAATAATATTTCACAACAAAACGACAAAAAAATAAACCCGATTATCAAGGAATTTATGAGAGTGGTCACGAAAAGAGTATGGGGGGTATGGAAGACATCCCAAGTACCTTAATTTCACAAGAAGATGAGATTGTAGATAAATTACATAGCTTATCGAACTCTAAAAATGCAGGGTTTTTTGATTAGCTCTAGAATTCAAGCGGCTGGCTAAGTAATTTAATGTACTTTTGGACTATGATCTACCTTTGGACTTTTATCGAAGTTTAAGAAATAATCTAAAATGCGATCGCTATTTGGGTCTCCTTCTCTTGGAGTTTCTTCATATCGTCTGTCAGATTCTTCTATTTTTTTTCGAAGTTTAATTATTTTTGCAGATTTTTCTCTTACACTTTCAAGCAACATATAGACTGCTGCTTTATGTAGATTATCACTGTCATCAAATATTTGTTTACAGGTAAGGGAGAAACTATGAAAATATGCATTCCCTATGGCATCATTGCTTTCCTTGTAGAATTTAAGAAAGCTTTCAGCTTGAGTATATTTTGTATCAATTGTATCTTCTTTACTCATAAATATAAGACTTTTCTTAATCATTTCCTCATCACTTGGGGTTCCTGACCAAATTCTATGGTGATACGTATCAGCCTCCAATTCCAAAAGCTTGTAGTTAATACCAGCATACGCAGAAGTTGTTAACTGCAAAGCCATGATTGTAATCCCTAGAAATTTAATGTTCATCTTAACTTCTCCTCTTAGTTTCTAAACACAGCATATGTCATTCCTAATTGAATATCCTCTATATCTTGAGGTGTCCCAAATTTCTCTAAAAATTCAAATAATCCCACGGCTTCTTGAATTAAATTTTCCCCAGGTATTGTAAGAAACGCTTTTTTTATTCTCGGTTCAAAACCCACTTTTCTGAAGAACCAATCCTGAACATTTTTGATTCCTCGGACTTCCACAATTGCTTCCCCATAACCCAGCTCTTCCAGCGTCAACTTCTCCTTAAAAGCTCCCATCGAGTTATCTAAATCCAAAAACTCTGGAGGAGATAAAACATCATGCGCAAAATCTACTTTTCTTATGACTCGCTTCTCTTTATCTATTATATGCCTTTTTTTTGGAACTGCAACAGATTCTACAACCCTTGTAAAATAATCTCTAGGCTTGTTCAGTAAAGATAAAAATCCATCCTCTAGGTGCGTTTTTGCAAGGTTTCTTATCATAACAGTACTCACCACTCCCCTTGCTAATAATTTTTCTAGAACATCTCGATTTTCTTTCATAAAGGATTCTCGAAAAAGGGGTAATAAACCTGCCTGAGAGATTTCTTTTCCTGTGTGGGGATCAAAATGTTGTTCTGCATAATTCGCTCTATAAAAAAGATTCGGCACATTATAAGTACCAAGAAATCTCTGGTTATGGTTTGCCAGAGCTTCAAAAAAGAACTGTGGATAATTTGACTCTTTAGGAAGCTTGATGTCTTTAAGCATAGAAGAAAAAGGCCGTCGCGACATAAGAGTTAACCGCATCTTCGCATCCACTTGTAGAAAATCAGTAAGGGTCTTCTTGGTTTCAGCTAAGAGTGTGGAATCATCATCATCTTCATCAGGCGTCATTTGAACAAGGGTTAAAGCATGAAGAAAAGTTAAACCACTAACTTTTGTTTTATATCCCTCCATAAGGCTTCTAAACTTTAGAGAGTCGGCTTCTTCATGAACTTGCAACAAAAGATTAGAAAAAGGTAGACTAGCAACAAAAGGCATCATATGAGAAGAGTCTTTAAAACCAAATAAGCCAAAATACAAAAAGATTGTATATTCTAATGGATGTTGAATTGTAACTTGAGGACTAAATGTAGGCTTCCAATCCTCCGAGGGTTGAATAATGAGTCTTTCTTTTACCATAGGAAAATGTTCAGAAAAAACAAGTTCGCATGATTCTTTTTCACCAATTGATTTATTATGAGCCGCCCATTTAATAAAGCTAACGGACTTTCCCCTTTTAAGCAGTTCTTGTAGAGAACGAAGAGATCTTTGGATTGTTGAAACACATTTCTTTAACGATTTAGATTCTATAAAAGGACGCGTAACAAACTCAATATCGCTTGTATCAAGAACAACGTGCCACAAAGGAGGAGTTTTAGGTGTTTTTTCGTCCGGTTCAGATATGTTTCTCTCCTCAAAGAAGAATAAGGGCTTTTTTTGAAGGTTATAATTTTCTAATGCCCATGGACATAAACCACTTCCTTCCTGAAAATCAAATCCAAGTTTAAATTTCATTCTTAGGTGTGTATGTTCAGGAATTCCTTCTGAATCCATCCCGAAACATGGATAAATGAAAACAAAACAGCAGATTAAAACTGCTATTGAAATAAGTAACCTCAGTTTTGGATAAGGGATAAAAAATATGGTAGGCTAAGCTGTTCTTAAAATCGTTAAAAAATAAGAAGGGAGCTTAGCCAATGAGATATAATATCACAGCTTTATTTTTTTGCATTGATGAATTTTGCAAGTCTTACGAGGAATGGGAAAAGCATCGGTTGATTAATACAGGGAGAAAGCGCTACAGGCCTTGTGAAATGACCTTGAGTGAAATGCTAACCATTATGGTTATGTTTCACGCAAGCCCTTGTAAGGTGTTTAAATATTTCTATGTTGTTCACCTTACGCACTTACATAAACAAGACTTTCCGAAGTTGGTGAGCTACAATCGATTTGTACAACTCATGCCCCGTCTTTTTGTTCCTTTATGTGTATTGCTACAGAGTTTATTTGGGGAAGAGACAGGGATTTATATTGCAGATCCTACAGCCTTGCCCGTGTGCCACAACAAACGGATCAATCGAAACCGCGTCTTCAAGGGGCTTGCGGCACGTGGAAAAACAACCATGGGATGGTTTTATGGACTCAAGTTACACATGGTAATTAATCATAAAGGAAGCATTATGGCCGTTAAAATTACGCCGGGTAACGTTGATGAAAGGACTATCTTAGATGAGATGACTCGCAATCTCAAAGGAAGCCTTTTTGCTGATAAGGGATTCATATCTCAGGACCTTTTTAAAAAACTTTTTCAGAGAGGTCTCAAATTAATCACAGGGATAAGGAGAAATATGAAAAATTATCTTATGCCTTTAATTGAAAAAATCCTTCTCAGAAAACGCTTTCTCATCGAAACTATCTTTGACATTCTTAAAATACACATGAATTTATCCCATACACGACACAGATCCCCCACGAACTGTTGCGTTAATATTCTTTCCTGCCTCGTTGCTTATCAGCTCCGAAAAAACAAGCCTTCTCTTAAATCTTCAATGCCTCTTATCCAAAACTGAGGTTACATAGGAACTTAGGATAAACAAAACCATTCATATGATACTTTCCTTGCTTTGAAATATGGAAATGATCCGTGAATCTTAACACAACTAATTATCGTATAGGAAACGTTCTGGAATTAATCAAGAAAATAAATAAAACTCACGTGCAGCACTACGAAATTTAAGGACAGTCCAGATAAAACATGGAAGATGGAGCAAGTCTCATCTTTCTTAGCCCTATTAAACTAATCAACTTCCTGTTCCTAAGGATTCCTTCACTTTAGCGCTTTTTTTGTGATGTGGGGGAATATAAGTAAATTAGAAGAAAACTTCCTTTGAGGTAGATTAACCCCCTAAGTTTTTATAGGTTTTAGTTGGATTCTCGCTTTTCACTTTTCCATTGGAATTATTTTTGTTCTTTTAGTTGGTTCCTTTCTCTCTCAAAAGGTTTTTGTTCTGCTAACCATTCCTCGTAGAGCAAATTGAGGCTGCTTAAATTTCCTCGAATTGACTCAAGAGTGTGCCAAGCTTTGGATATGTCACAATGAATATCATAAAATTGATACGTTAAATCTTGTGAAAGGCGTAGAATGCGCGCCACCTTACTGTCAGTCATAGATACTCCTCCTATTTGTTTGTTTTTGTGACACCTCAAAAAAGTACCCGTAAGAAACGTTCATGTTATCATTATCTTTCTTTCTAAGCTTATATCTAAGTATATATCTCGGTATATATACCCGTCAATAATAAATTTGATTGTCGTTGCACACCAAGAGAATCAAAGCTATTGTTAGGTATATAGCGTAGCTAATAGGAAGTGAATTTAAGAATGCCTAAAAGTGACATGTATAATATAGAAGCCATTAAAAAAGCTGCTAACGTATGTGGGTCTTTATCAAAGCTTGCAATAGCTATTGGTGCCACTTATACAAGTGCCTTTAAGTGGGCTCATGGAAAAGCTGTTCCTAGCCCTCTCAATTGCATGAAAATTGAAAAAGCAACAAGAGGACAGGTGACAAAAGAAGAGATCCGCCCTGACTTTGATTGGAAGAGATTTAAGCTGATTTAAGTGCAGCCAAATCCAAAAGTATAAAAAAATGTATAGAAAAATTGTTCAAACGAGTTGACTTTTTTTCTATATCCTTAAGAATAAACAAAGAGGGAGTGACACTGATGTCATTTTTTAATGGGAAGAATTTTATTTTTAAGACCTCGGTTGTCTCCTCTAAACGACAGGGGAAAATAGGCATCAAAAAAACCTCATGTCCTGGTATGGAACCGGCAGGATCCATTCATAAAAGAACCAGTCAGCATAATGCATCTTCATTTAGGCGACAGACGGACTTCAGCCTTATTCGTTCTCCCTTGAATCCCCTTAATCCACGGTATAATTTATACGTTAGCTCTCGGAAGAATTGGTCCTTATCATCTACCCTTTTACTTGGATGAGTTCGCATTCAGATTTAATCGTCGGTTTTCTTCACATCGTGGCAAACTTTTCTTTCGACTTATTCAACAAGCTCTGACTGCTTCTCGGCCCTTATAAAAAGATTGTAAAAACCAAGATAAAACAAACAAATAAGAGTGACTCATTGAAAAAACTCATGGAAGATCTAAATACACCTAACAAACAAGTTTGGGCTCTTCAAAAAATCAAGGACATCGATCCAGTCGTTGAGCACTGTGTTAGAGACCTTTCTAAGCTTGATCCCCTAAAGTATATAAAAATCACGAGCAATGGCGTAATTGCTTCTAATCAGATAGAAGGGAAGCGCGACAAGGTCCCTGTCACAAAACCATTTCATCCTACAGCAATTGGAATCCGCTTAATCTTTGACTTTCAGTTTAAGACTTTGGAATTCTTTGAAATAAATTCCGCAACCAAAGGTTGGGGCGAAAAAATGGTAGAGGCGGCTTTAAACTCGTTACCTCTTGACTGGCAACCAACAATAGTTATGGATTGGAGCGATGGTTTTTGGGATAGAATGAAAAAGGTACACAATCGTTTTACGTGGTTGGTTATCTGAGCGGGAGCGAAGGGGGCAATTACACGTATCCTCTCGATAACACTGGGTAAACTTGAGATTTTACGATTTAGGTTGTATTCAGAGAGAGGGTTGATTGTTGCGTGATTAAGAACCCGTCTTCAAAGTTTTAGATAAATGTGATATGGTTGCTTGGATGGGAGGTGCATATGAGCTATCCGAGCGATTTAAAAGACAGCGAATGGG
>Ga0209343_10001857_pt1 | contig 28108 bp, 30 predicted proteins | sample RifCSPlowO2_02_FD_184026 | JGI IMG/M metagenome (GOLD analysis project Ga0209343, IMG submission 184026) | Groundwater microbial communities from Rifle, Colorado - Rifle CSP2_plank lowO2_0.2 (SPAdes) (version 2) | ecosystem: Environmental > Aquatic > Deep subsurface > Groundwater | place... | reverse complement strand
GTATTCTCTTTGGTATCGGTATGGGTGGTGCCGGTCTCTGTCCGGGGACATGTGCAGCAAGATTCTCATCAGGGAAGTTATTGATAGGGGTGGGTGTAGTGGGTATCTTTGTAGGGGTCTTTATGTATGATCTCCTCTTCCCTGTAGTTAGCGCCCTTGGAGGAGAGCCGAAGTTTATTACACTGGCGATGGTTTTTGATATTCCTTACGGTTATCTTGCCATTATCTTTGGCTCTCTTTTTATCGGTATGAGTTTCTTCCTATCAATAATAGACCAGTCTAAGAAGTTTGACAATATTGAGAAAGGAAAAAACCTTCTACAAAGAGAATGGGGATGGTTTTCAACAGGTGCAGTTGCAGGAATAATGATATTTATCAGCACTGCCATTGGAGAGTATCTCTCCTTTGCCGGTGGTTTCCTTGCCCTGGGAGCGCATCTGTCATCCATCTTTGGCTATTCCTTTCAGAGTGTCCCTTCATTAAATGAAAGCACCCTATGGCGAGCCATGTTATCTTTAGGGGTCTTCCCAGGGGCATTCTTAAGCTCCTATCTTGCGAAGACTATAGAACAGGAAAAGGTTACACCACTCTTTCAGGAGGCATTCAGCTCCAATATGGCCGTAAGAGGTCTTACAATATTTGCCAGCGGAGTCTTAATGATCTTTGGCGCCCTTATTGGTGGCGGTTGTACCACAGGTGCCTTTATGTCCGGCTGGCCCACATTATCAATAGGCAGTTTCGTGATGGGAGGTACCTTTTTTGCAGTGGCAATGATAACTGCAAATCTCATGTTTGTAGGAAGATACCGCCTGATTGGAGAGGTTAAGGAGAGGTTTAAACTTAATCTGGCAAATGACTAAATTGAGCACACTGCAAAAACCCTTTTTTCTCTCTTCCGTTAATTTTTCTTTTGCTTTATCTCCACAAATTTAAAGGAACAAAAGAAAAATTAAAAAGTCGTTAGAAAAAAGGTTTTTGCAGTGTATTATGACGCTATGTCTATCAACAGAAGAGACTTTATTAAGGTAGGTGCTGCTGTAGGGGCTGCCTCAATTTTTCCAGCCTGTCTTATCAAATCAGAGGTAGAAGAGGGATATGTCCCTGAGGAGTTAAGGAGGGTAAGCAATCTTACCCTCAATCTTTATAGAAGCGAGTTTGATATAACGAGAGGAACCAGCACAGGATATTCACCTCACTGTGTTAATTGTAAAGGTAACTGTGCATGGAGGACCTTTGAAAAGGATGGACGGATTGTAAGAGAGGAGCAGGTGGCAAGTTATCCACAGATAGCCCCTGATATACCCGATGCCAATCCTCGTGGATGCAACAAAGGCGCACTCCACTCCCAGTCCCTTTACGAGAAGGACCGCCTCTTATTCCCGATGAAGAGGGTTGGGGCAAGAGGGGAAGGGAAATGGAAGAGGATAAGCTGGGATGAGGCACTGCAGGAGATAGCTGAAAAGATTGTGGAGATAGGTAGCAAAGGGGAATTTGATAAAATGATGGTTTATGCAGGGACAGGTATACTCTCACCTGTGCGCAGGTCTGCTGCCTTGCGTTTTGGTTCCCTCCTTGGTGCTGTCAGATTTAATGTGGCAAGTGCTGTTGGAGATATGTTCCCCGGTGCAACTATTGCCTATGGTATCTCTACAGTGGGCTGTAGTTCGGAGGCATGGTATGAGGCAGATTATCTATTAATATGGGGTATAAACCCCACAGTCACAAGAATACCCGATGCCCATTATATCTGGGAAGGGAAATACAGGGGGGCAAGGGTTGTGTCCATATCACCCGATTATAATCCTACAGCAAGACAGAGCAGCCTGTGGATACCGATAAATCCCGGCACAGATAGTTTTTTTGCAATGTCAATGATTCATGTAATTATAAAAGAAAGACTCTACGATGTGGAATTTATCCGTGAACAGACAGATCTACCATTTCTCATAAAGCTTAAGGATAAGAAGATCCTCCGTGAATCAGATTTAATAAAAGGTGGAGAGGAGAATATCTTCTACTTTTATGATGAAAAGAAAGGGGCTCCTGTAAAAGTTAGAGGGAGTGCTGGCAGCAGTGAGTCAACACTTGAATTAGGAGATGTAAGACCTGCACTTGAAGGGACATTCAAGATTAAAAATAGTGATGAAGGAGAGATAGAGGTTACCACTGTCTTTGAAATGATAAAAAGAGAGATAGAGAAATTCTCTCCTGAAGAGACCCAGAAATTTACAGGGATAAACCCGGGCATAGTCTATGATGAGGCGAGGAGATTTGCAAAGGCAAAGAAGGCAATAATAATGCAGGGGTATCGGGTCCATAAATACTTCTGGGGTGTTCTCACATGCTGGGGTGCTGCATTAATGCTGGCATTAACAGGACATACAGGCAGGAGGGGTGGACTGGATATAGACAATGAGTGGGGACTTGGTGAGCTTGGAGCCCTATCCTCTCCAAAGCCAGCACGCTTTGGCTCTGGTTTCCTTGGGGAATGGATGGATGGGGAGATGTGGAGGAGCTTCAACTCCCATTACAGCGATGAAGAATTAAAGAGGAAGGCTGGTATTGATAAGAAAGGAATCCTCCAGCAGATAGATAATGCAATCAATAAAGAGGGATTTTCCTACTTTGGCAAGTCAAAACTTATGCTCCTCTTCCATGATAATCGTTTTTCACGAGATTCTGCCCAGAAGCAGACAGAAAAGGCAATCTTAGATTCTGTGGAGCTCTATGTGAATGTGAATTACAGGATGGATTCTTCAGCCTATCTTGCTGATATAATTCTCCCCTCGGTGACAAACTATGAAAGCTATGAGGTAAGGATTGACCCAGGTTACGGGAGATTTGCAAATATGATGATACCCCCTCCAGGGCTTAAACTCCCCGGCAGTGTTAAATCAGAGTGGGAGATATGTATGCTCCTATGCAAAAAAATCCAGGAGGTTGCTAAAAAGAGGGGGATTGGGAAGATAGATGACCCCAAGTTTAAGACAACGAGGAATCTTGATACCATGTATGAAGAGTTTATAACAGTAGGTGATAAGGAAATAAAAGACTTTAAGAGTGTTCTGGAATGGGTAATGTCCAGGATGCCTGCCTTACAGGGAGCGACCATTGAGGATGCGAAAAAAACCGGCTTTATAGTACCGGGGAGGGCTGCTGGTCAGACAAGTCCTCTATATCCTGATAGACCCTTCTATCCCTTCGAGTTTCAGACTTCACTGAAACAGCCATATTTTACCACCTCAGGGAGACAGCAGTTTTATGTAGATCAGGATTTTTATTTGAAACTGGGATTTGCCACGCCCACTGCAAGGGAGCCCGTTAGACCCAGGAAATATCCCTTTGCCTATTATGACCCTCATACACGCTATGGTATCCACACTACATGGAGGATGAACAAATATCACTTAAGACTTCAGAGGGGTGAGCCTGCAATCTATATAAATCCAAAGGCTGCGGCTGATAGAGGGATAAGGGATGGGGATAGAGTAAGAGTATTCAATGATGTAGGGGAGATGTATGTAATGGCAAAGCTTCACCCGGGCACACCGCCGTATGCCCTCTTGATAGAGCATGCATGGGAGAATCTGCAATTTAAAGATGGCAAGGGATACAACAATGTTGTCCCTGGAGTCATAACGCCTCTTGAGATTGTGGGGAATTACGGACACATGAGCTTTAACCCCTTCTGGGACGGGAATCAGATTACAAGCGAGACATCGGTGGATATTGAGAAGGCGTAAAGATTTATGATTTGATTACAGAGATTAAGTTTAGATTACAGAGATTTTAATCTCCGGAATCTTTTTATAATTGCTGTAATCAAGTATAGGATTGAAATTCCATACTTAAATTTATATATGAGACAACTTGCAATGGTCATGGATTTGAATAAGTGCCTCGGGTGTCAGACATGCACGGCTGCTTGCAAGACCCAGTGGACCAACAGATTCGGCAGGGAATATATGTACTGGAACAATGTGGAGACCCAGCCTGGAAAGGGGTATCCAAAGGGTTATATGGATTACAATGCAGGGTGGGATGAAAAGGGGAATCTTAAAAAAGGAGGACTACCCCGTATCCCTGAGGATTATGGTATTCCCTGGGAGTATAACTATAAAGAACTCTTAAGTGGGGATGCAAAGACCTTAAAGCCAGAGGGTGAAAACACCTGGGGACCAAATTGGGATGAGGATGAAGGAGAAGGAGAATATCCAAACTCATATTTTTTCTACCTCCCGAGGATATGCAATCATTGCACCAATCCAGCTTGTCTTGCAGCCTGTCCTAATAAGGCAATTCATAAGAGAAAAGAGGATGGGATTGTTCTTGTGGATTTGAAGAGGTGCAAGGGTGTAAGGGACTGTATTTCAGCCTGTCCATATAAAAAGGTATATTTCAACCCTAATAGGGCAAAGGCTGAGAAGGGTATCGCAGGGCAGTCAGAAAAGTGTATATTCTGCTTCCCGCGGATAGAGAAGGGTCTCCCCCCAGCCTGTGCAAAACAGTGTGTAGGGAGGATAAGGCATGTAGGTTATCTGAATGATGAAGATAGCCATGTCTATAGACTGGTTAAGAAATGGAAGGTTGCCCTTCCCTTAAGACCTGACTTTGGGACAATCCCCAATGTCTATTATGTGCCACCCTTGAGTCCACCAACCCTGAATCAAGTTCAGGGCAATGAAAAGGGTGAAATTACAGACGAACCGAGGATTCTAATGGAGTTCTTAAAGAAACTCTTTGGGAGTGAGGTTGAAAATGCACTCAAGATATTAAAAGAAGAAATGGATAAAAAAGCGAAGGGTGAAAAATCAGAATTGATGGATATACTGATAGCCTATAAGCACAGTGAGATGTTCAAAATATAACTGACAACTGACAACTAACCACTGACCACTGATTTTTGTATGATGGAAAAATTAAAGCTGTTCATATTGATACTCCTGATGCTGGCGGGGATGGGCTTTATAATTATATATATAAATCATGAAGTGATATTTTATCAACGGCTCGCCACCCCTTTAAACTGGTAATTTATGGAATTCCTTGAACCATTGCAGTTCCCCATATTCGGCAACAGGACGGCTATATGGATTATAGCCCAGTTTCACATCCTCTTTGCCTCTTTTATTCTTGGTGTCCCTCTGTTTGTTGTGATTGCAGAGTATCTCTATATAAGAAAGAGGGATTACAGATATGAAAGGCTGGCAAAAGATATAGCGAGGGTAATGGCAATAGCCTACAGCCTTACCGCCCTTTCCGGGGGAGTCTTTGCATTCCTGCTATTTGCATTGTATCCTGATTTTTCTTATCACATACTAAACAAATTCTCCTACCTCTGGATCCTCTTTTATCCCGGACTTGTTGTTGTCGAGACAATCCTCATGTACCTTTACTACTTTAGTTGGGAGCCTCTTAAGGAAAAAAAGGGTATACATTTATTCATAGGAATTCTGCTGAATATTGTTGGAATAGCAACCCTATTTAATATGGATGCCATTGCATCCTATATGAATACCCCGCCGAGAGACCTGATAAATCCTACACTCTGGGAGAATGTCTACAATTATACATGGATGCCCCTGAATATCCACAGATTAGTAGGGAATATAACATACGGGGGATATATGGTTGGCATGATGGGTGCCTTTTTATATGTGTGGTCAGAAAATAAAGAGGAGAGGGTTTATTATGATTGGATGGGTTATATTGGAAATACCATCGGCGTTGGCGCCATGCTTTTTCTCCCTATCATGGGATATATATATGCAAGGGAGTTTTACAGATATGCCGCTGAATTGGGAATATACATGATGTCCGATAGATTATCTATGTATTTTGAGGCACAGGCAATTGTTGTAGGGCTCATGTTTCTGGCAAGTAATTACTACATCTATCTCAGCATGAAGAGGATAGAAGGGGCTGTGAGGTATGTCCCTATTGTAAGGTTTGGATTTATAGTTGTATTTTTTGCTGCCTGTATCTGGTTCATACCGAGACACTACTTTGCCACTATGGTTCCAGAGGAATGGATGTATGAGGGGATGACAAAGGCAGATTTTTTAAAAACCACAGAGCTGCCTTCTCACCTTGGGTTTTTAGCCCTTATGAAGGCAAAGAATACTGCTGCTGTCCTCCTTCTCCTGGTGACATTACTAAACTATATCATCTATAGAATAGCAGTAAAAAAGGGGAGGATAGAATGGGGGGGGATAGACTTCAGGTCCCAGTATATACTTATATTCCTTGGGTTCAGCGATATATGGCTCATGAATCTTATGGGTGCTGTAAGAGAATTGGTTAGAAAGGATTACCATGTCTATCTCTTATTAAAAGATACCGCACTGGAGGCATATACACCAACACTTGCATATGCCTCCTCTTTAACCACAGCCATAACCTTTGCGTTTTTCACTATCTTCGTATTTATAGTTTGGCTGGGATTAAGGTTTGGTAAAGAGAAGGGGTAATATATGGAGCTCTGGAAAAAAAATAAATTAAAATTGATAAGTTTGATTGCCTTTAATCTCTTGATATGGATTATTAACTCCTTTCTGTATTCCCTACCTGTGGTCTTCAAGGTAGCATTTACTGTATTTACAACAGGGGGATTTCTTATACTTGCTCTGATTGATATCTTCCCTATAGAGAGCTGGCAGGGGAAGAGAATTTTCAAAAACCTTATCCTGACCCTTATTTACGGAACAATTTTTCTGGGAATCCTATGGCTTTATACTGCATATTACAAATTTCCTGCAATGTTCAAGATGACCATAATTGTATATACTCTCCTTACTATCCTTTTTCTTATTCTCATTGACCTTAAACCACTCAAGGAGAAGACAGGTATCAGGGCGGTAAATAGTCTCCTCTTTTTATTTCTTATCATGGGTGGCGGTTATACATTTATGGGCTGGGCATTACCACAATTTGACCCTGCCTATGAGATTGAGAGGCTGAAACCTAAAAAATTTTTCATAGAGGAGGCAGATGAAGAAACAATCCTTTCAGTAGGTGCCCGGGTCTTTAAAGATTATGAATGCTTTAATTGTCACGATATAGAGCCTGGAGGGATACCAAAGAGGGGCCCTGCCCTTGCTGCTGTAGATTTAGGTGATAGAAAAAAGATAAGGGAATCTGTAGTGGATCCGAGAAAGGAAATTGCAAAGGGATATGAAAAGGAATTAAAGACGATGCCTGATTATTACGAAACCCAGATAGAAAAAAATTATCTGGAGGCACTGATAAGGTATCTGGAAAATATAGGAAAAGTGAGAATAACAACAGAAATGATGCCTGAGGGCTGGTGGACTGACCCAAAGATATTAAGAGATGGAAAAGATATCTTTGAGGGAATAAAGAATCCTGATGTGGCATGCAGTGTATGTCATGGTAAAGATGGGATACCCCTGATGACAGAGGCAGCAGACCTAAGGGATGTGGCGGAAATAAGTAAACTCTCCGATGCAGACCTCTTCAAGGTTGTTTCTGAAGGGAGACCTGATACACCAATGGCTGCATGGAAAGACTATCTTTCCAATGAAGATATATGGAAGGTTATAGCCTATATCAATATGTTCCACCATGGTGGGAGGGCAGAGGTTCATAAAAAGGGGGAGGGGATTCCTGCTGTTGCAATTAATCAGCCTGTAGTTCCAGTAATACCTGAGTAACTATTTATACTAAGAGCAATTAATAACTTAACGATATTTAAATATAACATTTTGATTTTATAAGCAAAATAATAGTTATATATCAATTTATTTAATGCCTTCAGTATAGAAAGGAGGTGAAATTAAGTATAGTGAGGGGATAAAGTTCTTAACTATAAGAAAGGAGGTTAATAAAATGAAACGAAATGGTTTGGGAGTAAAAAGTTTTATACTTGGTTTTATTTTAGCAGTAACAATATTTATTTCTGAGATATCATTCGCCACAAATGGCACACAGATGATTGGTTATGGTTCTAAATCAGTAGGCATGGGTGGTGCTGACCTGGCAATAGCCAATGATGCTACAGCTATAAACGCAAATCCAGCCACCCTTACAGGCTTAAAATCTGAGATAGATTTTGATTTTACCGCCTTTGGTCCTCAGGTTCACCACACCTCTTCGGCTGGCGATACCGATGGTAAAAACCCCTATTTTTATATGCCGCTTCTTGCATATGTAAGCGGGGGGAGTCCTATCTCTTGGGGCATTGGAGTATTTCCACAGGGTGGTATGGGGGTAGATTATAAGGATAAGGTTAAAAATGCAATGGGGCAAACAGATAGTCTTTATTCTAACCTAAGTTATATGAGGATTGTCCCTGCTGTTGCCTATCAGGTTAATGACCAGTTTTCACTCGGTCTTGGACTTCAGCTCGGTTACTCCACCTTTGATATGGAATATACTCCAAAGGCAGGTATGGAATTTAAAAATGCGTCATCATTGGCTTATGGTGCAAGGATAGGTGCCTTGTTCAAGGTAAATGAGCAGGTCTCTATCGGGGCTATATACAATACAAAACAGTCTTTTGAATATGATGGAGATTTTAAATATAATAATCCTGCTATTCCAATGAGTGCAAGCGGAAAGTCAAAATTTAAGGATTTTTCCTGGCCCTCGGAAATTGGTGTAGGGATTTCATATAAGCCTTCTGATGAATTAACATTGGGATTGGATGTAAGTCAGTTACAGTGGTCAGATGCAGTGAATAAACCATATCTTGCCCCTGATATTGCAGGTTTTACCACTATACCGTTTACAATGGAATGGGAGAATCAGACAGTTATTGCCCTTGGTGGGGCATATAAGTTGAATGATTCGCTGACAGGGCGGTTAGGGTATAATTACGGGAAGAATCCTGTGCCTGATAAGAATTTAAACACTCTTTTCCCAGCAATTCAGGAGAGTCATTTAACATTTGGAGTTGGATATGAAAGTGGTGGACCTATGACAATAGATGGATACTTTGTATATGCCCCTGAGGCAAAGCAGACAAACGCAGCAGGAGGCAATACTGAGAAGATGAGTCAGACTACATTGGGGATTCAAGTGGGTTACAAATTTTAATCTTTAATTTATTCATTGGCTCCCCATGAAAAACTGATTTTACTAATTACATTTTTAACAAGTAGAAATTAGTTTTACCTATGATCACCATAATGCTCACCTGCGAATAAAGAGATGAAGATATTAAAGAATAGATGCAACTGGTTTATCTTTTTTACAATTTTTTTTATTGGTTTGCTTTTTGTAGATAGTCTTGCAATAGCAGGGGATGTTTCCACTGCCAGTAACTCTACAGAGAAGAGAAGTATCGGTTTTGAAGATATTATCAGCAAGGGGAATGCCTTAAAGTTTTATGGTTTTATAAGGCTGGATATTATTTACGATGACTCAAAGACGGATAATGCACAGATACCGTTCTATGTTCTTTCAGAGGATGTGTCAGCCGGAGGTAAGCAGGACGATACGGTTTATACCATGCACCCCCGTTTATCCAGGCTTGGCATAGATTTTACAGGCAGCGAAACATCTTATCTTTTCAATGGAAAAGTTACTGGAAAGTTTGAGATAGATTTTCAGAACAGGGTGCCAGGTGTATCTGACCCAGACTCAGGGGTCGAGTCCAGGGCATTACCGCGCATCAGACATATGTATCTCAGATTCAAATGGAATAATTTTTTTCTGCTTGGTGGTCAGAATTGGGATATAATCTCTCCACTGATACCTTCTGTCAGCAATGATACGCTGATGTGGAATGCAGGAAATATAGGTGACAGGCGAGCCCAATTACGCATCGGTTATGAGCCACAGATTGGCAATAACGAACTCTCCTTTGTAGGCGGTATAGCTCTTACCGGGGCAGTGGACAGGAAGGACCTCGACAAAAACGGCATACGGGATGGCGAAGACTCGGGTATGCCGCAAATTTAAGGTCGTGCAGGTTATACATTTGCAGTTCCATGGGTAACAGGAAAGAAGGCTGTAACCGATATCTGGGGGGCTTATCTGTGGGATGATGCCAACGCAGCGGGGAAATATACAGGAAATATAATAGGTATAGATTTCAGCATCCCTCTTGCAGAAAAATTGTCAGTAAGGGGTGAGACATGGTCAGGACAGAACCTCTCTGATTTTAGAGGGGGAATAGGTCAGGGGGTAAATCCAACTGCAAAGAAGGAGATTAAAAGTGCAGGGGGCTGGATAGAGCTTCTCTATAGTTCAACGATAAATTCTGTGGCTGTCGGCTGGACATTAGATGACCCTGATGACAATGACCTCCCGACCAGCAATGCTATTGCCGCAAATGGAACGACCTCAGACGGCAGGACAAAAAACCAGTCATATTACATTGCCTACAGATTCAAACCAGGCAGCGGCATTGAGATAGGCATAGATTATATATATTGGCAGACATATTACAGAACTCTAAAGGAGGGAATAAATAACAGGGTTAATATGGTGCTACAGTATAATTTTTGATTTTTATGGTGTATACCGATGTTCTTACCTCTGAAGAATATGATGCGTGGTATTATACGGACAGGGGTAAATATATAAGCGGGCTTGAAAAGGATGTTTTGCTGAAAATGATAAAGCCATCAGCCATCAGCCATCAGCCATCAGCTATTGATATAGCATGCGGCACAGGTTATTTTACACAGTTTTTGGGTAACTATTGCGGTAGTATTGTAGGAGTTGATACATCTATGGAGATGATTAAATATGCCATGAAAAATCGTAAAGACTCAAATATTAGATATCTTGTCGCAGATGCGGAGAGTCTTCCCTTTAAAAATGGGAGTTTTGATATGTCGGTATCTATGACAGCAATAAATTTCTTCAAAAATCCTGTGAGGGCTGTCACAGAGGCAATAAGAGTCAGCAAAAAGAGGATTGTCCTCGGTGTGCTGAACAAATGGAGTATCCTCTCGGTCTTCAAAAGAATAAAGGCTTATTTGAAGGAGACTTCATATTCTGATGCCTGTTTTTATAATCAAAGGGAGATAGTAAATATGCTTTCTGCTTTTCCACAAATTAAAAAAGCAAAAAAAATACATGCCTATTTTCTCCCGTTTCCACGACTCCAGTCAATTCTCTCAAAAATTGAGAGGATTATACCCTCATGGCTTCCCTTTGGCGGATTTATGGGGATTGCAGGAGAAATAGAAAAAAGATAGGGGGTAAGTTTTATGATGCCTGAGATAATGGAAAGGTATTGGTGGGGGTGGGGTATAGGACCAATATTTATGCTCCTGTTCTGGATTCTGATAATTATTGGAGCTATCGCACTGATTAAATACCTAACTACTCAAACAGGGGGTAAGACCGAAGAATCGGCTCTGGAGATTCTAAAAAAGAGGTATGCAAAGGGTGAGATCAGTAAAGAAGAATTTGAGGAAAAGAAAAGGGATATTGTATAATTTCAAAGGCTTAAAAATATTTGTGTAATTAGTCTTATTCATGTCATTTGTAATTATTTTTATTTATTTTCTGTATTCTGTGGTTACTAATGTATAAACAGAAAGGGAGGTTAATATGCGCATAGTAATTATCGGAGGTATTGCTGGTGGTGCATCGGCTGCTGCAAAGGCGAGGAGAATAAATGAAGATGCAGAGATTCTCCTCTATGAAAAGGGTCCGCACATAAGTTTTGCCTCCTGCGGATTGCCCTATCTGATTTCTGGTGAAGTTAAAGATGAAAAATCACTCCTCCTCTGGTCTGCAAAGGACTTTTCTTCAGTTTTCAATGTGAAAATAAATCCTGAGCATGAGGTGCTGAAGATTGACCGTGAGAAAAAGAAATTGGAAATTAAAGACCCCTCTGGAAAGACATTTTTTGAATCATATGACAGATTGATACTCTCCCCTGGCACAGAACCTATATTGCCTGTAAATAATGCCCTTGAATTTAAAAATGTCTTTACCTTAAGGAGCATTGACGATGCTGTCTCTATTAAGGAGAGGCTGAGAAGGGGCAGGCATATTACTGTAATAGGCTCTGGTTTTATCGGACTTGAAGCTGTTGAGGCACTGATAAAACTCAAAAAAGAGATAACACTCATTGAAATTCTTCCTCAGGTCATGCCTCAGCTTGACCCTGAGATGGCAGGTTACATTGAGGAGCATCTCCTATTAAATAAGGTTAGTCTTATTCTGAACGATTCAGTAAAGGAATTCTCCGGCAACCCTGTAGAAAAAATTATTTTAAAAAGTGGGAAGTCAATAAAAACCGACCTCATTATAATAGGGACAGGGGTTAGACCAAATGTAAGACTTGCCAGGGAATGCGGATTAAAGATTGGCTCCTTCGGTGGAATTGAGGTAAACGAGAGAATGCAGACCTCTGATGAAAGCATATATGCCTGCGGTGATGCCGTTGAAGTTACAAATATGATTACGAATAAAAAAACCCTTATCCCGCTGGCAGGACCTGCACAGAGACAGGGGAGGGTTGCAGGGACAAATGCAGCCGGTGGGAATCTTATATATAACGGTGCTATTGCAACCTTTGCAGTGAGGGTCTTAAATCTAATTGCCGGAAAGACAGGCTTGAGTGAAAGGGAGGCAAAAAGGGAAGGACTTGACTACCTCGTTTCATATACCCATTCGCCCAATCATGTGGGGTGGTTTCCAGAGGCTAAGCTTATGGCTGTAAAGGTGATTTTTGAGAAAGATACCGGCAGGCTTCTCGGTGCCCAGATAGTTGGAAGCGATGGGGTTGACAAGAGGATAGATATCTTTGCCACTGCCTGCAGAGCTGGCATGACCGTTTACAATCTTGAAAATCTTGACCTCTCCTACACACCGCCCTTCAGCTCGCCAAAGGACCCTGTAAATATTGCATCACAGGTAGCATCTAATATATTGAGAAAGGATGTTGAAGTTATGATACCCTATGAATTGAATGGAGAATACCAGGTTCTTGATGTATTGAAGGCGCCCATGTTCTTGAGGGACTCTATCTCAGGTGCAAAGAATATCCCGATTTCAAAATTACGGGATAGGCTCGGTGAACTGGAAAATAAAAAGATTGCCATTTATTGTCCTGTTGGATATACTTCTTATCTCGCTTACAGGATTTTAAAGCATCACGGATTTGATGTAAAAAATCTCTCAGGTGGTTATGAGACATGGAAGATGTTTCAAAAACCAGAAAAATAAGCCACAGAAAAAATAGAACGCAGATTACACGGATTTAAACAGATTTACGCAGATTTTAAAATTAACTACGAAGCATAAGAAATATTTTAAAATCTTTATATTCTTCGTGAGCTTCGTGGTTTAATTGGGAGGACATATGGGGAAAAATATAGTCATCCTCGGTGGCGGAATCGGCGGACTTGTCGCTGCCAATCGGCTAAGGCAGTCCTTGCCATATGGAAATAAAATCATAATAATTGAGAGGGAATCACTCCACACCTTTGCCCCATCGTTTCTATGGGTTATGACAGGGGTTCGGAAGCCAGAGGAGGTTACGAGGGAAGTACGCCAACTTGTACGTGATGATATTGATGTAGTCCATGACGAGGCAGAGCGAATAGATATTGCGAATTGCCGGGTTGAAACCGCTTCAAATACATTAAGTTATGACTATTTAATCGTTGCTGCTGGTGCCGGGCTTGCTCCGGAGCTCATCCATGGTATTACTGAAGAGACACACACATTTTACACGCTCAAGGGGTCGCAGAAATTGCACAAGACACTTGAAAATTTTCAAGGCGGAGAGATAGCAATAGTGGTGAGTTCACTCCCCTATAAATGTCCGGGTGCACCGCACGAAGGAGCAATGCTAATCGCAGATTATTTCCAGAGAAAGGGAATGGGGGATAAAGTAAATATTCATTTATTCACTCCAGAGCCGCAGCCGATGCCGGTTGCAGGTCCTGAACTTGGCGCTGCACTAAGACAGATGCTTGAATCAAAGAGAATTACTTTTCATCCACAGCATAAATTGAATTTGATTAATTCACAGACCCATGAACTTTCTTTTCATGACAAAGAACCGGCACATTACGATTTGCTTATTGTTATTGCACCACATCAGGGACCAAAGATTGTGCGTGAGGCAGGTTTATCAAACGAGGCAGGCTGGATTCCGGTGGATCGTTCTACACTCAGAACCAAATATGAAAATATCTATGCTGTTGGTGATGCAGCAGCGATTTCAATCCCCGGCCGCTGGAAACCAGATATGCCATTAATGCTGCCAAAGGCTGGTATCTTTGCCCATGAGCAAGCCGAAGTTGTAGCTCAGCGTATTACCGATGAGATACATGGTCGTATCCCTAAAGCAGAATTTTCGGGAATGGGTTATTGTGTGCTGGAAACAGGGGGAGGTCTCGCTGGTTTTGCCTCTGGTAACTTTTTTGCTGAGCCGTCACCAAGCGTTAAGCTTCACAAGATTGGACGAAAATGGCATATGGGCAAGGTATTGTTTGAACAATGGTGGCTGTCCCCATTTAGTGCAAGGCGTGAGATGTTGAGATTTGTAATAAATACAGGAGGTAAATTTCTCAGAATTCCTGCAAGTGTATAGAGAGAGTTCTGTGTAACTAATTCACACTGAAAAATGACATTTTTCAGTATCAACTAACTAAGAGTCTTCTGGTTTATATTTAAAGTATGAATAATTTTGAAAGGAGGTGAGAAAATGAAATTGGTAAAGAAAATTATAGTTATCATGCTTTCAGTATTTCTACTCTCAGGGACAGTTGCTATGGCTGCAGAAAAACATAAGAAAGAAATGATGATGGGGCATAAGAAGGGAATGATGATGGAAGATATGGAGGAACATCACAAGATGATGAATGAAATGATGCAGTCAGTTTCTGACCTTGCCGGCATAGTAAAGGACTCTGTTACTGATAAGGCTGCAAAGGATAAGTGCGATGCCATTATTGCCAGGGTTGGAGAATTGATAAAGAGACATGATGAGATGTATAAAGCCCATCAGCAGAAAATGGACGAGATGATGAAGTCCCATCAGGAAAAGATGAAACAGCGGGGCGAAAAGATGTAATGCCCCTCAGCAGCAACACGAACTCTTCATGTCAGCTATCAGCTATTTCTGAATGCTGATGGCTGACGACTGAAGACTTATTTCTAAGCCTGTTTACCAGATTATGTGCAAGGCGGATTGGTTCTGGTATTCTGTAATTCTTTGTGCATTGCTGAATAACTTTTATTGAAGTTTGCAGGTCAATTTTATGTCCAATTGATACAAATACAGGCTTTGTATTTGACTTTGTTCTTACTACGGCTCCTATTACATTTTCTCTATTGTCATATAGATAACTAAAATCCCCTTTATTTTCTCCCGGTTCTTTGTATGTGCCAAAGAGTTTTGACTTTGCACAGCCTATGGTCGGCTTATTGAGGATTATCCCAAGATGTGAGGCAATCCCCATACCCCTCGGATGGGCAATCCCCTGCCCGTCAAAGATTATTAGAGCAGGCTCTATCGTAAGTTTTTCAAATGCCTTTAAAAGAATTGGTGCCTCTCTGAATGCTAAAAGTCCCGGTATATAGGGAAATGTTATCTCCCCTTTAACCCATTTTTCCTCTACAATCTCTAAGTCTGGAAACCTCATTACAACTACAACTGCATATCCCAAAGGACTCAACCTATTGCAGGAAATATCCGCACCAGCAATATATCTTACATTTTTAAAGGCTGATGGCTGATGACTGACGACAATCCTTTTTCTCAAATCTTTCTGAATATCTATTGCCTCTGCTGGAGAAACATTCCATTTGTGAAGGTTTTTGTATTGCATATAAATTAATTATCTCATATTATTAATTCTCATAAAATGCAAATAAGATATAGAGGGGTTCAATAAAGTGTGTTTTATGCTAAAATAAATAAAATTAAACCTTTGGAGGCAAATATGAAGACAGCAAAACTGAGTATAGACATATCAGAGGATGTGTATTCCACACTTGAGATAGAGGGATATACTAAGTCAAAGCTTGAAAAAAAATGTAAGGGAGACTTTTGCAATAAGCCTTTTTTCTGATGGTGTTCTCTCCTTTGGCAAGGCAGCAGAGCTTGCTGGCGTGAACAAATGGAAATTTATGGACCTTTTAAGAGAAAAGAAAATAACATTTTATGAGCCCACTGAAGAGGAAATATTAGAAGAATACAAGCTAATAGGCAAAGTAGCTGAGGGAGTGAAGCGTGAAGGTCATAAGTAACTCCTCCCCTTTAATTGTACTTACCAAAATCAACCGCATAGACCTTTTAAAACATCTATTCACTTCTGTTTACATTTCTGAAGAGGTTTACAGGGAAGTTTATAAGATTAAAAAAGAACATTGTCCAAAATGGATAAAGATTGCAGAGGAATCGCATACAAAAACGGTCTGTTGGCTGATATACAAAAGGAACTTTTAAATCTCAGAGAAAAAGGCTACTGGATTACTGACTATTATATTGAGGAGATAACCAAACGATTTCAAAACCGCTGACCTGATAAAAATTTGAACATAACATAGATTATATATTCGTGGCATATTGAAATAAGACTTGCTTTGAGGAAAAGTAAATCGTTAAACAAAATATGCGTATTCATTATAATTCACTAAGAGATTTTCTGGCAAGGCTTGAGAGTGAAGGAGAATTAATAAGGATAAAAGAGAAGGTCTCTCCAATCCTTGAGGTTACAGAGATAACAGACAGAATTTGTAAGTCCAGTGATGGAGGGAAGGCAATCCTCTTTGAGAATGTGGATGGCTCTGATCCCCGATTAAATAATTCGGGGACAGGCGTGCCTGTTCTTATCAATACCTTTGGCAGTAAAAAGAGAATGGCTATGGCACTCGGTGTTAATGATGTGGAGGAGGTAGCAAGGGATATACAGGAACTGATTGAATTAAAGCCGCCACAAAATCTTATTGAAAAGATAAAATTTCTCCCACGACTCTTTGAAATATCCCATTACCCTCCAAAGATTATCACAGGTAAAGCCACATGTCATGAAGTGGTCTTAACAGGCGATGAAATAGACCTCTTTAAATTCCCTATTCTAAAATGCTGGCCCCTTGATGGCGGAAGATTTATTACTCTACCTGTAGTCTTTACAAAGAGTCTTAAAAGTGGAAAGAGGAATGTCGGTATGTATCGGATGCAGGTGTATGATAAAAAAACCACAGGTATGCACTGGCATATACATAAGGATGGTGCAATGCACTACGATGAATACAGAAAGGCAGGGAAGAGGATGGAAGTGGCAGTTGCAATAGGGACAGACCCTGTGGTGACTTATGCTGCAACAGCACCCCTCCCTTATGGTATAGATGAACTCCTCTTTGCCGGCATGATAAGAAAAACAGGGGTTGAACTGGTTAAATGTAAGACAATTGATATGGAAGTGCCTGCCACAGCAGAGATTGTCCTTGAAGGATATGTAGAACCAGAAGAGTTGAGAGAAGAAGGTCCATTTGGAGACCATACAGGATATTATTCCTTAAAAGGTGATTATCCTGTATTCCATATTACTGCAATTACCCACAGAAAAAATCTAATTTATTCTACAACCATTGTCGGGAAGCCTCCAATGGAGGATTGTTATATGGGTAAGGCAACAGAGAGGATATTCCTGCCGATGCTTAGGGCATTAAATCCTGAAATTGTAGATATAGACCTCCCATGGGAAGGGGTCTTTCATAATTGTGTGATAGTATCCATGAAAAAGAGATACCCCATGCATGCAAGAAAATTAATGACCTCCCTGTGGGGTTCAGGACAGATGAGTTTTTCAAAGATGATATTGACTGTGGATGATGGTATCAATGTTCATAACTACAGAGAAATTGCCTCTATTCTGTTAAATAATATTAATATTGAAAAAGATATATTTATAACGGAAGGGATACTTGATGTGCTGGACCACTCTGCCCCCAATCCGCTTTACGGTTCAAAGGTTGGAATTGATGCTACAAAAAAGATAGAAGGGGAGGGGAGGGAAGGTGGAATGCGGAATGCAGAATGCGGAGTTAGGAGTTTTGAGCCGGCAACTCACAGCATAAAAGACATGATATTAGATATTGAAAACATAAATATTCCCATAGGAAATGAGAGAACAGAGATGCTATTTATCTCAATAAAGAAAAATAAACCCTACCATGTAAAATCACTGGCGGAGGAGCTTTCTAAAATTATATCTGCTGATTGTGCAGGAATATTAATTGTTCTTGATAACGATGTAGATATAAATAATATCTCTATGGTAACATGGAAGATATTTAATAATGTAGACCCTAAAAGGGATTTCTATTTTGTTGATAGGAGATTAATAATAGATGCTACAAGGAAATGGAAAGAGGAAGGGCATGCGAGGGATTGGCCTCCGGAGATTGTCATGGATTTAGAGGTAAAAAAGAATATTGATATGAGGTTCTCTAAGACTGCTCTTTAGTATCTAAATCACAGATAGAAGTTATGGAACTATGAAATATAAACTTACACTGATTTACCCTGCCCATAAAAAAAACCTTAATGGGAATAAAAGTAAGAGGGGTAAATACCCTATCCCTCAATTGAGTCTTCCCACCATTGCCGGTCTTACTGATGACCGTTTTGAAGTGAGCATTATAGATGATAATATTGAGGATATAGATTTTGATGCAAAGCCTAACCTTGTAGGGATAACTACAATGACTACTCTTGCCCCACGTGCTTATGTAATAGCTCAGGAGTTTAGGAAAAGAGGTATCCCTGTAGTCCTTGGTGGCATACATGCCTCAATGATACCCGAGGAGGCATCGGCGTATGCAGACTCAATTGTAGTCGGAGAGGCTGAGGGTATATGGCAGACCGTTCTGGAAGATTTTATTCATGGGAAATTAAAAAAGATATATAAAGGCACAGGACAATCCAGGCTGACAAATCTGCCAAGACCGAGGTTGGATTTACTTAAAAGGAATAGATATTTCTCAACAAACTTGATTATGGCTTCACGGGGTTGTCCTCATGACTGCTATTACTGTTCTGTAACGACATTCTGGGGCAGGAGTTTCAGGTATAGACCCATTGCGGATATTATAGAGGAGTTAAAATTATTAAAAGGCAGAATGGTCTTTTTTGCGGATGATAATTTATACGGCAATAAGATTTATGCCAAGAAATTATTCAGGGAGATGATACCCCTCAGAAAAAAATGGTCATGTCAGGGGGACAGCCTGATTGCAAATGATGATGAACTCTTGAGTCTGGCTGCTGAAAGTGGATGTCAGTGGATATTTATTGGCATAGAATCCCTATCTGAAAAGAACCTTTTAAAGATGAGGAAATCATTTAATAAGGTTCATCAATACAAAGAGTCTTTTAAGAAGATACATTCTGCAGGTATAAATATATTCGGCTCATTTATCTTTGGCTTGGATGAAGATGATGAGAATGTATTTAAGGATACTGTGGATTTTGCAATTGATGCAAAACTGGATGCGGCAAATTTTTATATACTTACACCGCTGCCCGGGACAAAACTGTTTCAAGAGATGAAGGAGACAGGCAGGTTATTACATACTCAGTGGGACAGATATGATGCCAATCATGTGGTATTCAGACCTGCAAAAATGACCCCTGAACAGCTTATAGAAGGGCTGATATTTTCTTACAGGTATTTTTATTCTATCCCTTCCATATTTAAAAGGATGTTGCGGCATGATAATAAAAAACTTATTCAGTCACTTGAATTGAACATAGGCAGATTCTTGAGGAGAAAAAGATTTGAAAAAGTATGCAGGATGGAGGATATACCATGTCCGCATTAAAACCAATCCTGCAACTTTGACTCTGTGAGTATTATCCCATGACCGGAAACGAAATTAGAAAAAAATTTCTTGATTATTTTAAAGGTAAAGGACATAGGATTGTGAAAAGTTCCTCACTCATACCTGAATCTGACCCTACACTTTTGTTTACAAATGCAGGGATGGTTCAGTTTAAAGATGTGTTACTCGGGAGGGAGAAGAGGGATTATAAAAGGGCTGCCTCGTCTCAGAAATGTGTAAGGGCAGGGGGAAAGCATAATGACCTTGAGGTGGTGGGGAGGACAGCACGGCATCACACATTCTTTGAGATGCTTGGCAACTTCTCTTTCGGCGATTATTTTAAGGAAGGGGCAATTGAGTATGGCTGGGAGTTCATTACGGATATTATAAAAATTCCTCAGGACAGACTCTGGATTACTGTTTATAGGGATGATGATGAGGCATTCAGAATCTGGAATGAGAAGATTGGAATACCCGCCAATAAAATTGTAAGGCTCGGTGAGAAGGACAATTTCTGGAGTATGGGTGATATAGGTCCATGTGGTCCCTGCTCGGAGATTCATATAGACCAAGGGGAAGGGATAGGGTGCGGCAGACCTGAATGTAATGTTGAATGTGACTGTGACAGGTTTATGGAGGTATGGAATCTTGTATTCATGCAGTATAACAGGGATGCGGATGGAAAGCTTGCTCCACTTCCAAACCCAAGCATAGATACCGGGATGGGGCTGGAGAGGCTCTCTGCCGTGGCACAGAATGTTAAAAGTAACTTCGATTCTGACCTCTTAAGACCAATAATAACCTTTACAGAAAGGCTTTTTGAAAAGAGATATGTAGGGCAGGGCTTTAGCCCTGCGGATATTTCCTTCAGGGTAATAGCAGATCACTCAAGGGCAGCCACCTTCCTTATAGGTGACGGTGTCATGCCTTCAAATGAGGGCAGGGGATATGTGTTGAGGAGAATCATACGCCGTGCATCAAGACACAGCAGGATGCTTGGAAAAAACGAGCCGTTTTTATTCAAAACCTCTGATGTTGTAATTGACTTGATGAAAGATACATATCCTGAACTACTTGATAGAAGGGAGTATATTTCAAAGGTGATTTCTACTGAGGAGGAGAGATTCAGCAGTACACTTGATTACGGCATGAAGATGCTGAATGACATGGTTGAAAGCCTAAAGGCAAAGAGGGAAAGGCTGATACGAGGTGAAGATGCATTCAAGCTGTATGATACTTATGGATTCCCCCTTGACCTTACAGAGGATATAGCAAGAGACAGTGGGCTTGCAGTTGATTCGGCTGGATTTAACAGGGCGATGGAGGTGCAGAAGGAGAGGGCAAGGGCATCATGGAAAGGTTCTGGAGAAGAGGGGATTAAGTCTATATACAGAGATATAGTTCATAAAATAAAAGGGACTCAATTTATTGGATATAAGCATCTGGAATCAGAGGGAACAGTCCTCTCGCTGATAAAAGGTAATGATATGGTTAAATCGGCATCAGAAGGTGAGCAGGTTGAGATAGTATTGGATAAAACACCATTCTATGGTGAGTCGGGCGGGCAGGTAGGTGATACAGGAAAGATTTGGAATGATGATACCCATATAGATGTGGTAGATACAAAAAAACCTTTGCAGAGTCTAATTGTTCATAGTTGTATTGTTAAAAAAGGAAATATAAAGGTTGGCGATGTGATAACAATTTCAGTTTCTGATGAGAAGCGAAGGGCAATAGCATTAAATCACTCTGCCACTCACCTGCTTCACACTGCCTTGAGGGATGTCCTCGGAGACCATGTAAAACAGGCAGGCTCGCTTGTTGCCCCTGACAGACTCCGCTTTGACTATACACATTTCTCTGCACTGAATATAAAAGAACTGCACAGGGTTGAAGAAATAGTAAACCAAAAAATAAGGGAGAATTATCCTGTGGAAACCTCAGTTACTGGATTGGAAGAGGCTATTAAAAAGGGGGCAACAGCACTTTTTGGAGAGAAATACGGAGAAGAGGTAAGGATTGTAAAGATGGGGGATTACAGTATGGAGTTATGCGGCGGGACTCATGTGAATGCTACAGGGGATATAGGATTATTTAAGATAGTCCATGAGGGCAGTATAGCATCAGGTATCAGAAGGATAGAGGCACTCACAGGCGAAGGTGCGTATAGATATGTAAGGCAGGAAGAAGATAGCCTGCTTGAAATAAGAGAGGTGCTCAAATCGCCTCCATTTGAAGAGTTGACAAGGATTAGAAAGATTTTAGACAGAAATAAGGAATTGGAGAGAGAGTTGCAAAAGCAGAAAGAGAAAATAACAAAGGACATGAGCGGTGACACAGTATCAGAAATAAAGTCTATAAAGGGGATAAATGTCCTTTCAAAAAATCTCGGGAATTTTGATATTAAAGATTTAAGAACATTTGTAGATTCCACAAAGGTAAGGATTAAGTCAGGTGTTGTTGTTGTGGGTGCGGTAACAGATGGCAAGGTATCACTTGTTGCAGGTGTTACAAAGGATTTGACCACTAAACTAAATGCAGGGGAGATAGTAAAACAGACTGCTGTTATTGTGGATGGGAGCGGAGGCGGTAGGGCAGATATGGCACAGGCAGGAGGAAAGAACCCTGCAAAACTCAATGAGGCACTGGAAAAGGTGTATGAAATTGTTGAGAAGATGCTGTAGAGATTGAAATGTAGAGATACCACCTTAAGAGCCGTTTCAGGATCTCTTTGAGGGGTAATTGATTGGAGACAATAATCCCAAAGTGGGTTTTACCTGTAGCTGCATATTCATTAGAGATCTCGACGAAGTGTTTAATGTTATGAGTAAGGATTGTCCTTCCCTCTGAGATAGCAAATTCTATCTGTTCGTAGTCTGAAAGTGTTTTCATTCTGACTTCAGTGGCAGAAGTAACATCGTATCCACGTTCTCGCAGTATCCTTGAAATAAGGGGGTCTATATCTTCATCGAGGTAGAGTTTGTGTTTGCTCATGAGATGGGTCAAACTGGCGATGGAGATCTTCTTCGGTATTATCGGCTATATCCTCGGTAATCTCATCTGTATTGTCATAATAATAGGCAAGGGCATCATAAACCTTAGAGAGGGTAAGATGCGGAAACTTTTCCACCATCTCTTCCGGGGTAAGCCCAAGATGAAGGACATAATGAACAACCGAGCGAACCGGGAACCTGCTCCCAGCAATAACTGGACTCCCTCCACACACATTAGGATCACGGATAATATGGGGATGATAAATTTTTGGAGATACAATTGGCATATTTAAATTGTATCAGAATTGAATAATAAGTCAAACCTATTTGTTTTTTTGCTCCTTTATAGCCTTAATCAGTAAAAGCAGAAAGAATGTGCCACTCAAAGATGTTACAATAAGGGGTGCAGTTGGGAGGTCAAATTTATACGATAGGGCTATTCCGAATAGACTTGCCATGAGTCCAACCAGCTAACCTATCACAAGCATTGTATGATTTTTTTTGTAAAAAGCCTTCCTATGAGTGCAGGTATAAGGAATGAAAAGACCTGTAAAATGCCGGCCATTTGAATGGATTTCACAAGCACTACAGCAAATCTCATAAAAAAGAGGAATTCCCATCGCATATTCACCATACCATATCGCGTCCTCCTATGCTTTCTCCACTCCCTGTAGCATTTGGACCGTAAAGCCCTGAAAAACCAATATTAGCTGTAATGTCCTCTGTCATATCCCATGAAGGGTGCTTCGGGTTGATACGGCCAAATTCTGTAAAGAAGTGTCCTGCCTCGAGCTGTAACACATAGGGAAGAGATAAGGTGGTCATGAATACCTCCTCCATCTCTACATCTTTAGTCAACAGAATGAGAGGTGGACTTATTGACCTGCTTTCATGGAAATACTACAATATCTATAGAATTTAAAATCCTGATGTATGGCACTTTTATTTTAAATGAATAAAATCCTGATTTTTGCAAAATCGCCAATCAAAGGAAAGGTAAAGACCCGCTTAAAAAAAGATACCCCTCTAACCGATGACGATATCCTTAAGCTATACACAGCCTTTTTAAAAGACACAATTGTCTCAGCCTCCCTCTCAAAAGCACAGAGGATTTATGTGGCATACTATCCAGAAGATTCAAGAGAGGTTATGTATAACATAATTTTTCAATCTTCCGACCCATCCGCTGGATGGGTGCCCCGCAATCTTCAATCTTCAATTGAACTATTTCCCCAGTCAGGCAGCGATTTTGATACAAGACTAACAAATGCCTTAAAAAATATTCACAATAACAACAGTGATAATATAATTATACTTGGCAGTGACTCTCCTCTCATACAGCCTGATACTATAAACAAAGCATTTAAGTTTTTGTCAACTCCGAACTCCAAACTCCGAACTCCGAACTTTAGTGAGGCTATGGTTTTAGGTCCAAGTGGTGAAGGTGGTGTGTATCTAATAGGGTTAAAGTATGAAGGCAATATCAACTTTAAGGGAGTTTTTACTTCTGGAAATGAAAGTGATAACCTCCTGAAAATCGCCAGAAGAAAAAAAATGCCGCTCCTTATTCTTGAAGAATTAACAGATGTGGATGTAAAATCAGATTTGATAACTTTAATAAGTAATCTTTCTATGATGAAATATTCTTCTAAATATGCAAGAATATATCTGCCTAAGCATACAATAAGGGTTATCAAGAGGCTCGGTTTAGGTATAGATAGAAAAGGTGATGGAACGAGAGAAAAGTATTTAACAATTGGAAAAATTTACGCAGACTAAAGTTTGCGGCTACCATCTAATATGAGAATAGGTTTTGGATACGATGTTCATAGGTTCGTAGAGAATAGAAGTCTGATACTTGGTGCGGTAGAAATATCTTATAATAAAGGGCTTGCAGGTCATTCGGATGCAGATGTCCTTCTCCATGCAATATGTGATGCACTCCTCGGGGCTGCCGCTGCAGGCGATATAGGCAGGCATTTTCCTGATACATCACCTGAATTTAAGAATATATCGAGCTTAAAACTTCTCAGAAGGGTATTTTTATTATTGAACGATAAAGGATTTGTAGTGAATAATATAGATTCAACCATTGTGGCACAGGAGCCGAGGCTTGCTGATTACATACCTGAAATGGTTAAAAATATTGCAGAAGTTCTTGAGGTGAGCAAAGGGGCGATAAATATAAAGGCTACCACCTCTGAAGGTCTTGGTTTTACAGGAAGGGTTGAAGGCATTTCTGCATATGTGGCAGCAACAATAACTGAGTTAAAGGTAAAGAGTGAAGAGTGAAGAATTAACTATAAATACTGAACACTCTAAAAAATATCATCAGGCTGCATTTGTGTATCTTTTGAATGCACTGGTCTATTTCTTTGTGGCTACCTTCAGGATGCCGCCGCACGATTTCGGCATATGGAATTATCTTTTTTATACCCTCGGCGTCATTTTTGCTGTAATCTTTCCATACCTCATATATAAAGAATACAGGATATTTACGGCAATACTATCTGTCATATACCTCATAAGAACTGTTGTTACATTGCTGGCAATACCCTATTACTCAATTCTGATGTTCTTCATGTTTGTAATGCATGCCTTTACATGCCTTATGCTTACAAGGGCTGCATGGGATATAAAGATACCTGCCGGTATCTTCTCAAAAACAAGAGAGGAGGGGTAAGATATGCAGAATAAAGAAGAAGAAATTATCTGGACAGAGGAGGCGTTGAGGAGAGTTGAAAATGCCCCTGAATTTGTCAGGTCCGGCATCAGAAAGCTGATGGTGAAAAGGGCAAAGGAGAGGGGCAAAAAGGTCATAGATTCAGATTTTCTTACAGAGATAAGGAATGAATCCATGATGCTTGCAGCAAAGAGAATTAAGAAGATAGGTTTTGAAGAACTGAAAATTGATGCCTTTGATAAGGCAAAAGAGAAATTGAAAAGTGTAAGAAAAAAAGAAGTAATTGAGAACATAAAAGATTTCCTTTCAAAAAGGACATCTAAAAATGATGTAATAATAGAGAAGTTTAAACAATACTTAGAAGATGATTCCCATGATATTGGTTGGACAAAAGAGGCAAAAGAGAGGATGGAAAAGGTTCCTCATTTTGTAAGAGAAATGGCAAAAAAGACAATTGAGGAACAGGCAAAAAAGAAAGGCTATCGTATGATAACAGGAGAATTTTTAACAGAAATCTTTAATGAATTGATACCATCTGCAGTGAAAGAATCCATGGGTGTCAAACGACCACCCCTCTCCTAATTAGTTGATACTGAAAAATGACATTTTTTAGTGTGACTTAATTAGAAGAAACTATAACCAACCCCGGCAAACAATCTTGTATCCAGATTTTTAACACTGCTGTCAACTGGTGAGTTGTCATAATCCACTATCAGATTAAGCATAATGACCAAATTTTTGTATAAGCTCTCCACAAGTTTAAATTCCCCTCTTATTCTGGAATTGCTTATATCTGAAAGCGATGGCAGATATTCATCTCTTGTTATAAAATGTGCTGTCTTTGAAAGTTTGTAAATATAATTTACTCCTATCCTTCCTTCGTGATAATAATCGTCTTTCCTCGCTCCGGCAAAATCCTCCCCCTGCAAACCAATACCAACTTCAAAAGACAATTCTTCATAAGGGTCTTTGAAAAATCTGTATCCATAACCCATACCAAGAGAAGATCGAAGATTAAGCCTCTGAAATTCATCGTGTTTAAGTATGCCAAGAAGATAGCCATAATTATGTATATTAAAATCATGTGCCCCCTTCACCCTACCCTCTACTATTCTTAAATTAAGCATTCGGGAGTTTTCTCCATAATACATATTTCCGTTGAAATCAATACTGTTGCCAGATGCCCCATAGAAAAAATCGGCTCCTGTGATTATAGATGCTGTCTCGGAATTCCCACTGGTAGATGTAACACTTACTTCCAGAAGTGCAGATTTTTTTTCCTGAGATATTTCTGCTGGTGTCTCTTCTTCTTCAATATCTTCGGAAAGCTCAGCAGGAAAGACAGACGATACAAAAAAACAGCTATAAAAAAGCAAACCCATATAAAATATCAAAACATTCTTCCGCATTTATTCCTCCGTGAAAATTTTCCATAATTATCTATGACTATGCTTCTTATGTCAAGGAAAACTTTCTCTCCAAATCCCGATATAGAAAAACTTGCCAGAATTTTCATGTATATAGAGCTATCCATAATTTTCTTAATGACATCATTTGTTCTTTTTGATAATCTCCGTAAGAAGAGGAAAGATGCCAAATTATTTCAAGAGAAGAGTATTTAAGATAAAGCCCTTCAGGGATGCGGTAAGGTATATCTCTACAAAAAACAGATTAAAACAGCCTTTCAAAGTTACAATAGAGATTACCAATGCCTGCAACTCTGACTGTATTATGTGTCCGAGACAGTCTATGACCCGTCCTGTTAAAAACATGGACTTTGAACTTTACAAAAAGATAATTGATGACTGCGGAAAAGCTGGTGTAAAAATTGTCCAGCCATTTAATTTTGGCGAACCCCTTATGCACAACAGACTCGGCGAGTTCATAAGATATGCAAAGGAACATACTAAAAGTAGAATTCAAATCAGTACTAATGCTGCCCTTCTCACTAATGAAAAGGCAGTAGAACTGCTTGACTCAGGGCTTGATAGAATCAACATTGATATAGATGGATTTACTAAAGATACATTTGAGAAGGTCAGAAAAAATCTTGATTTTGATAGGGTTGTTGAAAATACGGAAAAATTTATAGAGCTAAAAAAGAAATTGAATAAAAATATATTTACAACTGTCTCAATAATTAATATGGATGAAACATCAGGAGAGATAGTGGAATTTAAGAGATACTGGAAGCCTCGTGTTGACAGGGTTCTTGATGTCCAATATAACACATGGACAGGGTCTGTCCCTCCCTTTTCTCCCCCCCTTAATAAGGGAGGGGCTGGGGGGGTAAAGAGATTCAACTGCCCGTGCAAGATGCTGTGGGACCAGATGGTAATCCTTCAGGATGGAAAGGTTGCCTTATGCTGTCTTGATTACGACGGCAAGGTCATAGTTGGTGATATGAAAAATGAATCTATCTTGAATATCTGGAATGGTAAAATTCTTAATACCTTGAGACAGAAGCAAATTGAGCTTAAATTTGATGAAATTTCCACATGCAGGGCTTGCAATCAGTATATATACATGGAGGGAACCCAGTGGCAGTATATGTGGGGAGGGTTTTGAAATATAATGGACATAGAAAGAATGTAATAGTTCACCACGGAAGGGCACGGAAAATCACAGAAAAAAAGAATATTTTAAGTTCCGTGTTTTTCCG
>Ga0209343_10001856_pt1 | contig 28108 bp, 23 predicted proteins | sample RifCSPlowO2_02_FD_184026 | JGI IMG/M metagenome (GOLD analysis project Ga0209343, IMG submission 184026) | Groundwater microbial communities from Rifle, Colorado - Rifle CSP2_plank lowO2_0.2 (SPAdes) (version 2) | ecosystem: Environmental > Aquatic > Deep subsurface > Groundwater | place... | reverse complement strand
TGGCGCTACGCCAACGCAGCATCATCGTGCGCCACTTCAAGCTGCCGCGCATCGAACAGTTCCTGCGGATTACGGTCGGCACCGACCGGCAATGCGATGCGTTGGTCGCCGCCCTCAAGGAAATTCTCGGCGCCTGATGCGCCGCCCGCCGCTTAAGGCTTGATGCGCAGCTCCGCCGCGCGGGCGTGGGCGGTGAGCCCTTCGCCGTGCGCCAAGGTCGCCGCAATCGGCCCCAGCGTCTGCGCGCCAGCCTGCGACACCTCGACCAAACTGGAGCGCTTCTGGAAATCATAGACGCCGAGCGGCGAGGAAAAGCGCGCGCTGCGCGAAGTGGGCAGCACGTGATTGGGGCCGGCGCAGTAGTCACCAAGTGACTCCGAGGCGTAGTGGCCGACAAAGATTGCGCCGGCGTGGCGAATCTTGTCCACCAATGGATTCGGGTCGGCGACCGCCAGTTCAAGGTGTTCCGGCGCAATCCGGTTGGCCAGCGTACAGGCCTCGTCGAGATCGGCGACCTGGATCAGGGCGCCACGTCCCCTGAGCGAGGCGGCGATCACCTCGCGACGCGGCATGGTCGGCAACAGTTTTTCGATACTAGTGGCGACGCGCGCGATGAAACCGGCATCGGGACTCAGCAGAATCGACTGCGCCAGTTCGTCGTGCTCGGCCTGGGCGAACAGGTCGATCGCGACCCAGTCGGGATTGGCCGAGGCATCGGCGATGATCAGCACCTCAGAGGGCCCCGCCACCATGTCGATGCCGACGGTGCCGAAGACACGGCGCTTGGCCGCTGCAACATAGGCATTGCCGGGGCCGACGATCTTGTCCACCTGCGGGACGGTCTGCGTGCCATAGGCCAGTGCCGCCACAGCCTGCGCACCGCCGATGGTGAATACCCGGTCGACGCCTGACAGGCAGGCGGCAGCCAGCACCAGCGCATTCTTCTCGCCACGCGGGGTGGGCACCACCATGATGAGTTCGCCGACTCCGGCCACCTTGGCCGGCAGCGCATTCATCAGCACCGAACTCGGGTAGGCCGCCTTGCCGCCCGGCACGTAGAGGCCGACCCGGTCCAGCGCCGTGATCTTCTGCCCGAGCCGCGTGCCGTCCGCCTCGGTGAAGCTCCAGGATTCCTGTTTCTGCCGCTCGTGATAGGCAGTCACGCGCTGCGCCGCCGCTTCCAAGGCGGCGCGCTGGGCAGCCGGCAGTCGGTCAAGGGCTTGGCGCAGCTGGCTGCGGGGCAATTCGAGTTCGGCCATGGTGCCGACATCGAGGTGGTCAAAACGGCGCGTGTACTCCAGCACCGCAACGTCGCCCTCGCTACGTACGCGCTTGAGAATCCCGGCGACGGTCTGCTCGATCGCGTCGTCGGTCGAATCGTCGAAATGCAGCAGCGCGTCGAGTGTCGCGCTAAAACCGGAGTCGGCGCTGGTGAGACGGCGGATCATCGCGCCTCCGCAGGGCCGCCCCAAGGAGACGCCGCGTTGAATTTCCGGAGCAAGCATAGCTTGCGAACCGCTGTCGCCCCCTTCCTTGGGCAGGGGGGTGGGGGGATGGTTCTCATTTGATCGCGCCCTCAATGGCGGCGATCACAGGCTGCAAAAGTTCGCGCTTCATCTTCAGCGCGGCCTGATTCACCACCAGGCGCGAGGAAATGCTCATGATCTGCTCGACCTCGACCAGATTGTTGGCCTTCAGCGTGCTGCCACTGGAAACCAGGTCGACGATGGCCTCGGCCAGCCCGGCCAGCGGCGCCAGTTCCATCGAGCCATAGAGTTTGATCAGATCGACATGGACGCCCTTGGCGGCGAAATGCTCGCGCGCCACGGCAATGTACTTGGTCGCAATGCGCAGGCGCGCGCCGCGGCGTACCGCAGCGGCATAATCGAAGCCAGCCGGGGCCGCGACGCACATGCGGCATTTGGCGATATTGAGGTCCAGCGGCTGATAGAGTCCAACCCCGCCATGCTCCAGCAGCACGTCCTTGCCGGCGATGCCGAGATCGGCGGCGCCGTATTGCACATAGGTCGGCACGTCCGAGGCGCGCACAATGACTACGCGGACGTCATCGCGGCTGGTATCGATGATGAGTTTGCGCGACTTCTCCGGATCTTCCGCCGGAACGATGCCCGCCGCCGCCAACAGCGGCAGGGTTTCCTCGAAGATGCGGCCCTTGGAGAGGGCGATGGTAATTCCGCTCATGTGCTCATTTTACCCGGCGAATGTCTGCGCCCAAAGCCGCCAGTTTCTGTTCCAGCCCTTCGTAGCCGCGGTCGAGATGATAGATGCGCTCGATCAGCGTTTCGCCCTGCGCCACCAGCCCGGCAATGACCAGGCTGGCCGAGGCGCGCAGATCGGTGGCCATCACCGTGGCGCCATCGAGTTTGGCAACACCCTTGACGAAAGCGGTGTTGCCGTCGATCTTGATGTCGGCGCCGAGCCGGATCAGTTCCACGGCGTGCATGAAGCGGTTTTCGAAAATCGTTTCGCGCATCACCGCAGTGCCGTCGGCGACCGCGTTGATCGCCATGAACTGGGCCTGCATGTCGGTCGGAAAGGCCGGGTAGGGTGCCGTGCGGACGCTCACGGCAGTCAGCCGCCGCGGCGCCTTGAGGCGGATCGCGTCGCGCTCGGCGACGATCTCGCAGCCGGTATCCATCAGCTTGTCGATCACCGCATCGAGCGAAGTGGCCGAGGCGCCCGTCAGGCGCACCTCGCCGCCCGTCGCAGCGGCCGCACACAGATAGGTGCCGGTCTCGATACGGTCGGGCATGATGCGATGCGTGGCACCGTGCAAGGCCTCGACGCCCTGGATGCGGATCACATCGCCGCCGGCGCCCGAAATGCGCGCGCCCATGGCGATCAGGCAGTTGGCCAGGTCGACCACTTCCGGCTCGCGCGCGGCGTTCTCGATCACGGTCTCGCCCTGCGCGAGACACGCCGCCATCATCAGGTTCTCGGTGCCGGTGACGGTGACCATGTCGGTGAACAGTCGGGCGCCCTTCAGGCGCGTGGCGCGAGCGTGCACGTAGCCCTGTTCGACGTTGATCTCGGCACCCATTGCGGTGAGGCCCTTGATGTGCTGATCCACCGGCCGCGCGCCGATCGCGCAACCGCCCGGCAGCGAAACCCGCGCCTCGCCGGCGCGGGCGACCAGCGGCCCCAGCACCAGGATCGAAGCGCGCATGGTTTTCACCATTTCGTAGGGCGCAACGGCGTTGTCCAGGCCCGCAGCGTCCAGCGTCACCGTGTCCCCCGCGCCAGCGCTCTGCGTCCCTGCGGGAACTGCGGCCTCGCGCGAAACCTTGACTCCCATTTGCGCCAGCAGTTTCAGCATGGTGCCGATGTCGTTCAGGTGCGGCACGTTGGTGAAGGTCACGGGCTCTTTCGTCAGCAGCGCCGCGCACAGCAGCGGCAAGGCGGCGTTCTTCGCGCCGGAGATGGCCACCTCACCCGAGAGCGGAATGCCCCCCGCGATCAGCAGCTTATCCATTGGCTTTCCATTCGTCGGGGGTAAGGGTCTGCATCGACAGTGCGTGCAATTCCCCCGAATCGAAGCGCGCCTTGAGCAGCGCATTGACGCGCTGCTGGCGCTTGACGCGGTTCAGTCCGGCAAACTCGGCGCTGACGATGACGGCGGCGAAATGATGGCCATCACCTTCGACGGCGAGATGCTCGCAAGGCAGACCGGCGGCGATCCAGGATTCGATTTGTTTGGGGTCTAGCATGGTCCAACTCCTCACGCGCGCAGCTTGTAGCCGCGCTTCAACAGATTCAGGGTAAATGCGGCCAACAACGCAAGACAGGTGCCGACCACGGCGAGACTCAACCAGGGCGAGGCGTCGGAGACGCCGAAGAAACCATGGCGGAAACCATCGATCATGTAGAAAACCGGATTCCAGTGCGACACCTGCTGCCAGAAGGGCGGCAGCGAATTGATCGAATAGAACACACCGGAGAGGAAAGTGAGCGGCATGATCAGGAAGTTCTGAAAGGCGGCGAGCTGGTCGAACTTGTCGGCCCAGATGCCGGCGATCACGCCCAGGCTGCCGAGGATCGCGCCACCCAGCAGGGCAAAGGCGAGAATCCACCAAGGCTCGGCGAAGCTCAGCGGCGCGAACCAGCAGGTGGCCAACAATACGCCGGCCCCTACCACGACGCCCCGCACCACCGACGCCAGGACATAGGCGGCAAAAAATTCCTGATAGGAAATCGGCGGCAACAGGACGAAGACGATGTTGCCCGTCACCTTGGACTGGATCAGCGACGAGGAGGAATTGGCAAAGGCGTTTTGCAGCACAGACATCATCACCAGCCCCGGGATCAGGAACGCCGTGTAGGCAACACCATGCACCTTGACGTGGCCTTCCAGCACATGGGAGAAGATCAGCAGATAGAGCAGCGCTGTCAGCACCGGCGCGGCGACCGTCTGCGAAGCCACTTTCCAGAAACGCAGGACTTCCTTGTACAGCAGGGTGGTAAAGCCGCCGTAGCGCATATCAGTCATGATGCGCGCCCTGCATGACACGGACGAATACTTCTTCGAGATCCGGCTTGCCGATTTCGAGATCGTCGATCCGGCAACCGGCCGAACGAATCCTGGCCAGCAGCGGCTCGACTTCGTCGAAACCGTCGAAAGGCAGCGACCACCAGCCGCCGTTCGCCGCAGCGCCGCGGGTTAGTTCCACCGGCATCGCATCCGCCGTGCGCAGGCGCAGGCTATGGGCAGAGAAGCGGCGCAGCAGGTTCACCGTGGTGTCCAGCGCCACGACGCGTCCGGCCTTCAGCATGGCGATGCGAGTACACAGGTTTTCTGCTTCCTCAAGGTAATGCGTGGTCAGCACAATGGTATGTCCAGCCTCGTTGAGCCGCCTGATGAAAGCCCACAAGGTCTGTCGCAGCTCGACGTCGACACCGGCCGTCGGTTCGTCGAGAACGATCACCGGCGGCCGGTGCACCAGGGCCTGGGCAACCAGGACCCGACGTTTCATGCCACCCGAGAGCATGCGCATGTTGGCGTTGGCTTTGGGCGTAAGGCCGAGGTTTTCGAGTATCTCGTCGATCCAGCTGTCGTTGTCGCCAATGCCGAAATAGCCGGACTGGATCTGCAGCGACTCGCGCACGGTAAAAAACGGGTCGAAAACCAATTCCTGGGGCACCACCCCCAGGCAGCGCCGGGCCGCGCGATAGTCCGCCTGAACGTCGTGACCCATCACGCTGAGACTGCCAGCATCGGCGCGAACCAGCCCGGCCAGGGCGGAAATCAGGGTTGTCTTGCCGGCCCCGTTGGGGCCCAGCAGCCCGAAGAACTCGCCCTGCCGAACCTCAAGGTCGACCCGGTCGAGCGCCTGGGTACTGCCAAAGCACTTGGAGACCTGCTGAATGCGGATCGCAGCGGACATGACGGAAGACCAACCCGCGGACTGCGGTCAGCGCTGCGGGAGTAAGTCGGCGACGCCGTAAACAGCGGCGAGGCTCAGCAGATTCCGTGGCGGGTTCAGGAGACGCAAGGACTTTCCTCTGGCGTTTGCCGCTCGCATCCAGCCAAAAACCACGGCCAGACAGGAGGAATCCATTTCGGTCACGGCGGCCAGGTCGAACTCTGACGCATTGGCCGCAATCGCCGCCTCGCCTTCGGCAAGCAGTGCCGCAGCCCCCGACATGGTCATCGGGCCGGACACTTCGACACAATCACCGGCGACACGGATCATTTCTTGACCGACGTGGCCTCGCCCGACTTGTTCTTGGTTTGCAGCAACTTGATCAGGCCGTCGATACCGCTGTTGCGAACCTCGGACGCAAATGACTCGCGGTAATTGGTAATGAGGCTGATGCCACCGACCTCGATATCGTAAACTTTCCAGCCGGAGGCCGATTTTTCAAGGTAGTAATCCATTTCGATATTCTTGCCGGCACCCGACTGCCTGATCTCGGTACGAACCCGGACATCGGTCTCGCCCGTTTTCAGCGAGAAGGGCTTGTAATTGATGGTCTGGTTCTTGTACTCGGTCAAGGCCTTGGAATAGGTGCGTACCAGCAGGACATGGAACTCGTCCGTCAGGGCCTTCTGCTGCGCGGCGCTGGCCTGCCGCCAATCGCGGGCCATTGCCAGTTGGGTCATGCGCGTGAAGTTGAAGTGCGGCAGAACTTTGACCTCGACCAAGTCGATGGCCTTTTTGGTATTGCCGGACTGTATTTCCTTGTCCTTGCGGACAATTTCCAGCACCTCGTTGGTGACGGTCTTGACCAGAACATCGGGGGCGATATCCTGCGCCATCGCAGTCGAGGCGATAAGCAGTCCGCTGAAGAGTGCAAACAGGGATTTCATTTGGATTTCCTGAAATTACCGGGGCTGGTTGACCATACCCCGAAGGGGATATTACTTTGCGTCTGGCGGCTCCGTGCTGGCCACCAAAACGGGTTGTACAACCGCATCGGACGCTGCCTCGACCCGGGGACCGAGCGCTCCGGCATCCGTTGTTGCGGGATGCTCGATTTGCTCGGCGTCGGCCTCGACCTCGCGCGGCGGGTTGCCATCGTGAATCAGATTGCGGCGACGCTGGAGGTAGGCGTCGCGCATGTAGGAATACTTGTCCAGCGCAGCTTCCTCGATGACCTTGTCGGCGGGCAAGAGGTTGGCCCGGTCATTCACCAAACGCAACACGAGCGCAAGGTCGCGAGTCCGTTCCGGATTGTGGTTCGCCACCGGATCGACGGCGACATCAAGCACCAGACCCACCGTGTCGCGCACAGTACGCGGCCCGAATACGGGAATCACCACATACGCGCCATTGCCGACGCCCCAGCGACCAAACGTCTGACCGAAATCCTCATCGTGCTTTTCCAGCCCGGCATCCGACGCGAAATCGATGACGCCGAGCAGACCCACGGTCGTGTTGATCATCACCCGGCCCAGATCGCTGAATGCCTCCGGCACCTTGCCCTGCAACAGGTTATTCACACCGACGAAAAGATCTTCTATATTGCTGAAAAAATTCGTCACGCCAGTCCTGATCGGGGACGGGAGAACTGCCTCGTAGCCAGTGGCAACGGGCTTGACGATGGCCGAATCGAGCCCTTCGTTGAAGGCGAACATGGCTCGGTTAAAACCCTCTATCGGATCCTTCGGGTTTCCCGAACTCGCGCAGCCGGCCAGCAGGCCGGCTGCCGCCAAGGCCACGGCGACGGATTTGATGCGAGCAGGCAGCGTTGTCTTCATTCTTCTTCGATCACCTGTATGTGCTACTTCTTGGCGCCATCCTCGGCCGCCTTGTTGAACATGAACTGGCTGATCAGTTTCTCCAGAACCACGGCCGACTGGGTCTTTTTAATGGTATCACCCGCCTTCAGCATCGCCGTATCGCCGCCTACTTCGAATCCGATGTACTGCTCGCCCAGCAAGCCGGAGGTATTGATCGTCGCAAAAGTGTCGCGCGGAAACTTGTAGCGGGAATCCACGTTGATCGTCACCACTGCAAGATAGGCCTCGGGATCAAAGCGAATCTCCGTTACGCGCCCCACCACGACGCCCGCGCTCTTCACCGCGCCACGCACCTTCAGGCCTCCGATGTTATCAAATTTGGCGTGGATAGGATAAGTATCCCCGCTGCTCGAGGAGGCCATGTTGCCCACCTTGAGGGCCAGAAACAACAGTGCGCCCAATCCGACGGCGACGAAAAATCCGACCCAAAGGTCAAGTGTAGTACGACTCATGTCATGTCCCTGTAAACATGAAGGCGGTAAGAATGAAGTCGGCGGCCAGAATGGCCAGCGACGATGTTACAACGGTCCGGGTGGTCGCTCCGGAAACGCCCTCGGCGGTGGGCTCGGCGTCATAGCCCTCGAACACCGCGACCCAGCTGACGATGATGCCGAACACGAAGCTCTTGATCACGCCATTCAGAATGTCCTCGCGAAAATCCACCGAGGCCTGCATTTGCGACCAGAATGAGCCTTCGTCAACGCCGATCAGTTGCACGCCGACCAGATAGCCGCCGAAAATGCCCATTGCGGAGAACAGCGCTGCCAGCAGCGGCATGGAAATCACCCCGCCCCAGAAGCGCGGCGCGACGACCCGGGCAATAGGATCGACCGCCATCATCTCCATGGCGGAAAGCTGCTCGGTGGCCTTCATCATGCCTATCTCGGCGGTTATCGCCGAGCCAGCCCGGCTGGCGAACAGCAGGGCCGAAACCACCGGACCCAGTTCCCGTACCAGCGACAATGACACCAGAACGCCGAGCGCCTCGGTTGAACCATAGCGCTGAAGGGTGTCATATCCCTGCAAGCCAAGCACCATGCCGACAAACAGGCCGGAGACCAGAATGATGATCAGGCTCAAAACGCCGGTGAAGTAAACTTCGCGCACCGTCAGATGCAAACGGCGCAGCGACGTGCCCGAATACAGCAGGATGGCAAGGAAGAAACGGCTGGCATAGCCGAGCCGCCAGATGCGCCCGGTGAACTGCCGTCCCAACCTGCTCAGGGCTCGCACCAAGCCGTTATCCACGACGCACCGCGCCTTCCATCAACTCTTCGCCATAGGGGCGAGACGGATACTGGAAAGGTACCGGACCATCGGCCTCGCCCCAGACAAACTGATGCACATAGGGCACCTCGGAGTGTTTCATTTCTTCGGCCGTACCTTCGGCAACGATTTTTCCCTCGGAGACGAAATAGACGTAATCGACGATTTTCAATGACTCCTGCACATCATGGGTCACCACAATTGAGCTGGCACCCAGCGCGTCGGTCAGCTTGCGTATCAGTTCGCCGACGATGGACAGCGAAATCGGATCGAGGCCGGCGAAGGGTTCGTCGTACATGATCAGCATCGGATCGAGCGCAATCGCTCGTGCCAAGGCGACCCGACGCGCCATACCGCCGGAAAGCTCCGCCGGCATCAAGGTATGCGCGCCGCGCAGCCCCACCGCATGCAGCTTCATCATGACCAGATCACGAATCAAGGCCTCCGGCAAATCGGTGTGCTCACGCATCTGAAAAGCAATGTTGTCATACACCGACATGTCGGTAAACAGTGCGCCGAACTGGAACAGCATGCCCATGCGCCGACGCAGGTTGTACAAGCCATCCGAGTCAAGCTCGTGCACCACCTGCCCGCCTACCCTCACCTCGCCGGAGGTCGGCTTCAGCTGTCCCCCGATCAGGCGCAAAGTGGTGGTCTTGCCACACCCCGAACTCCCCATGACAGCAACCACCTTGCCACGAGGAATCGTCATGTTGATTCCGGTAAGTATCGGCCGACCGTCGTAAGTGAAGTTTAAATCGCGGATTTCGACAAGTAATTCCTGGGACATATTCACACCGGGAACCCCGGTCAATTTCACAGCCGGCGATTCTAGCAGAATCGGATCGCCCATCAATCGGCACCAGCCGGTGAAGAACGGGGTAAACGCCGCCCACAACAGGAATTGGCCGGCCTGACTTTCCGCTATGATGATGCGATCAATTCATCCTTGCTCAATCCTTGACCGCGCCCGCCAGCAAAACCGAGCTGCTGATAGTCGACGACGACCCGCTGATCGCTGACGCGCTGGGCTATTTTCTCCGCCGGGACTATGACGTAAGCACAGCTTCGACACGCGCTCAAGCGGTGGAGTTGTTGCGCGACAAGCAAACCGCACCCGCGCTAGCGCTGATCGACCTCGGCCTGCCGCCAACGCCGCATCGCCCGGACGAGGGTTTCGCCCTGATTGCGGATATTCTCGCCCACGCCCCGACGACCCGCATCGTGGTTCTTTCGGGCCAAAGCGACGAACTCAATGCCCGTCACGCCCGGGCGCTCGGGGCCACCGAATTTGTGGCCAAACCCGCCGATCCTGATTATCTGAGGGGGCTTATTCGTCGAGTGTTGTCTTTTAGAGACACATCGACGGAAATTGACGATGGACTAATCGGGGAAAGCGCGTCATTGCAGAAATTGCGCGCGCAACTCCGGCAATTCGCGCATTCGCCGTTCCCGGTATTGATCGAAGGTGAATCGGGAAGCGGCAAGGAGCTTGCCGCTGCGGCTTTGCACCGGCTGTCCGAGCGCGCCGCGAAGCCCTATCTGGCGCTCAATTGCGCTGCTATCTCTCCCAGCCTGGTGGAAGCCACGCTGTTCGGTCACAGCAAAGGAGCATTTACCGGAGCCAGCGGCCCACGCACCGGCTATTTCGAGGACGCTTCAGACGGCACGCTGTTTCTCGACGAAATCGGCGAACTCCCCATCGATCTGCAGCCAAAACTCCTGCGCGTGCTCGAAAACGGCGAATTCCAGCGGATTGGCGAAACACTGGCGCGGCATTCCTCGGCTCGCATCGTCACGGCCACCAACCGCGACCTGAAGAAGGAGGTACGCGAAGGGCGCTTTCGTGCCGATCTGTACCATCGGCTTTCGGTGTTCACCGTCGCCATCCCGCCGCTGCGCGACCTCGGCGACGACCGCATCCGCCTGCTTGAGCACTTTCGCGCCGTCTATACGGCGCAAGCCGACTTGCCGCCATTCCGGCTCGCCGAAGACGCAATCCAACGTCTGCTGAACTATCGCTTTCCAGGCAATGTCCGCGAACTGCGCAATATCGTCATCCGCCTGACGACCAAACTCGCCGGAAAGGAAGTGGGCGTCGATGATCTCGAAGCCGAACTGGATCTTGGCGACGCCTCGCTTGCCGCCGGCGTCATGCCAGCGCCGACTCTCGCCACTCGGGCCGAATTGGTAGCGATTGCCTTGAGCGACATTCAGAGCCGCCACGACTTCAACCTCGACGTCACCCTCCGTCGCTGGGAGGAAGCGTACATAGACGCCGCGCAACAACTCGCGCATGGCAACATGAGCCAGGCAGCCAGGCTGCTCGGCGTAATCCGCAGCACGCTTTACAATCGCATCGAGACGTTGGCGCGGGAAAACGATGCTTCAGTCAAGGCCGGTGCCGGCCTGGTCGGCACCAAACGTAACGGCCGCGGCTAAAGCCCGCCATGAGAGACCGAATTGCCTGACCTACGACATGTACCTGGAACATTTCGGACTTAACGAACCCCCTTTCCGCATCACGCCCCATACGGACTTCTTCTTTGACGGGGCGAATCGGGGAGCCACGCTCGACGCGCTGATCTACGCCGTCACCCACGACGAAGGCATCGTCAAGGTCAGCGGCGAAGTCGGCAGCGGCAAGACCATGCTCTGTCGCGTGCTGATGGAGCGCCTGCCGGAAACCGTCACCATCATTTACCTGGCGAACCCATCGTTGTCGCGCGACGATATTCTTTACGCCATCGCCGACGAACTCCGCCTCGAAGTGCCTGAAAGCGCAAGAACATCAGTCGTGCTGCGCGCTTTGCAGGATCATTTGATCAAATCCTTCAGCGAAGGTCGGCAGGTAGTCGTCCTGATCGATGAAGCCCACGCCATGCCGGTGGAAACCCTCGAAGAAATTCGCCTGCTGTCGAATCTTGAGGCCAACCGCAACAAACTGCTGCAACTGGTGCTGTTCGGTCAACCCGAACTCAACGACATCCTCGCCCGCCCCGACATGCGGCAACTCAAGGAACGCATCACCCACAACTTCGGTCTGGAACCGCTGGTGCGCGACGACATCAGCCATTATCTGGATTTCCGCATGCGCGCAGCCGGCTATCGCGGCCCCAGCGTGTTCTCCCAGACCGCGCTGAAGATGATTGCGCAAAGCTCGCTCGGTCTCACCCGGCGCATCAACATCCTCGCTGACAAAGCCTTGCTGGCGGCCTTTTCCTCGGGCAGCCACCAGATCGGCACCAAGGAGATCCAGGCCGCGATCCGCGACTGCGAGTTCAGCGAGGCAACATATGGCGGCAAGGGAGCGCGCAAGGCCCGCGGCGTATGGATCGCCGCCGCACTGGCGAGCGTCGTACTGGCCGGCATCGGTTGGTTGTCGGTCGCATCACGCACGGAATCCAGCCCTACGATGCCCCCCCCCACGCCGACCAGTGCCGTCGGCACGGCACCGGCCATAGCTCCGGCGATGGCCGCAGTTACGCCAAACGAGGCAGCCGCATCCGCCCCAACCAAGCTTCCGCCTCCTGCTGCGCTTGCCGGCGCAGACACGCCGTCGCGGGCGCCGATCGCCGCGGCGGAACCCGTACCCGCCGCGCTACCGGCGCAGCCGGCCCAGCCCAACGTCGGCCCGCTAACCAGGGAAAGACTCGAGGCCGGACGAAGCTGGCTGGCGGACCTGCCGGACGACCGCTGGTTCGTGCAGATATTCGCCGCCGATGCCGATCGGCATGCCGAAATAGAAGCTCTGTTGCGCAAGCTGTCGTCCAGCAAACTTGAAATGGGCAGGCTCTATGTCTATTACTCCGAGCTCAGCGGCAAGCCGCGCTATGGAGTCACCTATGGCAGTTATCCGACCAGGGAAGCCGCTGTTGCGGCGATGCGCGGCCTGCCGGGCGTGCCACGGGGGATCAAGCCCTACCCCCGCCAAGCCGTACGTCTTCGCTAGGGCGCTTACCGAAGGCAAGAACTGGCACCGCTCTGCTAATTAAATCATTGGGTTGCATCGTAAACATAATGTGTTATGCTAAAAGTAGCTTACATATTTGATCGGGGATTCGTTTGCGCTCTCCAGTGATTCCGCCGTTCCCTGCTGCGCTCGCAGCCAGCCTGATGCTCACGGCATGCGGCAACCTGCAGACCACCCCTCCTTCCGCCGGTCACATTCGTGCCGAAGGCCAGGCCACCCCAAGCCGCGACATTCCTCCTCCGGTGGCCGCAACGGTCACCCTGGCACGGCCCAAGGCGGCGGCAAAGGCCGAGTCGTATTCGGTATCGGTGCGCAACATCCCGGTTCAGGATTTGCTGTTCGCCCTGGCGCGCGACGCCAAGCTTAATGTCGACATCCATCCCGGCATCAACGGTGCAGTCACCATCAATGCCATCGATCAGACACTGCAGCAAATCCTGACGCGCATTTCCAAGCAAATCGATCTGCGCTGGGAACTCGACGGCCCCAACCTGGTGGTGATGCCGGATTCTCCCTTCCTGCGAAATTACAAGGTCGATTACGTCAACATGTCGCGCGACGTCAGCGGCACGGTCTCGATCAACACCCAGATTGCATCGACCAGCACCGGTGCGACCGGCACGGGTTCAAGCGGCGGCGCCGGAAACAACTCGAGCACCTCGGTCAAGAGTTCGGCACAAAACAATTTCTGGCAATCACTGGAAAAGAACCTGAAGGACATCCTGCGCGAGAGCGACAAGATCCTGCCGGAAGGATCGAGCGAAACGGTCATCGAGCGCTCCGATCAGCAAGCCACCACGGGCACCGGCGCCCAGGGCGGACAGTCCTCCGCGTCGAGCCGCGCAAGCGCTGCGACCACCAGCCTGGCCGGCAGCCCCAACGCGGCGAACCTGCAGCAGCAAGGCACCACCGTTGTCAAGCGCACCACCTTCCGTGAAGCCGCTTCGATCATCGTGAACCCGGAAGCCGGCGTCGTGGTCGTCCGCGCCACGTCCAGGCAGCACGAAAAGGTTCAGGAATACCTCGACCTGGTACTGGTCAACGCGCGACGCCAAGTCGTGATCGAAGCCACGATCGCCGAAGTGAGCCTGAACGACGCCTACCAACAGGGCATCAACTGGCAGACCTTGCGCTCATTGCGCCCGGGCACGCCACTGGCCGGCTTTTCAGCGGCACAAAATCCGACGACAGTAACGAATCCGGTTGCCGTGACTTCCGGTTCCTTTGCAACCTCGACCACTGCACCTACGTTTGGCGCATCGGCGGGATCCTTCGCCTTCCTGCTCAACTATGTCGCCCCCGGGCTCGGACTCTCCTCGACGCTGACTCTGCTGGAAACCTTCGGCAAGGTGAAGGTCCTGTCCAGCCCCAAAATCAGCGTCCTCAACAACCAGACGGCAATGCTCAAGGTGGTTAACAACCTCGTCTATTTCGAGGTCAAGAACGACTCGACCACCACCACCACCGGGACGACCAACAATTTCACTGCCACGGCAAAGTCGGTTTCCGTAGGCCTGGTGATGAGCGTCACGCCGCAGATCAGCGAGAACGGCAGCATCTTGCTCAATGTCCGTCCGACCATTTCGAGCAAGACAGGGGACGTGCAGGATCCAACGCCCAATCTCGGAACCACCAACAATGTTCCGGTGATCCAGACCCGCGAAATGGAATCGATGCTGCGCCTTACCGATGGCGAAATCGCGGTGATGGGCGGCCTTATGGAAGACAAGATCAGCAACACCACGAATCAGATCCCCGGTCTAGGCGATCTTCCCGGGGTCGGCAACTTCTTCCGCAACCGCAGCGACACCAGCACCAAGACCGAACTGGTTATCTTCCTCAAACCGACCATCATCCGCGACCCGAGCATCAACGGCGACTATCGCGGTTTCCGCGACCAGCTCCCCGGCCGCGAATTCTTCTCCACCCGCCCCGGCGCGCCGCAGAAGCCGCCGGAAATCCAGAGAGAAAGCGCAGCTCGATGAGCCTGCTGATGGACGCCCTCAAGAAAGCCGAACTGGCCAAACGCCAGGGACACGGCGAGGGCGCTGGCGGCAGCTCAGAAACCGATGCCCTCGGCGGGCTTGCGCTCGAACCGCTGCCGGTCGCCCCGCCCGAGGAAACTCAAAACATACCGGAAGTTGCCGAGAGCGCTGCACCTTCCGCAAAGCTGCCCCACCTCCCGTCCCATCTTGAAGAACTTGATGCACAGTTTCTCGCCGAGGCCCAACAGGCCGCCGCCGCGCGCCTGAAACCGCAGTCGCCTCCGACACCCCCCGCCCGCCCGCCGCACGCCGAAGCGCCTCCTGCCGCCGCAACGGAGACGCCAGTCCGTGCCAGCGGCGAAGCGCCACCCCGCACCAGCGCCCCGGCCAAGCCACGGCATCCGCCGAGCGAGCATTCGGTTCCCGAGGACAAGTCCGCCGCGCAGAACCTGTTCGCCGCCAAGCAAGTCGACAAGCCGCCGGCGCGGAAGACGTTTGCGCTGGTCATCGGCGTGCTGACCGCGCTGTCCGTCAGCGGCATCGGTGGATATTTCTGGTGGCAATTGCAGCCCAAATCCACTCTCGTCGCCGGCGGGACCTTGCCACCACCACCTCCGACCAAGGCGCCTGCGCCAGCCGCCGTGGTGCCGGCGCCGACTCCTGTGGCGGCACCGCTCACCCCCGTCGCTGCGCGGCCCGCGACGGGGGCGGACGACGACAAGGATGACGATGCCGCTCCAGTAGCCGCCAAGACCCCGGTCCAGGTGCGCCGTGCCAGTCCGGCTGCCACCGCATCGGCCGAACCGGATGGACCGGTCCGCGTGACGAAGGCGCCGCTGAAGGTCAACCCCGCCCTGCTGCGCGGTTTCGACGCTTTCAATCGCGGCGATCTCGCTACGGCGCAGCTCGAATACGAACGCGCGCGGAAATCGGATCCGCGCAACACGGACGCGCTGCACGGCTTGGCCGCGATCGCGGTACGCCAGGGCAAGCCCGACCAGGCCGAGTGGCTGTATCGACAAATCACGGAAGCGGACCCGCACGACACCGTGGCCATGTCGGCGCTCATCAACAGTCGCGCGCAGATCGATCCCAATGTCGCTGAAAGCCGGTTGAAGTCGATGTCGGCAGCCCAGCCCGAACTTGCGGCTCCGCATTTTTCCCTGGGCAACCTGTATGCGCGTCACGGCCGCTGGGAAGAAGCTCAACAGGCCTACTTCCGCGCCTATGGTGCGGAACCGGACAATCCCGACATCCTCTACAACCTGGCAATCAGTTTCGAACACCTGCGCCAGAACAAGCTTGCCGCGCAGTACTACGGCCTGGCGATCAATGCCGCGCAGAAGCAAGCGGCGGGCTTCGACCCCGCCCAAGCGGCGGCAAGACTGCATTCCCTGCAACCCTGACGCCGGCGAGCAGAGCGGTTTTAGTTACGGCCGCTGCGCTTAACGCCGATGAGGCCGGCGTTAGCCTCCACTGAAACTTCGTTTTCCAAGCAACGAGGCTTGCCCTCGCGGGAAGATGCTGGATAATGATGCTCGTATGAATTTGCCCGCCAGCCGCCGCCCCATTGGCCAGATCCTCATCACGCAAGGCGTGATCAGCGAGGATCAATTGCGCATTGCGCTGCTGGAGCAGATGAAATCCAACCAGCCGGTGGGCAAGCTGCTGGTTTCCCTGGGTTTCGTTTCCGAAGCCACGCTGCGCGACGCATTGGGCGAATCGCTCGGCCAGAAGTCCGTCGATCTGGCCAATTCGATCATCGATGCCGACGCCCTGCGCTTGGTACCGCGCGATCTGGCGAAGCGCCACCTGTTCCTCGCGCTCAGCTATTCGCAGCCCGAACAGCGACTCCGAATCGCCATCGCCGATCCCAACGACATTGTTGCGCTGGACAAGCTGCGCACGCTGATCCATCCGGAACTGGTGATCGAAACACTGCTGGCCGGCGAATCGGAAATCGCCCACGCCATCGACCAGTATTACGGTCACGAACTCTCGATCGACGGCATCCTGCACGAAATCGAAACCGGCGAGATCGACTATCGCAGCCTGTCCGCGTCGCTCGACGAATACAGCCAGCCGGTGGTGCGCCTGGTCGATGCATTGCTCACAGACGCCGTCAAGCGCGACGCGTCGGACGTCCACTTCGAACCGGAAGCCAGCTTCCTGCGCATCCGCTATCGCATCGACGGCATCCTGCGCCAGATCCGCGCCCTGCACAAATCCTACTGGGCGGCCATGGCAGTGCGCATCAAGGTGATCAGCGGCATGAACATCGCTGAAACCCGCGCGCCGCAAGACGGCCGGATTTCGCTCAACATCAGCGGCCATGCCGTCGATTTCCGGGTCGCCTCGCAGCCGACCATCCATGGCGAAAACATCGTCCTGCGCATCCTCGACCGGCAGAAAGGCATCGTGCCGCTCGACCGCCTCGGACTCGACGACCACCAGTTGGGGCTGATGAAGCTGATGGTGGCGCGCCCGGAAGGCATCATCCTGGTCACCGGCCCCACCGGCAGCGGCAAGACCACCACGCTCTACTCGGTGCTCAACCACATCAACGAAGAGGGCGTGAACATCATGACCCTCGAAGATCCGGTCGAATATCCGATGGCCATGATCCGCCAGACCTCGGTGGCGGAATCGGCCAAGCTGGATTTTGCGAATGGCATCCGCTCCATGATGCGCCAGGACCCGGACATCATCCTGGTGGGAGAAATCCGCGACGCCGATACTGCCGAAATGGCCTTTCGCGCCGCAATGACCGGCCACCAGGTGTATTCGACCCTGCACACCAACTCGGCACTGGGCGCCATTCCGCGCCTGCTCGACATCGGCGTGCTGCCCGACATCATGGCCGGCAACATCATCGGCATCATCGCCCAGCGCCTGGTGCGCCGCCTCTGCACCCATTGCCGCAAGCCCTATCCCGCCGAAGCGCACGAGTGCAAGCTGATGGGTGTCGTCAGCGGCCAGCCGGCGCCGATTCTTTACCGCGCCGCCGGTTGCGACCACTGCGAATACCAGGGCTACCGGGGGCGCATCGCCATCATGGAAATGCTGCGCCTCGACAACGACCTCGACGATCTCATCAGCCGCCGCGCCACGCAGCGCGAAATCCGCAACCTGGCCATCGAGAAGGGCTTCCGCCCACTGTCCGAAGACGGCTTGCGGCGGGTGCTCGACGGCTCGACCTCGATCGAGGAAGTCGGTCGCGTCATCGACTTGACGGAGCGGATGTAGCCGGTCCCGGCACGACGCATCCAGACGACACACGATGGCTCTCTATGCGTACAAGGCGATGACCGAGACCGGCAGAACGGTGATGGGCCGCCTCGAAGCAATCAACCTGATCGACCTCGAAATGCGCCTCAAGCGCATGGACCTGGACTTCATCAATGGCGATCCGGTCAAGCAGGGCGGCCTGATGAACCGGGCCAAGATTACCCGCCCCGAGCTGATCAACTTCTGTTTTCACCTGGAACAACTCTCGCGCGCCGGCGTGTCGCTGATCGAAAGCCTCAGCGACCTGCGCGACACCATCGAGAACCCGCGCTTTCGCGAGATCATCGCCGGCATGGTGGAAAGCATCGAGGGCGGCAAGACGCTCTCGCAGGCGCTCGCCGAGCATCCTCAGACTTTCGATGAAGTGATGGTCAGCCTGATCCGCGCCGGCGAGGAAACCGGCGCCCTGCCGCAAGTGCTCAACAACCTGGTCGAATCGCTGAAATGGCAGGACGAGCTCGCCGCCCACACCAAGAAGCTGATCATGTACCCGGCCTTCCTCGGCACGGTAGTGGTCGCCATCACCTTGTTCATGATGATCTACCTGGTGCCGAAAATGGCCGGCTTCATCCGCAACATGGGACAGGAGTTGCCGACCCAGACCAAGATACTCATCGCCACTTCCGAGTTCTTCGTCGGCTACTGGTATGTCGTGCTCGGCCTGCCGCTGATCGGCGCCGCGATCGTGGCATTCCTGGTCAGCAGAAATCGCGCGGCGCGCTACCGCTTCGACGCAGCCAAGCTGCGGCTGCCCTATGTCGGCGATATCCTGCGCAAGATCATCCTGTCGCGCTTCGCTTCCGTCTTCGCCATGATGTATTCCTCCGGCATCACCATCCTCGACTCGATCAAGGCGACCGAAGACGTGGTCGGCAACCTGGTCATCAGGGAAAGCCTGGAAAAGGTCGGCGAGCTGATCGCCGAAGGCCAGAACGTGACCGTCGCCTTCCAAAATACCGGAATGTTTCCGCCGCTGGTGCTGCGCATGCTGCGTGTGGGCGAAAACACCGGGGCGCTGGATACTGCGCTGGCCAACGTCAGTTACTTTTACAATCGCGACGTACGCGAATCCATCGAGAGGGTGCAGGCCATGATCGAACCGGTCATGACCGTTACCATCGGCTTGCTGCTCGGCTGGATAATGATGGCCGTGCTGGGACCGATCTACGACATCATCACCAAATTGAAAACCTGATGGCCGCCAAGCGCATTCTTCTTCTCGATGGCCCCGCCCTCACGGCGTACTACTGGCACTCCGGCCGCATCAAGACCGAGGGCGAATTCAGCCACGAACCGGTGGGGCTGGAAGCGCTTGCCGCCTACCTGAAGAAACATCGTTCAAGCCTGTTCTACGTGCTTGCGGACATTGCCGAAGAGGGCTTCCAACTGGAAGACCTGCCCTATGTCCAGGGCGCGGACCGTAGCGCCCTGCTGCAGCGGCGCCTCAGCCAGTACTACTACAACACCCCGCTGTCTGCCGCCATTTCGCTCGGTCGCGCGACGGAAGGCCGGCGCGACGAAAAACTGCTGTTCGCGGCGCTGACCCGGGTCGAGACCTTCACGCCTTGGCTGGATACACTGCGTGAAGCGGAAGCCATACTCGCCGGCGTCTACTCGGTCCCCCTGGTGCTGGCCAGTTGCGGTCCCCAGGTGCTGGGCGACAAGGACCCGGTGCTGTTCGTCAGCCTGACCCGGGGCGGCGTGCGGCAGAGCTTCTTCGACCAAGGCAAGCTGCATTTCTCGCGGCTCTCGCAACTTGCCACCCGCAGTCTCGATGAAATCGGCCGCACCAGCGCCGCGGATTCGGCCAAGATATTCCAGTACCTTCTCGCCCAGCGCCAGATTCCGCGCGGTACGGCGCTGCGCACGGTAATCCTGGCGCATGCCGGACAGATACCGACGTTGCAGCGTTTCTGCAGCAACACCAGCGATCTGCAATTCGAGTTCGCCGATATCGCAGACATGGCGCGCCTGCAGGGACTCAAGGATGTTCCCGGCGACAGCAACGCCGACAATCTATTCATTCACTGCCTCGCGACCAAGACACCGGTACAGCAGTTTGCGCCGGCAAACGAGCGACGCTTCTACAGGCTCTGGCAAATCCGTTTCGCCCTGACCAGCGCGGCCTGGATCGTCCTTGCCGGCTGCCTGCTGTTTGCCGGAAAAACCAGTCTCAACCTGTACGAACTGGCCGACACGATCAACGCGACCAAGGCCGTGACCGCCACCGACAACCAGCGCTACAACAGCATTCTCGAAGGCTTGCCCAAGATCAGCGTGACCGCGGACAATCTGCGCGCCCTGATCGGTCGCTTCGAGGCGCTGCAAAAACGTACGCCGGCGATCGAACCGCTGTTGCTGCATTTGAGTCTCGCACTCAACGACGCCCCCAGAATAGAACTTACCCATCTCACCTGGAAGACTTCCGATCGCCCCGATCCCAGCCAGAAAATTGCGGAGGATCCAAAGCGGGGGCCGGGCGCCGCGCCGGTGGTCGACGCCGCCGCAGGGAACTGGGCAGTCATCGAAATCCAGGCCCAGCTTCCCCTCGCGCTGATTGCCGACCAACGGGCCCAGATCGAACTGATCGAAAACTTTGCCGCCCGGCTGAGCGACCCGAAGACGAACGTCAAGGTACTCAGCCGGCCCTTCGACATCGAATCCGACAAGCCGCTCAAGAGCACCGGCCAACGCGGTGACGCGCAGCCTTCGGACGTGCCGAAATTCGCCTTGCGTATTGCGCGCCAACTATGAGTGATGCGGTGAGACAAACGGTGAGACACGCATGAAGCTGGATGCCAAGGATTTCAAACGCCTGCAATGGGCCATTGCCTTTCTTGTCCTGATGGCCCTGGTCGGCGGCGGCTCGGTGTGGACCTCACGGCAACTGCAGAAGAACAGTGAGAAGGCGTTCAAGGAAGCCTCCGCCGCGCGCCACGACATCCAGAGCAAACTTGCCCGGGCGCAGGAGGAACAGCAGGAGCTGCGCGACAAGATCGGCCGCTTCCAGGGGCTCAAGTCCCGCGGCTACATCGGCCCGGAGCAGCGCCTGGACTGGATTGAAACCGTTGCCCGGATCAAGGCGACGCGCCGTATTTTCCGGCTCGACTACGAGTTCGCCCCGCAACGCCCCGTCGACGCGAGCATACTGCCCGGCGGCGCCACGGCCGGTGGATTCGAGATCATGTCGAGCCAGATGCGGCTGCAGATGCAACTGTTGCACGAAGGCGAACTGCTGAGCTTTCTTGCCGAACTGCGAGAGGCGGTACAGGCCCTGATCCAGGTTCGATCCTGCACCCTCGAACGCCTCCCACCGGGCAACGCCGATCGCGGCAACAACGCGCAGCTGAAAGCCGAATGCGTGCTCGAATGGATCACGCTGAGGGAAGGCAAATGAGGCTGGCGATCCGGATACGGCAAAGCCTGGTCGGTCTGGCTTTGCTGGCACCTGCTTTCGCGGCGAATGCGCAGGAGCTTGGGCGCCTCTTCTTCACGCCGGAACGACGCGCGGCGCTGGAGCGCCAGCGCACCCTCAACGTGCAGGAAGCGCAAACCCTGCAGGGCACCACCATGAGTCTCGACGGCGTGGTCTATCGATCCAGCGGCAAGGCCACGGTGTGGATCAACAATCAGGCCCAGGCCGAAAACGAAAGCGCGCGCACCGGTGTCAGCGCCTCGCTATCGCCCAAGGCACCGGGCAGCGCACTGCTCAAACCCGGTGAAGAAGCGCCGGCCCACCTGAAAGTGGGCGAAGCCGTGAACCGGGCCACCGGCGAGCGCAATACCCGGCTGGGAGGCGGCGTGGTCGTAACGCCGGCCGCGGCGGCCGCCAGGCGCTGAACGGAGCCATGATGAGCCGGCGACGGCGGTCGCTGCAGCGGAGTCAGCACGGATTCATGCTGATCGCGTTGATCGCCCTCCTGGCGATGGGCGGCTTGTATTTCTTCATCAGCAATCTCTCGCCGGAGCTCGTCCAGGCACGCAAACAGCAACAGACAAGTGACGCGCTGACGCAGGCACGCGAAGCCCTGGTGGGTTACGCCGTGCGTTTCCGCGAAGATCAACTGGCCACCGGTACCTCGGGGCTGGTCTATGGCTATCTGCCGCTGCCCGATCTCGGCAGTTCGCGTAACAACAACAGCGGTTGCGCGGAAGAAGGCTGCGACGCCGCCAATTTTGCAGGCAACGCGCTCAACGTCACGATTATCGGCCGCTTCCCCTGGCGCACCCTGGGTACCGGGCCGCTCAAGGACGCCCACGGCGAATGCCTCTGGTATGCGGTGTCCGGCAGCCATCAACGCATCCAGCGCGCCAGTCCGATGAACTGGGATACCCTGAGTCAACTCGATATCGTCGTCGCCAACGGCACGGCCGCCGTGGTCAGCGCCATCACGTCGGCGCATGACCGCCCGATCGCCGTGGTCTTCTCGCCGGGACCGTCGCTCACCGGCCAGGATCGCAGCGCCTCGGCCACCGACAGCGTGACCGAATGCGGCGGCAACTATGTGGTCGGCAACTACCTCGATCCCGTGGCGGCAAGCGACCTGGCGGGCATCACCAACTATCTGGCCGGCAGCACCAACAGCGCCAGCGGCGACACCTCCGCCGCCAACAAGTCGCTCTCGGCCAGTGGTGCGGTCAGCCGCCACAGCGACGGCACGCTCTGGTCCGGCAATTGTCCGTCCAACGATTCATCGGCCTGCGCGGTGGTCGCCAACGACACCGGGGCGACCATCACCAGCGAGTTGCTGTTTCGCACCCTGCGCGGTTCGAGCTATTTCCGCACCGACATCAACGCCATGCTCGAGCGCATGACCAACTGCCTGCGCGATCAGGTCGCCGCCGGCACGGCATTCACGCCCGATGCGCTGGCCGGCTTCACGCCGCCCACCGACAAGAATGTCGGCCGCATCCCGAGCAACACCTGCTACGACGACACGCAGAACCCGCTGGGCTACTTCAGCCACTACCAGGACCAGTTCTTTGTCGCCTCGAAGATCGCCAGCGACTTCACGGTCACGGTCGACGGCACGGCCCAAACCTGCCCGGCAGCCCTCGTCTTCGGCAGCCAGCGCGGGACGGGGCAATCGCGCAGCACCACGTCCGAGCGCAACACGCCAGCCAACTATCTGGAAGGGGACAACCTTACCGGCTTCATCACCACCGGAGCGCTCAGTTTCGCGGGACCCAGCCAGTTGGCGCAAGTGTCGAGCAGCCAAACCGCAAGCCAGGATATCGTGCGCTGCATACCCAGCGGCGCCGCCCTCACGGTGGTCGCGCCGACGGTATCCGCCTCCGCCGGCGACATCCAGCTCGCCAGTTACGCACCGGCAACCAGCACCCTCACCCTGGGCAGCGCCGCCATCAACTCGAACTATGGCGCCAGTGCGGCCGAACTGCTTGCCTGCGCCTGGACTCCGGAGGCCCAGGCCAGCGGCTCCGGCTTGCGCAGTTATTTCCGCTTCCGCATCCGGCGCGTCGGCGAGGGCTTTACCTTCGCCGTGATCGACGGCGACCGCAATGCCGCCAACGTCTGCGGCGCGGCGCGGCAGCATCTGGGCTACTCGGGCGATAGCGGCAACGTGCTGGTTCCCTACATCGCATGGCCGAAACTGGCGATCGAATTCGACACGGCGCGCAATTGCTATTCCAGCACCTTCGATTCCAGCGGCCGTCCCGCGTGCACTTTCACGGAATCCGGCAACACGCTGAACAATGGCCGCAATGATCCTTGCTATACCAGCAGTTGCGGCGGCCAGGGACTGGATAACAGCAGTCACGTCGCAGTCGTCTACTGGGGTTATGGCAGTGCGCTGACCTACCCCTTGCAGGACGACAATGTGCATGACCAGCTCGGCCTGCCCATGGCTACCGACCCGTCGTCGCGACCCGGCCCGCGCAATCCGGCTCCGGTGCTGCCCTACGTGACGGATCCAGCCACCATTCCCGGCATCGCCCCGCTCGACCGCATGGGCGGCACCACGGTCGCCTTCCGCGAATTCCACGCCCGCCTTGAACTCACGCGCAGCTTCACCACGCCGGTGGATCCCAAAGACGGCGTCACCAGCGTGCAGGTCAAATTCTGGATCGAGCCGCACCCCGCGGCCAACATCTCGGCCATGAGCTACAACGCCGGTTCGTCGCCGACCCTCACGGTGACCACCAGCAGCGTACACAATCTCAGCACCGGCGACACCGTCGTGATCAAGGATGCGGTGCCCACCGGCTACAACGGCGAATACCCGATCACAAAAATCGACGCGACGCACTTCACCGCCACGCTGCCGAGCGGGAAAGCCAATCCCGGTCCGTATATTTCCGCGATCACCTGGGCCAACGACAGCGACAGTACCGACCAGGCAACGGTCACGTCGGCCAATCATGGCCTGAGCAACGGAAATTCGATCACCATCTCCGGCGCGATCCCGACCGAATACAACGGCACTTACACGATCAACAGCGCTACCACCAACTCATACAAATTCGGCCTCGAATTGAACTACGAACCCGGCGATATGGCTCCTGCCGTTGCCGCCACCAAGACCCTGACGCCACGCGCCACCGCGCTCGCCAACACGACGCGCCCGATGAGCGAGCTCGATGCCACGGCCAAGGCATACATCGCGGACACCGCGACGATCTACGACGAACAAAAAGCCGCCTGTGCCGCCAGCGCACCGTTGTGTCCCAACGGCCAATCCTGCGGCTCGGACAATATGTGCTACCGCCCCTCCTTCCGCAACCTTCGGCTAGGCTATACCTTGGCCGAAAGAGCGAGTTCCAGCGGAACCGCACGCGGCCAACTCATCGAAATCAAGGATCGGGCGACCACATGGCTACCATGACCCTCACCGTACCGGACTTTGTCCGCCTTCGCTCTGGGTGGCGGGGATTCCCCTTCGGGGGCCGCCAATTCCGCTTCGCCGGCCGGCCAGCGCCGACTCTTGCGCAGCGCGGCTTCACGCTGATCGAACTGGCCATCGTGATGTTCATCGTCGCGCTACTGCTGGGCGGACTGATGCTGCCGCTCTCCGGGCAGCAGGACGTGCGCGCCTATGGCGAGACACAGAAAGTCCTGGCCGACGCGCGCGACGCCCTGCTCGGCTTCGCCATGGCCAACGACCGCCTGCCCTGTCCCGCGTCATCCGCCAGCAACGGGCTGGAAAGCCCGGTGGGCGGCGGCGCCTGCACCAACCCCTACGACGGCTTCTTCCCGGCGGCCACCCTGGGCCTGACGCCCGTCGATAGCTCGGGCTATCTGCTCGACGGCTGGGGCGGCGAGACCACCCATCGGGTGCGTTACGCGCTAAGCACGGCGAACAGCAACGCCTTCTCCACCACCTCCGGCATGAAGACCACCGGAATAACCGTGCTGGCACCCGACCTCAAGATATGCAACACCGGCGTCGGCATGAGCAATCCGGGGACGGCGACCGCCGCCTGTGCAGCAAACGCGTCGCTGGCTACGGACGCGGTGGTGGTGGTCTATTCGCTGGGCAAGAACGCCGGCACGGGAGGCAGCGGGACCGAAGAAAACCACAACCCCAACCCCCAGTCCACGCAAACCGCCGACCCCGCCTACGTCAATGCGCAGCAAAGCAGTTCGTTCGACGACCAGGTGATCTGGCTGTCCAGGAGCACCTTGTTCAACCGCCTGGTTGCCGCCGGCCGCCTGCCTTGACTGGGCGGGGAATCGGCGCCGGCGCGCTCGGCGTACCTGGAACGCCGCGTTGACGGCCCGCGAAGGGGAATCCCCGCCACGCAGAACGAAGGCAGGCAAAGCCAGGGCAGGTAACGGCGCATCGCTATCAGGCCCTGCGGATTATTGCGTTGCCAGCGTCACCCATCGCGGCACCTGTCCTCGGGCGTCCGTCGCGCGATCCAGCCCATGCACCGCCTGGACGGAGCCGGATCGCCCAGCAGGCCGGCACATGGCCGCCAATCTATGCGAATTCAAGATTGAACTTTGAAATTGCATGATCTATAGTCCCTTCATGTTCCCCCGCCTGATCGCCCAACACCTCGTCGCGCTGGCCGCCCGATATCCCGTAATTACCGTGACCGGCCCTCGCCAGAGCGGCAAGACGACACTGTTACGGCAGACCTTTCCCGACAAGCCCTACGTCAACCTGGAGGCGCCGGATACCCGCGCATACATGCCCAGAATCTCGATCCGGCACAAATGCTGGCCGACTATTTCGAAACTTTTGTCCAGCGCGATCTGCGCCAACTGGCGCAGATCCGTGACCTCGCCCTGTTCGAGCGCTTCGTTCGCCTGTGCGCCGGACGTGTCGGGCAGTTGCTGAATCTGAACAACCTCGCGGCGGACACCGGAGTTTCGCAGCCTACGGCGCGCGCCTGGTTGACCCTGCTTGAGGCGAATTACATCGTCTTTCAGCTCCAGCCCCGTCATGCAAACCTGCGCAAACGACTGATCCGCTCGCCCAAGCTGTATTTTCATGACGTCGGGCTGGCCAGCTTTCTGCTCGGCATCAGCCAGCAGTCACAACTGACGACGCATCCCCTGCGCGGCCCGTTGTTCGAGAATCTGGCGATTTCCGAGGCGATGAAATGGCACTTCAATCGCGGCCGGCGCCCGCAACTGAGCTTCTACCGCGACTCGGGCGGACTGGAGGTGGACTTGCTGATCGAGCGTCCAGCCCATTCGCTGGCCATCGAGATCAAGTCCGGCGCCACGGTGTCCAGCGACATGCTGTCCACTCTCCACCGCCTGGCAGCGCTGGATCCAAGCGCCACCGAGATCCGCATGCTGGTGCATGGCGGCTCGCTCAACGCGACGCGGGAAGGAGTGTGGCTGGTGTCCCTGTCTGATTTTCCCGCGGCCCTCGCGCACGGAGAGCCGCCGGCAGGCGCCCGCTGACCTACAAGAGTCGGCGCTGGCGGCACGGCCTCAGGCAAAGCCCTGCGGATTCCTGCTTTGCCAGTTCCAAGAATCGCGGCACATGTCATCCAGCGTGCGCCGCGCCGCCCAGCCCAGTTGCCTTGCCGCCAGCGCAGGATCGCCCCAGTATGCCGGGACGTCGCCCGGCCGACGCGCCACGATGCGATGCGGAATCGCGCGCCCGCAGGCCTTCTCGAAAGACCGTAGCAGGTCGAGCACGCTATAGCCCTGACCGGTGCCAAGATTGGCCGTCAGCACCTGGCACGGATCGCCCAGCGCCCAGTCCAGCGCGGCGCGATGACCGTCGGCCAAATCCATGACATGAATATAGTCGCGGACGCCGGAACCGTCCGGCGTCGGATAGTCACCGCCGAACACCTGAAGTTCCGGCAGGCGCCCGACGGCAACCTGCGTGACGAAGGGCATCAGATTGTTGGGAATGCCATTCGGGTCTTCGCCGATCAACCCGCTGGGATGGGCGCCGACCGGGTTGAAATAGCGCAGCAGCGCGACCGACCAATTCGGCGCGGCGACCTGCAGATCACGGAGGATTTCCTCGACCATCAGCTTGGTGCGGCCGTAGGTGTTGGCCGGACGCAGGGCGGCGGTTTCCGGAATCGGACTGGAATCCGGCTCACCATAGACACAGGCGGAGGAACTGAAGACGATGCGCTTCACCTCGGCGCGTCGCATGGCTTCAAGCAGGACCAGGGTGCCAACCACATTGTTGTCGTAATAGTGCAGCGGTTGCGCCCCCGACTCGCTAACCGACTTGAGCCCGGCGAAGTGAACCACTGCGGCGATCGGATGCTGGTCGAAGACGCCATCCATGTCCTGCCTGGAGCGAACGTCGCCATTGACGCAGGGCACCGCTCGCCCAACGATGGATTCCAGCCGCTGCACCGCCAGCGGCTTGCTGTTGCTGAAGTTGTCGAAGAGCACCACCTGCTGCCCCGCTTCGATCAGCACCGCGGCGGTATGCAGGCCGATGTAGCCGGCGCCGCCTGTGAGCAGAATCATTTGCCAAATCCCGTAAGTGGAAGACGGAATTCTAGTCGACCCGCATCTTACTTATGGCCACCATCACATTTCCTGAATCCACGGCGCCGCGCGATCGGTAGAATCGGCGCATCCATTTTCAGGAGTTCGCCGTGTCCAAAGACTTCAGGATCGCCCCCAGCATTCTCTCCGCCAACTTCGCCAAATTGGGCGAGGAAGTCGACAACGTGCTCAAGTCGGGCGCTGACATCGTTCATTTCGACGTCATGGACAACCACTACGTGCCCAACCTGACGATCGGCCCGCTGGTCTGCGAGGCGCTGAAGAAGCACGGCGTCACGGCGCCGATCGACGTGCACCTGATGGTCAAGCCGGTCGACCGCATCATCCCCGACTTCGCCAAGGCCGGCGCCACCTACATCACCTTTCATCCC
>Ga0209343_10001855_pt1 | contig 28112 bp, 23 predicted proteins | sample RifCSPlowO2_02_FD_184026 | JGI IMG/M metagenome (GOLD analysis project Ga0209343, IMG submission 184026) | Groundwater microbial communities from Rifle, Colorado - Rifle CSP2_plank lowO2_0.2 (SPAdes) (version 2) | ecosystem: Environmental > Aquatic > Deep subsurface > Groundwater | place... | reverse complement strand
ACCACCATCCACGCCTACACCAACGACCAGAACCTCTCCGACGTCTACCACAGCGACCCCTACCGCGCCCGCTCGGCCACCCAGTCGATGATCCCGACCAAGACCGGCGCCGCCGAAGCGGTCGGCCTGGTGCTGCCGGAGTTGGCCGGCAAACTCACCGGCATGGCCGTGCGGGTGCCGGTGATCAACGTCTCCCTGGTCGACCTGTGCCTGCAGGTCAAGCGCGACACCAGCAGCGAGGAGATCAACGCCCTGCTCCTGGCCGCCAGCCAGAAATCCCCGGTGCTCGGCTACAACAGCCTGCCGCTGGTGTCCTGCGACTTCAACCACAACCCGCTGTCGTCGATCTTCGACGCCAACCACACCAAGGTCAGCGGCCGGCTGGTGAAAGTCATGGCCTGGTACGACAACGAATGGGGCTTCTCCAATCGCATGCTGGATAGCTGCCTGGCCCTGCATACCGCGCCCTGAAAGCTACTGCGCTCGACTATGCGGCGTTGGAGCCAGTCAAAAAAATGCTCATGTACAGTCGTACACTCCGCTTTTTCTGACTGACTCCGCCTTGCCTAGCCTTCGCTCGCTACGCTTTCAGCAACCACATAAACAAAAGGCAACAGCCCAATCTCGGGCCAGAACCGTAGCCCGGATGCAATCCGGGACAGCGCCTCCCCGGATTGCATCCGGGCTACCCAGCTAAATCCAGGAACCCAGCATGAGCCGTATCAGCTTTACCAGCGCCACCCTGCCGGCGCGCAAGCGCATCGCCCTGGTGGCCCACGACCACTGCAAGGAGTTCCTCCTCGACTGGAGCGAACGCCAGCGCGACAAACTGGCCCGGCACCATCTGCTGGCCACCGGCACCACCGGCATGTTGCTCAACCGCCGCCTCGACCTGCCGATCGAAAGCATGATCAGCGGCCCCCTGGGCGGCGACCAGCAACTGGGCGCGCGTATCGCCGAGCGGCGGGTGGATATGCTGGTGTTCTTCTGGGACCCCTTCGAGCAGCAGCCCCACGACCCGGATATCAAGGCACTGCTGCGGGTCGCCGCGGTGTGGAATATCCCGGTGGCCTGCAACGAGAGCAGCGCCGACTATATGCTCGGCAGCACGCTGCTGGACCAGGCCCACGACTACCGCATTCCCGATTACACCGCCTATCTGCAGAACCGCCGCTAATAGCGGACACAGGCGCCAGCGCCAGCCTATTTATCGGCCTCCAGGCGGTGCCGCCGGTGCCGCCGGTGCTGCCGGCCTCGGCCCTGAGGCTCTGCGGCGAACGCAGTCAGCAGGCCGTTGAAAAATGTCGGCGAGGCAGCCGAGACAAGGCATAAACGGCCGAAAAAGCGCAGTTTACTGGCTGTAAATGAGCATTTTGAGGCCGTTTTTAACGCAGTATCGGCAACGTAGGTAGTTTTTCAATGGCCTGTTAGAAGTCGACCCTGCCCCGGCCCGCCTTGATGGTCCCGCGCTTGCTCTTGCCTTCCAGGCGGCGCTTCTTCGAGCCCAGGGTCGGCTTGGTCGGGCGTCGGGCCTTCTCGGTCTTGCCGGCGCTGCGGATCAACTCGACCAGGCGCTCCAGGGCATCGCTGCGGTTCTGTTCCTGGGTGCGGTATTGCTGGGCCTTGATGATCACCACGCCCTCCAAGGTGATGCGGCTGTCGCGCAGCGCCAGCAGGCGTTCCTTGTAGAACGGCGGCAAGCTTGAGGCCTGACTGTCGAAGCGCAGGTGCACGGCGCTGGACACCTTGTTGACGTTCTGCCCGCCGGCGCCCTGGGCGCGAATGGCGGTCAGCTCGACTTCGTCGTCGGGCAGGTGGACGCTATGGGAAATCACCAGCATGGGCAGGGTCGGGGTGGACTGAAGGGTGCATAGGATAACCCCATGCGCCCCTCGCCTGCCCGCCGCAGCAGGCTGAAATCTTTAGTCGGAATTTACTCGCTGCCTTTCGGCCGGCTCGGCGCTAAGTTAAGGCAACGGAATTGACCAAGAGACGACAAATGGACTCGATCACCCAGGCGGTACTCGGCGCCAGCATCCAGGGCGCACTGCTCGGCCGCTGGCAGGGGCGCAAGGCGCTGCTGTACGGCGCCCTACTCGGCACAGTGCCGGACCTGGATGTGGTCATCGACTATGGCGACGCCGTGGCCAACATGACCCAGCACCGCGGCTTCAGCCATTCGCTGCTGGTGCTCAGCAGCCTGGCCGTGCTGCTGACCTGGCTGATACGACGATGGCGACCCAACCCCGCCTATTCGACTCGACGCCTGTTTCTGGCCATCTATCTGGTGCTGATCACCCATCCCCTGCTGGACGCCTTTACCAGCTACGGCACCCAGCTGTTCTGGCCGCTGATGCCGATTCCCACGGCCTGGTCGAGCATCTTTATCATCGACCCGCTATACACCCTGCCGCTGCTGGTGGCGGTCATCGTCGGGCTGCTGCGTGACCTGCGCGAGCGCCCGCAATGGCTGGCCATTGCCGCCCTGTGCCTGTCCAGCCTGTACCTGGCCTTTACCGTCAGCGGCAAATGGATGGCCGAGCAGCGCGTGGAGCAAGTGCTGGCCCAGCGCGGCATCCAGGCCGAGGCGCTGTTCAGCACGCCGACGCCCTTCAACAGCCTGCTGTGGCGGGTGATAGTGATAGAGGGTGAGGACTACCACGAGGCGCTGGTCGGCTGGTTAGACCACAGCCCGCCACGGCTGGAGCGTATTCCCCGCGGCGCGGCCCTGGCCAAGTCGCTGCGCAACTCGCCGCAGCATGCGCGCCTGAGCTGGTTTACCCAGGGTGTGTTGCGCTACGACAGGATCGGCCAGCAGCTGATAGTCACCGACCTGCGTCTGGGCATGACCGGCTACCACCCCTTCCGCTTTATCTTCGCCGAGCGCCGCGACGGCCGCTGGCAGCCGCTGCCCCGGGTCGAGCGCCTGCCCTTCACCCGAGGTGAGCCCGAACATCTGCTGGTGCTCTGGCAACGCATCTGGGACGAGCGCGAACCGGTGCAGCTGCTGAGCTGGGCGCAAGCCCTGAACCACAAGCCATGATTGCGCGAAATGCCCTAAAACCGCCATACAGGGCAAGCCGAGTGATGGGCTGAACCCACCACTCGCTGCGAGCCGCTTAGAACGCAGGTTGCCTGCAGTGACTCAATGGACGATGGCGAGCTTGCCGAAGTGCCGCCCGCCGGCACTGAGTTCGGCATAGGCGGCGCGGGTGTCGTCGATGCTAAACACACGGTCGATCACCGGCACTATGCGGTGGGCGGCAATGGCCCGGGCCGCCTCCGCCAGGTCGGCCACTGAGCCGGTGTTGTTGCCGACTATGCGCAGGGCTTTGACGATGATCGGAAACAGGTCGATCGAGGCTGCCGTGCCGCTGACAAAACCGACCGTAAACACCGTACCGCCCAGCGCCGCCGCGTTGAGTGCGCGGGCGAAGGTGGCCCCGCCAACCGTCTCCACCACCAGGTCGGCGCCGCGCCCCTCGGTGAGTTTCAGCACTTCCTCGTCCCAGGCAGGCGTGGCGCGGTAGTTGATCAGCTGATCGGCGCCGAGCTGGCGCGCACGCTCCAGCTTCTCGTCGGACGACGAAGCGAGTATCACAGTGGCGCCGCAGGCCTTGGCGAACTGCAAGGCAAAGATGCTGACCCCGCCGGTTCCCAGCAGCACCACCACCGAACCGGGACGCAGTTGGGCCGAACGCACGGCATTCCAGGCCGTAGTCGCGGCTATGGGCAGCGCCGCGCCTTGAACGAAATCCAGGTGAGCCGGCAAGGCGACCAGGCTGCTGGCGGGAACGGCCACATATTCGGCCAGTGAGCCCGGTAGCGTAACGCCGCGCAGCGCGGCCACATTGCGCGGCGTGATGACCCCGCCTTGCCAGTTCGGCATAAAGTGCGGGATCACCCGCTCGCCAACGACCAGGCCGCTGACGCCTTCGCCCAGCGCGGCAACTTCGCCCGCACCATCGGCAACCGGAATCAGCGGAAAGCCCGCGACGGGGAAGTGGCCCGTGGCAATGGCCACGTCCAGGTAGTTCAGCGAGGCGGCGCGCAGGCGCACCAGCACCTCACCAGGAGCGACCGGCGGCTCGGGCAGCTCGGTCTGGCGAAACGCGGTAAGAGCGGGAGCGGTGAGTTCAATGGCTTTCATGGTCTCTTCTCTGAAATAAAACAGCGGTTGAATGGCAAAACTCAGCGCGCAAAAAAATGCATGCCGCCAACTCGCGAAATCACAGCGCCAGTGCTGCAGCGCGGTGACAACGAGGCCTCAGTTTTATTAAAAATTCATAATGGATAAACTGCGGTTTGATTTATTCATTTGAAATCATGGATTACTAATGAACTTGATCGACAGCATGCAGGTGTACGTTCTGGCCGTCGAAAAAGGCAGCCTCAGCGCCGCCGCCACGGCGTGCGGCATCTCGCCGACCATGGCGGGCAACCACCTGCGCACGCTGGAAAAACGCCTGGGCATGCAGCTGCTCAACCGCACTACCAGGCGCCAGCACCTCACGGCCTTCGGCGAGGACTACTACGGCCGCTGCAAGGAAATCCTCAGGCTGGTGGCCGAAACCGATGCCCAGGCCCAGAGCCTGCAATTGGCGCCGGCGGGCAAGCTGCGCATCAGCGCACCAGTGACCTTCGGCAGCGAAGCGCTGATGCCCGTCTTGTCGGAATACCTCGAGCGCTACCCCCAGGTCAGCGTCGATCTGGTCTTGTCCGACCGGGTGGTGGATCTGCTGGAGGAAGGATTCGAGGCGGCCATCCGCATCGGCGAATTGCCGGATTCGACCCTGATCGCCAAGTCGCTGGCGCCGTATCGGCTGATGATCTGCGCCGCCCCCGAGTACCTGGCGCGCCGGGGTACACCGACCCAGCCGGAGGATCTAAGCCAGCATGAGTGCCTGGCGTTCTCGACCGCCGCGCTGACCCATTGGCGCCTGAGCGACCAGGACGGTAGCTACCGGGTTCCGGTGTCGGGTCGTTTGCAGATCAATCAGGGGCAGGCGCTGCGGGTCGCGGCATTAAAGGGCCTGGGCATAGTGCAGCAACCGGCGATTCTGCTGCAGGCCGATGTGCGGGCGGGTCGCCTGGTGCAACTGTTCCCCCAGCATGAACTCCCCAGCAAGCCGATGAGCGTGGTCTATCTGCCGGACCGCTATCGTTCGCCCAAGCTACGCAGCTTTGTGGATTTTCTAGTGGAATGTTTCAGCTGACTGGCTGCTGCAGGACTGGCGCAGGGGCATAAAAAAGCTATGTACCAATAGCGTGTTGCGTTCGGCTATTGCCACTGAGCTTGAGACGGTCTGGGGCCGTAGGGTGCGCCATGCGCACCAGTGATTCGTCGCCTGCGGTGGTGCGCGCAGCGCACCCTACCCGTTGCCAGCTATGCAAGAAGGGCTCAGGCCTGAATGTCCCATGCAACACACTATTGGGACAGCGCCATAAAAAAACAGGCTGACGCCCATGCATCAGCCTGTTTTTTATGTCCTGCCATCCATGGCAGCCACCCTGCGGGCCGTCGCTGCGCGACGTTAAAAGTTAACCCTAGCTGAGCGCTCCAGCCCCGCCGAGCGCCAGCTTGAGGCGGTAGCAGACCCAGATAAACGCAATCCACACCGGCATGGCATAGACCGACACCTGGATGCCCGGAATCAGCAGCATCACGCCCAGGATAAACAGCACGAAGGCCAGGCAGATGTAGTTGCTGAGCGGATACCAGAAGGCCTTGAAGCTCGGCTCCACGCCCTTGGCCTGCATGGCCTTGCGGAACTTCAGGTGCGAGTAGCTGATCATCGCCCAGTTGATCACCAGGGACGCCACCACCAGGGACATCAGCAGCTCCAGCGCACTCTGCGGCGCCAGGTAGTTGACCAGCACGCAGAGCAGGGTCACCGCCGCCGACAGGGCGATGGCCAGCACCGGCACGCCGCGGCTGTTGACCTTCATCAGCGCCTTGGGCGCATCGCCCTGCTCGGCCAGGCCGTAGAGCATGCGGCTGTTGCAGTACACGCCGCTGTTGTAGACCGACAGCGCGGCGGTCAGCACCACGAAGTTGAGGATATGCGCGGCGGTGTCGCTGCCGATCAGCGAGAATATCTGCACGAAGGGGCTGCTGCCGTAGGCATCGCCGCCGGCGGTGAGGCTCTGCACCAGGCTGTCCCAGGGGTAGAGCGAGAGCAGCACGGTCAGCGCACCGATATAGAAGATCAGGATGCGGTAGACCACCTGGTTGATCGCCTTGGGGATCACCGTCCTCGGCTCGGACGCCTCGGCGGCGGTGATGCCGACCAGCTCCAGGCCGCCGAAGCTGAACATGATGATGGCCATCATCATCACCAGGCCGGAGGCGCCGTTGGGGAAGAAACCGCCGTGGCTCCACAGGTTGGCGACCGTCGCCTGCTCGCCGCCGGCGCCGCTGATCAACAGGTAACAGCCGAGCACTATCATGCCGATGATCGCCACCACCTTGATGATGGCGAACCAGAACTCGGTCTCGCCGAAGGCTTTGACGTTGACCAGGTTAATCAGGTTGATCAGCACGAAGAACGCCGCCGCCGTGACCCAGGTGGGGATCTCCGGGTACCAGTACTGCACGTACTTGCCCACCGCGGTGAGTTCGGCCATGCCCACCAGCACATAGAGCACCCAGTAGTTCCAGCCCGAGAGGAAACCGGCGAAGGGCCCCCAGTAGCTGTGGGCGAAGTGGCTGAAGGAGCCGGCCACCGGCTCCTCGACAATCATCTCGCCGAGCTGGCGCATGATCAGAAAGGCGATAAAACCGCCGATGGCATAGCCGAGAATCATCGACGGCCCGGCGCTCTGCAGCACCCCGGCGGAGCCGAGGAACAGGCCGGTGCCGATGGCGCCGCCGAGGGCGATCAGCTGGATATGGCGGTTCTTCAGACCGCGGCTAAGCGGGCCGGTGTGCAGATGTTCGGACATCAGCGAAGACTCCGGGGCTGGCGGAGGGCAAGGTAAGTGCAAGGCATGGGGTCACCTGACTGTCGAAATGAGCCGCCGGACTCGTGATCCAGCGGAGCTGTTCTGGGCGATTGGCCGCTGCCCGCCTGGCCTGGAGGGCGCATGCTGGGCGGGTCGCAGTATACACGCCGAGATCGGACAGGTGAGCAGGGGCAGAATGTCGGTGGGCCATGGCCAACAAAAACACGATGTCCCAGTTAGGGGTTGCACAAGCGCTGAGCCCTAGCTTGGGTTGAGGAGCAACGCGACGAAGCCCAACGAACTCTGCGCCCGGCTGTTGGGCTTCGCCGCGCTCAACACCAACCTACTGGTGCGCGCCAGTGCATGGAAGTTGTCGCCCCGAACACGTCCAGCGCTGCAATAGCACTACCCTTGAGTAAAGGCGGGCTTTCGCGCCACACACCGACTCAGCGCGGCGCCAGCTCATGCCGCACGCGCGGCACCAGCAGCTCACCCAGCACCGCCAGGGCACCGATGGCGCCGGCGATCCAGTACCACTGGCCGACCGGATCGAAGATCAACCAGCCCAGGGCATGCAGGAACACCACCAGGATCAGCACCGGGCTGACGTAGCGCACCATGAATAGCCACAACGCATAGCCCAGCGGCGGCAGGTTCAGCTCATCACGCATGATCTCGCTGCGCAGGCAGTAGCCAGCGAGTATCACCATGCAGATACCGCCCAGCGGCATCATCCAGCGCGAGGTCAGGTAATCCAGCCAGTCGAACAGGTTCTTGCCCAGCGGCGTCCAGCCGGCCATCAGGTTGAACGAGAGCATGGCCAGCAGGCTGAGCAGCAGCAACACCACGCCGGCTGCAGCAGCACCCTTGAAGCGACTGATGCCGTACTTCTCGTTGAGGTAGGCGACCGTTGACTCGACCAGGGAGATTGCCGAGGTCAGCGCGGCAATCGACACCATGGCGAAGAACAGCACGCCGAAGGCGGTGCCGAACGGCATCTGCTGGAAGGCCAGCGGCAGGCTCATAAAGATCAGGCCGGGGCCGGCGCTCGGGCTCAGGCCGTTGGCGAAGATGATCGGGAAGATCGCCAGGCCGGCCAGCAGCGCCACGCCGGTGTCGCAGATGGCCACGACAAAGGTGGTACGCGCCACCGACTGGCCATCAGGCAAGTAGGAGCCGTAGGTCAGGATCGCCCCGGAGGCCAGGCTCAGGGTGAAGAAGGCATGGCCCAGCGCGGCCAGCAGCGCCTCGCCGGTGATTTTCGAGGCATCGAAGGTAAACAGGAAGGCAACCCCCTGGGCAAAGCTGCCGCTGGTGAAGGCGTAGCCGACCAGGATCAGCAACATCACGGCCAGGCCCGGCATCATCCAGCGCACTGCATTCTCGATGCCCTTCTGCACGCCCTTGCCGACTATCCACAGCGTCAACAGCGACACCAGCACGCTCCAGCCGCCGAGTTGCCAGGGGTTGGCATTATGCGCCTCGAACACCCCGCCCAAGACCTCCACGCTGGTGGCGGCCAGGGAGCCGTCGAGCATCTTCCACGTATAGGCAAAGGCCCAGCCGGCCACCACCACGTAGAAACACAGGATCATAAAGCCGGCCAGCATGGCCATGCCGCCGACCGCCTTCCACAACGGGTTACCGCCACTTTCCTTGACCACCCGGGCGATAGCATCGATCGGGCTGCCGCGACCACGCCGGCCGAGGGCGATCTCGGTCATCATCACCGGAATGCCGATGGCCAGGATGCAGGCCAGGTACATCAGCACAAAGGCGCCACCGCCGTATTCGCCGGTGATGTAGGGGAATTTCCAGATATTGCCCAGGCCCACGGCCGAGCCAGTTGCAGCGAGGATAAAGCCCCAGCGCGAGAGCCAGAGGTTCTTGGGTTTTTCACGGGTCATGCGTCACCTTTTGTTTTTATCTGTGACGGGGATCGAACCCGCCGCGCTTGTGGCACGGCGGAGCTAGGCAAGGTTTGTGGACCTTATTGGGCGTCGGGTTGCACCTCCGGAGCCGCTTGCGCAAAGGCTTCGAAGGTTTCACAACGCGCCGCCATGGCCAGGATGCGTGGGTAGGCATCGAGGTCAGCGTTAAAACGGCGCGCGTTGTACAGCTGCGGAATCAGACAGGCTTCCAGGTAACCGGGGCGTTCGCCCAGCGATAGCCCTCCATCGAATACCGCCAGCCCGGCCTCGACTGCGGCCAGGCCCGCGTGCAGCCAGTGCTGGTACCAGGCATCTTTCCCCGCCTCGCTCACCCCCAGCGGGCCTGTGAGGTACTGCAGCACCCGCAGGTTGTTCAGCGGGTGCAGGTCGCAGGCGATATGCAGGGCCAGGGCGCGCACCTGGGCGCGTTGCGCCGGGTCGGCCGGCAACAGCGCCGGCACCGGGAACACCTCGTCGAGGTATTCGAGGATGGCCAGGGACTGGGCGATGCGCACCCCGCCGTTGCCGGCATCCACCAGCAGCGGCACCAGTTGCTGCGGGTTGAGCGCCTTGTATTCGGCCGAGTGCTGCTGGCCGCCGTCCTTGACCAGGTGCACCGGCACCTGCTGATAGGCCAGGCCTTTCAGATTCAGGGCAATCCGCACCCGGTAGGCGGCGCTGGAGCGCCAGTAGCTATAAAGCGTCAACATGCCACACCTCCCTGTAGGAGCCAGCTTGCTGGCGATCCGCTTTTTGCAAGAGCATCGCCAGCAAGCTGGCTCCTACAAAAATGCCGCTGCCCAGCTCAATGTTCATAACGCTCCACCGCCTGATCGATGGCGCCGAACAGGCTGTGGCCGGCGGCGTCGAACATCTCGATACGCACCCGGTCGCCGAACTTGAGGAAGGGCGTCTTGGCCTCGCCCTGCTCGACTATCTCCAGCATGCGTTTCTCGGCCAGGCAGCTGGAGCCGGCGCTGCTGTCGTAATTGGATACTGTGCCCGAGCCGATGATGCTGCCGGTGCCCAGGGGACGGGTCTTGGCGGCATGAGCCACCAGGGTCGGGAAGTTGAAGGTCATGTCCACACCGGCATCCGGCTGACCGAACAGCGCGCCGTTGATATGCGAGACCAGCGGGCGATGCACCTTGCCGCCCTGCCAGGCATCGCCCAGCTCATCCGGGGTGATGGCCAGCGGCGAGAAGCTGGACGACGGCTTGCTCTGGTAGAAGCCGAAGCCCTTGGCCAGCTCGCCGGGGATCAGGTTACGCAGCGACACGTCGTTGACCAGCATCAGCAGCTGGATATGCGAGGCGGCCTCGGCCGGGGTGACGCCCATCGGCACGTCGTCGGTGATCACCGCGATCTCCGCTTCCAGGTCGATGCCCCAGGCCTCGTCGGCCATCTGGATCGGGCCGTGCGGCGGGATAAAGCTGTCGGCGCCGCCCTGGTACATCAGCGGGTCGTGCCAGAAGCTCTCCGGCATCTCGGCGCCGCGAGCCTTGCGCACCAGCTCCACATGATTGACGTAGGCGCTGCCGTCGGCCCAGTGATAGGCGCGCGGCAAGGGGCTGTGGCAGGCCGCCTGGTCGAAGGCGAAAGCGCCCTGCTCCAGACCATCGTTCAAACGCTGGTAGACCGCCTCCAGCTTGGGCTTGCTGACGGCCCAGTGATCCAGGGCCGCCTGCATTGTGGCGGCGATCGCCGGGACTTTGGTGGCGCGGCGCAGGTCGCGGGAGACCACCAGCAGCACGCCGTCACGGCCTTGATTCAGTGATGCGAGTTTCATCAGGATTCCTTGCCCGGCGCACGCCAGGAGTTCACGTATTCGGGGACATCCACGCCGGCCGCGGCTTCGCCGACTTCCAGGGCGCGGCGGGTATCGATCATCACCGCCACTTCATCGACGAAGCTGGCCGGCGCTTCCTGGCTCTTCTTCAGCGCCTTGGGGTGCGGGCCGTGGGGGAAGCCGCAGGGGTGCAGGGTAACCATGCCCTGCTCGATATTGTCGCGGCTGAAGAAGTTGCCGCGGTGGTAGAACAGCACTTCGTCGTAGTCGTCGTTGTTGTGATAGAAGGGCACCTTCAACGCACCCGGGTCGCTCTCCACCGGGCGCGGGGTGAAGGTACAGATGACGAAGCCATTGGCCACGAAGGTGGTGTGGGCCGACGGCGGCAGGTGGTAGCGATGGCTCATCAGCGGGCGGATATCGCGCCAGTTGAGGCGCACCACTGTGTTGTCGCCATGCCAGCCGACCACATCCAGCGGGTTGAACGGATAGGTCACGGTGCTGATCTGGTTGCGCCGTTTGATCCTGATCTGCCAGGTGCTTTCGTCCTGCTGGGCCTTGAAGGCGTCGTCCAGCTTGGGATGCTCCAGCACCGCCGCATCGAAGATCGCCTGCGGGCCGAGCAGGCCCTTGTCCGGCAGCTGATAGGCGCCGTCACTGCTCTCGATCAGCAGCATAAAGGTCGGCTCGCTGGCCTCGATGCGCCAGGCGGTGCCGCGCGGGATCAGCAGGTAATCGCCGTCGCGATACGTCAGATGGCCGAAGTCGCAGTAGAAGTGCCCTGCCCCTTCATGGATAAACAACAGATCGTCGCCATCGGCGTTGCGCGCCAGATGGCGCATGGCGCCGTGGGTTTTCCACAGGCGCAGTTTCACGTCTGCGTTATGCAGGCACAGCGGCGCTTCCAGCGGGCAGTCGCGCTCACTGGCGATCTCGTTGAAATTGAAGGCGTGCGGGCGCAACGGCCCCTGCCAGTCGATCCAGCCGGTGGGCGGATGCTTGTGGTGCAGGTGCGCGGTGGGGCCGAAGAAACCTTCGCGGCCCATCTCGCGCTCGTAAGTGCCCGCGGGAAAGTCGCAGTGCGCCTGCCGCGAGCACTCGCCTTCACGCAGGGGAAAACTGATCCATTTACGACTCATGAAAATATCCTCGAAAACGGCGACGGTCGTAGTTTCGTAGGGTGGGTTAGGCGCGCGTCCAGCGCTTTGCAATCACACGGCTGATTCTTGCGCGCCGTAACCCACCATTGCTGCGCCGGATCGGTGGGTTACGCGGCGCTTCAGTCCTGAGCCGGACCTAAGCCTTTTTGCACGCGCCGCCCACCCTACGGTTCTGGCTTATTCGGCCTTGATCACGCCGCGCTTGATCTGGTCTTCCTCGATGGACTCGAACAACGCCTTGAAGTTGCCCTCGCCGAAGCCCTGGTTGCCCTTGCGCTGGATGATCTCGAAGAAGATCGGGCCAATCACAGTATTGGTGAAGATCTGCAGCAGGATGCCGTCATCCTCGGGCGCGCCGTCGATCAGGATGCTCAGCTCACGCAGCAACGCGGTGGGCTCGCCATGGCCGGCCACGCGGCTGTCGACCTTGTCGTAATAGGTATCCGGGGTGTGCATAAAGTGCACGCCATTGGCGCGCAGCTTGCGCACCGTCGCGTAGATATCCTCGGTACTCAGGGCGATATGCTGAATGCCTTCGCCGTGGTACTCGCGGATAAATTCCTCGATCTGCGACTTGTCGTCGGCCGACTCGTTGATCGGGATGCGGATCTTGCCGCACGGCGCGGTCATGGCGCGGGACAGCAGGCCGGTGAGCTTGCCTTCGATATCGAAGTAGCGGATCTCGCGGAAACCGGCGATGCGCTCGTAGAAGCCCGACCACACATCCATCTGCCCGCGCTTGACGTTGTGGGTCAGGTGATCCAGCTCCTTCAGGCCGACCGCATTGTCGTTCGGCGTGCGCCCCGCGATGTACTCGAAGTCGACGTCGTAGATGCTCTTGTCGCTGTGATCACAGACATAACGATCCACCAGATAGAGCAAGGAGCCGCCGATGCCCTCGACGCAGGGGATATTCAGCTCGCCGAAGTTGGCATGGCTGCCCACCAGGGTGGCGCCCTGGGACTCGACATAGGCCGCGGCCTGGGCCGCATTCTTCACCCGGAAGGCCATGGCGCAGGCGCTGGGGCCGTGCTTGAGGCCGAACTCGCGGACATGCCCGGTGGGGCTGCCGTTGAGCACGAAATTGATGTCGTTCTGCTGGAACAGCCAGACTTCCTTGGAGCGGTGCTTGGCGGTTTCGGTGAAGCCCATGGCGGTGAACAGCTCGCGCAGCTGCTGGATGCCCTCGGGCGTCGGCGCGGTGTATTCGACGAACTCGAAGCCGTCGGTACCTATGGGGTTGTGCTGTTCGATCTTGTTCACGGCGTTCATTGCGCCTCCTCGTTGTTGTGGGATGCCGCCCGGCGCGTGCCGCCGTGACGCTGTCGATACCCCCATAACAACCCGTGGCCGGGTCACGAACAAGCGCGGTAACAGGCCTGCGACCGGCTGCCGCCCGGCCAGGTCGGCAAGTTTTCCTTACAGCCCTGAAATCGCTGGAAAGTACCAGGGCAACGGCTTGCCGCGCGTAACGCTTTCTTGCCAATGCGGCTCAGTAAGCTGCCAGCGCAGGCTCCTCGGCGCTCTAGATCGCGGGATCAGCCGCCGGCGAGCGCTCGTTCAGCGCCTCGACGACCCGACCCGCGTCGGCAAAGGGCTGCGGCCGGGCGATGACATAACCCTGGGCGTAGTCGACGCCGACCTCGCGCAGCGCCGCGAGAATCGCCTCGGACTCGACGAACTCGGCGATGGTGCGTTTGCCCATGACATGGCCGATATGGTTGATCACCTCGACCATGGCGCGGTCGATGGGGTCTTCCAGCATGTCGCGCACGAAGCTGCCATCGATCTTCAGGTAATCCACCGGCAGGTGCTTGAGGTACATAAAGGACGACATGCCGGCGCAGAAGTCGTCCAGGGAGAAGCGACAACCCAGGCCCTTCAACTCGCCGATAAAGCGGATGGCCTCGGCCAGGTTGGTGATAGCCGTGGTTTCGGTGATCTCGAAACAGATCATCTGCGGCGGCACCGGCTGACTGGCGAACTGCTCGCGGATAAAACCGAGGAACTCGCCGTCGCCGATGCTCGCCCCCGACAGGTTGATGGCGCAGGTGGCGCTGTCCGTCAGGGCGCCGCTGGCCAACTGGCGGGCCAAGGCCTGCAATGTGTTGCGCAGCACCCAGCGGTCGATCATGTGCATCAGGCCGTAACGCTCGGCCGCCGGCAAAAAGCTGCCGGGGCCGATCAGCTGACCGTTCTCGTCCTGCAGACGCAGGAGAATCTCCATATGCTCGCTCTGCTGGCCGTCGCCCAGGGCGAGGATCTTCTGCGCATAGAGACAGAAGCGGTCCTCCTTCAACGCCGTATGGATACGCTGCACCCAGCTCATCTCGCCGACCCGCTGGGACAGCTCGGAGTCGTCCGGCTGGTAGGCGTGCACCCGGTTGCGGCCCTTCTCCTTGGCCGAGTAGCAGGCCATGTCGGCGGTGCGCAGCAGCGCCTCCAGGCTGCTATGGCCTTGGGTGATCTGCACCAGGCCGATGCTCACGCTGATCGCGAAGGGCCGGCCGCCCCAGACGAAACGCAGGTCCTGCACCGACTTACGCAGAGCCTCGGCGATCCGCTCGGCGGCCTCCGCCGGACAGTTTTCCAGCAGTATGCCGAACTCGTCGCCGCCCAGGCGCGCCAGGGTGTCGCCCTCGCGCAGGTGCTGCTGCAACTCGCCGCAGACCTGGCGCAGCAACTCATCGCCGGCGGCGTGGCCGCTGGTGTCGTTGACCAGCTTGAACTGGTCCAGATCGAGGAACATCAGGGCATGACGCCGGTGCTCGTGCTGCAGGCGCTCCAGCAACTGAGCCAGGCGGTATTCGAACTCGCGGCGGTTGACCAGGCCGGTCAGCGCATCGTGGCTGGCCTGCCAGGACAGGCTGGCGACGAACTGGCGCTCGCGGGTCATATCGTGCAGCACCATCACCGCGCCGCTTACCTGGCCGTCGCTGAGGATAGGCGTGCCGACCAGGTTGACCGCCACCGAGCTGCCGTCCGCGCGCAGGATCAACTTGCTGTGGTCGCACAGGCTCTGGCTGCCACCGGCCAGGATGGCCTGCAAAAACGGCTCACCGCCCTCGCTCGGCTGCTCGTCGACTATCGAAAACAGCGCATCGAAGGCCTGCCCCCGCGCCTGCTCGACCCGGCAGCCGATCAGGCGCTCCGCGGTGGGGTTCATATAGGCGATATGGCCCCGCCGATCGAGGCTGATCACCGCATCGCCAATCGCCGCCAGGGTCACCTGGGCGCGCTGTTTCTCGCTTTCCAGGGCCTGGTCGGCCAGCTCGCGCTGGGTCAGCAGCTTGCGCGTGCGCAGCGCCGCCAGGCCGATCAGCAGGGCGGCGGTGAGCAGATTGAGCACTATCAACAGGCGCAGCACCACCCGCGAGGCCTCGCCCATAATGCTGGAGAAGGCCTCGGCGGCGGGCGTGGCGCCGTTGTTGATCTGCTCGACCCGCGCCTGCCAGTCGACCCTCTGCCGCGCCGTGACTTGGCCGCGGCCGATGCTGGCATGCATCTCCTGCGCCAGCTCGGTCAGGGCGAAGATATGCCGATCGCCCAGGGTCCACTGTTCGATGGCCCGTTCCAGGTAGCTGAAATGGCGGAAATGGCGAAACAGCCAGAGCATCGCCTCGATATCATCCGGGTGATTCTTGCCTTGCAGTATGCCCTGGCGCGCCACAGCCAGGTCGGGCGGCTCCTGGCTCAGGGCCATGCGCAAGGCATGGTCGCCCAGGGGCACGGCGATCGCCTGCTGGTATTGGCGAAAATGCACGGGGGCCTGGCTCTGCGCGTAGAGATCGAGGTGATGGATGGCATCCTTGAGGCCTTTCGACCACAGGCTCTCGCCCCCCACATAGGCGCGCACGGCGGACATCAGGTAGAGGCTGCCGCCGGCCAGCAGCGACTGCAGCAGAATCACCAGGGCAAAAGGCCACACCAGCCGCAGCAACTGGGAACTAATGCACGCCCGCTTGGCACCCGTCTCCGCACTTATCATTCCCTTTCTCCCGACAGAGCCGCGCACAGTTGTGGCTCAACTGCGCGGCATAGATGTCATTCCCTTGCGCCACAGCTCGGGGAGAGAACAGCGAGGCGCCCGCAACCTCGCCCAAGAGTCGCGGACCTACCCGTCAGGTATAGATGGTTTTTTAACCAAACGACAGGCCGGTGCTAAAATCTGGCGCCAAGCGGTTAACGCCGGCGAAATAGCGGCCGCGGCTCGATTGCCGAACGGCCATAGAGCAGGCTGATGCCGGCCAAGCCCCCGGCCTCCTTAAACGAAGCGCACCTCAGACACCGAAGAAAATTCTCTACGGAGCAACAGAGGGAGTTGCATATTGGCTGCAATCGGCCAATAGCGGTCAATCCATTGATTGGCCGGTTGATAATCGACGGAAGTGCCTGCTGATTTCGTCCACCTCGAATCAGCAGCCAAAGTTTTTTCCACTCGCCCCTGCAGCGGGGACAAATAGCTTCCTTTACACGGGTTCCAGGTTGCTGCCGGTTAGACAGGCGACCAGAGCAGCGGCAAAGCCGGACAACGACTCGCGCTGGCGCACGCACACCTGCAAGTCGCGCTGCGCCCAGGACTCTTCGAGTTCAACCACGGCTAGAGCAGCCCGTGGAGTGCCTTCGGCTACGGCGCTATGGGGCACCAAGCCTATGCCTACGCCGGCGCCGACCATGCGGCAAACCGCCTCGAAGCTGCGCACTTGAATGCGCACCTCAAGATGCCGGCCGAGCGCGGCAGCCGCGTTCATCGTAAAGGTATGAATGGCTGACCCGGAGTGCAGCATCACAAAGGGGTAATCCAGTACCGCTGAGAAGGGCGTGCTGGTCCGTTGCGCCAGCGGGTGGTCGGCCGGCGCGATCAGCACCAGCCGGTCGGCGCGGTAGGGAATCAGTTCGACTTCAGCTCCCTCAATAGATTCCGCCACCACTCCGACTTCTACCTCACCGCGCGCAACGGCCATGACCACCTCGGGACTGGTGTGTTCCTCCAAGGAAATACTGACCTGCGGATGACGCTGTAAGAAGGCCGAGAGACTGTCCGGCAGAAAAGTGTGGGTGGCGTGCGTGTTGGCCCACAGGCTGACATGACCGCGCACCCCTTTGGCGTAGGGCGTGAGGTCGGCATGCATCTGTTCGAGTTGGGCGAACACCTGACGGGCGTGGCGCAGCAACGCATCGCCGGCACGGGTCAGGCTGACGCCACGGGGCTCGCGAAGCAACAGGGGGGTGCCGATCGACTCTTCCAGCAAACGCATGCGATGACTGGCCGAGGAGGCCGCCAAATGCACGCGCGCGGCGCCACGGGTCAGATTCTTCGCTTCGGCAATCGCGACAAAGAGACGCAGATCAATCAGGTCATAATGCATAGGGTTTGTTAAATCCGAACGCTTTGTTGCGAAAACGCCAATTTTACGGGGGTTATACACCCACCATCATTCGATTCAAGACAAGTCTTAGGGATTTAACCTGCCATGCCATGGAAAACCTGGTCAGCCGAACGATTGGGCATCGCACTTGCGGTCCTTGCCGCTTTTGGTTTTTCGTTCAAGGCGATTTTCGTCAAATTAGCCTATGCCGCCGCGCCAGTGGACGCCGTCACGCTGCTGACGCTGCGCATGAGCTTTACCTTGCCAATCATGCTGGGGGTCGCCCTGTTGATGGGCCGATCCGCACCTGCGCTCAAGCCTAAAGACTGGAGCCTGTTGATCGCGCTCGGCCTGCTGGGCTACTACGGGGCCAGCATCCTGGATTTCGTGGGCCTGCAGTACATCTCGGCCGCGCTCGAGCGCTTGATCCTGTTTATCTACCCGACCCTGACCGTACTGATCGGCGTGTTCTGCATGGGCAAGCGCCTGGAGAGACGCCAGATTGGAGCGCTGCTGCTGTCCTATGCCGGCATCGCTCTGGCGTTTGCCCACGACCTGAAGGTCGCGGGTGACATTGACGCCGTGCTGATCGGCGCGGCCTTCATCTTCGGCTCCGCCTTGTCCTACGCGCTCTACAGCGTGGGAGCCGAGGTCGCCATTCAGCGCATCGGCGCCCTGCGTTTTGCCGCCCTGGCGATTACCGTATCCACCGTCGCCACGCAGATTCACTTCGTGGCCACTCGGCCTTTTTCCGCGCTGCTGCAACCCGTGCCGGTCTATGCATATGCCGCGGCGATGGCAATTTTCTCAACGGTATTACCGGTGTTCTGGCTGTCGGCCGCTGTTCGTCATATAGGGGCGGCACGCGCCGTTCTGATCGGCACAGTGGGCCCGATACTGACGATTCTCTTCGCTTGGCTGTTGCTGGCAGAGCCGGTTTCCTTCGCCCAACTGGCGGGTGCGGGTTTAGTTCTGGCGGGCGTATTGCTCGTCTCCCGGCGCAAAAGCTCGCCTGATCGGCAGGAGCCTATTGCCGGGGAGGCTTGCACCCAGGGCCGGTAGCTGGCGGTGGCGCAGGAGCTATGTGCAGCGGATCAATCACGGCAAGCGAAACTTCCCGCCCATGGCGAAATACAGCTTCGACTCGTTGTAATGCCGCCGGATTGATCCACACTTTTGCTGTGTCGAGCCCGGGTGAATCATCCACGGCTGAGACTCCCACATCACTTAAAGGAACAAAAAGATGAGCACTACAACTGCTATGACCGGTGCCGCCTTGGCCCTGGCCGCCGCCGGACTGTTCGCCAGCATCTCGACTCCAGTCTTCGCCGAAGAAGTCCAGACGATTAACTGCTATGGGGTTAACGCCTGTAAAGGGATGAACGACTGCAAGACCGCCGAGAACGCTTGCAAGGGCAAGGGTGGCTGCAAGGGCAAGGGTTTCATGAAGATGACCCTGGCCGAATGCAATAAGGCCGGCGGCAAAGTCGGCGATTAAGCGCGTGCGGGGCGGCCGCAGTGAGGCCGCCCCGATCTCTTCGGCGAAGGAGCCCGGCATGTCTTCAGCTACTCCCTGCCTCGGCTACGGCCTGGGGCTGCGCAGCACCTATTACGGCGAGATACTCGAACAGCACCCGGCGGTGGACTGGTTCGAGATAGTCTCGGAAAACTACATAGTCGAGGGCGGCAAGGCGCTGTATTACCTGGATGCCATAGGCGAGCGCTATCCGCTGGTGATGCACGGCGTCTCGCTGTCCATCGGCGGCCCCCACGCGCTGGACCGCGACTACCTGCGACGGCTCCAGCAGCTGGCCGAGCGGGTGCAGCCGGCGTGGATCTCCGACCACCTGTGCTGGAGCCGCGGCAGCGCCCACCAGCTGCACGACCTGCTGCCGCTGCCCTACAGCGAGGAGAGCCTGCAGCATGTGGCCGCCCGCGTGCGCCAGGTGCAGGACGTGCTGCAACGCCCGCTGGTGCTGGAGAACGTCTCCAGCTACGTGCGCACCGCACACTCCGAGTTCAGCGAGTGGGAATTCCTCGCCGCCCTCAGCGAGCTCAGCGGCTGCGAGCTGCTGCTGGACATCAACAACGTCTACGTCAGCGCGCGCAATCACGACTTCGACCCCTGGAGCTTTATCAGCGCCCTGCCGGTCCAGCGCATCCGCCAACTGCACCTGGCCGGGCACAGCGACTACGGCGACTACCTGATCGACACCCATGACCATCCGGTGAGCGATCCGGTCTGGCAACTCTACCAGCGCACCTTGCAGCACCTCGGCCCGGTGGCCACCCTGCTGGAGCGCGACGATCATTTTCCGCCTTTGGCCGAGCTGCTCGCCGAACTGGACCAGGCCCGCGCCATCGCGGCCGTGGCTCTCAAAGCGGAGGCCGCATGCGCCTGAACGACTGGCAGCGCGAACTCGAAGCCTACCTGCTGGGCGAACAGCCGACCCCCGGCGCCGAGCTGCAGGGCAGCCTGCTCGGCAGCCCGGCCCTGAGCGCCGAGCAAGGCCTGGCCATCTACCACAACGCCTACCGGGCGCGCCTGCTGGACGCCCTGCGCGAGGACTACCCGACCCTGCACCAGTGGCTCGGCGACGACGAATTCGAGCGCCTGGCGCAGGCCTATCTGCGCGCCCATCCCTCGCAGCACTACAGCTTGCGCTGGCTAGGCGCGCGCCTGCCCGCCTTTATCGAGGGCCACCTGGTCGCCGAGCAGAGCGCGCCGCTGGCCGAGTTGGCGCGCCTGGAATGGGCCTTCACCCTGGCCTTCGACGCGGCGGACGGCGAACCCCTGACGCTGGAGGCCATGGCCAGCCTGCCCCCGGCCGAGTGGCCAAGCCTGCAGGTGCGCCTGCTGCCCAGCGCGCAATGGCTGCCGTGCCACTACAACAGCCTGGCGCTCTGGCGCGCGGTCAAGGCCGAGGCAGAGGACTTTCCGGCCAGCCAGCCGCTGGCGCAGGAGGAGGTCTGCCTGATCTGGCGCCAGGCTCTAGTCAGCCGCTACCGCAGCCTGGGCGCGGCGGAGGCCGCGGCACTGCACGGCATGAGCCAGCAAGGCTGGAACTTCGCCGAGCTGTGCAGCGAGCTGGCCGCCTCTAGCGATGCGGCGCCGCTACAGGCCGCCACCTGGCTTAGACAGTGGATCGACGAGGGCACGCTCGAGCGATCGAGCCCGGCTCTCTAGGCCGTCCATTTAGAAGACTCCAGCGGATTATGGGCGTGCAGGTATTTCCCGATGACCGCCAGAGGCTTATCAACGAGTTAGGAGCCGCAATCGTGAATCCAGCCTACTTCGGCGATTCCTACGATCTCGTAAAGCGGTTCTTTTGCGGCCAGTTATCGGCGCTCGGCTATGAGCCAGTAGTCGACCCGATGTTTACCGGCAACTGGGGTGAACTGGAAGGCCAGTTCTTTCATCTCATTGGCGCTGTGCCACCTTCGGCGGCATCGACTGCCCCGCGCCGAGCGCTCTTCGTTGACCCAGATACGGGAGTCAACAATCACGGGAGCTTCCGCCACGTCTCCATTGCTCGCCTAGCCGCCGAGGCGGCCAACTACGCTCTCGTGTTTTCCTTTGATCAGTCGTTTTCCCGTAAATTGGGTCCACACGAAATCATGGTAAGCAAGCTGTCAGCTATTCGCTCCCACGGTTGCCACGCCATGTACTACGACTCCCATGCTCGGTTCCTATTCGTGGCAAGAGAACTGAAATTAATAGAGGAGCTTCGTGGCCATCTTCTGTCCATCGGTCTGCCGGCGGCGCGCCTGCTCCAAAGCGGCACCTAACCCCTCAGTCAAGCCGCAAGCCGCCCCTTACCTCGAACGTTATGACTTATCAGACTGGCCCGCAGGCGAGCGTCCTTGCGCCGCAGTAATTGTAGGGGGCGTTAGCAACGGCTAGACTCCCCCGCATGAAACGCAGCCTGCGGCTTTTTCTTATCGTCCTGATCAGCCTGGCGCTTCCCTTGAGCGGGATGGCGGGCCTCGCCGCCGCGGCCGCACCTTGCCCGATGCAAGCCGCGGGCATGCCGATGACCGGGGATATGGACCCAGACTGCTGCCAGGATATGGCCGGCCCCGCCGAGCATGGCAAACCCTGCAAGAGCGGCCAGGAATGCAAGACCGCCAGCCTGCTGCAAGTGTCGATCGTCAAACCTGCCGTCACATTCTCCAGCCCCCTCGCACTCTCCCTCTCCAGCGGCTTCCTGCCGGCCCGGTCCCCTTCCGGGGTGTGGCGCCCTCCTCGCGTCTGATTCCTGTACCACACTGATTGCCATCCCGCCGCTGACGGGATGGCTGGCCTGCGCGCTCGCCCGAATGGCGCGCAGCGGATCATTCCAGGAATTCTGAACATGCACTCCACCCGCTATTGCCCAGGCTGGCCCGTCGCGGCTGCCCTGGCGACAACCCTGCTGGCTTGGCCGAGCCTGGCCAGCGCCCTGACATTCGCCGAAGCCTTGCGCTTGGCCGAAGAGCAGGCTCCCTCGCTGACCGCTCAGGCGGCCAAACTGCAGGCGGCGACCAGCGCCGCCATCCCGGCCGGCGAGTTACCCGACCCCAAGCTGCTGTTGGGGGTGCAGAACTTTCCCATCGGCGGTCCCGAGCGCTGGAGCCTCGACCAGGACTTTATGACCATGCAGATGGTCGGGGTCATGCAGGAGGTGCCCAACCGCGCCAAGCGCCGCGCCCGGGTCGAGGTGGCCGAGGCGGCCGTCGAGCGAGCCGCGGCCGAGAGCCGGGTCGAGCGCCTGAACGTCCGTCAGGCCACCGCGCTGGCCTGGATCAGCAGCTACTCGGTGGAGCGCAAACAGGCGCTGTTCCAGGACTTCTTCCGCGAGAATCGCCTGCTGGCCGCTGCCGTGCGCGCGCAGATCGCCGGCGGCCGGGCGCAGGCCGCCGATGCCGTGACACCGAAACAGGAGGCGGCCCTGCTGGCCGAGCAAGAGGACGAACTGATCCGGCTGCGCGCTCAGGCCCGCGCCGCCCTGCGCCGCTGGGTCGGCCCGGCCGCCGATGAGCCGCTGGCCGGCAGCGTGCCGCAGTGGCCCATCGATGCCGCCAGCTACAGCCATCAGCTGCCCCATCACCCCGCGCTGGCGGCCTTCGTGCCCATGACCCGTGAGGCCGAAGCGGGTGTGCGCGAGGCCGTGGCGCAGAAGAACTCCGATTGGAGCTGGGAGCTGGACTACCAGCGCCGTGGCCGCGAGTTCGGCGACATGGTCAGCCTGCAGTTCAGCGTCGATCTGCCGCTGTTCCCCGGCTCCCGGCAGAACCCCAAGATCGCCGCCAAACACGCCGAGCTGAACGCGCTCGAGGCCGAGCGTGAGGCCCTGGTCCGCGAGCATGCCCAGCAGCTGGAGGACGATCTGGCCGAATACCAACGCCTGAACCGCGCCGTGGGCCGCAGCCAGGACAGCCTGCTGCCCCTGGCCCAGGAAAAGCTGGAGCTGAGCATGGCCAGCTACCGCGCCGGCACAGGCGACTTGGCGGCCGTGATCGGCGCCCGGCGCGAACTGATCGAGGCGCGCCTCAAACATATCGACTTCGAAGAACAGCGAGCCCTGACCGGCGCCCGCCTGTATTTCGCCTATGGGGAGGCCAACCAATGAGCCGGCGAATTAGAAACGGGGTCGTATTGGCCGGCTTGTCGCTCGCCCTCGGCGTTGCCGGCGGCTACTGGTTCGCTCAGCAACGCATGGACGCAATGCCCAGCGTGGCCGCCGAATCGGCGGCCACCGCGCCGGACGAACGCGAGGCACTGTATTGGTACGACCCCATGTACCCGCAGCAACGGTTCGACCAGCCGGGCAAATCGCCCTTTATGGACATGCAACTGGTGCCGCAATACGCCGATGCGGCCGGCGACAGCGCGGCGGTCAGCATCGACCCCAGCCTGACCCAGAACCTCGGCCTGCGCCTCGCCAGCGTCAGCCGCGGCGCGCTGGCCAGCAGCGTGGAAGCGGTCGGCGTGCTGGCGTTCAACGAACGGGATATCGCGGTGGTGCAGGCGCGTACGGCGGGCTTCGTCGAGCGCGTCTACGCCCGCGCGCCGGGCGATCTGCTGGAGGCCAATGCGCCGTTGGCCGATCTATTGGTACCGGAATGGGCCGCGGCCCAGGAGGAGTTTCTCGCGCTCAAGCGCAGTGGCGATGCCGAGCTGCTCACGGCGGCGCGGCAACGCCTGCGCCTGGCCGGCATGCCGGCGGCGCTGATCGCCCGGGTGGAAGGCAGCGGCCAGATCCAGCCGCTGCTGAGCATCCGCACGCCGATCGGCGGTGTGCTGCAGCAGCTGGATGTGCGCGCGGGCATGACAGTGGCGGCCGGCGACACCCTGGCCCGCGTCAATGGCCTGGGCAGCGTCTGGCTGGCGGTGGCGGTTCCGGAGGCCGAGGCCGGGGCCATCGCCCTTGGCCAGGCGGTGGAGGCACGCCTGCCGGCCTTCCCTGGGGAAGTGCTGAGCGGCACAGTCGCCGCCATTCTGCCCGAGGCGAATATGGACAGCCGCACGCTGCGCGTGCGGGTCGAACTGCCCAACCTCGAAGGCCGCCTGCGCCCCGGCATGACCGCCCAGGTGCGCCTGAGCCGCCCGACTGAGCAGAGCCTGCTGTGGGTGCCGAACGAGGCGGTGATCCGCACCGGCCGCCGCGCCCTGGTGATGCTCGCCGAAGAGGGCGGGCGCTACCGCCCGGTGGAGGTGCAACTGGGCCGCGAAGCCGAGGGCAAGACGGCGGTGCTGCAAGGGCTCGCGGAAGGCCAGCAGGTGGTCGCCTCCGGGCAGTTCCTGCTGGATTCCGAGGCCAGCCTCAAGGGCATAGTCGCCAATGCCCTGGACATGCCGATGCCCGCGGCAGCGCCCGCCCTGCACGAGGCCGAGGGGCAGATAGTCGAGATCGATGACCAGGGCCTGACCCTGGCCCACGGCCCGTTCAAGACCCTCGGCATGCCCGGCATGACCATGACTTTCCCGCTGGCCGACCCGGCGCTGCTGCTGGGGCTCAAGGCGGGTGACCAGGTGCGCGTGGCGGTGCGCCAAACCGATGATGGGCTACTGGTCGAGCGCCTGGAAAAACTCGGGGGCCAGCCATGATCGCCGCCCTGATTCGCTGGTCGGTGGCCAACCGTTTCCTGGTGCTGCTGGCCACCCTGTTCATCACGGCCTGGGGCGTCTGGTCGGTGCAGAGCACGCCGATCGATGCCTTGCCGGACCTCTCCGATGTGCAGGTGATTATCCGCACGCCTTATCCGGGACAAGCGCCGCAGATAGTGGAGAACCAGGTCACCTATCCGCTGACCACCACCATGCTCTCGGTGCCGGGGGCGAAGACGGTGCGCGGCTTCTCCTTCTTCGGCGACAGCTTCGTCTATGTGCTGTTCGAGGACGGCACCGACCTGTACTGGGCGCGCTCGCGGGTGCTGGAGTACCTCAGTCAACTCCAGGGGCGCCTGCCGGCCGGCGCCAAGCCGGCCCTGGGGCCGGACGCCACCGGGGTCGGCTGGATCTACCAGTACGCCCTGGTGGATCGCAGCGGCGGGCATGACCTGGCGCAGCTGCGCGCGCTGCAGGACTGGTTCCTCAAGTTCGAGCTGAAGACCCTGGCCAACGTCGCCGAGGTGGCCACCATCGGCGGAATGGTCAAGCAGTACCAGGTGCTGCTCGACCCGATCAAGCTGGCCGGTTTGGGCATCACCCAGGCCGAGGTGATAGAGGCCGTCGGCCGGGCCAACCAGGAAACCGGCGGCGCCGTGCTGGAAATGGCCGAGACCGAATTCATGGTGCGCGCCTCCGGCTACCTGAAGACCCTGAATGACTTTCGCGCCATTCCCCTCAAGCTGGTGGCCGGCGGCGTGCCTGTGACCCTCGGCGAGGTGGCGACCATCCAGCTGGGGCCGGAGATGCGCCGCGGCATCAGCGAACTGGACGGCATCGGAGAGACGGTGGGCGGCGTGGTGATACTGCGCAGCGGCAAGAACGCCCGCGAGACCATAGCCGCGGTCAAGACCAAGCTCGACGAGCTGAAGAAGAGCCTGCCGGCCGGGGTGGAAATAGTCACCACCTACGACCGCAGCCAGCTGATCGACCGCGCGGTGCGCAATCTGGGCGAGAAACTGCTGGAGGAATTTCTTGTGGTCGCCCTGGTCTGCGCGGTGTTTCTCTGGCACCTGCGTTCCTCCATGGTGGCCATAGTCTCCCTGCCGATCGGCGTGCTGATCGCCTTTATCGTCATGCGCCACCAGGGCATCAACGCCAACCTCATGTCCCTCGGCGGTATCGCCATCGCCATCGGCGCCATGGTGGATGCCGCGGTGGTGATGATCGAGAACGCCCACAAGAAGGTCGAGGCCTGGCGCCTGGCCCATCCCGGGGAAGAGCTCAAGGGCGAGCATCACTGGCATGTGATCACCGACGCCGCGGTGGAAGTCGGCCCGGCGCTGTTCTTCTGCCTGCTGATCATCACCCTGTCGTTTATCCCGGTGTTCACCCTGGAGGCCCAGGAGGGCCGCCTGTTCGGCCCGCTGGCCTTCACCAAGACCTACGCCATGGCCGCCGCGGCCGGCCTGTCGGTGACCCTGGTGCCGGTGCTGATGGGCTACTGGATTCGCGGACGCCTCCCCGACGAGGCGCACAACCCGCTGAACCGCTGGCTGATCCGCCTCTACCAGCCGGCCCTCGACCTGGTGCTGCGCCACCCGAAAATCACCATGACGGTGGCGCTGCTGGTGTTTATCAGCACGTTCTGGCCGATTTCCCGCCTGGGCGGCGAGTTCCTGCCGCCGCTGGACGAGGGCGACCTGCTCTACATGCCCTCGGCCCTGCCCGGGCTATCGGCGCAGAAGGCCGCCCAGTTGTTGCAGCAGACCGACCGCCTGATCAAGACGGTGCCCGAGGTCGTGCACGTGTTCGGCAAGGCCGGCCGCGCCGAAACCGCCACCGATCCGGCGCCGCTGGAGATGTTCGAGACCACCATCGCGTTCAAACCGCGCGAACAATGGCGCCCCGGCATGACGCCTGAGTTGCTGGTCGAGGAGCTGGACCGGGTGGTGCGGGTGCCGGGGCTGACCAATATCTGGATTCCGCCGATCCGCAACCGCATCGACATGCTCGCCACCGGGATCAAGAGCCCGATCGGGGTCAAGGTCGCAGGCCAGAACCTGACGCAGATCGATGCGCTGACCCAGGCCATCGAACGGGTGGCCAAGAGCGTGCCCGGGGTCAGTTCGGCCCTGGCCGAGCGCCTGACCGGCGGACGCTATATAGACGTGGATATCGACCGCCAGGCCGCCGCGCGCTACGGCCTGAACATCGCCGATGTGCAGTCGATAGTGGCCGGCGCCATAGGCGGGGAAAATATCGGCGAGACCATCGAGGGCCTGGCGCGCTTCCCCATCAGCCTGCGCTACCCGCGCGAATGGCGCGACTCCCTCGGCGCCCTGGAACAACTGCCGATCTACACCCCGCAGGGTAGCCAGATCACCCTGGGCACGGTGGCGAAGATCGGGGTCAGCGATGGGCCGCCGATGCTCAAGAGCGAGAACGCGCGGCCTTCCGGCTGGGTCTATATCGACGTGCGCGGCCGCGACCTGGCCTCGGTGGTCGGCGACCTGCGCAGCGCCATCAAGGCTCAGGTGCAACTGCAACCGGGCATGAGCCTGAGCTACTCGGGGCAGTTCGAGTTTCTCGAACGGGCCAACGCCCGGCTCAAGCTGGTGGTGCCGGCCACCCTGCTGATCATCTTCGTGCTGCTCTACTTGACCTTCGCCCGCTTCGACGAGGCCTTATTGATCATGGCCACCCTGCCCTTCGCCCTGACCGGCGGGGTGTGGTTCCTCTACCTGCTGGGCTTCAACCTTTCCGTTGCAACAGGGGTGGGTTTTATCGCCTTGGCCGGGGTGGCCGCCGAGTTCGGCGTGATCATGCTGCTGTACCTGAAGAATGCCTGGGCCGAACGCGAGGATGCCGACGACAGCAGCGAGCGAGCCCTGCTCGAGGCGATTCGCGAAGGCGCGGTGCAACGCGTGCGGCCCAAGGCCATGACCGTGGCGGTGATCATCGCCGGCCTGCTGCCGATCCTGTTGGGCGGCGGCACCGGCAGCGAGGTGATGAGCCGCATCGCCGCGCCCATGGTCGGCGGCATGCTCACCGCGCCCCTGCTCTCCCTGTTCGTCATTCCGGCGGCCTATCGCCTGATGCGCAGGCGCCATTGCAGCGCCGTTACCAGCAACCGGCCTGCAGGCGATCGGGGATAAGCCATACGCCGCGATGGCTGAATAGAGTGCGGCGCGGGTTGTAACAAAAACCGCCGCGCTTTCTCTAAAGGGCAGGTGCAGGCTGCACGCCTCCTAGCCGTCCGGGGGAGCGCCAGTCGCGCCACTGTGACCCGTGCCCAGGACTACGTTGGTCTAGGCTGCGACGGCATGACCCATCAACTCGAAATACCCTCAACCAGGAGAAGCACCAGGATGAAAACCACGACCTCCCGCACCACCCAGACCGCCGCACTGGCCCTGGCCCTGGGCGCCGCCCTGAGCATCGCCGGCGCGCCGCTGACCTCGACCAGCGCGCAGGCCGCCGACGACGAGAAATGCTTTGGCGTAGCGCTCAAGGGCAAGAACGATTGCGCGGCGGGCCCGGGCACCACCTGCGCCGGGACCTCGAAGATCGACTACCAGGGCAACGCCTGGAAGCTGGTGCCCAAGGGCAGTTGCGAAAAAACCGCCTCGCCGACTTCGCCGACCGGCTTCGGCCAGCTCGAGGCCTATAAGGAAAAGGCCTGACCAACCCATAGGAGATCCCGACCCGACCTTCGACGGAGCGCAGATTCGTAGACATCATGGATTGACCTGCCCCACCTCGAAAACGCGGGTTATGTTTTAGGGGTAGGAACACCTTCAACACAGAGCCGCATCGAGGGGGACA
>Ga0209343_10001852_pt1 | contig 28125 bp, 22 predicted proteins | sample RifCSPlowO2_02_FD_184026 | JGI IMG/M metagenome (GOLD analysis project Ga0209343, IMG submission 184026) | Groundwater microbial communities from Rifle, Colorado - Rifle CSP2_plank lowO2_0.2 (SPAdes) (version 2) | ecosystem: Environmental > Aquatic > Deep subsurface > Groundwater | place... | reverse complement strand
AATTCGTAGGGTGGGTTAGGCGCATGACCACGGGCTATCTGCTGATGCGTAGTCAGTTGCGCCGTAACCCACCAGATGGGGCAGGCCGATTAGCGCTTGGTGGGTTACGCCGCTGCGCGGCTAACCCACCCTACAAAAGCTGGTTGCGCTACGCGCAACGCGCCATGCCTGGCGCACCCAATAAAAAAGGCGGCCCGCGGGCCGCCTAAGTCATGGAGTAGCGATGTCGCGTGCCGCGCCTTAGCGCACGCCGGAGCTGCGCAGGGCCGCCGGGGTGTAATCGGCACCGCTGGTCTGGAAGCCGAAGCTGTAGGCGGATTTCTCTTCGTTCTTCATCCCCAGGGCCAGGTAGCGCCCGGCGATCACGTCGTACAGCGCTTCCAGGGTATAGCCGGTCATCTTGTGGTGGTAGTAGCTCTGCGTATGCCCTTCGGCGACGCGCCACAGCTGGCCGCGGCCGTCGTAGTGGTCGACCAGGGCCAGCTGCCAGCTGTCCTCGTCGAAGTACATATGACGCTTGGCGTAGATATGCCGCTCGCCGGACTTCAGCGTGGCTTCCACTTCCCAGACCCGATGCAGCTCGTAACGGGTCAGGTCCTGGTTGATATGCCCGGCCTTGATCACGTCGTCATACTTCAGTTCGGGCGAGTCCAGCTTGTAGCTGTTGTAGGGGATATACATCTCCTTCTTGCCCACCAGCTTCCACTCGTAGCGATCCGGTGCGCCGGAGAACAGGTCGAAATTATCCGCGGTGCGCATGCCATCGGATGCGGTACCCGGACCGTCGTAGGCCACCTGCGGGGCGCGCCGCACGCGGCGCTGACCGGCGTTATAGATCCACGCCAGACGCGGTTCCTTGACCTGGTCGATGGTCTCGTGCACCAGCAGAACGTTACCGGCCAAGCGCGACGGCGCGGTCACCCGCTGCTTGAAGTAGAGCAGCACGTTGGCGGCCTTGGCCGGGTCGACATCGGGCATGTCCGAGGGGAAAGCGATTTCGTCCTCGAACTTGACCAGGCTGTAGGAGCCATTGGTCTGCGGCGTGGCCTGAGTGATCCAGCGGCGCACGTTGCCACCGCGGTAGCGGGTGATGTGGTTCCACACCACCTCGACCCCGCTCTTGGGAATCGGGAAGGCATAGTAGCGGCTGTCACTGAAATTCTGCAGCCCGTTGCCTCCGTCCACCGGGGTGGTATTGAGCGCGCTGTGCTTGGCCGCGGCATAGATCTCATCCGGCACTGCGGCGCTGCGATGGCTCGGGTAAACCGGCAGCTTGTAGCTGTCGGGGTAGCGCTTGAGCATCGCCAGCTGCCCGGGGGACAGCTTGTCCTGGTACTGCGCGGCATTGGCCGCGGTGATGCTGAACAGCGGCTGCTCGCCGGCGAAGGGGTCGGCGAGGAAGCCCTTGCCATCCACGCTAGCGGCCGTGGTCGACAGGCCGCCAGTCCACTCCGGGATGCTGCCATCGGCGTTACCGGCCTTTTCCGCGCCCAGCGGGGTCAGGCTGGCGCCCAGTTGCGCCGCCTCCTCGGGGGAAACCGCAGCCATTACGCTGCAGGCCAACAGGCTTAGCGCCAACGCCCCGGTTTGCAGGATTCTTGTGCTTTTCATTCTTTACGGATCCTTTGCGCAAGGTTGATCAGAAGTTCACGCCAAAACTCAGGGCGACGAAATCACGGTCGATGGTGGTGTTGTAGTCGCCGCCAAAGAAGTCGGTGTAACTCAGGCTGGCGTTGTAGGTGTTCTGGTAGTCGGCATTCAGGCCGACACTGACGGCCTTGCTGCCTTCGTTGAAGTTCGGTCCATAGCCATCCACGTCATGCGACCAAGCCAGACTCGGGGTCAGGTTGATACCGGCGAACACGTTGCTGTAGTCGGCACTGGCGCGCAGGCGATAACCCCAGGAACTGCTGGTGAAGAAGCCCTTGTCGTTACACTGGTCCGGGTTGGCTGCGTTGAGCGCCGCCTGGCACACTGCGTTATTGGCGACCTCGCCGATGCCATAGACCGGGTCACGGCCGAAGCGCAACTCGCCGACTTCGTTGCTGATACCGCTGATATGGTTGTAGCCCACCTCACCGACCAGGGTCAGACGGCTGGCGCCCAGTACCCGATCGAAGAACTGCACGGCACTGATCTGCGCCTGGGTAACCGGCTTGCGCACATAACCCTGGATATCGCCGCCAAGCACCGCCGCTGCATGACCACTGGTAAATACCGGCGAGAAAGCGGAGCCCAGCGCAGCAAAGGTCAGATCGGTGGAGTTGATCCCGATCGGCATATTGGGTCGGTAGCTCAACTCACCCGACAGCGCGGTACCGCCGACATTGGTCTGGAAGCTCAGACCATAGAGGCGGATATCTTCCGGATACTCGAGGAAGTAACGAGCGGTCGTCGGACTGCCGTTAGTGGTGATAAGGAAGCTGCCGCTGGGCGTACGGCTGTGATAGTTCATGGCATAGAGGCCGAACTCGGTGTCGTTCAGCTGTTCCGCGAACCAGCGTAGGGCCACCCCGTATTGGCCGCTGTCTTTGGCATCGCGGTCACCGGCACGCGGCACGAAGATGGGGTTGCCCGGCGCGCCGGTGTTGTTCGACTCACCGGGCGCCACGTCGGCACCGAACACGGCCAGACGGTCATCGCAACCATCGGCGGCGGTATCGCTGGGGGCGAAGAAGGTGCCGCAGTTATCGATGACGGTTTGATCCCACTCCAGTTGATAGAAGGCCTCCATGCTCAGGGTGTCGGTCAGGCTCTGCGCCACATAGAGCATATTGACCGGAATCAGGCCTTCCTTGATCTCCGCGCCCGGACGGCGGAATGCCGCGGCATCCACCGGGTTGATCGAGTTGATCGAGTTCTGAATAAAAGTACTCTCACCCCAGCTGACCACCTGCTTGCCGACCCGCACGCTGCCCGGCAGATCGCCAAGGTTGTAGTTGTGGTAGATGAAGGCATCGAGAATCTGCGCGCCGGAAGCCTGCGCCGCTTCTTTGCGGTTGTGATCGTCGATGTCATAGAGCAGTCGGTGCTCGTCCTTGGTCTCGAAGTCGTACCAGTACTTGCCGCGCACGAAGACGCCGGTATCGCCGTACTTCAATTCCAGGTCATGGATACCCTTGAAGATCTTCGAGAAGGTTTCGCCCTTCTTGAAGTTCAGTCGGCCATCGTCGTTGGTCTGGGATGACGCCTCGCCGCCATTACGAGTCCCAACAAAGGCCGGCTCCGCGCCGCGCACCGACCAACTGGCCCCTATCGACAGCTGGGAATCGAACTGCGCTTCGACCTCGCCAATATTGAAAGTAACGGCCTGGACAGGCGCAACACAGCCCAGAGCGACGGCAATGGCCAGTGCGCTGGGCTGGAAGCGGGCATGTCTTGTTCTTGTTCTCATGCGGCTCTCCTGGAAAGCGGGGTTTCAAGCGGGTTTCATGTAGAGCCCCCAAGCTACCCAGCAGCCAGGCAATGGATAAGCGCCCGAAAGAGGTAATTGGCCTATCCACCGAAAGAGTGAACGGCGCTCTGTTCCGGCCAATCGGGGCGCAGTCATGGGCCCAGCCAATAGACCACCATAGCCCGGGTGAATGGCGCTTACGGGTCGCAGCAGCTAGGCCAGTACGCTGCAGGCAGGCACCTTGCAGCAGGGCCGGCGCGGAAAGGACGCAGAACGCGACCACTCGTATCGATATCGATACGACGTAATGGAAACGACACAGAGCTGTCAGACCGCGACATCAGGCCCCTGCCTCGGCACTCGTGCCTCGAATCGCCACCAACTGTAGCGAATTCGCTACAGACATCGGTATAAGAAAGTCAGGATAAAATCATAAGTTATTGTTTTTATTGAATTATTTTAAAATGGCATTCTGTTTGCTATGAGCTTTCGACCCACGCTCGCCACCCAGCGCGAGCCCCGCACATCGCCCCCGACAGAAAGGGCGAGGCAACCCCTTGAGGAGTACACATGAGCGAATTGCGTTTTACCGTCGAGCACGAATGGCTGCGTCAGGATGCCGATGGCCTGGTTACCGTGGGCATCACCGCCTACGCCCAGGAAGCCTTGGGTGATGTGGTGTTCGTGCAGCTGCCGGAAATCCAGAACTACGCCGAGGGCGAAGAAGTGGCGGTGCTGGAATCGGTAAAAGCCGCGAGCAATATCGCCATGCCGCTGAACGGCGAGGTGGTCGAGGTCAACGGCCAGCTAGAATCCAGCCCTGAGCTGGTCAACGAAGATCCCCTGGGCCAGGGTTGGTTCTTCCGTTTCCGTCCGGCCAATGCCAGCGCGGTAGCCGACCTGCTCGACCAGGCCGCCTACGAGCGCCTGCTCAACGCCAATGCTGACGCCTGAGAGACTGCGATGACCAAGCTGACCACCCAGAACGAATTTATCGCCCGGCATATCGGCCCGCGCGACGCCGACACCGCCGCCATGCTGCAGCTGCTCGGTTTCGACTCCATCGACGCGCTGACCGATAACGTGATCCCCGACAGCATCAAGGGTTCCAGCGTACTCGGCGCCCAGCCGGGCCTGTCGGAAGCCGACGCCCTGGCCAAGATCAAGGCCATAGCCGGCAAGAACCAGCAGTTCAAGACCTATATCGGCCAGGGCTACTACGGCACCCACACGCCCAGCGCCATCCTGCGCAACCTGCTGGAAAACCCAGCCTGGTACACCGCCTACACCCCTTACCAGCCGGAGATTTCCCAGGGCCGCCTGGAGGCCCTGCTGAACTTTCAGACCCTGATCGGCGACCTCACCGGCATGCAGATCGCCAACGCCTCGCTGCTGGACGAAGCCACCGCCGCTGCCGAGGCCATGACCTTCTGCAAGCGCCTGTCGAAGAACAAGGCCAGCAACGCCTTCTTCGCATCCCAGCACTGCCACCCGCAGACCCTCGACGTGCTGCGCACCCGTGCCGAGCCCCTGGGCATCGAGGTGGTGATAGGCGACGAGAGCGCCATCAGCGACGCCAGCGCCTACTTCGGCGCGCTGCTGCAGTACCCGGCGAGCAACGGCGACATCTTCGATTACCGCGAACTGGTCGAGCGCTTCCACGCCGTGGGTGCCCTGGTGGCCGTGGCCGCCGACCTGCTGGCTTTGACCCTGCTGACCGCGCCGGGCGAGTTCGGCGCCGACGTGGCCCTGGGCAGCGCCCAGCGCTTCGGGGTGCCGCTGGGTTTCGGCGGCCCGCACGCCGCCTACTTCGCCACCCGCGACGCGTTCAAGCGCGACATGCCGGGCCGCCTGGTCGGCGTCTCGGTGGACCGTTTCGGCAAGCCGGCCCTGCGCCTGGCCATGCAGACCCGCGAGCAACATATCCGCCGCGAGAAGGCCACCAGTAACATCTGTACCGCCCAGGTGCTGCTGGCCAATATCGCCAGCATGTACGCCCTGTACCACGGCCCCAAAGGCCTGACCCAGATCGCCCGGCGCGTGCACCAGTTCACCGCGATCCTGGCCAAGGGCCTGCGCGCCCTGGGCCATAGCGTCGAGCAGGAATTCTTCTTCGACACCCTGACCCTGGCCACCGGCGCCAAGACCGCCGATCTGCACGCCAAGGCCCGCGCCGCCGGGATCAACCTACGTGAAGTCGACGGGGAGCGCCTGGGCCTGTCCCTGGATGAAACCAGCGACCAGGCCGCCATCGAAGCGCTGCTGGCGGTATTCGCCGACGGCCAGGCCGTACCGGCCTTCAATGAGCTGGCTGCCGGCGTAAGCGCCCAGCTGCCGCAAGGCCTGCTGCGCGAGAGCGAAATCCTGGCCCACCCGGTCTTTAACCGCTATCACAGCGAAACCGAGCTGATGCGCTACCTGCGCAAGCTGGCCGACAAGGACCTGGCGCTGGATCGCAGCATGATCCCCCTGGGCTCCTGCACCATGAAGCTCAACGCCGCCAGCGAAATGATCCCGGTGACCTGGGCCGAGTTCGGCAACCTGCATCCCTTCGCCCCGGTCGAGCAGAGCCAGGGTTACACCCAGCTGACCACTGAGCTGGAGGCCATGCTCTGCGCGGCCACCGGCTATGACGGCATCTCCCTGCAGCCGAACGCCGGCTCCCAGGGCGAGTACGCCGGCCTGCTGGCGATCCGCGCCTATCACCAGAGCCGTGGCGACGATCAGCGCGACATCTGCCTGATCCCGCAATCGGCCCACGGCACCAACCCGGCGACCGCCAGCATGGCCGGTATGCGCGTGGTGGTGACCGCCTGCGACAGCAGCGGCAACGTCGATATCGCCGACCTGCGCGCGAAAGCAGAGGAGCATAAGGAGCGCCTGGCCGCGCTGATGATCACCTACCCCTCGACCCACGGCGTGTTCGAGGAAGGCATCCGCGAGATCGCCCAGATCGTCCATGACAACGGCGGCCAGGTGTATATCGACGGCGCCAATATGAACGCCATGGTCGGCCTGTGCGCCCCGGGCCAGTTCGGCGGCGACGTGTCGCACCTGAACCTGCACAAGACCTTCTGCATCCCCCACGGCGGTGGCGGCCCGGGCGTCGGCCCGATCGGCGTCAAGTCGCACCTGATCCCCTTCCTGCCCGGCCACGCCAATATGGCGCGTAAAGAGGGCGCCGTCAGCGCCGCGCCGTTCGGCAGCGCCAGCATCCTGCCGATCACCTGGATGTATATCAGCATGATGGGCGGCGAAGGCCTCAAGCGCGCCTCGCAGATGGCCATCCTCAATGCCAACTACATCGCCCGCCGCCTGGAAGAGCACTACCCGGTGCTCTATTCGGGCGCGGGCGGCCTGGTGGCCCACGAGTGCATTCTGGATATCCGCCCGCTCAAGGACAGCAGCGGCATCAGCGTCGACGACGTGGCCAAGCGCCTGATCGACTTCGGCTTCCACGCCCCGACCATGTCCTTCCCGGTGGCCGGCACCCTGATGATCGAGCCGACCGAGAGCGAATCCAAGGAAGAGCTGGACCGCTTCTGCGACGCCATGATCGCCATCCGCGAGGAAATCCGCGCGGTGGAAGCAGGCCGCCTGGATGCCAACGACAACCCGCTGAAGAACGCGCCGCACACCGCCCTGGAACTGGTCGGCGAGTGGAGCCACGGCTACAGCCGCGAGCAGGCGGTGTACCCGCTGGCCAGCCTGATCGAGGCCAAGTACTGGCCGCCGGTGGGCCGGGTCGACAACGTGTTCGGCGACCGCAACCTGGTCTGCGCCTGCCCGTCCATCGAGGCCTACCAGGACGCCTAAGGCAAAGCTGGAACCTGTAAACGTAGGATGGGTTAGCGGTGCGGGACACCTCTCGCATCGCTGACACCCGCTGCGCGCACCGCGTAACCCATCGAGGGCGAACGCGGCTCGCGGGGTGATGGGTATCGCTGTGCTCAACCCATCCTACGTCTTGCTTACCCCAATATTTTTGGCCCCCCCCTCTCCGGGGCGGGCGGGCTGCACCTCATCCAAAAAACAGAGGGCTCTGCGCATGTTTAGCCAGCACGACCAGCGACACGGCGATAACGACCCAAGGCCGGGCCTGTCCCTGGTCAGGTCGCCAAGCTTTGCGCCGGCTTCCCGGTCTACGCTGACTAAATAAGCACGCTGCTTTTGCTGCAAGCAGGCGCGGGCACAAGCCGCGCTGCATCAAGTTCGCCCTACAGGGCCGAACATAACCAGCACGGAGATGGGCATGTCACTAAGCGTTTTCGATCTATTTAAAATCGGCATAGGCCCGTCCAGCTCCCATACGGTCGGGCCCATGCTCGCCGCCCTACGCTTTGTCGAAGGCCTGCGCCGCGACGAGCTACTGGCCGCGACCGAGTCGGTCAAGGTCGAGCTGTACGGCTCCCTCGGCGCCACCGGCAAGGGCCACGGCAGCGACAAGGCCGTGCTGCTCGGCCTGCAAGGCGAACAACCGGATACGGTCGACACCAGCACGGTCGACGCGCGGCTGGCGCTGATCCGCGCGTCCGGCGAACTCAAGCTGCTGGGTGAGAAGAGCATCCGCTTCGTCGAGAAACAGCACCTGGCGATGATCCGCAAGCCGCTGGAATTCCACCCCAACGGCATGATCTTTCGCGCCTTCGATGCCGCCGGTTTGCAGATACGTGCGCGCGAGTACTACTCGGTGGGTGGCGGCTTCGTGGTGGACGAACAGGCTGCCGGGGCCGATCGCATAGTCGAAGACCAGACCCCGCTGGCCTACCCCTTTACCACCGGCAAACAATTGCTCGCCCACTGCGCCGAACACCAGCTGTCGATCAGCCAGCTGATGCTGGCCAACGAAGCGGCCTGGCGCCCGGAAGCCGAGACCCGCGCGCGCCTGCTGCGGATCTGGCAGGTGATGCAGGATTGCGTCGAGGCTGGCTGCCGTAACGAAGGCATCATGCCCGGCGGGCTCAAGGTCAAGCGCCGCGCCGCCGCCCTGCACCGCCAGCTGTGCCAGCACCCGGAAGCCGCCTTGCGCGACGCCTTGAGCGTGCTGGACTGGGTCAACCTCTACGCCCTGGCGGTGAACGAGGAAAACGCCAGCGGCGGCCGCGTGGTGACCGCGCCGACCAATGGCGCGGCCGGCATAGTGCCGGCGGTGCTGCATTACTACAGCCGCTTTATCCCCGGCGCCAACGACGACGGCGTGGTGCGCTTCCTGCTCACCGCCGCCGCCATCGGCATCCTCTACAAGGAAAACGCCTCGATCTCCGGCGCCGAAGTCGGTTGCCAGGGCGAGGTCGGCGTGGCCTGCTCCATGGCCGCCGGCGCCTTGTGCGAAGTGCTGGGCGGCAGCGTCAACCAGGTGGAAAACGCCGCCGAGATCGGCATGGAACACAACCTCGGCCTGACCTGCGACCCGATCGGCGGGCTGGTGCAGGTGCCCTGCATCGAACGCAACGCCATGGGCTCGGTCAAGGCGATCAACGCCGCGCGCATGGCTCTGCGCGGCGACGGCCAGCACTTCGTGTCGCTGGATAAGGTGATACGCACCATGCGCCAGACCGGCGCCGACATGAGCAGCAAATACAAGGAAACCGCCCGTGGCGGCCTGGCCGTCAATATTATCGAATGCTGATTTGTAGGGTGCGCCATGCGCACCAATGCCTTTACATACCCTCGATCATCAACGGTGCGCCGGGCGCACCCTACCGGAGATTTGTATGACCCCCGAAACCCTGGCGAAAACCCCGCTACACGCCCTGCATATCGAACTCGGTGCGCGCATGGTGCCCTTCGCCGGCTATGACATGCCGGTGCAGTACCCCCTCGGCGTGATGAAGGAACACCTGCACAGCCGCGCCGCCGCCGGCCTGTTCGATGTATCGCATATGGGCCAGATAGTGCTGCGCGGCGCCAATGCCGCCAAGGCCCTGGAAAGCCTGGTGCCGGTAGACATCATCGACCTGCCCGTGGGCATGCAGCGCTACGCCATGTTCACCGACGACAACGGCGGCATACTCGACGACCTGATGGTCGCCAACCTGGGTAACGACACGCTGTTCCTGGTGGTCAACGCCGCCTGCAAGGAGCAGGATCTGGCCCATCTGCAGAAACATATCGGCAACCAATGCACGATAGAGAATCTATTTGAAGAGCGCGCCCTGCTCGCCCTGCAAGGTCCGCAAGCGGTGGACGTGCTGGCCCGCCTGGCCCCGCAAGTGCGCGAGATGACCTTTATGCAGTTCGCCCCGGTGCGCCTGCTGGGCGTCGACTGCTATGTCAGCCGCTCCGGCTATACCGGTGAAGACGGCTTCGAGATCTCGGTGCCGGCCGAGCATACCGAGACCCTGGCGCGCAGCCTGCTGGCCGAGCCGGAAGTCGAAGCCATAGGCCTCGGCGCGCGCGACTCGCTGCGCCTGGAAGCCGGCCTGTGCCTGTACGGCCACGATATGAGCACCGCCACCACGCCGATCGAAGCCAGCCTGCTGTGGGCCATGTCCAAGCCGCGCCGCGCCGATGGCGTACGGGCCGGCGGTTTCCCCGGTGCCGCACGGATCTTCGAACAGCAGCAGGAAGGCGTGGCCAGCAAACGCGTCGGCCTGCTGCCGCAGGAGCGCGTGCCGGTGCGTGAAGGCGCGGAAATCGTCGATGCCGACGGCAAGGTGATCGGCAACGTATGCAGCGGCGGCTTCGGCCCGAGCCTCGCCGCGCCGGTGGCCATGGGCTATGTGCAGAGCAGCCATTGCGCCGAGGGCACCCAGCTGTGGGCCATGGTGCGCGGCAAGCGGGTGGCGATGAAAGTGGCCAAGACCCCCTTCGTGCCGCAGCGCTACTACCGCGGCTGACGCCAGCTGCCAGGTGACGGCGGACAAGCCTTCGGCATGTCCGCCCCACCACAGTTGTGCAGGCTGGACAGGGCGCAGCCTTGTCCAGCAACTGTTCCAGGTCGTTACTCGCGCAGCTGCCCCACCATGGCCGCCGCCACGCTGAGCACAGCCTTGCCCAGCTGCTTGGAACGCTCACCGTTCCAGCCTGTCTGCGGGTTGGGGCGGTCGTCGTGGTCCTTGAAGGGCATTTCGATGGTAAAGGCCAGGCAATCGAACTCCAGTCCCACCGCATTGCACGCCAGGGTGATGTTGGCCTGGCCCGGCTCGTCGCGCTTGTAGCCGAACTCGGTCTGGAACTCGGCGCCGATCTCGACCAGGCGATTGCGGAACTGGCTTTCCAGCCGTTCCAGGCGCGGGCTGTAACCCGGATTGCCTTCGCAGCCGGCGGTAAAGACGTGAGGAATTTCCTCGTCGCCGTGGATATCCAGAAACAGGTCGACGCCCACCGCGCGCATCTGCTGCTGGACGAAATACACCTCGGGGCTGTCCGCCTCGCTGGCCGATTGCCAGGCGCGGTTCAGATCGCGGCCGGCGGCGTTGGTGCGCAGATGGCCACGGAAGGCACCGTCCGGATTCATATTCGGCACCAAGTACAGATCGGCCTGCGCCAGCAATTCATTCAGTTCGGTATCGCCGCGTAGCTGCAGGCGCTCGATCAGCCCCTCCATAAACCACTCGGCCATATGCTCGCCGGGATGCTGCTGGGCAATCAGCCAGATCTTGCGCTGCGCCTGCGGGTTGCGGCTGACGCGCAGCAACTGGATGTCGCGACCCTCGATGCTCTTGCCGCAGGCGAACAGCTCGGCGCCGGCCAAGCTCTGCGCCTGCTCGATCAGCCAGACATGGCGGGCGCGGCTATAGGGCTCGAAGTAGGCGAACCAGACCTGGGCCTCACTCGGCTCTAGATCGAAGAGCAGCGCGTCATGTTCAAAGCGGCTGGGCACGCGAAACCAGTTGCGCTGGTCGTAGGACGCTACCGCCTGATAACCGCTCCAGGCATTGGGGTAGGCCGACTGGCCGGCGTTGGTCAGGCTGAAGCCATAACGCTGGCCTGGGCTCAAGCCCTCGACCTTGAAGTGGAACCACTGGAAATGCGGGCTGTTGAGATCGCGACGCATGGCCAGCAGCACCCGCTGCGGGTTGCTGGCATCGAGGACCTCGATATTGCCACTGTCGAAATTGGCGCTGATATTCATGCATACCTCGAAAGTCTGAAGGTGCGCGGCACCTGTGCCCGCAAGAATCGCAGTTCTTGCCCCGCAGAGGAAACGCCGGAGGCGACAAACAGATATGTATTCTGGCGGCTAATGATGCGTGCGGCACTCGCCCTATAAAAGCCTCGCGCGCACGGCGCTAATAATGCGCGGCTATATTGCGCCACACTTGCTATCGAGATGCAGACACCAGCCTCGCCATCACGCATCGCAACTAAGGGACTAAAGCGTGGGGGCTAAGCCGTGCCGCTGCTTCATAGGCTGTTGCTACTTGGCCTCTGGCTATTGAGTGACAACTCGGCAGCCGGCGATCTGCACTTTGTTACCGCAGTGTTGCCACTCTTAGGTTTCCGCCGATCCGGTCGCCGGCGCGCCGCCAGGCTTTCTTTATTAACCCCTGCTGGTGACCCCACCTACGACTTCTACGCTCAGTGCTCCAGCAACTTCCGTTATCAACAGCCAAAAACAGGCGCGGCCGACAGATCGGCGTAGGTGACCGCTATACTGCACCCTTATGGACTGCAACCTGCCTATTAGATTGGCTGGACATTTAATTCGGCTTCGCCATAATTGCCCCGCGCAATTAACCAGAAGCCCGCTTACAAACCGTTACATGCGACTCACGTAACTGTTTTGAACGGTAAATAGTCACTCGGCAAAAGCCGCCGACACTATTTGTACAGCCACCTAATGCGCAAGCAACAGACCAATTGGCACCCGTGCGCCTCCAGGCAACCGGCCTGGCGCCCGCCAATATTCTTTTCAGGACCATGGGCTATCACGTGACGAAAGACGAACTGCGCGCCGAACTCGAGCGCCAGGCGCAGCGTTACAAGGATGTATACGGCGGAGAAGTTATTACCTACGCCGCTCAACCGGACCCCGAGCGCAAACCCTGGCGCAAGAAATCCAACCTTCTCGACCAAGCGTTCGAGAAAGAACTGGAAAAGATCGAGAAAGACCTTAAAAGCCGAACCGATGAGGCTTCCGGCTAACTGATCGCCATGCCATGCCCAAGAGCATGTCCATGGCGATTGGCCGGGCGCAACAGCTGGCCTATGGCTTGCCCCTCAGGGTCGGCGCCCAGCACGAACTGGTTTGCTGCAAGCATCTTGATGTCCCCTGAGTTAAAGCTTTGCTCCCGCGATGCCGACATACTCAGCAACGCCGCCCCGGCGGCGCCCTCTGTGCCGTGCACCAGCCCCAAGACTGGTTCCAGACCTCATCGGACGCAAGAAGCCCATGACCAATAATCTGAAGTTCAGCCACAAGATCCTGCTCGCTGCCTCCCTGGTGGTCCTTTCCGCTTTCGCGCTATTCACCCTGTATAACGACTACCTGCAACGCAATGCAATACGCGCCAACCTGGAAAGCTATCTACAGGAAATGGGCAACGTCACCGCCAGCAATATTCAGAGCTGGCTGTCCGGACGCATCCTGCTGGTGGAAAGCGCGGCCCAGTCGATCGCCCGGGCACCGGCTGCCGATCAGGTCGCCGGCCTGCTGGAACAAAAGGCGCTGACCGCAAGCTTCGGCTACAGCTACCTGGGCAGCACGGACGGCTCCTTCATCATGCGCCCGGAAGATGAAATGCCGGCCAACTACGACCCTCGCGAGCGTCCCTGGTACAAGGACGCCATGACGGCCGGCGGTACGACACTGACCGAGCCCTATGTGGATGCCGCCACCAGCGAACTGATCATCACCATCGCCACACCGGCCAAGCCCGCCGGCGTGGTGGGCGGCGACCTGAGCCTGAATACCCTGGTCGACATCATCAACTCCCTGGACTTCAACGGCATGGGCTATGCCTTCCTGGTCAGCGCCGACGGCAAGATTCTGGTGCACCCGGACAAACAGCTGGTGATGAAAAACCTCAGCGAGGTGTTCCCCAGCGACACCCCGCGCATCGGCAGTGAACTCAGCGAGGCCGAAGCCGACGACCAGACCCGCATCCTCACTTTCGCCCAGGTCAAAGGCCTGCCCTCGGTCAATTGGTATGTCGGCCTGTCCATCGACAAGGACAAGGCCTACGCGATGCTCAGCGAGTTCCGCGCCTCTGCCATAGTCGCGACCCTGATTGCCGTGGTGCTGATCATTCTGCTGCTGAGCATGCTGATCCGCGTGCTGCTGCAGCCGCTGATCGTGATGGGCAAGGCCATGGAGGATATCGCCCAGGGCGAAGGCGACCTGACCAAGCGCCTGCATATTCAATCCAACGATGAGTTCGGCCGCCTTGCCACCGCCTTCAACCGCTTTGTCGAACGCATCCATGCCTCGATCCGCGAAGTCTCTTCGGCCACCAGCCAGGTCAACGAAGTGGCCAAACTGGTGGTGGGTGCCTCCAACTCCTCCATGCTCAACTCCGACGAGCAGGCCAGCCGCACCAACAGCGTCGCCGCCGCCATCAATCAACTGGGGGCCGCCGCCCAGGAGATCGCGCGCAACGCCGCCGATGCCTCGACCCAGGCCTCGGATGCCCGCGAGCAAGCCGAGGACGGCCGCCAGGTGGTGGAGAAAACCATCCGCGCGATGAACGAGCTGTCCGGCAAGATCAGCGCCTCCTGCAGCCATATCGAGACCCTCAACGGCAAGACGGTGAACATCGGGCAGATCCTCGAAGTGATCAAGAGCATCTCCCAGCAGACCAACCTGCTGGCGCTCAACGCCGCCATCGAAGCGGCGCGCGCCGGCGAGGCCGGACGCGGTTTCGCCGTGGTCGCCGACGAGGTGCGCAACCTGGCCCACCGTACCCAGGAGTCGGCGCAGGAAATCGAGAAGATGATCGAAGAGCTGCAGGTCGGCTCGCGCGAATCGGTCACCACCATGACCGAGAGCCAGCGCTACAGCGAAGAAAGCGTGGAAATCGCCAACCAGGCCGGCGAGCGCCTGAGCAGCGTGACCCAACGCATCGGCGAGATCGACGGCATGAACCAATCGGTGGCCACCGCCACCGAGGAGCAGACCTCGGTGATCGAATCGCTCAACGTCGACATCAACGAGATCAACACCCTCAACCAGGAAGGCGTGGAAAACCTCAACGCCACCCTGCGCGCCTGCGACGATCTGCAACAGCAGGCGTCCAGGCTCAAGCAGCTGGTCGACAGCTTCCGTATCTAACCCAACGCAAAAAATTGCCGGGAGCCATTTTTAACGTCGCGCAGCGACGGCCCGAAGGGTGGCCGCCATGGATGGCAGGCCACAAAAACGCCAGGAGCGTTTTTGCGCGTAAGCCCCGAAGGGGTGAAGCACATGGATGTGCTGAACATAAAGCATACGGGGCACCGATTCAGTGCCCCCGTTGTTATTTGTGCTTCTCGCTCGTCTGCTGCGCTTGCCTGTCCTGCTGCAACTGCCGCCACAGCTCGGCGGCAGCGGCGAACTCGGCGCCATCCTCGGGGCTCAAGGCCTGGGGGTCGTAACGCTGGGTACAGCCCTCGCCCAACACAGGCGGCGCCTTGGCGGTGGCTCGCTCAAGCGGATCATTCATTGCCCACCCCCTGCCTATGCACGCGCCAGCTCGGCATCATTTATCGTGCTGGGCAAATTCCTTGACCGCACGCAGTACATCGCCCCGGCTGACCTGGCCGACCAGGCGGCCTTCTTCGACCACCGGCAGACGCCGGCGCCGGCCACGCAGGAAGCGCTCAGACACTTCGATGATATCGGCCTCAGGCGAAATGACTTCCACATCGGTGGTCATATAGGCACCGACATCGCCTCCCACAGACTCGTAATAAGCCCCGGAAAGGATGCCGCGCAAGCAGTCGCCCTCAGACAACAAGCCGACCAGATGGCCCACCCCATCGACCACCGGCGCCCCGGAGATACGGTGTTCCAGCAACCTATCGATAGCCGTGAACAGGTTCATGTCTGGGCGAAAGGTCACCAGATGGCGGGTCATGTAATCGCGCACTTTGATTGACTTGAGCATCGGCAAACTCCCCTGTTATCACTCTCGCAGCCCACGACCCAAGACTTCAGTCAAACACCACGGTCTTGTTGTCGTGCACCAGCACCCGGTCTTCTAAGTGATAGCGTAGACCACGGGACAGCACCATCTTTTCCACGTCCTTGCCCAGGCGCACCATCTCCTCGATGCTGTCGCGGTGGCTGACGCGCACCACGTCCTGTTCGATGATAGGCCCGGCATCCAGCTCCTCGGTGACATAGTGCGAAGTGGCGCCAATCAGTTTGACCCCGCGCAGCGATGCCTGATGGTAGGGCTTGGCCCCGACAAACGAAGGCAAGAAGCTGTGATGGATATTGATCACCCGCTGGGAAAACTCCGCACAGAGTTGCGCCGGTAGAATCTGCATATAACGGGCTAGCACGATAACGTCAGCCGCATGGGCCTTGACCAGGCGCGCCACTTCATCGAATGCCGACTGTTTGTCCTGGGCATCGACCGGCACATGGCAGTAGGGAATGTTGTGCCACTCGACCATGCTGCGCAGGTCGTCATGGTTGGAGATGACGCAGGGAATGGCGCAATCCAGTTCATCGCTGTGCCAGCGGTGCAGCAAGTCGGCCAGACAGTGGGATTCGCGACTGGCCATCAACACCACGCGCTTCTTCACCGCCGAGTCGGTCACCCGCCACTCCATGGAAAACTCACGGGCAATAGGCGCAAAGGCCTGACGAAAACCGTCCAGATCGAACGGTAGCGAATCGGCACGAATCTCATGGCGCATAAAGAACCAGCCACTCTGATTATCCGAGTGATGACTGGCTTCGGTAATCCAACCGTTATAGGTGGCCAGAAAGTTACTGACCTTGGCCACGATACCGACCCGATCCGGGCAAGCAATGACCAGTCGAAAAGTGCGCATGAAAGACTCCGCAGATTGCATAAAGTCGGCCATTCTAGCCACAGAGCCAGAAAACTGCAGTATTCCTGCACGCGCACCAAGCCGGCCCGCGACCACCCGCAGTGTTTTATCCGCAGAGTCCATTGCGCGACGCAGGCGCTTCTATTTAAACCCGCGCACGCCGGATAACCGCGAAAAATACGGCCGGCGCCGTATTGATGCGCAACCACCGAGAATTAAAGATCGCGCCAATGCACTTATTCTATGAATTCAGGCCTAATACAAAGTCTGGAAAAATTCGACAAAGCGGTTTACTTGTGAAAAGTGCCTGACTATTATTGATATCACTTAGCCAACCTATCCTGAATACAAGGTAAGTCACATGTCGCTGATCAACGAATACCGCGCCACCGAAGAAGCCATCAAAGAACTGCAAGAGCGCCTGAAGAACCTGTCGCAAGATGACAAGCTGAAAAAAGAGCTAGAATTCGAAGGCAAACTGCGCGGCCTGATGGGCGAATACCAAAAGTCCCTGCGCGACATCATTGCCATGCTCGACCCAGAAGCCAAAAGCAGCAAAGCCTCTCGCGCCGCCAAGCCCGCTGGCAGCAAGCGCGCCCGTAAAGTTAAGCAGTATAAAAACCCGAATACCGGTGAAGTTATCGAAACCAAAGGCGGCAACCACAAGACCTTGAAAGAGTGGAAAGCCAAGTGGGGCGGTGACGTAGTAGAAGGCTGGGCAACCCTGCTGGGCTAAGCCCCCGGGTAACCCTCGCATAAAAAAACGCCAGCATTGCTGGCGTTTTTTATGGCCTGCCATCCATGGCGGCCACCCTGCGGGCCGTCGCTGCGCGACGTTAAAACTGTCTCCCGGCCATTTTTTATACCTGCGCCGGGCATCAAACCTGCCCTGCGCGACGCCAGGCCGCCGAATTACAAGGCATAACGCTGGCGCAACTGCTCGGCATAGGCGCGCCATTCGGCCAGCAGCGCCTGCTGCTCTACCGGCACTCTAGCGAATATATCGGTCAAGGCCTGGGTAAAATCCGCCAAGGTATTAGGCGCCCCATATTCAGGCCGACTAAGCCGCTGCTGACAGAACGCCCACCAACGCTGTTGTTCTGCCCCACTCAAACCGCCGGGAAAGTTGCGCGCCCGATAACGAAACAACAATTCCGGCAAGCGCGCATCGTCAAACGGCCAGGCAGCCTGCGCCAGGCGCTGCGGTTCGGCGCGACGCACTTGCTCGCATAAACGCCGATCGCGATCGCCAATAAAACCCTCGTACAGCTGTTGCTCCGGGTCCTGATTCGGCGCGAATTGTTCCTCGCCATACACCAGGGCAAGTTTGTCCTGCCACTGCGCCTGGCCAGCCCGCAATTGCTCTGCCCGCGCCTGGTAGCCAGGCATATCCAGTTGCAGGCGCTGCATATCGGCGTCGCGCAATACCGACAAGGGCGCCAACACCGGGCAGCGATTGATATGCAACAACTTCAGCGGCACCGGCAACTCGCCCTCGGCCAATTGCTCGCGCCGGGTATATAAACGCTGGCGCAGGATTTCGCCACTCTCAGTAAGCAGCGGCGCAATATCGGCATGCAAGTCGCAGACGATCAACGCATTGCGATTGCGCGGATGCCAAGCCAGGGGTAATACCAGCGCCAGATAATGCCGCGCACCGGCAAAACGTCCGGATATATGCACCAGCGGTTGCAGCAAACGCACCTGGTCCAGTACCCGCTGTTTACTGCGCAGCTGATAGAGGTAGTCGTAGAGTTTCGGCTGTTTGCTGCGCAGCAAACGCGCCAGGGCGATAGTGGCGCGCACATCGGACAAGGCATCGTGGGCCTGGCCATGCTCGATGCCATTGGCGGCGGTCAGGCGCTCCAGCTTGAGCGTTACCCGCCCCTCTTCTTCCGGCCAGACAATCCCCTCGGGACGCAAGGCATAGGCGGTGCGCACCAGGTCGATCAAATCCCAGCGGCTATTGCCGCCTTGCCACTCCCGGGCATAGGGATCGAAGAAGTTGCGATACAGGCTGTAGCGCGTCACCTCATCGTCGAAACGCAGGCTGTTATAGCCCACGCCGCAGGTGCCAGGCTGCGACAGTTCGGCATGCACGCGCGCCATAAACTCGGCCTCGTCCAGCCCTTGCTGCGCCAGCTTGCTCGGCGTGATGCCGGTCACCAGGCAAGCCGCCGGATGCGGCAGGATGTCGTCGCTGGGCTGGCAATAGATATTCAGCGGTTCGCCGATTTCGTTGAGCTGCTCGTCGGTGCGAATCCCGGCCACCTGCAGGGGGCGGTCGCGGCGCGGGTCGATGCCGGTGGTTTCGTAGTCGTACCAAAAAAGGCTGGAGGTCACAGTGGCGTCCTAGGGTCTGTTGACGTTTCGTCGCGGCCGCGACGAAACGTCAACAGACCCGAATACTAAGGCGCACGCAGTTTAGGCCCTGTTGGCCTAAGGTTGCGAGCCAACGCACGCCAAACCAGACGCTGCGCCTTGTAGAGGGTTACAGCGGCGACTAGAGTGATGCACTTGAGTCACCACTCTCGCACAAGGACGCCCCCCATGAGTGACACAGCCCCAGGCAATCCCTACGCCGCCCCCGCCAGCACATTGCAAGAAACCCCGCGCGCCAACCAGGTGCCCAGCATCGAAGAGGCCTTGAGCCGCGGCTACGATTTCACCGTCGGTGAGCTGCTCAGCGAAGCCTGGCAGCGCACCAAGGGCACTAAAGGCATCATCATCGGCGGTTTTCTAGTCTTCTATGCCGTGCTGCTGGCGGCATCCTTCGTGATTAGCGGTTTCTTCGGCCTACTGGGCGTTATCAGCGACAGCCCGGCGCTGGCCGTGGTCGTCGAATTGGTCGTGGGCATTCTGGCCTCGGCCCTGGCTTACCCCTTTATGGCCGGAATCAATATGGTCGGCATCCGTCGCGCCGCCGATCAACCAATCAGCTTCAATGAGATTTTCAGCCACTTCGGCCGCACCCTGCCGCTGGTGATCACGGCCATAGTGAGCATGCTGCTGATCTACCTGGGCATGCTGTTGCTGATCATTCCAGGCCTCTACCTGGCCATCGCCTATATGTTGGCGATCCCCCTGGTAGTCGAGCGCGGCCTGTCGCCCTGGCAGGCCATGGAGGCCTCGCGCAAGGCCATCAGCCAGCATTGGTTCAAGGTCTTCGGCCTGTTTCTTCTGCTCGGCCTGATCACCCTGATCAGCGCCATTCCGCTAGGCATCGGCCTGGTGTGGAGCATTCCGCTGTTCGTCATCGCCATGGGCGTGCTGTATCGCACCATCTTCGGCGTACTGCCCGCGCCGCAATAAACAGCCTCCTGGCGCCGGCTCAGCACACTGAGCCGGTTGCTTCCCCGCCTGCTGCTGGCTAGCATCGGGCTTTTCTCGACGCAGTTAGCCGATGTCGCTCAGTTCAATCACGCCACCACACGCCGCTCAGCCCCCCTTGCTGGACACCCGCTATCGGGTGGAGACCCCGGAAGGCATCGACCTGATCCTGCGTCCGGCAGGTCTGATACCGCGCGCCCTGGCCTTCGGCATAGACCTGCTGATTCGAGGGGTATTGCTCGGCGTGCTGTTTAGCCTGCTGGCGCTGCTGGGTCAGTTCGGCATGGGCCTGGGCACCCTACTGCTGTTCCTGGTGACCTGGTGGTATATGGTGCTGTTCGAGGTGCTCAACCAGGGCCGCTCGCCGGGCAAACAGCTGATGGGCTTGCGGGTGATTCATGACGACGGCACGCCCATCGGCTGGGCCGCCTCGCTGACGCGCAACCTGCTGCGTTTTGTCGATATCCTGCCCTTCGCTTACGCCCTGGGCATTCTCAGCTGCCTCAATCACCCGGCCTTCAAACGCCTGGGGGATATCGCCGCCGGCACCCTGGTGGTCTATCGCGATAGCGCCCCGGCCACACCCAAGCTGGCGCAGGCCGAGGCCCTGCGCGCGCCTTTCCGCATGAGCCTGAGCGAGCAACGCGCCCTGCTCGGTTTCGCCGAACGCGCCGACACCCTTTCCAGCGCGCGACGCCTGGAGCTGGCGGCGATTCTGGCCGAGCCCTTGCAAGTGCCCCCCGAACAGGCCGAACAGCAGATCCATGGCATCGCCCGCGGCTTGTTGGGTTCGCCATGAAGCAGAGCCTGTTCGAAAGCCGCCATCGCGCCGACTGGCAGACCTTTAGTGCGCAACTCGAAGCGCTGGAGCGCGGCAAGGCCGACGGCCAACAGTGCCAAGGTTTTGCCGCCGACTACCGGCGCCTGTGCCAGCAACTGGCGCTGGCGCAGAGTCGCGGCTACAGCAGCCACCTGATCGAACACTTGCAGCAGCTTGCCATGCGTGGCCATCAGCAGTTCTATCGCCATCGCAGCCCGCTAGGCGGGCAGCTGCTGGGCTTTATCCTGGCCGGTTTTCCGCGTCTGGTGCGCGCCGAATGGCGTTTCGTGGCGGCCGCCAGCCTGCTGTTCTTCGGCAGCCTGCTGGTCATGGGCCTGCTGGTCTACCTGTTCCCCGACCTGGTCTACAGCCTGGTCGCCCCCGATCAGGTGGAGGAGATGGAACAGATGTACGACCCCGATGCCCGGCGTATCGGCCGCTTCGGCGAACGCGACTCCGGCGATGACTGGGTGATGTTCGGCTACTACATCATGAACAATATCGGCATCGCCTTTCAGACCTTCGCCAGCGGCCTGCTGCTGGGCCTCGGCAGCCTGTTCTTCCTGCTGTTCAACGGCCTGATGATCGGCGCGGTGGCCGGCCACCTGACGCAGATCGGCTATGGCGAAACCTTCTGGTCCTTCGTGGTCGGCCACGGCGCCTTCGAGCTGACGGCCATCGCCCTGGCCGGCGCCGCCGGCTTGAAGCTCGGCTGGGCGCTGCTGGCCCCCGGCCGCTTGCCGCGCGACGAAGCCCTGCGCCTGGCCGCCGGGCGTAGCGTGCGGCTGGTCGGCGGGGTGATAGTGTTCCTGCTGCTGGCCGCCTTTATCGAGGCCTATTGGTCGTCCATGAGTCTGGCCAGCCCAATGGTCAAGTACGGGGTCGGCGCCCTGCTCTGGCTATTGGTCCTGAGTTATCTGCTGCTGGCCGGCCGAGGTGCCCATGCGCCTGACTGATGCCAGCGTGGCGATCCGCCCGCGCAGCGCCTGGGAAGCCATGGACCTCGGCGTGCTGCTGGCCAAGCGACATGCCGGCCTGCTGATGGCCAGCTGGGCATTGATTACCCTGCCGATCTTCGCCCTGCTGTGCCTGCTGCTATGGGATTACCCGAGCATCGCCGTGCTGCTGTTCTGGTGGCTAAAACCGGCCTTCGAGCGCCTGCCGCTGTATATCCTGTCGCATGCCCTGTTCGGCGCCACGCCCAGCCTCAAGCAGGCACTCAAGGCCTGGCCTAAGTTGCTCAAACCGCAGCTGCTGGCCAGCCTGACCTGGCGCCGCCTGAGCCCGACGCGCAGCTTCGATCTGCCGGTGTTGCAGCTCGAAGGCCTGGCAGGCAAGGCGCGCAGCCAGCGCTTGATCGTCCTCGGTCAGCGTGACGCCGGTGGCGCCAGCTGGCTGACGGTGGTCGGCTTTCTCCTGGAAATGGCGCTCTGGTCCGGCCTGATCAGCCTGTTCTACCTGCTCCTGCCGGCGCAGATCGAACTGGACTGGAGCTGGGAAAGCCTGATCAACGCCGCCTCCGGTGACTGGCTATGGCTGGAGCACCTGTCCAAGCTGCTGTATGTCCTGATCCTGATTATCTGGGAACCTATCTACGTCGCCTGCGGCTTCACCCTCTACCTGAATCGCCGTACCGCCCTGGAAGCCTGGGACATCGAGCTGATGTTCCGCCAGTTGCGCCAACGCCTGACCGGCATCGCCTACGCCCTGCTGCTGGGTGGCGGCCTGTTGCTGCTGCAAGTACCGAGCAGCGCCATGGCCGCGGACAGCAGCTGCCCGCTGCCGGTGGAAGACCCCATGGGCCCGCAGGCCGCACGCCTGCTCAAGCAACCGCTGACCAGCCAGGCGGCGCAGCACAGCATCACCCAACTGCTCGACCAGCCGCCCTTCCAGCACCGGGAAACCCTGACCCGTTGGCGCTTAGGCGACAAAGCCGAAGAGCCGGACAAGGACAGCGGCAAGTTCCTGCTGGAACTGCTGGAGAAGTTCTTCAAACTGACCGAGATGTGGCAAAGCCTCGACGCCGTCGCGCTGTTCTTCGAAGCCGTGCTCTGGGCCGTGCTGTTCGGCCTGATCGCCTGGCTGCTGTGGCGTTACCGCGAGTGGCTCAGCGCCTTTGCCGGCCGCCTGCACCTGCCGCGGGCGCGCGACTACCAGCCCCCGAGCCAGTTGTTCGGCCTGGAAGTGGCGCCGCAAAGCCTGCCGGACGATATTCCCGGCGAAGTCGAACGACTCTGGGATGAACAACCCCGCGCCGCCCTCGGCTTGCTCTACCGCGCCCTGCTCAGCCGCCTGCTGCATCAGCAGCGCCTGGCGCTGAAGAGTTCGCACACCGAAGCCGAAGTGCTGCAACTGGTGCAACGACTCGAGCAGCAGGAGCTGAGCCAGTTCAGCCAGGCCCTGACCCGCCACTGGCAGAACCTCGCCTATGGCCATCGCCTGCCGCCTGCCGCACTCAAGCAGGGCCTGTGCACGGCCTGGCGGCGCCTGTTCGAGCCAGGAGCCCCGGCATGAACCGGCGCCTGCAACTGCTGCTCGGCGGCGCCGTGCTGATCGTCCTCGCGCTACTGGGCAGCTACCTGCTGAACCACCTGGAACCCTACGAGGACAGCATCGAGCACGGCCCCGCCCCCGAGGCGCAAGCCAATCCCTATCTGGCCGCCGAGCACTTTCTGCGCAAGCAAGGCCTGCAGGTCGCCCGGGCCGACGGCCTGGAGGTGTTGCACAGCCTGCCGAGCGCCGGCCAGACTCTGCTATTGCTGGGCGACCGCGCGCGCATGACGCCCAAGCAAGCCGAACGCCTGCTGGCCTGGGCGGCCAAGGGCGGTCACCTGTTGTTCGTCGCCGAACGCCTGTGGGACGAGGAAGAGGGCAAGAGTGGCGACCTGCTGCTCGACAGCCTGGGCATCCAGCAATACGAGGGCGATGACCTCGACGCAGCGGAAGCCGAGACAGAAACAGAGACGGAAGCCACCGACCAAGCCGAGCAAGTGGAAGCAGACGAAGGCGAAGCGCCGGCAAGCGAGCCGGCTAAACAGCCAGAAGACGACAACCCCTACCCCGAGCTGACCCAGCTCTATCTGGAAAACGAAGAGGCGCCGGCCTACTTCAGCTTCGATACCGACTTTCACCTGTACGACGCCAAGAACCGCGCCCACGCCTGGGCCAACAGCGATGCCGCCACCCACCTGCTGCAGCTCTACCATGGCGACGGCCTGATCAGCGTGGTCAGCGACAGCTGGATCTGGCAGAACCAGCAGATAGGCGACTACGACCACGCCTGGCTGCTCTGGTATATGACCCAGGACAGCCGGGTGACCCTGCTCTATCGCGCCGACCGCGACGACCTGTTCAGCCTGCTGCTGCGGCATTTCCCCCAGGCCCTGGTGGCATTGGCCCTATTGCTTGGGTTCGGCCTGTGGCACCTGGGCATGCGCCAGGGTCCGCTGCAGCTGCCGGCCAGCCGCAGCCGCCGGCAACTGCAGGAACACCTGCGCGGCGGCGCCGATTTCCTGCTCCGCCACAACGGCCAGCACGGCCTGCTGCAAGGCCTGCAGCAGGATATCCAGCGCCGCGCGCGGCACCGTCATCCCGGTTTCGAACGCCTCGGCGTGGCCGAACAGTGGCAGGTGCTCAGCCGCCTGACCCGCCAGCCGTCCAGCTTTATCAGCCAGGCCATGCGTCCGTTGCCCAAGCAGCGCCTGGCCGCCACCGATTTCACCCGCCAGGTCGCCAACCTGCAAACCCTCAGGAATGCCCTATGAGCGAACAGATACTCGAACAGCCGGTAAGTATGGCCCTCGAACAGGACAGCGCCACCCCAGCAATAGCGCCGATTGTGGCGGAGGTTGCAGCGCCAGCACCGAACGCTGCCACCCCCAATAGCCAACGCCAACGCGCCAGCCAGCTGGCCCAGGCCCTGCGCGCGGAGCTGCAGAAGGCCCTGATCGGCCAGACGGCGGTGATCGATGACGTGCTCGGCGCCCTGATCGCCGGCGGCCATGTGCTGGTCGAAGGCGTCCCGGGGCTCGGCAAGACCCTGCTGGTGCGAGCCCTGGCGCGCTGCTTCGGCGGCGAGTTCGCGCGCATCCAGTTCACCCCGGACCTGATGCCCAGCGACGTCACCGGCCATGCGGTGTACGACCTCGCCAGCGAGCAGTTCAAACTGCGCAAGGGCCCGGTGTTCACCAACCTGTTGCTGGCCGACGAGATCAATCGCGCCCCGGCCAAGACCCAGGCGGCGCTGCTGGAAGTCATGCAGGAACGCCAGGTCACCCTGGAAGGCCGCGCCCTGAGCGTGCCACAGCCCTTTATGGTGCTGGCCACGCAGAACCCCATCGAGCAGGAAGGCACCTACCCGCTGCCGGAAGCCGAGCTGGACCGCTTTATGCTGAAGCTGCGCATGGACTATCCCGAGCAGGGCGAAGAACTGCATATGGTTCGCCAGGTGGCCCGTTCGAGCAAAGCCGACATGCTCGAAGTCACCCCGCTGCGCACCCTGCTGCAGGCCCGCGACCTGCTCGCTTTGCAGAAGATCGCCAGCGACCTGGCGATCGACGAACAGGTGCTCGACTACGCCGTGCGCATCGCCCGCGCCACCCGCAGCTGGCCGGGTCTGGCCCTGGGCGCCGGGCCGCGCGCCTCGATTGCCCTGGTGCGTTGCGGCCGGGCCCGCGCCCTGCTGCGCGGAGGGGATTTTGTGGTACCGGACGATATCAAGGGCTGCGCCCTGGCCGTGTTGCGCCATCGCGTGCGCCTGGCGCCGGAGCTGGATATCGAAGGCCTGTCGGTCGATCAGGTGCTGCAACAACTGCTCGACCAGATACCGGCACCGCGCCTATGACCCCCGCATTGCAAGGCGTGGCCGCATGAAACCATCGCGCGCGCTGCTGGCCCTGCTGGCCGGCCTGTTCGCCCTGGGCATCCTGCTCGGGGCATGCAGCGCCTTGGCCATCGCCGTGCCGCGCAGCTTCACCCCGATCTACTGGGGCCTGCTGCTGACCCTGCTCGGCCTGGCGCTGATCGATGCCCTGCGTCTGCGCCAGCTGCCCTCGCCACGCCTGGAACGCCAGCTGCCCGGCAATCTGCCGCTGGGGCGCTGGAGCGAGGTACGCCTGAGCCTGCACCACAGCTATCCAAGCCCCGTGCAGGTGCAAGTATTCGACCATCTGCCGGGTGCCATGGCCTTCGAGCACTTGCCGCTCAAGGTCGACCTGCATCCGGGTGAACAGACCCAGGTCAGCTACCGGGTGCGCCCGCTGCTGCGCGGGCACTTCCACTTCCCCCAGTGCGAGCTCAGCCTGCCCAGCCCCATGCGGCTGTGGCGCGCCCGGCGTTATCTGCCGGTCAGCGGCGAAACCCGCGTCTACCCGGATTTCGCCCGCCTGTATGGCGCGCAATTGATGGCCGTGGACGACTGGCTCAGCCAGCTCGGTGTGCGCCAGCGTCCGCGCCGCGGCCTGGGCCTGGAGTTTCATCAGCTGCGCGAGTTCCGCGACGGCGACAGCCTGCGGCAGATCGACTGGAAAGCCACAGCGCGCAAACGCACCCCCATCGCCCGGGAATACCAGGACGAACGCGATCAGCAGATCATCTTCCTGCTCGATTGCGGCAGGCACATGCGCAGCCAGGATGGCGAGCTGTCGCACTTCGACCACGCCCTCAACGCCTGCCTGCTGCTCAGCTACGTGGCGCTGCGCCAGGGCGATGCGGTGGGCCTGTCGACCTTTGCCGGCGAGCAGAACCGCTTCCTCGCCCCGGTCAAAGGCCAGGCCCAGCTGAATGTATTGCTCAACGCCCTGTATGACCTGCACAGCACCCAGCAACCGGCGGACTTCGGCGCGGCGGTGGATGCCCTGCTCAGCCGCCAGCGCCGCCGCGCATTGGTGGTGCTGGTGAGCAACCTGCGCGACGAAGACGATCAGGCGCTGGTGGGCGCGGTGAAACGCCTGGGCCGCCAGCACCGGGTGCTGGTCGCCAGCCTGCGCGAGGAAGTGCTGGATACCCTGCGCCATACCCCGGTGCAGGACTTCGCCGGAGCCCTGGATTACTGCGGCACCCTGGATTACCTGAATGCCCGCGCCGGCCTGCACGAACGCCTGAGCGCCCACAAGGTACCGGTGCTGGATGCCCGCCCCAGCGAGCTGGGGCCGCAGTTGGTGAGCAGTTATCTGGCCTGGAAGAAGGCTGGGGTGCTGTAACCAGGCCCCATCTCATGGGCTGGATCACGCGGCGCGCAACCAGGCGGACGGCAGTAGCAGAAGGGAACAAACTGATGCGCGGCGGCATCGGCAGATCGCCCGATTAAGCCGGCAGGCCTGGCGGCGCACAAGCGGCGATACCGAGAGTGCGCAGCCTTGGCGCAAATGACCCGAGAAGACTTAACCCAGCGCCTTTTCGATGGCCAGGATCAGCGCCGGATCATCCGGCGTGGTGCGCGGCGAGAAGCGCGCCAGCACGCGACCATCGTGACCGACCAGGAATTTCTCGAAGTTCCAGGTGATATCGCCGGGAAACTCGGCGCCCTCGCCCGCCAACAGGCGGTACAGCGGATGACGCTCGGGGCCGTTGACCTCCAGCTTGCTGCCCAGGGGAAAGGTCACCCCGTAATTCAGGCTGCAGAACTCGCGAATCGCCTCTTCGCTGTCTGGCTCCTGCTCGGCGAACTGGTTGCACGGCAAGCCCAACACGCTGAAGCCATGGCCCTTGTACTGCTGGTGGAGCTTTTCCAGGCCGGCGTACTGCGGGGTCAGACCACACTTGGAGGCGACATTGACCACCAGCACCACCTGCCCCTTGAAGGGGGCCAGCGGCAGCTCCTGACCATCCAGCGCACGCAGATTGAGGTCGTGAAAGGCACTCATGACTAACTCCTTGAGAACACAATGATTGCGCATAGAAGGCATAGAGGACAAAAAAGGCGCCTATCAGAAGGCGCCTTTGTTTTAACCCAGCTTAGCAGTCGAGCCAGCAGTTGATACGACCATAAGTCGATTTGCGGCTACGACATAAGGCTATGCCTTAGAACCTGTTTCGGATCTCGCGAGCTAGAGCGAGACAAGGCAAAAATGGCCGAGGAAGCGGAGTTTACGAGCTGTAAATGAGCTTTCCGAGGCCATTTTTAACGCAGTATCGCCGACGCGCAGCAGATCCGAGACGGGTTCTTAGTGGTGATGACCACCTTCGCCATGGATATGCCCATGGGCCAGCTCTTCTTCGCTGGCCTCACGCACGCTGATGACCTTGACCTTGAAGTTCAGGCGCTGGCCGGCCAGCGGGTGGTTGCCGTCGACAATCACGTCTTCGCCGTCCAGTTCGCGGATGGTGACGATTTGCATGCCGCCGTCGGGACCCGAAGCGTGGAACTGCATGCCGACTTCCAGCTCCTCGACGCCTTCGAACATCGAACGGTTGAGGGTGGCCACCAGTTCGGCGCTGTATTCGCCGTAGGCGTCTTCCGGCTCGACGGATACGTCCAGCTCGTCACCGGCTTGCTTGCCCAGCAGGGCCTTTTCCAGGCCGCCGATGATGTTGCCGGCACCGTGCAGATAGGCCAGCGGCGCGCCGCCTGCGGAACTGTCGATCACCTCACCGGCATCGTTAGTCAGGGTATAGTCGATGGAGACGGCCTTATTGGCGGCGATCAGCATGGGGC
>Ga0209343_10001849_pt1 | contig 28142 bp, 17 predicted proteins | sample RifCSPlowO2_02_FD_184026 | JGI IMG/M metagenome (GOLD analysis project Ga0209343, IMG submission 184026) | Groundwater microbial communities from Rifle, Colorado - Rifle CSP2_plank lowO2_0.2 (SPAdes) (version 2) | ecosystem: Environmental > Aquatic > Deep subsurface > Groundwater | place... | reverse complement strand
GGAACGCGTGCAGATCAACAAGGGCATGATCGGCTTCCTCACCCACACCGGCTTCGCCCACGGCGGCAACGGCTACGAAGGCATCCAGTTCCTGATCGAGAATTTCAAGGACACCCCGCTGGCCGATGCGGGCAATGCCAACCACGGCATCGACCTGAAAAAGATCACCACCGACTTCGCTATCGCCTTCAACAAGGAGAAGAAGCAGAGCAAGGCGCTGGGCACCGGCGTGCGCAACATTCCCGGTGTGAACCACCCGGTCTTCAAGGGCCTGCCGGTCAACCACGACCCGCGCGAGACTTACATCTCCGAGTTCTTTGCCGAGCGCGGCGAGAAGAACGTGTTCCACGACTTCTACAAGACGCTGGTACAGTCGCTGTACGACAACGGCGTGACCAGCAACGTGTTCTGCGTGAACATCGACGCCGTGATCGCAGCCTCGCTGCTCAAGCTGTTGTGGCCGCGCTACCGCAACGGCCAGTTCAGCGAAAACCTGATGGAAATGGCGGCATTCACCGCGTTCCTGTTCGGTCGTATGGCCGGATGCGCGGGCGAAATCGACGACCACATCAACCGTGGCCGCAACATGGATACGCGCACTCCGGCTTCGCAGTGCACCCACGTTTCGTAGGAAGCTGATAGCAGGTTTTATCAGGGTGGGGATAGGTTTTACATCAAATTTGATACCTCAGGGACGGAGCACAATTGATGTCACCAACCATCTTTAATCGAAAATCAATGGGGCCCCGTCCCCAGCAGTCCGGTTGAACCGTGGCCGGTGGTTGCGCACCAATCTACTCAGTTGCATTGGTTGCCCTCAAAACCAGCATCCCGGATTTGTCTCCCACACGGACATCGCTCCAGTGGCGAGGAATCGCTGCAAAGTTCGACTCCTCCAGCAGACGTTGCATCTCTTCCGGTTTCGGAACTGGCCCGGTGAAATTGAGTTGTCCAATCTGTCGCCATTTCCCTTCCGCGTACGTGAATACCGGATACGGTGCTGCTATGAAGATGACTTCGGATTGGGGATCGCCGCCAATATCCAACGCGACCATCGGGACCGGCTTGCCCGTCTTGAGAGCCCCCAGCGCGTACTCGAATTTGTTCTTCGTCAGCCGTGCATGCAGGTACTCATTGAAACCTGGAGGTATCTGTACACCCGTCGGATAGGCTTTCAAGCGGACAGCAATTTCCTCGGCAACAGGAATAGGTTGTTGCTTGGCTGAATGTCGATCGGTACGTGACAGGGCGTCCTTGACCTTGGCCCGGATTTCATCGGCCTTCGGATGCTCCGACAACTCAGCCAATGCCTTCAGCGCTTCGTCGCCTGGGCGGCCCAGGGAAAAGCGCAGGTAATTGAAGTCGAATTTCTCGATTTCAGTGGAACCGGACAGCAGGCGCGAAACCTGACTGCTGGCCGAGATGCGCTGCGGATCTAGCAACGGCGTATGTATCGACAACAATGTGCCGACCACAAGTATGGCCATCCAAGTATTTACCGTCCCGAGCGTCGGCAGCCATCCACGCAGCAGCGCTCCAGCAGCATAGCCCAGCGAGTAAAGCATCGTCAGACTGACGGCGACGGCGGCCCACACCCGGTCTACCGACCATCCATACTGAGCAATCCGAAGCGACAAGGACCAGATGCTCAGCGCCGACAAAACGGGCAGCAACGCCAGCGCGGCGCGGATCAGCCATTGCACCGGCGAAGAAAATGGCGGTGCTTGTTCGCCATCCTGCCATGCAGCGTTTGCCAGCGAGATGATCGCAATCTGGAGACTCAGCATCAGTGGCGTGGCGTGCCCGGTTCCCCATACCGGATCCAATCCGGATACTGGCAAAGCGCCCAGAAAGAACACCACGATCAACGCAGCGAGGGGCAATAGCCTTGTCTGGAATGCCAGCAGATAGCGGCGCAGGGTCTTGAAGGCCGTCGCCTCCTTTTCTTCGAGGGACACCGCGAAGCTGATCGCCGTGGCGGTGGCGATGTAGATGAAGAATCGGCTGGTGAACAAGTCCTTGAAGAAGCCCATGTGCAGGACCATGAACAAACCAGCCCACAGCGCCAGCAGGAGCCAGAACAGGCCGGTGAAGACAATGCAGTTGCTGACCAGCAGAGTATTGCGCCATGCGTCGTCGAACAGCCGGGTATACGGAAAGCGCCATGTATCCTCGCGCAACCGTGCCTGGATGAAAGGTAGGCTGACGAACCAGACGACGACACTCGTCGAGGCGAACACGAATACCCCCGTCGCCCATAACCCAGTCACTTGCCTTGCCGCATCGCCACCCGCACCAACGGACCAGCCAAACCAGACCGCCGTTGCCGCGATAATCATTGTCGAGGTTGCTGCACCGGCCAGACTTTTCGCGGCGGAAAACTCACTCCGCAGAAAGTTGAACGTGATGGGTGCCAGGGCGGCGAGGACATAGGCCGGCGCCACCCAGATCATGTCGGCGGGAGTAAATCCGTTGGCCTTGAACCATTCGTGCAGCGCCAGCATGACCGTGCCCTGGAACAGGCCGGCGATGATCATGGTTTGACGTGTCGTGGCAGTGATGTTCATGAGAATTCTCTGGTTGGTTACGGTTCTGGCTTGACGGTGTGGCGGACGATAAACCCGGCCGGCCTAGTCGGTGCTGGCCATTCACGACAAAGCATGCGCCACTGCGGATTGCGGTCATTCTCTTCCTGGCAGGTGCGTTCGATGACCCGTTCCCGCCCTTGCCACATGACCATGGTCCAGCCCATGAAGCCGGGCTTCGAGGCCAGGATGAGGCCGGTCTTGCCGCGTCGTCCGGCGATCTTCGTACCGCCTTGGTCGCGCCCGTATTCTCCGGCATCGACATCGCCCTGTTGTTTCAGCCAGGCGCTGACGGCATCCCATTCCCCGCTGGGGAAATCCTGACGGATGTGGTGTAGTCCGTCGTTGCCGAAGAAAAACACCAGCATGCGGGAGGGAATGCCATACGCACTGCGCGTGATGGTCCAACAGGTACTGGTGTCCTCGGGCTCGATCTTCTCGCGCTGTTCCAGATTGCCGTAGCAACGCATGCGGAAGCCCTCGGCGGACAGGTGCTTCTGAACATCGGCCTGCGAGATGCCCGTGGTGAAATCATCGAAGTGGTAGTTCCACACCGGAGCCTTCAGGCGTTCGGCTTCATCTTCATCCAGCCACTGACCCCATTGGCGGGATTGGGCATACCAGATGGCGGCGAGTCCGACGATCAGCAGGATGCCGATGCGGATTGGACGCCAGTTGCGCGGCTTGGGGCCGCTCTCGGCGGGGATTGCCGTACTCCCAACAGGGCGCCGTGAGAAAACCAGCCAGCCGCCGACGACCAGAGCCACCGCAGCCGCCGCGACTGCGTATTGGATGAGTTTGAAGTCGACCAGAGCGGATGAAACGCCGAGAATTGCGACCATTCCGATGACCATCAGGAGTGCCCCCAGAAAGCGCTGGTCGATTCCCGGGGAGGGTTCGCTGTCCGGGCTCTGCGAAAGTGGTTCGGTCGGTTTAGGTTTCACTTGTGTGCAGGGCGAATTAACCGACGCATTGGGATTCCAAATTGTGGGAACTGCGCCATCAGACTCAACGTTTATTGCGCGGATTTGAGATGGCTTTGATTGTTGTTGTTCATCCGGCATAAAAACTTCCGGATCGTGCAAGGTGTTATCTTTAACGGTGGCAGTGTTTCCATAAGTTTTTACGGATGCCATATCAGCATCTCGCGCAGCGGCGGATGAGTGCAACTGGCTCAGGCCGATAATTTGGCTGTCGGTATCTTTCAAAACGAAGTACGGCTGATTTTTCTGGGATACCTTCTTCTCATAACGGTCATGCGATTGGCTGTGTGCTTGCACGGAACCGATGCCGCGCTGTGCGGAAACCTTTGATTGATAGGTTTTGCTGCTAAGGATAGGATCGCCGTCGCCGACTTTGAGGGCGAAATGGTATTGCGATTCGCCATTCCTGTTTAGTTCGAACCAACCTGACATAGCGCCCCCATCGGACTTGCCGCCTGCTTACAAACTACAAGCGTAGAGTTATTATCGCAAACAGTGCTTTATTAACAAACCTATCAGAACTGATAGGTTGCAGGAAAGATTTGGTATTGCAAATCAAACGGGTCAGCATCACATTAGGTTTTCGCAATTTCTCTCTCCTGTTCGAAAATTGAATGCGATGCTGACCCCTTTAGTTCATTGCTTAGTTAGTCAAAACGAACCATGTTGAATTTGCATATATCTTCTATTCTCAGCGGGGTTTCTTCGGGGCGATAGACACGCCCGCCCCCCTTGTACTGCCTCACCCACATTGTTTGCTGCCCCCAGAATGCGCCTCGCCCCTCGGCTTCATACATCATCAGATAGCTGCTCCCATCGAAAATGAAAGGGCGGATGATTCGTTCGCCGTTGCCTATAACACGGGGGCGTTTTCCGGGTTGCACAACTAGCTCGCTCCATTTTGTTATCTGTGCTGGATCAATCTCGTCTCTCTTGAAAATGAGGATTGCTTCCTGAGAATCTCTTTCCCCGCTAAACCAAGAGTGCTTGATAACAACCTCATTTTCTCCATCGTTATCAATATCAAACTCGGCTATCGGCATAGGCCACTGAAATGCTTTTCCATCGTGGCTCTCTCGCACCAGCATAGGATTACGCCAAACAATCGCATCAAACTCCTTGCTGCTGGGGTAATGGGAGTACACGGGGAAAAATTCTTCCCGCTGCTGCTTCTCGCTGATCCCTCTAAGATCAAACGGCCTAGCGAAATTCCAATCGAAGACCTCTTTCATGTGCTTGCACACTTTGTCGTTTTTGTTCAGTACCAACTCATAGCGATAGTTGCATTGCTCGCCGGAGGCCTTGATTTTTGGGGAGCAATGGCCCGCATATGCATACTGCACATATGACATTGCCGATAAAAACAAAATCAAACGGGTCAGCATCACATTAGGTTTTCGCAATTCTTCTCTCCTATTCAAAAATTGAATGCGATGCTGCCCCTTTAGTTACTCTTTAGTTACTTTAGTTATCACGATACGAAGAAGTGCTCTGTAACTGAGCCTGTATTGGCTATTGAGCAATTCCGGCTGCCTTCATTTGAGATATTAACTTGTCAGCAGCTTCACTTGCCAAATCGCCCTCATTAGCAGGCCAAAGGCCTTTTTGAAGTTCGATATTTCCTCCCCAAAGACTTCCGCCCGTTCTGTTTTTTCTGTCTCTCAGGCTAAATTCAAAATTCACATTAAACATGCCAAACCATCTGGGTGTTACCGATTCCAATTTAATCATCATCTCATAACCCAAGTTTGACTTTGGCGGGCCAATGAGAACGATCGAGAAATTCGGGATTTGTTTCTGGTTGCTTGTTCTGGCCACTTCGGCCTGTATTCCATAACTTGCGAATTTCTTAGGCCACAGAGTTTCACTTTGCTCGCCAATCTTCTTCACAATTAATTCCGCGGACGCAGCGACGTTAGGGTTGCTGCTCCATATTTCGTTATTCTTCCTTACAAAATCATCGAAGATGATATAAACCGATGTCATATCATTTTGATATTCGCTTGATGCTTTCGCGCCGGATATGTTAATGCTGGTACATCCAGAGATGAATGACAGCAAGGCAATGTAAATAATAATTCGCACGTGAATTCTCTTATGACTTATTGCAGTTTATAAATCGCGTGTGCGGTCCTGTCCGTTACATATACGCTATGGTCGTCCGATACAAAAATCCCCCATGCTTTCTTCAGTTGATAGGCGATAACGGTGCCAATTGTTGCACCAGCTTCTCCGCTAATTAAAGTGGTGACCTCCCCTGTCGCAATAGCGATTCTCCGAATTGTATTGTTTGAGGCCGTTACGTATAGATATGTCCCATCGGTTGCGATGTATTCCGGATAGCTAAACCTTGCATTCGAGCCAATACCATCAGCATACCCACTTGGGCACCTGCCTTTCCATCCTGCTGCGCAAGTGGCTTCGACAGGGCCGGCTAGCGTTGTAACTTCGCCCGTTGAAATGACGATTTTCCGAATATTGTGATTATATTGATCCGAAACGTATAAATTCCTTCCGTCATTGGTAATACCAGTTGGATTTCCGAATCTCGCGGCTTGCCCTTTTCCATCAACGGAGCCTGTTATTAAGCCCAGCGTGCTATCAATAACAGTACGACCTGCAAAGGTAGTTACTTTTCCCGTTGCTATTTCAATTTTTCGAATTGTGCTGGAGTTTGGGTCGGTAACATAGAGATTGGCTCCATCCGTGGTCACATCCTCTGGAAAAGCAAATTGGGCTTCCTTGCCAATGCCATCGGATCTGCCGGTAGTTGCCGGATTACCAGCCAAGGTGGTTACCTCTCCGGTGCTGATCACAATTTTCCGGATCGAGTGATTCACATGATCTGCCACATACAAATTCTTCCCATCGTTGGTGATTCCGTGGGGAGAGTTGAAACGAGCATCACTGCCGAGGCCGTCCTTACTACCTCGCATACCTGCACTGCCCGCCAGTGTGGTGACTTTACCGGTAGCTAATTCCACTTTACGTATCGTGTTATTACCTGCTTCTGTTATATAAAGGTTTTTCCCGTCGCTGGTCAGGCCGGTAGGATTCCTGAATCGAGCTGCCTGCCCTATTCCATCAACATCTCCATCTTGTTCCGCGCTGCCAGCAAGTGTGGAAATAGTCGAAAGGGTCGCAACGCCAAATTTCGCGGATATTTCACCTCCATTTGCTGCCATATTGTGGCCCGGCAACCTTTCCAGTCTTGAATGGACTACGGGAGTTTCCAGGGAGATTGAGCTCTGAGCGGCCTTTTTCGGATCACTTGTTTCAGACCGGTTGTGGGGTGCAACATTAGAGGGAGCGCCCGTTGCACACGGACGGTCAGTAAATTCAATTCGCCCATCTGGATCTACACACTTGTTCATCGTACCGCCAATAGCGGTTGTGGACACGAATAACAGCGCTATGGTTAAAACAAAGGTCAAATGGGTCAGCATCGCATTGTTTTTCTGGTTCATTCTCATCCCTAACTCCCTGTAATTTAAGTCGAAGCTGAGGGTCAGCATCACATTAAGTTTTCGCAATTCTTCTCTCCTGTTCAAAAATTGAATGCGATGCCCCTTTAGTTTTTTTAGACATCTTCCATCTTAAAGCTACTGTCAAAATTCATTTTTCGAAGAACCCTTTTTGCATCTTGGATTTCTGCTGGGTCTACCGCCCGGACATCTAACGTGTAATGGCGAATTGTTGACTCAATTTGGACAAGAGATTCACTCCACTTTACTGTGGCTAGAAGCTCTCTGTGTTTTGTATCAGTGTCTCCGGTGCCGACCGATACGCCACGCTCCTCCTCGAATAAGAGTGGTTCGTATTTTGGGGTTCGGAGCAGCGTAAGGCTCGTAGCAGCTTGCTCACCTAAACCGAATGAAACGATAAGATCATCGCTATCTTCTACGTGAATAAAATGAGCGTATTCGGCCATGATATTTAACCTGTTGAAATCAAATGGGTCAGCATCACATTAGGTTTTCGCAATTCCTCTCTCCTGTTCGAAAATTGAATGCGATGCTGACCCCTTTAGTTTCAACGAAGCTGTAGAAAAACCTGATTTTTGCAAAAAATCGCGTTGTAACTTATTGATTTATATACGTGCAAATTTCGCATTTTGAGTTTTTCTACAGCTTCAACGTAGAGTTGAGGGGCGACGCGCTTTTGCGCCGTCCCGCTCGAACGCCGGGTTGGAAGTCACCGGGTTATGTAAAGAAGTACCTATTGCAAGCATGTTAACCCCGTTGATTGGGCAAATCTCTGAGGATCTGGCACGAATACATGCCACGTTGAATTTTTTTGGCTGAATCGAACAGGTATCGCCTCATAGCGTGGAGTGCTGCCGCTATCTAGTTGCTGAATCAGAAGAACAAGATCAAATCCAACAAATGGACTGACATGCCAACCTGTAAAGAAGGGAATTAGCCCGTCTTTTCGACCACGTTCTGCTGAGGCGTTCGAGTCCAGCCCAACTTGCTGAGATAGTTATCGGACTGGCCGTCCACGTATGTGAAAAGCTTCAAAAGTATCTGGACGTCGGAAGTTCCTTTAGCTTTTTCCGCTTGATATAGCTCAATTCGGCCCGCTGTAACCTTCGCGGCTTCCGCCTTGAACGCGGCCAGACTTTCTTCCGTCACCACTTCGCCGGTACCGGAATACCGGATCGGGTCGTGGGAAATATCAACCATGGGGCCGTGCTTCTCGTAGCCATCGTAATTGGCAAAATATTCAGTCTGCTTCTTGGCGTAAACTGGATCGTTTTCGGCGTTTTGAATCATTTGAACCCGAGATTGGAGACTCGGATCAGAGGCCGGTTGCGACGCAAGGTCTTGTGCCGCTTGTGAAATCGTGGTGCTGCTGGCATTGGCCGCAGGCTGAGGCTGGGGAGTAGCAACAGTTTGTGGGGCGGGGTGTTTCTTAGCCGTTAAAAAGATCGACGACTGCATGGCGGCAATGGAAGATACAGAGGTCATGGCACATCTCCTTGTTTTGGACATGCCATTTCTGGCATGGGTTTAGAGGCGAGAAAATCCCTTCATAAACAGCTAACGTGTAGGATCGCCGTCACCGGCTTTGAGGGCGAAATGGTATTGCGATTCGCCATTCCTGTTTAGTTCGAACCAACCTGACATAGCGCCCCTTTTGGACTGCTGATCGGACTGCCGCCTGCTTACAAATTGCATGCGTAGGGGGTATTATTACAAACAAAGCGTTATTAACCCACCTATCAGAACTGATAGGTTATAGGCCACCATTCAAAAATAAGGCGGCGCGCGGCTGCGGGTTTTCCGATTACAACGTATATCGTGAAAGGTTGTCGAGTGAAGTCCATCGAACAGTTTGCTGATCTTGCCAGCTATACCACAGTAGAAAGTTGGAGAGACCGCATTTTTAGGTTGGGCTATGACTTGGGATACGAGCGCACCGTGCTGGCAATACTCCCGAATAGCAGCGTTCCGAGGGAGACTGAACTTGCTTTTTTTCACAGCAACTACCCCCCGCAATGGCGCAATAAATACGATGAAGAAAAGATGGGACATATCGATCCGACTGTTTCTCATTGCGCTACGAAATCGACACCATTAATCTGGTCGCCCAACATGTTTTCTGCACGCCGACAAAAGGAGTTATACGAGGAGGCTTGCAGCCACGGAATACGCTCTGGTGTCACGCTGCCGATTCACGGCCCCAACAGAGAATTCGGTCTACTCTACTTTGTGTCCGACACGCGTCCTGATAGGCACTTTCATAAGAATGCCGTTCGCAACATCCCGGAACTGTCGTGTTTACGGGATTTCATCTTCGAAACGGCACTTCAGTTTATTAAACCAGCTCATCCTTCCGAAGAGATGGTCTCACTCACACGCCGTGAACTAGAATGCCTGAAATGGAGCGCATCCGGCAAAAGCTCTTGGGAAATTGCGCATATATTGAACACCTCAGAAGCCGCAGTGAATTTCCATTTCACCAACATTCGTCACAAATTCTGCACTTCGTCGCGTTGTCAGGCGGTGGCCAAAGCAATCAGGATAGGGCTCATCAACCCGACATAACTCCGTCAAGTCATTTTTGCAGATTCCAACATGTTGCCGCTACGCTCTAACATCCCTTGAATTTTTTAGCTGTGCATTTCTTGGCTAGTTTCTGCGCTTGGGCAATCTGGGCAGCAGTCATGGATGCTGCGACTGAATCGCGATCTACAATAAATTCCTTCTTGACTTCATCGCTGGCGTTTGCAATCGCGATATTGAGCCACATATATCCCCGGATATTATCTTTAGGAACGCCTTTCCCTTTGACGTAAATCCATCCGAGGTAAAATTGGGCTATAGGGTGACCCTGTTCTGCGGCCAGCATGTACCATTTTCTGGCCTCATTGTAATCGTGAGGCACTCCACGCCCGGCGCGATACATCATTCCTAGGACATATTGTGCCTCAGCGTTTCCGCCTTTTGCCAAGGGGTCATACAGCTTTGCGGCCTTTTCATAATCGCCCGTTTCGTAGACACGATTTGCATCTGACAAGGGATCAGCCATTGCCTGTCCGGCCAAGGCAATAAAACATACGCATACCAACAATACTTGTTTCTGCAACATATTCATTTTCATTACTCGCTTAATGTCGACGCTGGACTTTGAGAGCAGGCTGCGTCTTTCCCGCCCCGGAGGTAAATATACCAAATTACGAAGGAGTTTTTTGGAGCTTCTCCGCTTCCCATGCAAGGGCAATTTGCAAATGGGCGCAAGCCTGCATTTGAAATCATAACCGGCTGTGTAACTTTTATCACAGACTGCAATGCGAGTTCTTTTTATATTGATACCACAATATTTGCCCTGCCGCGTTTAACGGGATATTGGTATTTTTAAAATCGTTCCATCAACCCCCATTACAAGGAGTATTTCGTGAAGACATTATGGATAGCTGCAGCAGCCATTATTACCCCCTTCATGGTCACGCTGGCTAACGCTGGCGATGATCCCATGTTAGACGAAGCGCGCAAGGTGGCGACATCGATACCGCCCAAGATGCTTGCTTCCTTGCAGGAAGAAATCGCCAAATCGGGTCCGGAAGGCGCGATTCCTGTCTGCAAAGATATGGCGCCGAAAATGGCCGGCAAGGTATTGCAGGAAACAGGCTGGAAGATCAAGCGGGTCAGCCTCAAGGTGCGCAACGAGGCGCGAGCCATTCCGGATGATTGGGAAAAAGCCGCTCTCGAAGATTTCGACAAGCGTGCCGCTGCGGGTGAATCGCCTGCGCAACTGGAAAAGGGCGAGAAGGTCGGCAATGAATATCGTTATGTGAAAGCGCTGCCGGTGCAGCAGCTTTGCCTGAATTGCCACGGCCCGGCAGATCAGATCAGCCCCGCTGTTAAATCCGTCCTCGGGCAGCACTACCCCAATGATCGCGCAACCGGCTATTCTGTGGGCCAGATTCGCGGCGCAATCAGTGCGCGCAAACCGCTCTAGGCTATCGCATTGCTGGCTTTGTTTGAGCATCGGCCCGTTGTCTGACTTGAGTTAACCGTGAATCAGAATATACTCGCATATGAGACATTTTAGATAAGGTGGTGATTTGCATGAGGCTCCCCGTACTGTTCCTGTTGCCTTTTGTGATCGCGCACGTCTCGCAGGCGGCGGAGCAGCTTGCCACCGCTCCGGTTCAGTACCGCGAGGTGGCGGAGGTCTATAGTGTCGAGGGCATCGTTGAGGCAACGCAACAATCTACCGTATCGGCACAGATATCCGGGCGTATAAAAGAAATTTTGTTCGATGTCGGCGATGCGGTGAAGAAGGGGCAGGTCATCCTGCGGATTGACGAGCGTGAAACGTCACAGACACTGGCCGGCAGTCAGGCGCAGGTGCTACAGGCGCAGGCCGCCATGCAGAATGCCAAGGCCAACTATGAGCGCGCGCGCCAATTGTTTGCGCAAAAATTCATCAGCCAGTCCGCGCTGGACAAGGCACAGGCCGATTACAAGATGGCGGCGGCGCAGGCGGCGGCCAGCGAAGCGGGCGCGGGGCAATCGGCTCTTGCGCGCGGCTATGCTACCGTGACCGCGCCGTACGGGGGGGTAGTCTCTGCACGCTTGGTGGAATTGGGTGAGATGGTCACTGTCGGTAAGCCGTTGATGACCGGCTTCGACCCGGCACAGTTACGCGTTATCGTCGATATTCCACAATACAAACTGGCGGAGATCGGCACACATCCTCAAGCGTCAGTGGAATTTTCCTCTCTCAACCGCCGTGTTAAGGCTGCTTCGGTTACGGTTCAACCCGCGGCCGATACACGCACCCATAGCACCCAGGCGCGCGTTTATCTCCCCGCCAATGAGGCCGGTGTCTACCCCGGCATGTTCGTGCATGTCCATTTCACGGTGGGCAAGAAAACGGGCAAACTTCTGATTCCATCGAGTGCCGTGGTGCGTCGCAGCGAAGTGGTGGCAGTGTATGTGGTGGACGACAAGGGTGTGGTGAAGCTGCGCCAAGTCCGTTTGGGCAAGGCCACCGGCGAAGGCGAGATCGAGGTTCTGGCCGGGTTGAATCCGGGCGAGAAGGTGGCGCTGGAACCGGTCAAGGCAGGCATGTTTGGCAAGAAGCAAAATTAGCGTTCATCAATCTACCGAGGATCAAATCATGGCGCACATCGTAATTATGGGAGCGGGTATCGGCGGAATGCCGCTGGCTTATGAAATGCAGGAAAAAATACGCAAGGGCGACAAGGTGACGGTGATCTCGAACAGCGAGAATTTTCACTTTGTGCCATCCAATCCTTGGGTAGGTGTGAAATGGCGCGGGCGTGAGGACATCGAGTTTCCGGCACGCCCCTATCTGGAACGCAAGGGTATCGACTTTATCTCGGTCGGCGTAAAACGGGTGCACCCCGAACAAAACCGTCTCGAACTGAACGATGGCCAGTCGGTAAATTACGATTTTTTAGTGATCGCCACCGGCCCCAAGCTCGCCTTTGAGGAAGTCGAGGGGTTGGGCCCGCACGGTGGACATACCCATTCAGTTTGCCATGTCGATCACGCCATGAAATCAAACGGCGAGTGGGAAAATTTCGCCCAGAACCCCGGGCCGATTGTGGTCGGCGCGGTGCAAGGCGCATCCTGCTTCGGCCCGGCCTATGAATATGCGTTCATCATGGAAACCGATTTGCGCCGCCGCAAGATCCGCGACAAGGTGCCGATGACTTTCGTGACTTCGGAGCCATATATCGGCCATCTGGGGTTGGGCGGGGTGGGCGACTCCAAGGGCATGCTCGAATCGGCGATGCGCGACCGGCACATCAAGTGGATATGCAACGCCAAGGTCACCAAGATCGAGGCGGGCAAGATGTATGTCACGGAAGTCGACGAAGCGGGAAACGAGAAGAAGAAGCACGAATTGCCGTTTGCCTACAGTATGATGCTGCCCGCTTTCAAGGGCGTGGATGCGGTGTTCGGTATCGAGGGGCTGACTCAGGCGCGCGGTTTCATCATCGTGGACGAGCATCAGCGCAATCCGAAATACAAGAACATTTACGCGGTCGGCGTGTGCGTGGCGATCCCACCGGTGGAGGCGACGCCGGTTCCATGCGGCACCCCGAAGACCGGTTACATGATCGAGTCGATGGTGACCGCGACGGTACACAACATCCATTCTGAACTGACCGGCAACCCGCCGACCAGCAAGGCGACCTGGAATGCAGTTTGCCTGGCAGATTTCGGCGATGGCGGCATCGCGTTCGTCGCGATCCCGCAGATTCCGCCACGCAACGTGAACTGGTTTGCGGAGGGCAAGTGGGTGCATCTGGCCAAGGTCGCCTTTGAAAAATATTTCATCCGAAAGATGAAAAAGGGCACTTCAGAGCCCATTTACGAAAAGACCGTGCTTAAAGCGATGGGCATTGAAAAGCTTAAGTAGACCATACCGTAGGGTGCGTTTTACGCACCATGGTGCGCACGGCGCACCCTACCATATTTGAAAAAAACATGGGCATCTCAGGGCGTATCGCCAAATATTTTCTGCACTCGCAAATGACGCCTCTGCTGGCGCTGGTCGCCATGCTTCTGGGGTTGTTCGCCGTGCTGGTGACGCCGCGCGAGGAAGAGCCACAGATCAACGTGACCATGGCAAATGTGCTGATCCCTTATCCCGGTGCATCGGCCAGGGATGTCTCGCAGACCGTGGCGTCTCCCGCCGAGCAGGTGCTGTCGCAGATTGCCGGTGTGGATCATGTGTATTCGGTGGCGCAACCGGGCATGGCAGTCGTCACCGTGCAATTCAAGGTTGGCGAGGAACATATCGCCTCTCTGGTCAAGCTTTATGACGTCGTCAACTCCAACGTGGATTGGCTGCCACCTACTTTGGGCGTCGGAAGACCGGTCATCAAAGCCAAGGGTATCGACGACGTGCCGGTTGTTGCGCTAACCCTGTGGCGCGAACAGGCGCTAGGAGGCGGTGTCGAATTGACGCATGTGGCGCATGCCATCGAAGCCGACCTGAAGCGGGTGCCGGGCACGCGCGAAGTGAGCACGCTGGGGGCGACGCAACGCATGGTGCGGGTATTGCTCAACCCGGAAAACCTGAACGCCTATCATCTCACCATGCAGGATATCCGCGCGGCATTGCAGTCCGCCAACGTGTCGCAGAACTCGGGCAACCTCGTGCGGGACAACCGTGAAGTGCTGGTTCAGACCGGCAGCTTCCTGAGCAACGCCGACGAAGTAAGGCAACTGGTCGTCGGCGTATCCGACGGAAAACCGGTATTCCTGCGCGATGTCGCAGAAGTGCAGGATGGCGCGGATCAGCCGGATACCTATGTGTGGCTGGGAACAGGGATGGCCGCTGCGGACAAGCAGATCGATGCCAAGGGTGAATTTCCCGCCGTTACGCTGGCAATCACAAAAAAGCCCGGCGCCAATGCGGTGGAGATCGCAGATAAATTGCTGGCGCGAGTGAATGAGCTCAAGGGCAGCGTGATTCCCGCCGATGTGCAGGTCAGCATCACGCGCAACTACGGCGAAACCGCCAACGACAAGGCGATGAAACTGATTCAGAAACTGCTGTTCGCCACCCTCGCCGTGGTCTCGCTCGTATGGTTTGCGATGGGGCGGCGCGAGGCATTGGTGGTCGGTGTTGCTGTATTGTTGACGCTGGCCGCGACCTTGTTCGCCTCATGGGCATGGGGCTTCACGCTGAACCGCGTATCGCTGTTTGCGCTGATTTTCTCCATCGGCATCCTGGTCGACGACGCAATTGTTGTCGTCGAGAATATCCATAGGCGGCGCGCTTTGGCGCCTCATCGGCCCTTGGCGGAAATCATTCCGGAAGCGGTGGACGAAGTGGGCAGCCCGACCATTCTGGCGACCTTTACGGTGATTGCCGCATTGTTGCCGATGGCATTTGTCAGCGGCCTGATGGGGCCGTACATGAGCCCGATACCGATCAACGCCAGCATGGGCATGCTGATTTCGCTGGCGGTTGCGTTCGTCATTACACCCTGGCTGGTGTTGCGATTTTCCGGGTCGACTCACGGGGCGCTACCTCATGCAGAACATGAAAACGAACGCGATGCGGCGGTCAGCCGCTTCTTTCATAAGCGCTTGAGCCCGTTTCTGAACGGCGCGCATGGCAAGCCGGCGCGCCGCAAGCTTTGGCTGGCCATCCTGGGCGGTCTATTGCTGGCGGTATCGCTGGGCGCGGTGAAGCTGGTGATCCTGAAAATGCTACCGTTTGACAACAAGTCGGAATTCCAGATTGTGGTGGATATGCCGAGTGGCACCGCACTGGAGCAGACCAGCGCCGTGCTGCACGAGATCGGCAGCTACCTCGCGACCGTGCCGGAAGTGACCGATTACCAGGCCTATGCGGGTACGGCATCGCCGATTAATTTCAACGGGCTGGTGCGGCAATATTATTTACGCAGTGCCGCCGCGCAGGGCGATATTCAGGTCAATTTGCGCGGCAAGCACCAACGTAGCCGGAGTAGCCACGAGATCGCCACCACCGTACTGGAGCCGGTACAAAAAATTGCACAGGCGTGGGGCGCAAAGGTCAAGATTGTCGAGGTGCCGCCCGGCCCGCCGGTGATGTCGCCGATCGTCGCGGAAATCTATGGGCCGGATTACGAGGGCTCGCGCAAAGTGGCTGGCAAGGTGCGCGAGCAATTCAGCGGCACCGAAGGCATCGTCGGCATCGACGATACCGTCACGGAGCCTGCGCCCAAGCTGCTGCTGCATGTGTTGCAAAGCAAGGCGACGCTGCTCGGGGTTGCGCCGCGCGACATTGTCGACGTGGTCGGCGTTGCGCTGATGGGGCAGGATGTCGCCTCGCTGCACGATGCCAATGCAAAATACGCGCCGCCGCTTCGTATCGGCTTGCCCCCGGAGCATCGCAGCCGCATCGACGACGCGCTTAAACTCAAGGTGCGCGCACACGACGGGGTATTGGTGCCCCTCTCGGAAGTGGTGCAGGTGATCCAGGAACCGCGCGACTACCCGATCTACCACAAGGATCTGCTCCCGGTGGTGTATGTGTTCGGCGATATGGCAGGCAAGGTGGACAGCCCGCTGTATGGCATGTTCGACATCAACGGCAAAGTCGGCGGCATGACATTGGAACAAGGCGGCACGCTGAAAAACTATTTCTTCAAACAGCCGGGCGATCCGTATGCCGGCTATGCGCTGAAGTGGGACGGCGAATGGCAGGTGACCTTCGAGACTTTTCGCGACATGGGCATCGCCTACGGCGTCGGTTTGCTGCTGATTTACCTGCTGGTGGTGGCACAATTCAAGTCCTATCTCGTGCCGCTGGTCATCATGGCGCCGATCCCGCTCACCATCATCGGCGTCATGCCCGGCCATGCGCTCTTGGGCAGCCAGTTTACCGCGACCTCGATGATCGGGATGATCGCGCTGGCCGGGATCATCGTGCGCAATTCCATCCTGCTGGTGGATTTCGTCAACCTGCAATTACGGGAGGGAGTGGCGTTACAGGAAGCGGTAATCGCTGCCGCTGGCGCGCGCGCCAAACCCATCATCCTGACCGGGCTGGCGGCCATGCTCGGCGCGCTGTTCATCCTGGATGATCCGATTTTTAACGGGCTGGCGATCTCCCTAATTTTCGGTATTCTGGTCTCCACCTTGCTGACGCTGGTGGTCATCCCCGTGCTGTATTACGCCTCGCTATACCGGAAAGCCGGGTAGTGTTTTAACCCAAGCAAAGGAGAGTAGTTCATGACCGCTGAACGCATTGTTCACATCGTTGCAGGATTTTTCATCCTGCTGTCCCTGTCGCTGGGGGTGGAAGGCAGCCCGCTGTTTGTGAGCAAGTATTTTTTATGGTTCACGGCTTTTGTTGGCTTGAATCTGTTCCAGAGCGGCTTCACCAATTTCTGCCCGCTCACCAGCATCCTGGGAAAGTTCGGCATCAAGGGAGGCTCTTGCGAAAGATGATGTGCACTTGAGCACATGATGATTCCGAAACCGGGCAATCCTGCATCGCAATCGCGCAGCATTCTTTAAACAGCTTCTTCCAGGAATTCCCTGATTATTTCCATCACATGCACGGGGCGGCATTCGCCAAGCTCGGCAATCTGATGGCGGCACGAAAAGCCATTGGTTACGATACGGGTGCCCTCGTCGATTTTTTCCAGCCGTGGCAGCAACCTCTGGTGGGCTATTAAGCCCGAAAGCTCGGCGTGCTCGGCTTCGTAGCCAAAGGTTCCGGCCATGCCGCAACAACCGGCTTCGCTGTCTGCCACGATTGCGCCGGGAATGCGGGATAGCAGCCAGTGCGTCCAGCGGCCACCATCCAGGGTTTTCTGATGGCAGTGGCCATGCACCAGAAAGTGCCTCGGCGCATTTGCTTCCGGCACTTTCCAGGGTAGCGTGCAACGGCCAGAGGCCAATTCCTGTTCCAGAAAACAATCCAGCATACGAACGCGGCTGGCGACACGCTGGACCAGTTCGGTATCATCCAGCAGATCGGGCAGGTCATCGGAAAGAGCAGAGGCGCAACTGGGTTCGCAGACCAACAGCGGCGTATCGCCGGCAAGCAGCGCATCCAGCCGCCGGAAAAGCCGGGCGCCATCGCGTTTGGCCTGATCGAGCAGCCCTTGAGAGATGGCGCCGCGCTGGCTGTCGCCCAGGGTAGCCAGCTCGACCTGATAGCCCGCAGCCTCGAGCACTTCAATGGCCGAGCGCCCCACTTGAGGCAGGTAGTGCTCGGTGTAAGTGTCATTGAAAAGCACGACGCGGCGGCTAACGCCCAGTGCATAGCTCTTATTCGCATCGGCAACATTGGATGGGCGCTGTGCAAACCATTTGCTCAGGCGTTGGCTTGTGAACGGCGGTAGCTGGCGTTTGCGGCTAATCCCCAGCACTTTTTCCATCAGGCTGCGTAGGGGTGTGCTGCCCATCAATGCGTTGACCAACCGAGCATGCGGCCCGGATGCCAGCCGTGCCAAACCGGGCAGATGGCCAAAAAAACGCGCTCGCAACGGAACGCCGTGACGCTTTTGATGTTGGTACAACACATCGGATTTGAGGCGCACCATATCCACACTGTTTGGGCACTCGCCCTTGCAACCCTTGCAGCCAAGGCACATATCCATCACAGCCTTGAGTTCGTCGCCGCATAATGCGTCGGGGCCGAGCTGCCCGGTTAAGGCCAGGCGCAACGCATTGGCGCGGCCACGGGTGCTGTGGACTTCATTGCGGGTGACCGCATAGGACGGGCACATTACACCCGTTTGTGTCTTGCGGCAGGCACCTACGCCGGTACATTGTTCCGCAGCCGCCAGCATGCCGCCTTGTGCGCGGTAATGAAACCGGCTTTCGACCGGAAGCGGCTGGTAGCCGAGACCAAAGCGCAGATGGCTATCCAGGGGCGGCGTGTCTATCACTTTGCCGGGATTCATGCGGCTTTCGGGGTCGAAGAGCTGTTTTACTTCGCGGAAGGCCTCGTAAATATGATCGCCGAAGAAGCGCCGGTTAAAGCCGCCGCGCACGATGCCATCGCCGTGTTCGCCACTCCAGGAGCCGCCGTATTTTTGCACCAGAGGAAAAACATCTTCCTGAATCTTCGCCATGCGTGCGATGTCGGCGCCCTGATGCAGATCGTGCAGCGGGCGGATATGAATCAGCCCGACGCTGGCATGGCCGAACATGGATACGGCCTGATCGTATTTGCGGCAAATAGCCAGCACCTCGGCCACGTAATCGGCCAATGCTTCAGGCGGCACGGCCGCATCCTCGATATAAGGCACAGGTTTTTTGGCTCCCTGCACGGTGGTCATCAGCCCCAGCGCGCTATCCCGCAACTGCCATACATCCCGGATAGCCTGAAGTTCGGTCATCACTGGCGCGGCATACGCGCACTGCGCGAGCTTGCCGGAAATTCGCCGGATATGTGCTGACACAGCCTCGCGCTCATCACCCTGAACTTCGATCACCAGCACGGCGGCGGGATCGCCCTGAACCATCGCGCAAATATCACGCGTCAGCGGATGGTGCCGCGCCTGGCGCAAGATGACGCCATCCAATAATTCCACCGCCGAGGGCGCTTCAGACACGATGGGTGCTGCCGCGCGCAAGCTTGCATCGAGGCTGTCGAAATGCGCCAGACAGAGGGCGCTGTGGCGCGGCAGAGGCGTAAGGAGCAGCTTGGCTTCCAGAATTACGCCCAATGTGCCTTCGCTGCCGCAGATCAGTTTGGCCAGATTCAGCGGATTGGCGTCAACCAGCGCATCCAGGGCGTAGCCGCCGGAGCGCCGAATTACTTTTGGATAACGTGTGCGAATCTCGTCCGCATGGCGAGCTATTAAATCGCGCAAACCGCGATAAATGATTCCTTCGCGGTCAGGCAGTGTATATTTGGCAGCCAACTGCTGCGCATCCAAAGGTCGCAGGTTGAGCACATCGCCCGTGGATAATGCCAAATCCAGTTCCATCACATGATCGATGGTCATGCCATAGCGCACCGAGCGCATGCCTGCCGCATTGTTGGCGATCATGCCGCCGATATTGGCGCGGTTGGCCGTGGCCGGGTCGGGCGCAAAATGCAGGCCATGCGGTTTGAGCAACGCGTTGAGTTCGCCGCACACCACGCCCGGCTCCACACGCACCCAACTCTCCGCCGGATTCAGCTCCAGCACCTGGGTCAGATGTCTCGAGACATCCAGAATAACTGCCTCGCCGATGGATTGCCCGGTCAGGCTGGTGCCGCCGCCCCTGGCCAATAGAGGCAAACCCAGTTCTGCGCTGAGCCTGATCGCTTTGACCGTGTCGTCGCGGTCGATTGGCGTAACAACAGCCTGCGGCAACATCTGGTACATGCTGGCATCGGTGGAGTAGAGACCGAGGGATATAGGGTCAGTCTGGATTGATCCTCGGAGGGTGCGGCTGAATCGGGCAGCAAAATCAATCATTTTTCTATATCGGCAGTGCCGGAGTAATCTGTGCGGAAGAGGTTATTTAACGCTATAGCATCCTACCCTAGAGTTGGATAGTAAAGAAACAATGACGGTGTGTTTCAAAAAATGTTTATGAGTCGTAACTTGATCTGACAGGCAGTGTCAGAAATCAATTTTCAGAATTGATTGGGATGGGATCGCGAGCGCCCGCTTTTCGGCAAGCAATTCGATAGCATGAGCCCGGCTAAGTGACAATAGAAATCGATCAAGAAGATTGCCATGAGCAACCAGTTTTCGGTGCGGACAGTTCCATGATGAATCCACCATCACCTAGATGTCCGCTATATGGTGCCTTGATTAGGTGGACACTTCGCGTCATAGGGCATAAGTGGATAGCGGAAATACCTCTTGAATATATCTAGGCCGCCAATTACAATTCTGAGTAAATTAACTCAGAATTGTAATCATGCCGACCAAACCTTATCAGCGCCAAGAAGTTCGCACCCTGCTTGAGCGGCTTTCAGAGCCGCCGCGATTTCTGATTTTCGTGGCTGGGCCGCGCCAGGTCGGCAAGACGACGCTGGTGCGAGACGCGCTATCCCGATATGAACACAGTAAATACCACTTCATTCCCGTCGATCAACCAGATGTGCTTCATTTACCCGGATTTGCGTCTAGCAAAGACGCTGCCTATGTTCAGGATGCCAGGCCACGGGATACAGCATGGCTGGTAGCGCAATGGCAGCGTGCGCGTGCGGCAACGCGGGAATCAGATGATGGGCACATCCTAGTTCTCGATGAAATCCAGAAAATCCCCCGCTGGTCGGAAGCCGTCAAGGGATTGTGGGATGCAGATCGGGCTGAAAAATTGAAACTGCACATCGTCCTGCTCGGCTCATCCCCATTGCTGATGCAGAAAGGTATGAGCGAAAGCCTGACCGGGCGCTATGAATTGATACACGTTACACACTGGTCATTTCTTGAGATGCACGAAGCATTCGATTTTGACTTGGAAGATTATGTTTATTTTGGCGGCTATCCCGGCAGCGCCGCCTACATCCGCGACGAGCCGCGCTGGCGTAACTACGTGAACGGGAGCCTGATTGAACCGAGTATCGAAAAAGACATCCTGATGATGACGCGGGTTGATAAACCGGCGCTACTCAAGCAACTGTTTCACCTGGGCTGCAATTACTCCGGGCAAATTCTTTCCTACGACAAGATGCTTGGACAGCTACAGGATGCTGGTAACACGACGACGCTGGCACGGTATCTGGAGATGCTGGGGAATGCAGGATTGATTTACGGCTTGCAGAAATATGCCGGGCAGCAACATCGGAGGCGTGCCTCTTCCCCGAAATTTAATGTGCTCAACAATGCCTTGATGTCTGCCGGATCGGGTTACACCAAGGCGGAAGCCAAAGCCGACCGCAGCTACTGGGGGCGCCTGGTGGAAAGTGCGGTAGGGGCACATCTCTACAATACCGGTCACCCCGATTGTCGCCTCCACTACTGGCGCGAAAGCTCACGCGAGGTGGATTTTGTAATTGAACGCGGCAAGAAGCTTACAGCCATCGAAGTTAAAAGCGGCACCGCTTCAGGCCATGCCAGCGGCCTCGACGTATTTTCAGAAAACTTCGGCAAATGCCGCAAGCTGCTGGTCGGCGATGGTGGGGTTCCGCTCGTGGAATTCCTCTCCTACCCGGCGGAGCACTGGCTTTGAGCGAGATCACAAAACCTTTCCTCGTCCGGCGCACCTGCACGCTCAAAACGGAAAAAGCTGGTGAGCAAGACGAATGCCGCCCGCTGGAGGAATACCGCGATCTGCCCGCGTACGTGTTGCTGGGCGATCCGGGCGCGGGCAAAACCTCATCCTTCGAGAAAGAAGCCGGAGAATCGGGCGGCAAGTGCGTCAAGGCGCGCGATTTTGCCACATTCGAGCCGGGCGCAGAGTATCAGGGCAAGACGTTGTTCATAGACGGGTTGGACGAGATGCGCGCCGATGGCGGCGATGGACGGACACCGCTCGACCATATACGCAACCATTTGGACAGGCTGGAGCGACCGCGTTTCCGCATTTCCTGTCGTGAGGCGGACTGGTTGGGCGCAAGCGACAGCGAGGCACTGAAGCGCGTTTCTCCCGATGGCGAGATAGTCGCGCTGCACCTCGACCCCTTGAGCAACAGCGATATCGCCGAAATCCTGCGGCACAAGCCGGAGATTGCCGATGCGGAAGACTTCATGCGCCAAGCCACGGAGCACGGGCTGGAAGGGTTGCTGCGCAACCCGCAGACGCTGAATCTGCTGGTGGATGCGGTGGGTGGCGACGCTTGGCCGCAAAGCCGCACGCAGGTTTATGAGATGGCATGCAGCAAACTGGTGAGCGAACCAAACCCGGAACACCGTCAGGCAAAACGCGAAAAAGCGCTTCCCGCCAAGGCGCTGCTCGATGCCTCCGGATATTTATGCGCCATCCAGTTGTTGTCCGGTGTTGCGGGTTTTGCGCTGGACGAGGCACGGGAAGACAAGGAGCATCCTTGCTGGAAAGGTTTGGCGAAACAGGGCTTGCCCCTGTTATCTGCACTGAAAACCAACATTTTCCAGAAAGATGGCGAAGAACGACGAAACCCCGCCCACCGCAGCATCGCCGAATTCCTCGGCGCGCGTTATCTCTCCTCACGCATTGAGAGCGATGGATTACCGTTCGGTCGCGTGCTTGCCCTGCTGACGGGCGAAGATGGCGGCGTGGTGAGCGACCTGCGCGGCCTCGCCGCATGGCTGTCTGTGCATTGCCTGAACGGGCGGCGCACGTTGATCGAACACGATCCTTTGGGCGTGGTGCTGTATGGCGATGTGCGCGACTTTCCGGTGGCGGATAAGCAAATTGTGCTTGCGGCGTTAGGGAATGAAGCTCGTCGCTATCCGTGGTTCCGGTCGGGGGACTGGGCATCCTCACCATTCGGCGCGCTAGCCACGGCAGATATGAAATTTGCATTTCTCGAAATCTTCACCTCGCCCTCGCGCGAGGAAGCTTACCAAGCGCTGATGGATTGTGTGCTCGATGCCATCAGGCATGGTGAACGCATGCAGTCGCTTGCCGCTCCATTGGAAACCATGGTGCGCGATGCGAGTTACTGGCCGGTGATACGCAAGAATGCCCTGAGGGCGTTGATTCATGTTTTACCGGATACCCAACCCGGTTTGCTGAAACTTGCAGAAGATGTTTGTGCGAACACAGTCGAAGACAGTGAAGACGAATTGTTGGGTGTGCTGCTGGGAGAGCTTTATCCCCACGCCATCCTGCCATCGCGAATATTCGACTACCTGCATCGCCCCAAGGCAGACAGTTTGATAGGCAGCTATTCCACGTTCTGGAGCTACAAACTTCCGGATGCGGCATCCAGAGACGATTTGCCGTTGCTGCTCGACAACCTGGCAAAAATGCGGCCAACGATACGGGGCATCCTGAAGGAATATCAACTCAACCGGCTGGCAGGAAAGTTACTGGTGCGTGGGCTGGAAGATCACGGCGATACCATTCCGGATGAAAGACTCTTTACATGGCTTGGTGTTGGATTGGATGAATACGAACATCCAAGACTGGATAGGGAATATACCGAACATATCTCTGCATGGTTTGCCGCGCGCCCCGCACGCTACAAGGCCGTAATCGAATATGGCTTTTCCCAGTGTGCAACACATGAGAATCCTTGGTATTGCATGAACCGCTGTGTGATGCGGCTATATGGTGCCCCCAAGTCCGCAGACATCGGCATGTGGTATCTAGAAAAGGCGGCGGCAGAGCAACATGCCGAGCTAGCCCAGTTTTATTTTGCCCAGTCAGTTCATATGCTGAAGCGGCAAGGCGGGCAAGAGGAACTGGCTTTCGTGGCATTGGAGTTTCTTGAATCCTGGGTGGCGGCCTATCCAAAATTCCATGCGTGGCTGGAGCCTTTCATATCCTGCAGCATCGGAGATTGTGAGCAGGAACACGCTTTAGAAGACCGCGAAAGAAAAATTGAGCAACAGAAGCGCAAAAGCGAATGGGTCGGCTATTACCGCCAGCACATAGCCGCCATACGCGAAGGCAGCGCCTACCCTCGAATTTTTTACGAGCTCGCAGAGGCGCATGAAGGGTTGCAATATGAAGCGCGCGGTGACACGCCGCGCCAGCGCTTGGAAGATTTTCTCGATGGCGATACAGAATTGGTCGAGGCTGCATATTCCGGTTTTCTCCATGTGCTGGATCGCGCCGACCTGCCCAATGTCAGCGAGATTGTCGCTCTGGAACTCAAGGGCGAAATGCACCATATACACTGGGCTTGCCTGATCGGCATGGATCAATTTTTCCAGAACGATCCAGTCGGCGCGATGCAGCTCCCGGAGGGGGTGCTGTCCAGCCTGCTGGCATTCCGGCTAAGTTACCAGACAGGCGATGACCCAGCATGGTTTACTGCGCTCATGCGGATACGCCCCGCATTAGTGGCGGAAGTGCTGCTGGCTTATGCCCTGCCTATGCTGCGCGCAGGCAAGGAGCATGTTTCCGGACTTTCGCAACTGGTTCGCGACGAGGCCTATGCCGAGGTGGCGCGCATCGCGTTGCCGAAACTGCTCGAAGGTTTTCCGTTGCGCGCCAAAACAAACCAATTGACCTTCATGCTCGATTCGCTGCTGAAAGGAGCCTTGCATTATCTCGACCGCGATGCGTTCGCGGCATTGGTTGCCCGCAAGCTTGGGCTGACCAGCATGGATGCGGCACAGCGCGTATATTGGCTGAGTTGCGGCTTGCTCTTGGCTCCGGATGTTTACGAAACCCCGCTGTTTCAATATATAGGCAAGAGCGAGGTGCGCAGGGGTTATCTGGCGAATTTTATTTATAACGATTACGGAAGGCGCGGTTTGCCGGATTGGGTATCCATACCCACATCCACGCTGGGTCGATTGGTTGAGTTGCTGGGGCCGGGCTGTTCAAACCAGCGGCGTAATGGAGTTGTCACTGCGGCCATGCGCATGGCGGACATGGTGCGCTCATACATCAATACCTTGGGCAACAACCCGGACGAAGCTGCATCCCGCGAACTCGAACGCCTGCTCGCCTTGCATAAACTGGAACACTGGCGCGATGAATTGCGCGGCGCTTTGCATAGCCAGCGTATCGCCCGGCGCAAAGCCACGTTTCGCAAATTAAGCGCAACAGATGTTGATCGCACTTTGGCTAATCTCCAGCCCGCCAGCGCCTCCGATCTAATTGCGCTGACACTCGACCATCTGCGCGACATTGCAAAAAATATTCGCGATGGCAGCACCAATGATTACAGGCAGTATTGGGGCTATGCTGAAGGTGACAAGAAGAAAGATGAGCCAAAATCGGAGAGCGATTGCCGTGATGCACTACTGTCTGATCTGAAAGTGCGGCTTGGCCCGCTAGGAATTGATGCCCAGCGTGAGACTAATTATGCGGATAACAAACGGGCTGACATCCGGGTTTCATTTGGCGGAACCAATGGTTTCAACGTACCCATAGAAATAAAAAAAGACCGTAGCCACGACCTCTGGCGCGCAATCCACGAGCAACTGATCCCCAGATATGCCCGCGATCCCGGCGCGGACGGGTATGGCATTTACCTGGTGTTCTGGTTCGGCGGCAAAGGGATGAAACCGCCTCCCGATGGAAAGAAACTCCGCAGCGCCACAGAACTTGAAACCCGCTTACGGCAGACACTCACCCCAGAAGAGAGCCATCGCATCCATGTTTGCGTGATTGATTGTGCGTTACCATCTTAAAATCAATGACGGTCATGTGTCGCAAGTAACGGTTCGGCAAAATTGAAAGCGGACATCCCGGCAGGCTGAGCCGACACACATTTTATAAAGTCACCATGATCCGCTAAGGCCGAGAATCTGTCGTTCGAAGTGCTTAAGCTGAGCGACCGTTCAGTGCCAGTTGCCGCTACTGGCGAATGTCCAGTTCCGAAGCTTATCCAGAATGCAAAACCAGCGATTTTATTGGGGTCTGCAAAATTGATTATAAACCATTGGAAAACCCTTAACTTTTACGCGATAATCTTCATTTCTTGACGCCGCTATTTGGAGAGAAACGCGGAATGGGTGGAGCACAGCGCGGAACCCATCATACAGTTCATCCACCTCCGATGAGTTGCGATGTTTCACCACATGCCATTTTTGGGCACTGAATTTTTATCACAATAATTTTTAACGCAATAATTATGGAGAAAACATGGCAGCATTAAACGTCGCACAGAAAATCCTCCTGGCCAACGCAGCCGGGGGGGTGAAAGAGCTCCCACCAGAGGGGCAACCGCTGGAAATCCAGTTCACCCATACCCTGTATCAGGACGCCACCGGCACCGCCGCCGCGCTGGCCTTCGAGAAGATGGGCGTGGATCGCGTGAAGACCACCTCGGTCATCGTCGTGGATCACAAGACGTTGCAAGTCGGTTACATCGACGGCGACGACCATCGCTATCTGGAGACTTTCTCCAAAAGATACGGCTGCTGGTTCTCGCGCGGCGGCAACGGCATCTGCCACAGCGTGTTCCTCGAAGACTTCGCGACACCCGGCAAGTCGGTGATCGGCTCAGATTCGCACACCACCAACGCGGGCGGCATGGGCATGCTGGCGCTGGGCGCGGGCGGTACGGACGTGAGCTTCGCCATGGCCGGTACTTCCTACAAGATCGAGATGCCGAAAGTGGTGCAGGTGAATCTCACCGGCGCGCTGCATCCGGGCGTGCTGGCGAAGGACGTGATCCTGAACGTGCTCAAGGTCATCGGCATCAAGGGCAACAAGGCTAACTGTCTGGAATACACCGGGCCGGGCCTGAAGAGCCTGAACGTCACCGACCGTGCCACCATCTGTAACATGGGCACCGAGGCCGGCGTCGCCTTCTCGATTTTCCCGTCCGACGATATCACCAAGGCCTACCTCGAAGGGCGCAAGCGCGCAGGCGACTTCAAGCCGCTGACCGCCGATGCGGGCGCAACGTATTCCCGCACGATCGAGATCGACCTGTCGGCGCTGGAGCCGACGATCGCGCTGTACCCGCGCCTGAAGTCGATGGAGCCCGTATCCAAACATGCCGGAACGCCGGTCGATACCGTGTTCATCGGCAGCTGCACCAACTCCAACTACGAGAACCTGGCACGCGTCGGCGAACTGCTGCGCGGCAAGAAGGTCAAGGTTGATACCGCTATCGCGCCCGGCTCACAAGCCATCGCGCGCCAGCTCGCGGCAGCAGGTTATCTGGAAATCTTCTACGCCGCCGGTGTGCGTGTTCTGGAGAACGCGTGTTCCGCGTGTATCGGCCAAGGTTTTTCGCCACCCAGCAACGGCGTGATGTTGTCCACGGCCAACCGCAACTTCGAAGGCCGTTCGGGGACCGAGAGCGCTTCCGTGCATCTGGTCAGCCCGGTCACGGCCATCGCCGGTGCGATAACGGGTGTTATTACCGACCCGCGCACGCTGTTCAAAGGCGATCTCACCATCCAGCATGTTCCGCCGGTGGTCGATATGGGCGCCTATACCGCGCCGCTGCCTCCCGCCGAAGCCGCCAAGGTGGTGATGCGCTACGGCCCGGATATTGCGCCGCTGCCGACGCTTGATCCGTTGCCCGCGAAGCTGGCAGGCGAAGTCATGCTCAAGCTCGGCAACGAGATCACGACCGACCACATCCAGCCTGCCGGCAAATATCTGTCGCTGCGTTCCAACGCGGACGAATACGCCAAGCAGGCGACCTTTGTCCAAGTGGACAAGACCTTCAGCGCACGCGCGGCAGCAGTACGCGATGCGGGCGGCCATGGCTTCATCGTGGCGGGCGATGGCTACGGCATGGGCAGCTCGCGCGAGCACGCCGGACTGTGTCCGCGCATCCTCGGTATTCGCGCCATCGTCGCCAAGGGCTTCGAGCGCATCCATCTGGCCAACCTCGCCAACTTCGGCATCCTCGGGCTGACCTTCGAAAACCCGGCTGATCTGGATCGCATCCAGCAGGGCGCGAAAGTATCTCTCGATACTTCCGGCCTGGAAAGCGGCCAGCTCAAACTGGTGGTCGAGGGTCTCGGCGATATTCCTGTCAAGCTCGCACAGGGCAAGGAAGACATCCCGATGATCCGCGCAGGCGGCGCGCTGTCGCTGTTCGCCAGCCAGATGAAGGCGGC
>Ga0209343_10001844_pt1 | contig 28179 bp, 20 predicted proteins | sample RifCSPlowO2_02_FD_184026 | JGI IMG/M metagenome (GOLD analysis project Ga0209343, IMG submission 184026) | Groundwater microbial communities from Rifle, Colorado - Rifle CSP2_plank lowO2_0.2 (SPAdes) (version 2) | ecosystem: Environmental > Aquatic > Deep subsurface > Groundwater | place... | reverse complement strand
TGGAACTTGCCCATCGAGGACTACTCCGCCATGATCCTGCGCTCACCCAACTCCGTCTGCACGATTGAAACTGGCTACACATACCCGGCGAAGTCTGGCGTCTTCGACCTCAGATTCAGCCTTCGAACCACGCGCCATTACATCATCGCACGCAGCGACAACGTGTTGGAAGTCCATCGGACGTCCGACGGCCACCTGGAGCAGTTTCCAACAGAGATGTCGAACATGCACTGGTACCCCGTCTTCGTGACCGAGTCGATCGATCGGTTCGCCAAGGGGCTCCCGCCCGTGGCCGACCTCGACGATCTGGCCGGGGTCATGGGGGTGGTTGACGCGGCGTTCGCTTCGAATCGAGCCAACGGCGCTGCGGTCACCGTGCGCGCTGGCTAGCACGCCGGTCCAGAAACGGGATCGGTGTAGGGGCCGGCGGGGGACGACGACCACTGCGGGATTACCGGACCGCTACTCGGACGTATCTCGGCGCTGCTAATTCGCAGCGCGAAGGAGGTGTATCTATGTAGGCGCTCTTCTCAAGGCCCTCTTTCTCCAGGGAGAGGAATCCCTTGCTGATTTGGGTCTCGACCCGCTCCTGGACTTCCGGCGCAACTTGTATCGCGAGGAGGGGCAGATGAACAACATCTCAAAGGGAATCGTGGGACTTGTCACCTCGGGCGCCATCCTCGTTCTCGCCGCGATAACCTTGACCCCGTGCGGCGCCGCCGCGGCGGTGACCTTCCCCAAGATGAACATCAAGCTGGGCACTGTGGCCGTAGGTGAACCGTTCTACCACAAGGGCTCGGTGAAATTCGCCGAGCTGGTCAAAGGGCGCACCGGCGGGGCTGTCAACGTCCAGATCTTCCCTGCCAGCCAGTTGGGCAACGAGAAGGACCTGATGGAGCAGGTCAAGAATGGCGTCATCGAGATGACCATCGGGGGTACCCCAATGCTCTCGGTCTTCCAGGGGTGGGAGCCCATCGGAGTGTTCGGTATGCCCTACATATTCAAGGGCGATAGCGACGATGCCCGACTCGCCAACTTGCTCAAGGTGGCGCGGGGCCCGATCGGCCGGGAAATTATCGACAGGGGTGTGAAGACCAGTGGCATGCGGGCGCTCGACCTGGCCTGGTGGGCAGGCATCCAACATCTGGCGACCAGGTCCAAGCAGGTCACCAGAGTGGACGATATCAAGGGCTTGAAGATCCGCACGCCGGACACACCCATTTACAGACTGGCTCTCGCAGCCCTCGGGGCGAAGGTAACCCCGATGGCCTGGACCGAGGTGTACCCCGCCCTGCAGTTGGGTGTGGTGGACGGCATGGCGAACACCCCCGACCTCATATACAACGCGAAACTCCACGAGGTGCAGAAGTACCTGGCGCTGACGGGCCACCTGGCCCAGGTCCAGGTGGTGCTCATCAACGACAAGTTCTACCAGGGCCTTTCACCCGAGCTTCGCGCCATCCTCGACAAGGCCGCGATAGAGGCGGGGGACTACCAGATCGACCTAGCGTTGAAGGGCGGCATGGAGTACCTGGAGAAGCTCAAGGCCGCGGGCATGACAGTCAGCCCGGTGAACATAGCGGAGTTCGCCGACAGGACCAAGAACGCCTGGAAGGAATTCGAGCCGCAGTTCGGCAAGGGCCTCTACGAGAGGATCGTGGACGCGCAGAAGTAGTCCTGTCCAAGTCGGGGGCGGGGTCGGCCCGGCAGCCTCGCCCCTGCCTTCCGGAGGTAACGGCTCATCGCGGCTGTACGGTTCATCCTGAGGAACTTTGAGGAAATCGTGGCCGGCACCTTCACGGTGCTGATGTCCGTAGCCACCCTCACCAATGTCGTGGCCCGCTACGGTTTCAACAGCCCGATCCCGTGGGCCGAGGAGTTCTCACGATATGCCTTCATCTGGCTGGTGTTCATTGGTGCCGTCATCTGCACCAAGCATCGGAGACACATCTGTATCGATGCGATCGTGACAATCCTGCCCAGGCGCACCCGACTGTTCCTCCACCTCCTGGCAGACGTGGCCAGCCTTGCTTTGATGCTCATCATGATCTACTACGGTTGGATCCTCGCCTCGTCGGCCACCCATCCCACATCGACCCTGAACGTGCCCACGTACTTCGTGTACATGGTGGTCCCTCTGTCGGCGCTCCTGATCCTGTTGCACTCGCTCAAGGACTTCTGGCGCAACCTGCGTGCTGCCTTCGGCAGAGGCGTGGAGCGGTGATACTCTCCCTGTTGCTGGTAATGCTGCTGCTGTTCGCGCTGGGCACGCCCATCGCGTGGTCCATGGCGCTCGCGTCCAGCGTCTACATGGCCTTCGGGCCCCACGTGCCCCTGCAGGGCATGGTGCAACGCATGGTCGGGGGCATCGACACTTTCCCGCTCCTGGCAATCCCCTTCTTCATCCTGGCCGGCAACCTGATGAATACCGGCGGGATCACCGACCGGCTGGTCACCTTCTCCAGGGCGCTGGTTGGGCACATCACGGGAGGCTTGGCGCACGTGGTGGTGGTCACGAATATGATTATGGCCGGTATGTCCGGTTCCGGTGTTGCCGATGCCTCAGGGACCGGTGCCGTGCTGATCCCGGCTATGAAGAAGACTGGCTACGGCGCACCCTTCGCTGCGGCTATCGTGGGCGCCGCCGCCACCATCGGCCCCATCATCCCGCCCAGCATCCCCTTTGTCGTCTACGGCTCCATCGCCAACGCGTCCATAGGCCGGCTCCTGCTGGCGGGGGCGATCCCCGGCCTCGTGATGGGCATAAGCCTCATGATCTTCGTGTACTTCATCGCCAAATTGCGCGGCTATCCCGCTGGGCGGCGGTCCACCCGGGGCGAGCTAGCCCGCGCCACGCTCCACGCCATCCCGCCCCTGGGGATGCCCGCCATCATTCTGGGCGGCATCATCGGCGGCGTCATGACTCCTACCGAGGCGGCGGTCGGCGGCGCGGCATACGCCTTTGTCCTCGGATTCTTCGTGTACCGCGAGATCAAGCTCGCGAACCTGCCCCGAATAATCGTCGACACCTCGGTCGCGACGGCTTCCATCGTCATAATCATCGCGGCGGCGCAGCCCTTCGGATGGGTGTTGGCCTACGAGCGGGCGCCCTTGACGTTGGTCGCCTTCTTCCAGGAACTGAACCTGTCCCAGTGGCAGATTCTCCTGGTGCTCAACATCACCATGCTGGTCGTCGGCTGCTTTATGGAGGGCCTCGCCATTCTGGTCATGGCGACCCCCATCCTTGTTCCGTTGCTCGCGCACGCGGGAATCGACCCCGTGCATTTCGGGGTGGTATTCACGCTGAACATCATGATTGGCAACATCACCCCGCCCGTGGGCATGATCATGTACGTGGTCTGTGCGTTGGGGAAGGTATCCATAGTGGAGTTCGCCAGGGAAATCTGGCCATTCTTCATCGCGCTGGTGATCGCGCTGTTTCTGGTTACCTACATCCCGGCATTGGCTATGTGGCTCCCCAATACGTTGATGCCGGCCAAGTGACCCCGGAACTTCCGCGCTGCCCGTGAAGCAGAACGTCCTCTTAGGCCGGATAATTCACGAACTGAACCGTGAATCCTCCGGACCAAATGACCAATGACCGTTCGGCTGAGCTCACGACGAAGCCAACATCCAATGATCCGCCATAGGTAGAAGGTGGGCGCTAAGAAGATGCCGTCAACCGGCATCATGGAGGCACCATCCGCAATTGGACTTCGCCGAGCTCCGTCGAGGCGTCATGGGCCATTGGGATTTGGTCATTCCCCGGATTATTCCCGAACACGCGCGCGCCGAATAATCCGGGTTAAAAGCATGCCGACAAGAAGCAGATTCCGCTTGACACCCCAGTCGGCTGCTGGTAGCGTCCCCGGCGCGTCGCCGTGTCCCGGTGTGTTCGGGTTGCTTCCGCTGGCGCGGCCGTCTCGCCTATCGGGTTTCTCGCCAGCGCGGGCGCTGACCATTCGCGGGGCACGCCCCGTTTCCAACTTCCCTGGCTCGGCCATCCTCCCGGTCGCCCGTCCCGATTGGTGGGGCCGCCTGGCCGCGCCGAGCTTCCAGTTTCCTATCTGGTTATAGCGAGAGGCGAGCCCCCCCTCGCTATTCGCGATCCATGTTCTCTTGCAGCAGGTCGTGGGGCGGGCTCCGGGCGTCCAGCGGATTGGATAACTCGTCTTCTTAAGAGCGGCTGCCGCTCGCTTCCCAGCCAGGGCGCACGGGTGGCAGATTGGATCGCGAAGGAGGATTCCAGTGAATGAAGGGCAGCATCAGGAAGGGCGGACCCCGGGGTTCGACATGCGCGGCCCCATGTGGGCCATCCATCACAAGGTGGTGAGTCTGCCGATTGCCCGGGGCAGTTCCTTGGAAGACCGGCTGCGGCTAGTCGAGGAGGAGCTTGCGGTAAGGGATGTGCTCACGCGGTACACCTACTACTACGACGGCAACGACCTCGACGGCACGATGACCGTCTTCCACGACGATTGCCTGCTGATCAACCCCCGCGGAACCTACAAGGGGAAGGAGGCAATTCGCCGTAATTACGCGTACCTCATGTCCCAACGAAGGTTCGTGTTCCACTACGCGACCAATGTGGCCGTGAGGTTGTTGGATGACGGCCTGGAGGCCTGGATGACGGCGTATTACTACGGCGTCGACGTCTCGGGCACCGGTGTCCTCTCCTCGACAGCAGGCACCTACGCCGACCGACTGGTCAAGGTCGAAGGTGAATGGAAGATCATCGAGCGCCGGATCACGTACAACTACCGGCATGTGCTATCACCGGAGCCACCGATTGCCGCGGGGCGTCCACCAGAACCGACCGCAGTCGAAACCTCGAGGGATCTGATTGGGCCCGATGCGATGTTGTAGGCTCCTCGGGCGGGCAGCACGTTGTGAGTGGGGTGATTGCTTGGGCTGCTGCCTAGACTGTCTCAGCGGTGCTCTGTCCGGGTAAACACAGCGATTGTCGTCGTCCTGTTCGCGGAGTTAATCAGCCATGAGCAGAGATTCCAGCGAACCTAGGATCCGCAAGATCGTGACGCTAGTGGAGGAGGTCCGCTCGGTGGCCGGCATCGTGGCCCCGCGGCCCCTTCGGAAGGCGGCCGTGGCCGCCGTCGTCTCTAATCCCTACGCTGGGCGGTACGTGGAAGATTTGAAACCACTCATCGATTGGAGCGCCGGCCTGGGGAAGGAGTTGGGGGGGCTGGTGGTTCAGGCCCTCGGTGAGCCGGTCCAAAGCTATGGGAAGGGCGGAATCGTGGGGGTGGCCGGCGAGCAGGAGCACGCCAACGCTCTCCTCACCACCATCATGGCCGAGGGGGTGCGGCGCGCGGTGGAGGGCGGGAAGGCCTGGATCTCCTCGGTGACCAAGCTGGGCCCGCCGGGCACGCGCATCGACATCCCGCTGGCCCACAAGGACGCCCTCTACGTGCGCTCCCACTACGACGCCATTGAGGTGTGTGTGCCCGATGCACCCCTGCCGGACGAGGTGGTGATCGTCGTGGCGGTGGCGAGCGGGCCCCGCCTTAACGCCCGGGTGGGCGGGCTACGGACGGATGAGATCAAGGGAGAGGATGGGCTGCGATGAGCGAGACGGTGGCACTGATCAACATCGGGGCCCTGGCCACGGGCCTGTTGGACCGGCCCACGGCGGAGGTGGAGGCCCTTTATGTCCGGAACGGCCGCATCGCGACCATTGGGTCGGCCTCGCAGGTGAACACCCGGGACGCCGATCTGATCGTCGATTGCCAGGGCACTACGGTGATGCCCGGTCTCATCGATTCCCACTGCCACGTAGTGCTGGGGGACTACACGCCCCGCCAGAAGACGCCGGACTTCCTGGACTCCTACGTCCACGGAGGGATCACCTCCGTGGTCTCGGCGGGGGAGGGGGTGCACGCCCCGGGCCGGCCCCACGACCCAGTCTGTGCCAAGGCGCTGGCCATCGCCGCCGCCAAGTGCTTCGAGCACTTCCGGCCGGGCGGCATGAAGGTACGGGCCGGCTGCGTGATCCTGGAGCCGGGGCTGACGCAGGCCGACTTCGCCGAGATGGCCCAGGCGGGCGTGCGGGACGCCAAGTACGGCTACGGGGGCTACAAGGACCCGGCCGCCGGCGAGCCGGAGGTCCGGGCGGCGCAGCGGCATGGCATGGTGGTGATGTCCCATACCGGGGGCGTCTCCATCCCGGGCTCCAGCGCCATTACGCACGAGACTTTGCTGCTCCTTCTCCCGGATGTGGCGGGCCATGTGAACGGCGGCACCACGGCCCTAGAGGATGAAGGGGTGGCTCGCCTGGTGTATGAGAGCGACATGGCGCTCCAGCTCGCCCAGGCGGGCAACCTCCGCTCGGCGCTCCTCCTCCTGAAGCTGGCCCGCCAAAGCAACACCCTGCACCGGGTGTGCCTGGGCAGCGACACGCCGACGGGCACCGGCGTGATGCCCCTGGGCATCCTGAAGAGCATCTGCGAGCTGAGCTCCCTGGGCGACCTTCCGCCGGCCGAGGCCATCGCCCTGGCCACCGGCCACAACGCGCAGGTCTACCGGATGGAGCAGGGCGCCCTCGAAGTGGGAAGGCCGGCGGACCTTGTGGTCTGCGACGCGCCCACGGGCTCGGCCGCCCGCGACGCCCTAGGGGCCATCGCCATCGGTGACATCCCGGGGATCACTTGCGTGATGATCGACGGGGAGGTGCGGGCGGCCCGCAGCCGCAACACCCCGCTTGCCAAGCGCCTGGCCAGCTTCTGGGGGGCCGCGGTCCCAGCCGGCGCCCGGTAGCGAGGCGCACCGACACGCCTCGGCGGCGCGTCGCGCCTTGGAGGCCGCCCGTGGGGCTGAAAATCTTTGGCCTCATAGTTGCTCTGGCCCGGTCTCTCCTATAGCCTTCCGGAGGCCTCGGTGCCCTAACCCGACCAACGGTCTTCAACCCCGACCCTGGGCCGTCCATCCTGACGCCTGTGGACAACCTGTGGGCTCCTCTCGGAGGGCTGTGCGCCTAAGGTCCCCCAGAAGCTTTCCCTCCAGCACGTCCGCGCTCCACCCCGGCCTTTCCCCCGAAATCCTCAATCACACATCTCAAATGTCAGGCGGCCGGCGCTGCCACCTCCCGCCCCCAGCGGAAGGCGGGGTGGACCAGGAAGACGAGAAAGGCCCCGGCCACCCCGACCGCGGCGGCCAGGTAGCACGCGCCGGCGAACGATCCCGATGCGTCCTTGATCCAGCCCGTGGCGATCGGAGCCACCAGGGAGCCGATGAAGTTGATGGTGTTGTTCAAACCGAACGAGGTCCCCTGGATGGGGGTCGGCGTGATCTCGGCCAGGAGGGCGAAGATGGGCGCAAATACTCCCCAGATGCAGAAACCTGCGGCGAAGACCAGGAACGCCATGATCGCCGGCGAGGCCTTGAGCGCCACGGCCACGCCCATCAGCAGCATCGCCATCGCCATCCCCAGGAGGATGAGTGCGGCGAGCCCCTTCCGGCCTTTCCCCCGCCTGGCCAGGCGATCGCTGGCACTCCCCATGAGCAGGAGCCCGGGGACGGCCGAGACACCCAGGAGGCTCGACAGCAAGGACGACCGCGAGAGCTCCTGCACGCCGATCTCGAGGAACATGGCCGGGGCCCAGATCCCCACCACCCACAGGCAGTAGATCGGGGCCATGCCCGCAAGATACGTGAACCACAGATCGGCCTTTCGGATCCCGGGCTGCTGGCGGACCAGGCACAGGAGGAAGGTCGTCGGGAACAGCAGGGACGACCAGAGGAGCAGGGGCTGACCGGTCGCGAGTCCACCCAGGAGCGCCAGCGGAAAGGGGACGAGCAACAACCACATCCAACCCGGCAGTTTGATCCCGCGGGTGCGGGGCGGCTCCTGAATCATCCGCCAGACAACAGCCCCCGCCAGCAGAGACGGAATGGCGAAGATCACGAAGACCATCCGCCACCCCCACCGATCGGCGATCACGCCGGCGAGGGAAATCCCGATGGCCATCCCCATTCCGAGGCCCGTGAACGAAACCCCCTGGCCGAAGCCCATCTTCTCTGCCGGCGTGTACGCGGCGATCACCGGCCGGTCATTCCCGAAGTAGGTCCCCTGCCCGACGCCGGTCAGGAAGCGGGCCAGGAACAGGAGGCTGAAGCTGGGGGCCAATCCCGTTCCCAGCGACATCAGGCCCCACCAGAGGGGCGCGAGGACCAGGATCGTCTTCTTCCCGATCCAGTCGCCCAGGACTCCGGCCGGCAACTGCATGAAGGTGTAGGCGTAGAAGAAGGCCGTGGCCAGCAGACCGGCCTGCGCGTAGGTGAGCCGGAACTCGCGCATGATGGGGACCAGGACCGGGGACAGCCCCATCCGCACGAGGTAATTGGTCATCCAGGCGAATATCAGGACCGCCCAGACCGTGTGGTAGGACTGCCAGCCCTTCGGCTCATGGCTCATGGTTCTCGGTTCTTGGTTCTCGGTTCTTGGTTCACGGCGCTCGGCGCTCGGCGCGCTGTTTCGCGAGCGGCGCATTCTACCCGGGAACCCCCAGACCGTCACGAGGAAACTGCCGCAAGGCCACTTTCAACCCGAATAGTGCAGTTCAACCGCAAAGCAGGCGAAGGACGCAAAGGAACTCCCCGTATTCATAGCGCTGACCCGGAAAGACTAGGAAACGCGCCCTGGAAGGTTTCGGTCCGGAATCTCCTCTGAAGTGATGAGAGTTGGCGAGCCTTGGCGACCTTGGCGGTGAAAGTTTTGGGTTCAATGGCGGTTCACTCTCCGGGCAAAAAAATGCCCCCGGTCCGACGGCTCGGACCGGGGGCCTGGTCGCGGGACCGGGGAGGGGGGGAGTCGGTCCCGCGGCAACAGCTTATGAACTCCAGGGCTCGGTGATGATCAGTGGACCGAGGAGCCTGGGATGATTCTCACGCCTTTCAGCCTCCCCGCAGGTTGACCTTTTGAATTGCGAGTGGCGTGCCACCTCAGTGTCCGCATGGGGTTTCCTGCGTCTGCACCTCAGGCGGGCGCAACCGTCCATTTTTCTTGTTGCCCGGGCCGATCGTAAATTTTCTGGGAGCTTTCCGACCGGGAAGGTGTCCGATGGTGGAGTGAGCCACTTTGTCTCTGGCATTACCACTGAGATGAGACGATCCGGACCACAGATCGCACGGCCAAGCGACGCTCCACGCGCCGCCTGGCGCGGCCGGCCGTCGCGCGACCCTACCGATCCCCGCGCCCCTTGCCGTTTCGCAGAACCCGCCGCAGGAACTGCCCGGTGTACGATCCCTTGGCCCGGGCGACCTCCTCGGGCGTGCCGGTGGCAACCACTCGCCCGCCGTCGTCGCCCCCCTCCGGCCCGAGGTCAATCACAAAGTCGGCCGTCTTGATGACGTCCAGGTTGTGCTCGATGACCAGCACGCTGTTCCCCGCGTCCCGCAGCCGGTGCAGCACGTCCAGGAGCTGCTGGATGTCCGCGAAGTGGAGGCCGGTCGTGGGCTCGTCCAGGATATACAAGGTCCGCCCCGTGCTCCGCCGGCTGAGCTCCCGGCTCAGCTTCACCCGCTGCGCCTCGCCGCCGGACAGCGTCGTGGCCGACTGCCCCAGCTTGATGTAGCCCAGGCCGACGTCATACAACGTCTGGAGCTTCTCCTTGATCCGCGGGACATTCTCGAAGAAGCGCAGGGCCTCCTCCACCGTCATGTCCAGCACGTCGGCGATGCTCCTCCCCTTGTACTTGATCTCCAGCGTCTCCCGGTTGTAGCGCTTGCCCTTGCAGACGTCGCAGGTCACGTAGACGTCCGGCAGGAAGTGCATCTCGATCTGGATCAGGCCGTCCCCCTGGCACGCCTCGCAGCGCCCCCCCTTGACGTTGAAGCTGAACCGGCCCGGCTGATAGCCGCGCATCCGGGCCTCCGGGGTGAGGGCGTACAGCTCCCGGATGAAGCCGAAGACGCCGGTGTAGGTGGCCGGGTTGCTGCGCGGCGTCCGCCCGATGGGCGCCTGGTCGATGTCGATGACCTTGTCGATGTGCTGTACGCCCAGGATCTTGTCGTGCTCTCCGGGGCGTTCCCGCCCGCCGTACAGCTTGGCATCCAGGGCCTTCCGCAGGATGTCGGTCATCAGCGTGCTCTTGCCCGAGCCGGACACACCCGTGACGCAGGTGAACAGCCCCAGGGGGATCTCCACGTCGATGTTCTTCAGGTTGTGCTCCCGCGCGCCCACGATGGTGAGCGTCTGCCCCGTGTGGGGCCGCCGCAGGCGGGGCACCGGGATGGAGAGCTCCCCGGACAGGTATCGCCCCGTCAGGGACTGCCGGTTGGCGGCGATGTCCTGCGGCGTCCCCGAGGCCACCACGCGCCCGCCGGAGGTGCCCGCCCCCGGCCCCAGGTCGATCACGTAGTCTGCGGACCGGATCGTCTCCTCGTCGTGCTCCACCACCAGGACCGTATTGCCCAGGTCGCGAAGCCGCTTCAGCGTGTTCAGCAGCCGGACGTTGTCCCGCTGGTGCAGGCCGATGCTCGGCTCGTCCAGGATATAGAGGACTCCCACCAGGGAGCTGCCGATCTGGGTCGCCAGCCGGATGCGCTGCCCCTCACCGCCCGCCAGCGTGGCGGCCGTCCGGTCCAGCGTCAGGTAGTCCAGGCCCACGTTGATCAGGAAGCCCAGCCGCTCCCGGATCTCCTTCAGGATCCGCCGGGCGATCTCCCGCTCTTTCTCGCTCAGGGCCAGCTTCCCGTCCCCCGAAACAAGCCCGCCCAGGGCGGGCCTACCCGGCGCGGATACGCCCAGGGCAGCCCCCCCTGGCGCGAACGCGCTCAGGGCAGCAAAGAACGCCGCGGCGTCCTTGACTGACTTGCGGGTGAGTTCCGCGATATTCAACCCCCCGACCCGGATGGCCAGGGACTCCTTCCGCAGGCGGGCGCCCTCGCACTCCGGGCAGGGCCGGATGCTGACCAGCCGCTCCACGTACGCTTCGATCTCCTCCCGCACCCGGGAGGACTGCGTATCCTTGTAGCGCCGGTCCAGGCTGCCCAGGCTGGAGCCGAAGAACTCCTCCCCCAGTTGCCGCAGGCTGCTGTCGAGGCCCGTCATCGGGCCGTCCACCTTCGTCCCCAGCCCGTCGCAGGCCGGGCAGGCGCCATGGGGGTTGTTGAAGGAGAAGATCCGCGGGCTGATCTCCGGATAGCTCACCCCGCACTCGATGCAGGCCATCCGCTCGGAAAAGGTCAGGTCCTTCTCTGCCTCCGGCAGATCGATGGTCACGATTCCGTCCGCCAGCTTGAGCGCCGTCTCCAGCGAGTCGGCCAACCGCCGCGGCAGATCCGGCGTGACCACCAGGCGGTCCACCACCACCTCGATGGTGTGCTTCTTGTTCTTGTCCAGCTCGATGGGCTCGTCCAGGTCGCGGAGCTTCCCGTTCACCCGCACCCGGACGAACCCCTCCTTCCGCATCTGGGTGAAGATCTGCCGGTACTCGCCCTTGCGCCCGCGGACCACGGGCGCCAGGACCTGAATCTTGGTCCCCGCGGGCAAGGCCAGGACCTGGTCCACGATCTGCGTGACCGTCTGGGACGTGATGGGCTTCCCGCAGCTATAGCAGTGGGGGCGCCCGATGCGGGCGTACAGGACGCGCAGGTAGTCGTAGATCTCGGTGACGGTGGCCACCGTGGAGCGAGGGTTCTTGCTGGTGGTCTTCTGCTCGATGGAGATGGCCGGGGACAGCCCCTCGATCAGGTCCACGTCCGGCTTGTCCATCTGCTCCAGGAACTGCCGGGCGTAGGCCGAGAGGGATTCCACGTAGCGCCGCTGTCCCTCGGCGTAGATGGTGTCGAAGGCCAGGGAGGATTTGCCCGAGCCGGACACCCCCGTGATGACCACCAGCCTCTCGCGGGGGATCTCCAGGTCGATGGACTTCAGGTTGTGCTCGCGCGCGCCGCGGATCCGGATCGTATCGGTGGACACGGGTTGGGACTCCTGTTCTCGGGGATGACCGGGCCGAACGGGACCGGGACCCTGTATTATATCCCGGCAAGGCCAACCCGCAAGGCCCCCGGTTGCCTCATCCCCCAGAGCCCTCCCGGCGGGAGTCAGGACCCCCCGGAAACACCACGGGCAGGCCGTCGGCCTGCCCGTCACCTCGCTCGTCCTGGGGCTCAGCGTCTCCGGTCAGAAATCAGCTGGCCATCCCCGCGTACCCTCGAACACTCGAATCCGCCAGAGGCGGAAACGCTCGAACGCTTCTAGGCCCGCCTCACCCCTCCGCTTCCTCCACCTGCGACCGATCCAGGAGCAACTCGACGATGAATCGCTCGAGCGTCCCGCGCTCCTCCTCGCTGAGATCCAGGAACTGGATTCCCATCCCCGCGGGCAGCCCCTTGGGCGTGTCCGTGGGGCTGCTCCAGACCACGCGCCCGGCGGTCCGGAAGGGGTGGGCCACTCCAGGCAGCTTGAAACGGAGCAAGAGGTCCTCCCCGACGGGGAACACCTCGCTGGTGCGCAGGAAGATCCCCCGCGCCGAGACGTCGAAGCACTGACCGCCGCGGAACGCCCGCAGGCTCTGGAAGTCCACGGGGATCTGGACGCCCAGGTGCGGGAGACCGCGCTTGGCCGTCTGGCCGTGCTCCAGCATTCCCAGCTTCAGGAAGCGGACCAGGACCCTCAGCGTCCCCCAGTCGTCCAGGCTGCTTCCCTCCAGGACCTGCGGCAGCGTCCGGGTGCCGTCGCAGAGATCCACCACCTGGCGGAAACCCCCGGGCAGCGTCCGGCGCAGCAATCCCTCCCGGAGGACGGGAAACATCTTGACGGGTTCCTCCGATGGACCGAGGGCCTGGCGCAGGGCCGGGATCTCGTCCAGCCGGCGGACCCCCTCCATCAAGAGCGACTGGTTTGCTTTCATCACCTGCGCCTCGGCCGGGCCGGTCCCCGAGGCCGGCTCCAGGGCGAATTCCCCCTCGTCCCAGGCCAGCAGGCGGTACACCGCCGCCTCGCCCTTCCGCGGCCCCTCCATGGCGTAGGCGATCCGCCCCTGGGTGACCAGGATCTCGCCGCGGCGCGTCCCGGACGTCAGGCGCAAGGTGCCGGTCCGGCGCTCCGCCTCCAGGACCTGGATGATGTTGGGCAGGCTCATCGTCTGCAGCCGCCCACGCATCAGGGACGTCTCGGGGGGCGACGTGGCCCGATGGGCCCCCGCCCGGCGCAACACGTTCTTCACCCGGGCCAGCAACTCCTCGCGCCGGACCGGCTTGACGAGATAATCATCCGCCCCCAGCTCCAGCCCCCGGATCTTGTCCTCGACGCGCACCCGCGCGGTCAGGAAGATGATGGGGATGTCCTGGGTCGTGGGGTTCGCCTTCAGGGCCGCCGCCACCTCGAAGCCGTTCAGCTCCGGCATCATGGCATCCAGCAGGATCAGGTCCGGGCGTGTGGCCTGGGCCTGCTCCAGCGCCTCCCGGCCGTTTCTGGCCACGCTCACCTCGACGGGCAGCTCGGCCAGCATGTCCACCGTCATCTGGGCCATGAGCGCCTCATCCTCTGCCAGCAATACGCGCCATGCATCCATGGTATGCTCGCCGGTCCGCCGCCCTCCGCCGCGAAGGGCGCAGGCGGATTACGCCCGCTCCCCCGCCCCGCTGATCTGCACCGCGATGGCCTGGGCCAGGTGCCGCTCGATGGCCTCGCGATCGGCCGGCGCCAGATCCAGGAACTGGATGCCCATGCCGGTGCCCCCCCGCTTGCCGGGGTCCGCGTTGCGCCAGACCACCTGCCCCGTCACCTTGACCGGGGCCTCGTGCCCGGGGACCTGGAACCGCAGGATCGCCTGCTCGCCCACCTCGAACGGGACCGCGGTCTGGATGAAGACCCCGCGCGCCGACAGATTGAAGGAGGTCCGCTTCAGGAACCCCGGCACCCGCTGGTACTCGACGGGCACATCGACATTCAGCCGGGCTCCGCCACGCTGCTCGGGACTCACGTCCGCCGAGGTCAGCGCCCGGACGCCCAGCAGGTACTGGAGGATCTTCAGGCTCGTCCACTCATCGAAGGGGCTCCCGGCCAGGACCTGCTCCAGGTCCCGTACGCCATCCAGGAGGGCCACCAGGGCCGCCGCCTCGGGCTGCGCCAGCGCCTCCACGGCCGCCCGGAGGGACTCCAAGAATCCCAGGGCGATCCCCGGGCCGGGCAGGTTTACCCGCAGGGCCGGGATCTCGTCCAGGCGCCGCACCCCCTCCATGAGGAGGACCTGGTTGGGCAGGGTCACGCCCCCTCCCGTTTCATCCGATGGCTCGGGCGACGCCATCTGGAACGTGCCCGCCTGCCAGGTCAGGAGTTGGAAGACCGCCGCCTTCCCCTGACGTGGCCCCTGCACCGCCCGGGTGATCTTGCCGTCCACGAAGGTGACCTCGCCCTGCTCGTCCCCTCGCGTCAACAGCAGCCGGGCGGTCCGCCGCTCCCCCTCGAGCAATTGCACGAGGGAGACCAGGTTCATGGCCTGTAGCTGGCCGCTGGCCATGGCCTCCGTCCGCTGGGGAGGCCGACTCCGGCGGAGGATCATCCTGACCCGGACCTTCAGCTCCTCTGGGTCAATGGGCTTGACCAGGTAATCTTCTGCGCCCAGGTCCAGCCCGCGGACCTTGTCACGGGACGACCCGAGGGCGCTGATGAAGATGATCGGGATGGTGGCCGTGGTGGGGTCCTGTTTCAGGGCCGCCGCGACCAGGTAGCCGTCCATGCGCGGCATCATCACGTCCAGGAGGATCAGGTCCGGCCGCTCCGCCTTGGCCAGGCGCAGGGCCTCCTCCCCCTCCTGCGCCTCCAGGACGTCCGCGGGCAGACGCGTCAGGACGTCCCGGAGCATGTGCAGCACCAGGGGTTCGTCATCCACCACCAGAATGCGCCACGACGTCATGAACGCGTCCCCGTGAGCGGCGACCTACTGGACGCCGTCGCTCGGTCAGCACCTGCACGCGGGCTCAGCCGGGACGATTCAGAACACCCGGTGCCACCCTCACCCCCACCCTCTCCCTCAAGATGGAGAGGGGGCAGAGAGCAATCACCTCGCCCCGGCCGCGGGAGAGGGACAGGCTGAGGGGCCGACAGCGAGGGCGCAAAGCACATGCTTGAATAATCCCGGCTTACAGATCCTCGAAGTGGGCCAGGCGCTTGAACGCGCGGAAGCGCGCCTGGATCTCGCCAGAGGTCAGGGCGCGCAGGCGGTCCAGCGAGAACGCCTCCACGTTGAAGGAGGCCATCACCGACCCCATGATCATGGCCTTGCGCACGCTGGCGTCCCCGAAGTTCATCGTGTTGGCCAGGTACCCAATGAACCCGCCGGCGAAACAATCCCCGGCCCCCGTGGGATCCTGGATGGCCTCCAGGGGCAGCGCGGGGGCGGCGAACCAGTCCCCGTCGTTGAACATCAGGGCCCCGTACTCGCCCCGCTTGATGACCAGGCCCCGCGGCCCCCAGCCCAGGATCTTCCGGGCCGCCTGGACCAGGTTCGCCTCACCGGCCAGTTGGCGCGTCTCCGCGTCGTTGATGACCAGGGTGTCCACCAGGCCCAGGGTTTGCCGGAGCGAGTCCGGCTTGCGCGCGATCCAGTAGTTCATGGTATCGGCGGCGACGAAGGCCGGCCGACGCACCTGGCGGAGCACCTCGCGCTGGAGGTCGGGATCAATGTTGGCCAGGAACACCACCTCCGAGTCGCGGTATTCCTCCGGGATCTTGGGGGCAAAATCGGCGAACACGTTGAGCTGGGTGTCCAGGGTGCGCGCCTCGTTGAGGTCGAACCCGTACTCGCCCACCCAGCGAAACGTGCGCCCCGGCACCCGTTGCAGGCCACGGAGATCCACCTTGCGCTCGCGCAGGAATCCCAGGTGGTCTTCCGGGAAATCCTCGCCCACCACCGCCACCAGGCGCACGTCGGCGAAGAAGCTGGCGGCGGCGGAGAAATAGGTCGCCGACCCTCCCAGGACCTCCGTCGCCTGCCCGAACGGGGTCCGAATGGAGTCGAAGGCCACCGATCCCACGACCAGGATGCTCATCTTGCTTTGGACCTTCCTGTCAATTGGTCAATGCGTCGATTTGTCGACGCTCGGAGTCGGCGGTCCCCAGTTGACCGCTGGACCAGTTGACTAATCGACAAGGTATTTCCCCACAATGGGCGCCAGGTCGCGCTTGACCTGCGCCGGGATCGCGTGGCGCGCGGTGATGATCGCGTCTTTCAGGGCGTGGGCGCACGGGCACGTCCGCGTCTCCGGGATCATCGCGACGGCGGCGCGGATGATCGCCTTGGCAGTCTCCACGTTCTTCAGGAGGATCTTGACCACCGCCTCGACGGTCACGTCCTCCTGCGTGGCGTGCCAGACGTCATAGTCCGTGACCAGGGCCATGGTGGCGTAACAGATCTCCGCCTCCCGCGCCAGCTTCGCTTCCTGGAGGTTGGTCATGCCGATCACGTCCACGCCCCAGCTCCGGTAGATCCGCGACTCGGCCCGGGTGGAGAACTGGGGGCCCTCGATGCAGACGTAGGTCCCGCCGCGGTGCATGGTGGCCCCCACCTGCCCTCCGGCCCGATGCAGGATCTCTCCCAGGGCCTGGCACGTGGGGTCCGCCACGCTCACGTGCGCGACCAGCCCGTTGCCGAAGAAGGTGCTGGGACGCGCCTTGGTCCGGTCGAAGAACTGGTCCGGGATCACGATATCCAGTGGCTTGATCTCCTCCTTCAGGCTGCCCACGGCCGAGGCCGAGAGGATCCACTCCGCCCCCAGCACCTTGAACCCGTAGATGTTGGCGCGGAAGTTCAGCTCCGACGGCATCAGGCGGTGGCCCCGCCCGTGCCGCGCCAGGAACGCCACCGGCCGGCCCTGCAGGCGCCCGAGGGTGTAGCGATCCGAGGGATCCCCGAAGGGCGTCCGCACCGTCTCTTCCCGGATGCCTTCCAGCCCCTCCATCTCGTACAGCCCGCTGCCGCCGATGACCCCGATCAGTCGCTCTGCCATGGACCCTCCGTCACGCCTGGTGTCGCCGGAACCGCCGGCACCGCGGACCTGCCTTGACAGCGTGTACGCCGAATGTTAGAAGGAGATCTCTTTGCCGTCGCACCAGAGGAGAGAGCCCGTGCCCACCACTGCCGAGGTCATCGCTGAGACTCTGAAGTCGAAGGGCATCCACCGTCTCTTCGGCCTGCCCGGCGGCGAGATCGCCGAACTCATGGGGGCCTGCCATCGCGCCGGCCTCACGTTCCTGCTCACCCGGCACGAGAACGCCGGCTGTGTGATGGCGAGCGTCACGGGCGAACTCACCCGGAAGCCGGGCGTCGTCCTGGCGACCGTGGGGCCGGGCGCCACCAACCTGGTGAACGGCGTGGCCAACGCCTTCCTGGAGCGGGCGCCGCTCCTGGTGATCACCGCGCAGCTCTCCACCGAGCTGTCGCCCATCCTCCCCCATCAACGCGTGGATCTCGAGGACCTCTTCCGTCCCATCACCAAGTGGAGCCACACCCTCACCGGCGTGAACACCGCGGCCACGCTGCAGCGCGCCCTGGACCTGACCACCGAGCGCCGGCCGGGCCCCGTGTACCTCAGCCTCCCGAGCGACGTCGCCCACCAGGAGGACCGGCCCGCCAGTCCGGGCCAGCAGGCGCTGGCCTTCCCGCCCGCCCAGCCGCTGGAGGGCACCGGCGTTCCCCGCGGGGATCTCGACCGGGCGGCCCGCATGATCGGTGAGGCCAGGCGCCCGCTGGCGGTGGTGGGCATCGGCCTGGACCCCATGAAGGTCCAGCCCGCCCTCCTCCGCTGGATCGGGGCCACCGGGATCCCGGTCGCCACCACGCCGAAGGCCAAGGGGCTGGTCCCCGAGGATCATCCCCTCTTCGTGGCCACCAGCACCGGGATGGCCGGCGACGCCCTCTTCGTCGAGCTGCTCCGCGAGACCGACCTCCTGATCGGGATCGGCTTCGATCCCGTGGAGGCGATCCGGACCTTTTACACGGAGCGCCCGTTCCTCTCCATCGCCCAGTACAGCCTGGTGGACCGCCAGTTCGCCCCCGACCTGGAGCTGGTGGGAGACGTCAGCGCCACCCTGGAGGCCCTGCAGGGCAAGGTCATGGTCCACCACACCTGGCCGCCCGACGCCCCCGCAACCTTTCGCCGGCGGCTCGCCGCCTTTCTCACGCCGTCGGCTGACCAGAGCGCATTGGGTCTCTCTCCCGCGCGTGTCTTCGGCCGCCTCCGCAGCCTGGTTCCTCGGGACACGATCCTCAGCGTGGATACCGGCGCGCACAAGCTCCTGATCGGGCAGGTGTGGCCGTCCTACGAACCGCTCACCTACCTCGTCTCCCACGGCCTGTCCACCATGGGATATGCACTGCCCGCCGCCATGGCCGTCAAGCTCGAGCATCCCCACCGCCCGGTGGTCGCCGTCGTGGGGGACGGCGGCCTGGCCATGGTCCTGCCGGAGCTGGAGACGGCGGTCCGCCTCCACCTGCCCGTCGTGGTCCTGGTGCTCTCCGACCGGAGCCTGTACCTCATCCGGATGCATCAGGAGCGGAAGGGCGTCCAGGCCACCGGTGTGGACTTCGGACCCATTGACTTTGCCGGGATCGCGCCCGGCTTCGGCGCCCGCGGCGCCCGTGCCGGCACCTGGGCCGAATTCGACGACGCCGTCACGGCGGCGCTGAAGGAGGATCGCCCGACTGTCATCGAGGTCCCCGTGGACCCGGTCGATTACCGCAAGATGCTCTGACACCCCTCTTCCGATCCCTCCTAAGCTGGCGAGAGGCTGGGGGTGAGGGGGTTGGCTAAAGCAGCCCGACTTCCCGCAGGATCTTCCGCACCTCGTCCGTCTGCGCCGGCGTCAGGGGGAGCGTCGGCCGGCGGCACCGCCCGCCATCCAGCATCCCGAGCTGGACCATGGCCTCCTTGATCCCGGCCGGATGCGAGCCCACGCCGAACAGCTTGCGCACCGGCGCCAGCCTCGCCTGAAGCTCCCGCGCCTTCGACAGATCGCCTGCCTCCACCGCCCCGTAGATTCCCACGGCCAGGGACGGTGCGACGTTGGCCGTGGCGGCCACCGCGCCCACGCAGCCGTGGAGCAGGGCCCCGTAGATCAGCGTGTCGCGGCCCATGAAGACGCGGAATCCCGGCGGGCAGGCTTGCACCAGCTCGGCCGCGTTCGCCAGATCCCCGGTGCTGTCCTTGATCCCGGCAAAGTTCGGGACCTCCCGGGCCAGGCGGGACACCGTGGCCACGGAGAGGGCCACGCCCCCCGTCCGCTCCGGGATGTTGTACGCCAGGACCGGGATCTTCACCGCGGCGCAGATCGCCCGGTAGTGCTCCAACAGCTCCTCCTGGGACGGCTTCAGGAAGAAGGGCGTCACCACCGACACGGCATCGGAGCCGACGGCCTCGGCATGCCGGGCCAGGGCCACCGACTCGGCCGTCGTGATCGCCCCCACATTGGGCATCACGAAGACCCGGCCGGCCGCCGCCTCCACCGCCAGGGCCATCAGGCGTTCTTTCTCCTCGCGGGTCAGGGCGAAGAACTCCCCGCCCGTCCCCACCGGGAACAGGCCGTGGACGCCCTGGTCAATCATGATCTGCAGGACCTTCCGGAATGCGCCCTCGTCCACCCGTTCGTCCTGCGTGAACGGCGTGACCACGGCCGGGATGATGCCCCGGATCTCCTTTCCCATTCTCTCGCTCCTTACTCCCCTGCCCCTCTGCCCTCCGCTCGGGATGGCACTCCGGCAGTCTGGCAGTCAGGCACTCTGGTCCAGCCTGAGTGCCTGGGCGCCCGGGTGCCAGATTGCCCGGCCACGGCGCTCCGCTCTCGGCTCGCGGCTCGCAGCTCTCGGCTCTCTACCCCTCCTGCTTCGCCCGCTCGATCTTGGCCTGATCCAACTCGACCGTGGGTCCGCGGGCCTCCGCCATGCCCTTGGCCTCGATCGGCGGACGCGCGATGTCCAGGAACTTCTGCGAGGCGAGCACCATGCCCAGCAACACGAGCCCCAGAACGTCGGTCAGGAGCCCCGGCTTGATCAGGCAGAAGGCCGCGACCCCCAGAAGCATCCGCTCCCACCACACGGTGGGCCTCGTGAGCCAGCCGTGCAACGCGGCCGAGAGGCAGATGACCCCGATGCAGGAGGAGATGATCGTGGTGATGATATCGAACCACGTTCCGACAAACAGGAGCGACGGGCCGTAGACGAACATGAACGGGACGATGAAGCCGGTGGCCCCCAGCCGCATGGCCGCGAGACCCGTGGCCCACAGGTTCGTCTTTCCGATGCTGGCCGCGGCATACACCGCCATGGCCACTGGCGGCGTGATGGCCGAGATGATGGCGAAGTAGAAGACGAACATGTGGGCGGCAATGGGCAGGACGCCCAGCTTGATCAGGGCCGGGATCAAGAGGGCCGCCTGCACGATGTAGGCGGGCGTGGTGGGCATCCCCATGCCCAGGATGATGCCGGCGATCATGGTGAGGACCAGCGCCGGAATCAGCGAGTCCTTGGCCGCCGCCAGGACCAGGCTGGTGAACTGGAGGCCCGTCCCCGTCAGCGCGATGACCCCGATCACGATCCCGGCGCACGCGCAGGCGGCCGCCACCGCCAGCGTATTCCGGGCACCGTCCTCGAGCGCGTCCGGGAACAGCTTCGTCAGCAGCGGCTTCAGGCCGGCTCTCCCCTGGGGCGTGGCCAGCCGGATCGCCGCCAGGACCACCCAGCCGAGGCCGAGGACAACCATGATGTTCCCCGGCAGGATGAACTCCACCAGGAGGACCAGGAGATACAGCCACCCGAGGCGACCCACCCAGGTGGACAGCGCCGCGGCCAGCGTGCCCCAGAGGGCCGCCATGGGGGCCGTGTACCCCACCAGCATCAGGTACACGATGATGAACACCGGGACGAACAGATGTCCGTTGTCCACCACCACGGTCCGGAGCGATGGCAGTTCTTCCCGCGGGAGACCGCGAAGCCCCGTCCGCTGCGCCTCGAAGTGGATGGCGAAGTAGAGCGCCAGGTAATACAGGATGGCAGGGATGGCGGCGTGCTTGGCGATCGTGATGTAGGGCACACCGAGAAACTCCGCCATGACGAAGGCAGCGGCCCCCATGACCGGCGGCATGATCTGGCCCCCGGTGGACGCCACGGCCTCCACTGCCGCGGCAAAGTGGCCGCGGAACCCGGTCCGCTTCATCAGGGGGATCGTGAGCCAGCCGTCCACCATGACATTGGCCACCGCGCTGCCCGAGATCGTCCCGAACAGCCCGCTGCTGATGCACGACACCTTGCCGGGCCCCCCGGGCGTGTGGCCCGCCAGGGCCGAGGCGAAGTCCATGAACAGTTGCCCGGTCCCCGACTTCTCCAGGAAGGCCCCGAAGACCACGAACAGGATCACGTACGTGGCCGAGACCGCCAGTGGGATCCCGAAGATCCCATCGGTCGTCAGGTACAGTTGATCAATCACCAGCTCGAGAGAAAATCCCCGGTGATGCAGCGGCGGCGGCAAGTGCGGCCCCAGCAGGGCGTAGGCCAGGAACACCAAGGCCGTGATGGGCAGGGCCGGGCCGATGGTCCGCCGGGCGGCCTCCAGGACCAGGAGGGTCAGGGCGATCCCGAGGAGCAGGTCCCATCGCTCCAAGGGGGTGACGTACGCCAGGCGGGTCATGACGTACTCGTACCGCAGGAACAGATAGCCGATGCTGGCCAGGCTGAGGAGGACGCAGGCCCAGTCCAGAATCGCCGTGCGGGACTGCGGCGATCGGGCTCCGAAGGGATACCAGAGAAAGATCAGGGTGACGGCGAAGGAAAGGTGAATGCCACGAAAGACGAGAGCCTCCGGGGGTCCGGAGGCTCCCACGTACAGGTGGTAGACGGACATCCCTATCGCCAGGGAGCGTAGCAGGGTCCTCATCCAACCCGTTAGCCCCCGCACCTAGACCCCCTCTGCAATGTCCAATGACCAATGAGCCAATGAACCACATGTGCCCCGCGCGCGTTGCGGACCGGTCGAACAGCATGGGTCGCGCGTAGCGCCTCCGCCATTGGTCAATTGGATCATTGGTCATTGGTCATTCAGCAGGTGCTACCTCAGCGCGCCGGCTTCCTTGTAAAACTTCAGCGCCCCGGGATGGTACGGGACCCCCACGTCGAACGCCATCTCCTTCACCGTCAGGCCCTTCACATCCTTGACCACTGCCCCCAGGCTGTCCGCGTTCCTGGCCAGGGCCTTGGTGATTCCGTACACCAGATCCTCTGGAAGATCGGCCCGGATCATCAGGTGGGTGTAGGTCCCGAATTGGCGGACATCATAGTCCACCCCCGGGTAGATTCCTTTCGAGATCTCCCGCCGGGCATAGCCGCTGTTGATCTTCTGAAGCTCCTTGAACTTGTCGTCCGAGAGCGAGAGCATCCGGATCTTCCGGGAGCTGGCGAGATCCAGGATGGATGCCGCCGGGACCGTGGTGATGAGGGTGAAGGCCTGGGCGTGGCCATCCTTCATGAGTGCCACGGCATCGTTGTAGGAGACGTGGCTCACCTTGGCCATGTCCTTATACGAGAGTCCATAGACCTGCAGCAACTCGCGGGTCATCTGCTCGCCGGTGTTTCCCCGGGGCTGGACGGCGATGGATTTCCCCTTGAGGTCCGCCACGCTCTTGATCCCCGCATCGTCCAGCACCACGATCTGGAAGTACTGCATGTACAGCGTGGCGAGTTGCCGGACGTTCTTCGCCTGGGCCTTGAACGGCTCGCGTCCCGCGATGGCATCCGCCGTCGAGACCGAGTTCCCGAATCCAATCTCAGTTTGGCCGGTCTCCACTCCCTGGATGTTGATGATCCCGGCGCCGGGCAGCACCGACGCGCTGGTTCCCGGGACCTCTTGCTTCAGGATCTCAGCGATGGCCCCGCCCAGCGGGTACCACGATCCGCCCTGGGGCCCCGTCATGATCCGGAGTTCCAACGCCGCGCCTTCACCCGTCAGGGCCAATCCCAGCAACAGGCCGGTGACCACAAGCGCTCCCACCATCCCTCGCTTCATGACCTCTCCTCCCCTCGCAAGGTTCTCTCGCGGATCTCGGCTCGCCCTTTCCCGCTTTCTGACTTGCCCCGGGAGACGGCATCGCCCGCCGAGTGCGAGCACCAACAACTCCTGTGAGGGCCAGAACTTACTTGACCTCAGGGAGCCTGTCAACAGGCTTCCATCCCGTGTGACAAGGATGCGGACGGGTCAGTGGAGGATCGGGGGAGAACATCTCGTGTGGAATAATGAGGCCAGCCCCAACCACGAAATGGCTTGACGGGTGCCTTGGGCTGCACTAGAAATGACGCACGCTTCTCCTCTCACTCGAGGCGCCCTCCATGATCAGAGCCATGCCCGTTTCCACCCAGCTCGCCGAGCGCCTGGCCGCCTTCCGCCTGCGGGAGGTGCCGCCGGAGGTCGTCGCCCACGCCAGGCTGATCCTCCTGGATACCCTCGGGGCCATGCTGGCGGCCTCCGCGCCCAAGTACTCCGCCACGCGGATCCTCATGGACTTCGCCCGCCGCCTGGGAGGCCGGCCGGAATCCACCCTGGTGGGCCAGCAGCTCAAGACGTCCTGCGTCACCGCCGCACTGGTGAACGGCACGCTGGGCTACTACTGCGACATCGAGCCGCATCACGTGGGCGGGATCCTCCACGCGCCGGCCGTCATGGTGCCCACCAGCCTGGCGGTGGCGGAGAAAGAGGGGGCGACCGGGGCGCGCTTCCTCGAGGCCATGCTGCTGGGAATCGAGGTGACCTGCCGGGTGAGTTACGCCCTGAACCCGGTGGCCCTGTACAACCGCGGCTTTCATCCCAGCGCCATCTGCGGGGCCTTCGGCGCCGCCGCGGCGGCGGGCCACCTGTTCCGCCTCTCGGCGCCCAAGTTCGCCATCGCCCTGGGCCTCGCCATGCAACAGGCCTCGGGGCTCCTGGCGTGGGCCAGCGACCACACCGAGAACTCCCGCCCTTTCAACCCGGGCCTGGCCGCGCGCAACGGGACCACGGCCGCCTACCTGGCCCACCTGGGATTCGGGGGACCGCCCACGCCCTTCGAGGGCAAGTACGACGCCTTCACCGCCTTCTCGGGCGAGAAGCACCCCGAAGCCCTGCTGGCGGATTGGGGGAAGCACTACTACCTCCCCGAGTTCGCGTACAAGCTCTATTCCAGTTGCTCCTTCACCCACCCGGGGTTGGACGCCCTGTTGGGGCTGGCCCGCGACCATCACCTGAAACCCGCCCAGGTTCGGGAGATCGTCCTGCGGTTCCCCCGCTCCGGCACGCACATGATCGACAACAACGAGCTGAAGTCCCACTGCGCCCAGTACATCCTGCCGGTCGGGTTGGTCTTCGGCCAGGTGATGATCGACGATATCCTGCAGGACCGGAGGCGGCATCCCGAGGTGGCCCGCCTGAGCGCGAACACCCGCATGGTCGGCGACCGGGAGCTGGACAAGACCTACCCCGAGGTCTACGCGTCCATCGTCGAGGTCACGACGACCAACGGCCGCCGTCTCACCCGCCGCGTGGATCACGCCAGGGGGACCATGGAGAATCCCCTCACGCCCGAGGAGATCCATCAGAAGTACCTGACGCTGGCCACGACCGCGACGTCCGCCGCGCACGCCGGTCGGATCGCCGACGTTGTGCGCCGGATCGAACGGCTCTCGAATCTCGATGGCCTGGCGATCATGCTGCGGAACCTGCCGGCGGCGGCGCCTGGACGAGGGGTCAGGAAGGCGGCGAAGGTCCGGCGGGCGAAAGCGGCCCGACCGAGGGAAACGGCCTCTGGCACGAGGCGGAGGGCATCCTGATACGCTGGGGTGTGTCGAGGAAGAACCGGCGGGGACCTTCCATTGAAGTATTGATAAAGCGAGCGAGCCAAGTACGCAAGCCTGGACCCAATTTCGCCGCGGCGGGACTCACGACTCCTTCAAGAGCTCGCGGGCGATGATCAGGCGCTGGATCTCGGAGGTGCCCTCGTAGATGCGGATCAGGCGGACGTCCCGGTAATACCGCTCCACGGGACAGTCCCGCATGTACCCCATGCCCCCGTGGATCTGGACCGCCCGGTCGGCCGCCCGCCCCACCATCTCGGAACAGTGGAGCTTCACCATGGCGACTTCCTTGGTGAGGCGTTCTCCCCGGTCCACCCGCCAAGCCGTCTCGCGAAGCATCCCCCGGCAGGCAAAGATCTCCGTGGCGGTGTCCGCCAGCATGAACTGGACGGCCTGCTGCTCTGCGATCGGCTTGCCGAACTGCACCCGCTGTTTGGCGTGGGCGATGGACAACTCCAGCAGGCGCTGGGCCGCCCCCACGCATACCGCGCCCATGGTCAGGCGGCCGCGATCCAGGACTTTCATGGCGACCTTGAATCCGTCGCCGATCTTGCCGAGGACGTTGGTCGCAGGGACCTGGGCGTCCTCGAAGATCAGGTCGCAGACGTGAGACCCGCGGAAGCCCATGGTCTTGTGCGGCTTCGTCATGGACAATCCTGGCGTGTCCCGGTGGACGAGGAAGGCCGTGATCCCGCCCCGGGCCCGCTTTTCCCGGTCGGTGAGCGCCATCACCGTGAACACCTGCGCCACGTTGGCGTTCGTGATCCACTGCTTGCGGCCGTTCAGGAGGAAGACGTCCCCCTGCCGCGCGGCCGTGGTCTCGATTGCCGCGGCGTCCGACCCGGCGTTGGGCTCGGTCAGCGCAAAGGCGCCGGTCCACTCGCCGCTGGCCAGCTTTGGCAGGTAGGTTCGCTTCTGCTCCTCGGTGCCATCGAACAGGATGCCCAGGGACCCGATTCCATTGTTGGTGCCCACCCGGCTTCGGAAACAGAGGCTCGCCTTCGCCAGCTCCTCAAAAACCACGGACTGGGCCACGAGCGAGATCCCGAGCCCGCCGTACTCCTGGGGGATAGACAGGCCGAACAGCCCGAGCTTTCGGAGTTCCTCGACGATGTGCGGCGGGATCTGGTCCGTCTCCTCGATCTCCGCTTCCACCGGATGCAATACCTCGCGTACGAATCGTCGTACGGAATCTTGCAGGAGCCGGACCTCTTCCGGAATCTCGAAATCCATCCTGGCCCCCCTACCAACCCCCCACATCAAACCAATGCAACCACAGATGAACGCAGATGAACGCAGATTCGGACCTGTCAGGGTGCAGCGACGGACAGGTGGGCCGCGTTGCGTGCATCGGCGTTAGCCTGCGGTTCCAAGTCCCTGGACCGACCCGAGGAGTCCGCGTCCCGTCACCTGCTCCACCCGCACGCGGGCCACCCCGCCCCTCAATGCGGGGTCGCCGGCGAACCAGACCCGGAGATAGTTGTCGCTGAGGCCTTCCAGGAGTCCTTCCGGTCCATGGCGGTGCAGGACCACGACCTCGAGCGTCTCGTCGAGGAATCGGCGGCGAAAGGCCTGGGCCTTCCGGGCAACCAGGGAACGGAGGATCCGGCTCCGCTCCGCCTTCACCTGCTTGGGAACCTGTTCCGGATACCCGGCCGCATCGGTGCCAGGCCGCCGGGAGTAGCTGAAGACGTGCATCCCCGCGATGGGCAGCGACTCCAGGAGATCGGCGGTGTTCCGGAAGGCCCGGTCATCTTCACCCGGGAACCCCACGATGACATCCCCGCTCACCGCGATCCCCGGCACCTCGGTCACCAGTCGCTCCACCAGCTCATGGAATTGGGCCGCCGTGTGCCCCCGCCGCATCCGGCGCAAGATCCGCTCATCGCCGCTCTGCAGGGGCAGATGGAGGTGCCGGCAGAATCGGGGGGAACCCGCCAGGAGCCGGATGAGGTCGGGCTTCACCTCGTGGGGATCGAGAGAGCTCAATCGGATCCGCGGCGCCGCATCCAGGTCCGCGATCCGCCGGCACAGCTCGAACAGCGACGTCGGCGGCGTGAGATCCCGCCCATACGTCCCGAGATGGATGCCCGTCAGGACCACCTCGGGGAAGCCCGCCGCGTGCAGGCGCCGGATCTCTTCCAGAATCCGCTCGGGTGACTGGCTGCGATTCTCGCCGCGCACCTCCGGGACGATGCAGAAGCTGCAGCGGTAATTACAGCCGTTCTGAACCTTGAGGAATGCCCGCGTCCGGTCCGGGTCGATCCCCGGGCCGTAGTCATCCATCACCTGCCGTCGGCCCGCGACCGCCCCGACCAGCACCTGGGCCCCGCCGTTCTTCCTGGCCCCCTGAATGTGAGCCAAGAGCTGGGGTTTCTCCGCGTTGCCCAGAACCAGGTCCACGCCCGGGATCGCCGCCACCATCTCCGGCGCGGCCTGGGCGTAGCACCCCGTGACGGCTACCAGCGCCGAGGGATTCCGCCGCAACGCCTGCCGCACCAGTTGCCGGGAGTCCGCATCCGCCTCCGCCGTGATGGTACACGTATTGATCACGTAGGCCTCCGCCAGAGAATCGAAGGGCACGATCTGGTGCCCCTCGACCTGCGCCTTCCCGCGCAGCGCATCCGTCTCGAACTGGTTCAGGCGGCAGCCCACCGTGACAAAAGCGATCCGCATACCCGCTCTATCTCTCAGGATCCAGCCCGACGCCGACCACGATCCGTTCGAGCTGGACGAGGTTCATCACGTCCTCGCGGTTGTACTCCAGGAGCAATCTCAGGGCCTCCTGATCTCCCGCGCTCTCGTACCGCGCCCAGAGCTGCAAGGCGTCCCAGCCGTTCATCCCGCGGGTGCCGCGGGCGATACCGAAGCGCTCTTCCATCCGCTTGAGGCCGCCCTTCAATCCGACGCGCCGGCACTCGCGGAGCAGGTCCAGGGACCGGAAACGGGATCGGAGGTCGAGGCGGGTCTGCCGCTCCAGGATGGGCAGGTCGAACCGATCCCCGTTGTAGGTGCAGAGGGTATCCACCCCGTCCAGCGCTTCCCACACGGCGACATCGGTGATCTCCCCGCTCACCAGTTGACGGAACCCGCGATCCTCGCGATAGATCCCGACGACTGTCACCTCGCCGCTGGCACAGGTCTCGATGTCGAGGTACGCCTTCATCGTGCCGGAAAACCCATGCAACCGCAGATGGACGCAAATAAACGCAAAAGAGCCCAAAATGCCGAAAGGACACACCGGAAAATCGCGAGCGGTCCCGTCTCGGCCGCTGGAGCGGTCCCCAACGGACGTGAGAATAGCATAGGAGGTCCTCAGTTCAATAGTTCAATGCGGAAAACCGGCTTGACA